>WNFQ01019633.1_pt1 | contig 10729 bp, 8 predicted proteins | sample 5400171 | NCBI WGS metagenome assembly WNFQ01 (sample SAMN13153356, study PRJNA577476) | soil metagenome | isolation source: 20 cm soil under Madrone tree | place: USA:California | collected 2016-06-14 | reverse complement strand
CTTTTAGAGAACGAGAAGTGGTGTTAAGGGTGTCCCAATACCGTTAAGCCTGAACACATCCGAGTCATCATGCGATTGATACGGAAAAGGCACCCGCGCTTTTTTGCCTTTGTTCATTCACCTCTCTCAATAGGCGCGCCATTCGAGCCCGGAATGGTCAACCCGCAGCACCGGCACGGCGGGACCGGCGTACCCCAGTTGGACAACCCCCGGATCTAAAAACCGTGACGGTGACGTTCCATCAGCAGAAAAAAAAGGAGGGCTAGCCTGGGGATTGTCGTGCTAGTACCATGACCCCCCATGATCCCCATATCACATACTTTCCAATGCGATTTGACGAGTCGCGGAGCGCCCCCAATCAGGTCAACGGTCAACGGAAAGGGTATAAACTGAACTCACCGGCAGAGAGGCCGGTGCAAGATCGGGATTCCATTTGACGTACACCGCCATAACAGGTGCAGAAGGGGCCGTGGCCACCTCCATCCGGCATCTGATTGCGCATTGAGTACACAGAGAACAGCCCGGGCGGCGGATGCATCAACCCGGCGGAACGTGTGGCTCTAGTATGTTGGCCGATAACAACGCATGGCAAGGACGGAGTTTATAAAAAAAACAAGAGCTAGACCTCCCCGAGAAATTTCAAATTTCAAACTAGGTGATCATGGCATGGCAAGCAGGCGTTGCACCATTCGAAGTTGGAGCGATCAGTGTGTGGGCCGGGAGTCTGGAACTCTCCAAGACTAGAGCAGACGGATGTTCTACGTTCAAATTGTGCAACTAAGCGAGGGTGTGCCACCAACCAACATCTCGGCTGGAAAAGGAAACTCCTGTGATTTAGCTATTGCTTCCCCTCCCTCCAGCACAGCTACGCAAAAAAAAAGTTAACAACTCAAGGTTTCATTTATCAATTTACAAACAATGAAATGAAGCCCGTGCGCAAAGAATCCGCACAGCCTTATCGTACGCGTGTACTGATATCGGGCTAGCCACGGGTTCCGGTAAAGGCACCGCGAGACTGGTGCCAATGAAAATTACTGGGTTGCTCGATTTCATCGTCGATGATTGCAGATAGAATGGCAAGGCCATGTCAATGCTAGCCGCCAGCATCAGCCCTGTTGAAGTGCAGCGAGATAAAATAAAGTGATCGCTTGATGGGTCGGAGTCGTCGGAGATAACCGGTGACCCTTGAGCTAAATATGGTAGTGTATGACGTAAGCAACCCCCACGTCTCCACGTCCGTTCAACGGACGTGGAGACGGGCCTTCGTCCGTCTGTCCGACATGGTTTGATGGGATAGTGGTGGTTGAGCCAGACTGTCGGTTGTAGACCAAACCAAATGCCGTGAAGGCGCAACAAGTTGCCAAATACACAGCCTTGCAACCTCAAACAACGCACCTCATTTTCGCCCACTTGAGATGCATCGGTGTCTACCGGAACTTGTGATCGAAGGTATCTTCTTATTCCTCGTACGTCCGATAAGCGGAACCGTTCTAACTCAATGTGACTAGAGAAGTCCAGCCAGTAAAAGGATGACTACGGCGCGAAACGTCTAGGTCTTCGGAATATGTTCGGTGTGTATTGATCGTATGCCCCACTGCTAAAGCAATTCAGGCCGTCCTACTGATGAGTATCATCCCATGACCTCAGGGTCCGTCAAATACGTCGCGCCATATTTATCAGAGAAGCTGCTCTCCAATTAAGGAAGTTTGAAACAAAGGCCCTGACCCGAGGGAAGTCTACTGCCCGTGGCCCAGGCTTCTTTGCCACTCACATAGTACCCTATTTCGTGGGCGTTAGCATGTAAATTAGAGTGACCCTCCAGCAGTCGGCAGTCGCTCGAGGCAAACCCCTTGTCGTCCTCGTGTAATGGTGTTATTGCCATCTGTGAGCTTAAAACTCTCATCCGACCCGACGGAGAAGTGTCTCCTCACATCCTATAAATGTCTTCCTCCTTTAACCAGTGGATTTCTTCCAAGCCGGTGGCATCATCTAGCGGGGAGCGGTCTCGCCCTTGCAGCTGATTTGCACTAACCCAGCGCTGCTCTGCGCCTCGACCGGTGATTCGACCCTTGAAGCAACTCTTCTATCCGATCAAGGGAGGACTGCGTTTCATCATGACGATGAAGCTTCCCTACCATCACACCTCCACCACCGTCGTGTAAACATGGAAGCATTCCCTGCTTGTGTCGAGTTAGGGCCTCAACCCCACTTGACTCACTTGCTGGCGGGCCTGCTCTTGACTGCAAGGAAGGACATGCAAATACCGGCCCCCTCTATGGGAGATGCTTCGGTCACAGATGCGGCATCGGCGCCGTTTCCGGCACCCTCAAATTCATTCAGGAATGTGACACGTGGGCCTTTGCTGATGGGGGACTCGGAGGGAGGCAGGTATGTGATAGAATTCTCGAAAACGAGGTATCTGTACAGCGGCCAATCTACAGGGTGAGTGCCACCTAATTTCCGTGATCCGGGTACAAACTGACGTATACCGGTCTCAGAACCAGAGGGCATGTAATTACCCAAGGCGCTCAGGACGTTAGCAGCAGAATCATGAACTACAACGCGCGGCTGTCTGTACAGATTGCGGCAGAGGCTTTGGACGTGTCCAGGAGCTCACTCGGCACCGAAAGGACTCGCACGAAGAACCGCGACAATGCCCGTTCTGCGATTTCAAGTGGACTCGTCCAAATAACGTCAAGGCACATGCCCTGGCTAGACACCGCGGGAAATTCACCGCACTTTTAGTCCCAATCGAGGCTTTGCGCGGCCGGATGATCATCGCATTTCTAGATGACTATAATATAGGCGCCGGCGTGGAGGTAGCATTTCATTTCCAGCCCGTTCAATTGGACTGCTATCGCTCATGTGTCGTTGGGTTTCCCACAGGAACCGCTTGCGTAGGGCGTATCGTAACACCTCCGATGTCTTTACCATATGTCATATTGTCCCCTCGTTGCACCAAAGCCTCTTGGATTTGGCGGATTCGGTCTTTTAGAGGCAAGACTGCCGCGGCGGCATCACGATCTACTACCTTTAGCGGCTGTCTTGTGCGGCTAGTCCTCTCAAGGGTTTTGCGAGTCCCTTGGGGCATGTTTCCGTATGTTTTCTTTATGTTACACTCGCGTTCCTTTTGCTCCCTCCAGATTCTCGAAACTTCCTGTAATGATAGTCTGTCAGATCCGTCCCATTGTCCATTTGCAGTGATAATGTGCGCGAACCCGAATGCTTATCTGAAGGATAAGCCGGTGGTATTGTAAGGACGGCGCGTGCGCTGCGCACGGTCTACTACGGCCGGATCTTTCGACGCTGGCGCACTCACATGTACCCACGTTGACACGGCCATGAGCCTTGACCGCATTGACCGCACCCGTATCTGTGACTGTGTTTAGGTGACCATGGCACCTACATTGCGTCCTATTCGTCTGTCTCGTGTATCCACATCCTCGTTTCTTACCTGTGTCTCGCCCTCATGTATACAACATCCGGTCTTAGTTTGTTTTGGAATCCATCTACTAGTACACATCTTGCCTCCCTTAAGCTTAGCATCGAGCAGTGCCTTGCATGTCGTGTCAGTACATCACACCAAGCCGATTCCCTCACGCATCTAGTGTCTTGACTTATTCAACTAGTAAGATACTCCTATCTTCCTCCCCATGCCCAAACACCGGCAGGAACTGCTTGCGCTTAAATAGCTAGAGCAAGCTGGAAGGAGGGCAGGAGGGAAAGGAGACCTTTGAGCAGGTCTGCAGCGCAGGAGATATGCCGGAGGAAGAGGATGTGCATTTTGGTCGCCTCTGGTTTCACGGCCCGAGTCCGACACTAGTGTTGCCAACGGCTGGGAAAAACTGGATTAAAAAATGCATGAAATTTCCTTTTTGGGCCCAGCCGCGACATCACTAATGTCACACACAATCACGGCAACACCCGCAACTTTGGCGAAATGAGATGAAACGGCGGGTTTCATTTAGAAAATGAGTTTCGTCATTTCCCAAGTCATTTCCCAATGGCACTTCTTGTTTCTGGGAATTTCAGATTTTCAAGGCAGCCTCGAGGCAGTCATTTGTTCTCAAGGGAATGAGGCCGAGTGCCTGTTCTGTGTCGGCGTACACAGGGCCTGTTCAGCGAGTTGATGGGAACCGGCATCGATTGAAATGTATTCACTATGGGAGCGTACTCGCAAGGACGAAGCCCAACGGGCAAAGACCCGCCTAACCACACGTGAACCCGACTCTCAGACTTCGACGGATGCATCTGGCCCTCACACCTCCTACTAGTAATTTAGGCTTCATAGATGTGCATTAGGCTGCTGTGGCGGGGAAGCGCGGGGACCAGACAAGGCATAGTCAACCTAGTCAACCTACCAGCCATGGCCGCTTGCCTTTCAGCCCTTCACTGGCACACTGCATTGTCCCCACAGCCGTCGCATACATCCAGTAGCCCCCAAAGCACATTCCATTGGTTGGCGCATCTTCGGCGGCGTTATACGAATACGGGATTTTTTTTCCGGAAGGATCTGACTGGAGTGGGCGAGTGAGCAACAGAACAAACCGGTCCGTCTAACTCCGACTTACGCACCACGTGCCATTCATGCGCGCGCTCGTGTGCTTTCCGCCAAAAATCGTCGTCAGGGATACAAGGGAAGAAACACAACGTGCGGCCAAATCCATGCCTCGCTTCGACGGACCGTACAGTACAAGATTGCTATTGACGAGTCACACTTAACGGTCACCCTCGAACTCTCGAACTCGTCGAACACCTTCCCCGACTTCCACGTGTCCGGGGCAAGAAGGGAAGTCAAGAAGTCTGTTCACACGCTGCTAATGAAGGGGTATGATCGGAACGAGAGGGTGTCGTAAGTACTATACTTACTCGCTCGCTCCGAGTCTTTTTAGTTCTTCTTGCTCTGTAGCGGAAAAGGCCGAAAATGGGTTTGAGAACCAACTGACGGAGTGTTCTAGTAAAATTTTACCCCCGAGATTGAATGAAAATACGAGGACAATGCATTTCGGTGAGAGCTAGAAAGAGTACTGTGCCGACTGCAAAAGAGAAGTCCAGGTTGGTAGAAACTGACAGAACGTACCTATGGGTGTGTGACATTTGTCTTCTTCCACTTTTTCTGCAACCCATTTACATGTAACAGCCTACGCACCTAGAATTGTAATCTTCTGGGGTCTATTCCATAAAAAAAGGGACATCCTTCCAAGAGAAAACCCAAAGTAAGTTACGTTAGTTGCCTGCAATCGTTCCGTATTCATCCAGCTGGGATCCAACAGCATGTCAGCTGAGTTCCTTTTTGGGTGTATTTGAATCAAGCTCGATCATTGACGGGCTAACAGCCAAACTTGGGTTGGCATTCACCCTCGCCCTCGATTGGTTTCAGATTAAGGATGACGAGGACACAGCCTAAAAGGCTCTCTGCTATTGCGTGGGAACCTGGGCCCCCACATGTATGGACATCTTTCCGTAGGAAAACGGAGATGTAGGTTACACCGTGCCGTCGCCTCAGTGTGCCATGTACCTGTGCAGGAAATAACTGGTGGCGCATCATCTTCCGACACGCATTGGATGCCACTGTGGATCCCGAACCACTTTCGAGGTGTTTGGCTCTTGCCGCTCAGCATCTGAAGGTCACCGCTCTGCAGCGGCGTTCCGGTGGATTCGTGACCAAGACCGCCTCGCGTGGCGACGCATTAAAGGGCGGGTACAGGAGGATTAACTTAAGCGCTCCTTTCATAGCCTAAGGGGTACCGACTCTGAGTCGAAAGATAACTTTTCGATCATGGAACTGGATGTCTGACGAACTTGCAGTCATGGGCGTTTGAAGCGGTGTTTGACGCCAGGTATGATGTGCTTCGCTGCTGTAAGCAATGGCGCAATTTCAACAGTGATTGCAATAACTACGCGCTTGTGTTCCGATCTTCGGAGTCTATTTGGCGGCAGTGAAAGCGTCATCAATGGAACGAGTCGGAACCTTGTTCGAATAGCTTTAGGCATCCTGAGAGATTTGTTGGTTGCATTGCATTCCATCCATGTCCATACAGCGCCTCCGTACCCGTGACGTTACCTCTCATTATCTTGACTCAATTGTCTGACCAGGCACACCACGAAACACCATGTCTTCCTGCTACGCGTTTCAGGACATGGCATCCTATGATTCTCAGAAGACACCAAATACCCATTGGGTAATTCGTCAGCCTGAGAACATCCACTCTTCCCAAGCGTCTGGCACCTGGAAATGACAAGGCTTTGACGAAACTGTTTGGTTGGCTATAATTCCTCTTTGTTCTTTCGAGTAATCTTCCGGATCTTCACCACATTAGGAACGGGGGTGATGGTGCGACAGAAGACGTTGATGTCCGCGCGGAACACTCTACAAAAGTCAACTGCTGTATTCATTGACCAAGGCGAGAAGAAGAACAGCGCCGGTGAGGCGATTACGAAACCGAGATGAAGCGCTGACAATCTATTCGATAGCGAATTTTCCTTGCCCCAGTTCTATCACATTTGATTCGCACGCTCATTCTGGCTTGCGGTACTAGTCTACTAGCGCTGGGTTAACTGCGACTTGCTTTTCCCGGTGGGTGGGTACTACACGAGAAGTCCGAGGAGAGCTTCAAGTCGCGATTAGCTCCTTTGGCCTCGTTCGGTGCCACGCTTGCCACTCGACTCGGAGTGCCATTCTGTCTCGAACATTGTAAAAGCCCTTGAAATGCGTTGTGGGATCCACAAGTACCTACTCACACACCCCAGTTCATCGAAAATGTCTTTTATCACCGAACCAACAGAATCCCTCCAGATGATACCTCAGTCGGACGGACAGAACTTATGCCCTGGTCCGTACACTGATCAAGGGCTACTTGGCGACTTGACAGGTGGTTCGACCTTTGAAGTAATCGTTGGGTACGATCAGGAATGGCCAGCATTAAATGATGGCGATGAATATTCTCGACCTTGGTACCTCGACCAGTCTCCTGTAATGATCACAGAGTTGTCCATTGGCGTTCAGTTCGGGCCACAGCCAAACTTGCCACCCTTCGAGGCAAGCTTCCCCATGCTTCTCATGCAAGTGCGTACTAACAGTATCCCAGACTCAAGCCCACGAAACTGGAGGGCATGTAATCGCTCAAAGCGCGCGGTGCCACGGCAAACGTATCAGCACGCAGCGCAGGGTGCGGCCTACTTGTAACGAATGCAATAAAGACTTTGCACGAATCCAAGAGCTCAAGCGACACCTGAAGGATGTACATGAGCCGCGGCGCCAATGCCCGTTCTACGATTTCACGTGGACCCGTCCTGATAAAATCAAGGGTCACACCATAGCCAATCATCACGGCAAATTGACTACGGAAAATCTGGCCGATTTAAAGGCTTTGCGCGGACAGAGGATAACTGAGTTCCTTTCTGTCCTGATGCTACTGTGAAGTAAACGCTTCTATTCCTCCTTAAACAGCTGATACGATGCATGTCATTCTAGTAACGCTTCTCACAAGTCATTAAGACAAGCCACATCTCCCAAGCCCGCGCCATGACCTCACGCCACCCTTCCGTGCTTCAAGTTGCCCTATTACGATACGATTTGCTATGCATGATTCTCACCTGCCCCGGTCATCCCATTTCCACTTTGATCCGTATTCTTGCTTGCTAGAATTGGACTATGCCACTATTCAACCATACTGCTGACTTTCCCTTGTTCGCTGTTTTCGGTTCTGAATGGCTATTGGCTATTCATATGTACTGTATATAAAACCGTCTGTATAAATATGAACTAGATCGCCTCTTTTGCAAAGTGACAAACTTCTCCCCTGCATGCCCTTCTGAAATTCTCGCCTTCTATTAGTACCGAGCGTGTCTTGGTCCCTTGATAGCGCCCTATCGTTAAATTTAGAACTTCGCGAGCGCCGATCAAATGAGAAGGCGAGCGAGCACTGGTCCGATGAGACCAAGCGCCAATCACAGGAGAATGTCAGTGCAAGTCGGTGAGAACACAACTGAAGCGCCTGTGACAAAAACGCCATGAGACATGTGCCAGTTGAGCCAAAACACAATACAGTTGTCCGATAAGATTTCACGTCGTAATGTGAACCTACCAGTCAAATGAAATTACCGTTAGAGCTTTCCGCCGGCCAAATGGCCTCAAGTTCGCCGCTTCCGACTCGGAGTCGTTAATTGGGTTCTACCACAGGAATGGGAGCGATGTTGTGTAAGAGGATGACCATCCGGACGTAAAAATTCCACAAAAGAGGTCTTATCTTCAAGCGAGGGACCTTTGTGACAGGATAGGGAAGTGTGGATGTGCCACGGCCAGTCACCCCTGACCAATGGCAAATTTGAACTGATCGTATCAACGTCTGGCCAGCCAACCGATCCCACGGCCATCGGAAACGTGGGAAGGAATGCGTCATAAGAACGGACAGTCACGGACACGATGCACCGTCAATGAGAGTCTATGGCGAGGCCCACCACTGGCACCATACGTGCCAGTATGCGTGGGTGCACTCATGGGTCTGCTTCGCATTGTCGATAGGTTCTAGATTCTCGTCACAGGTTTGAAAATATAAATCCAATGCGTGGCATTCCTAAGGTTCCAGGGATGTAGGACCTGAACCGTGCGGAGATACGTCCGCGGACATATTATAATCACCACCGGCGGTCACGGTGGAGGGCGTTAGAGAGTCAAACAAAACGTTTGATACAGGCTCGTTTTGTGAACAATCGCCGTGTTTCATCGGTGTGCCACGTTACCTGTCGATCCCACACTTCAATGCTCTGGAAACATGGATGGTAGACTTACGAACATGAAGATTTGCGCCTAGATTTCTGTGTTTTAGCGCCGTTGTCAAATTCAAATTCCGCCAGGCTCGGCTGTCGGGCCGTCGCTATTCTCAGTGCTCTGCCCAATTTCTGAGTCGCCACCGAGTTTCGTGCGTACTATTGTAACCTTTTCCGAGCACAGTCCAGCCGTCTACTCGAGCACTTGTACTTGAGTTAAAATACCTGGAATATGTCCCAGCCGTCGACTTGTGCTGTAGGATTCAATCTCGGCCCTTCAGACCAGCCTCCGAGTCTTGGAAGCGGTGATGTAACAGTACAAGGGTTCTGAGGTTTTCGAAAGGTGACTACTCACAGTCACTGAGGTCAGAAAACGCTCTACTATCATAGGATCAACTGTCCCCAACATGTGAAGGTCGATAGTCTTATAACCTTGTCAGTGACCCGCGAATAACGACCGTGGGAAAAAGTGAGGAGAGACGACAACGGAAATCGGAAATCGGAATGACTCGGACCTCATACCCCCACATTTGTACAGAGTTTTTGTTCATCCTTTGAGCTGACAGTATCATGATTCCCTTGGCCGATGCATAGTTCGGACTGGGTGCAGTTATGCTCTGGAGGCCCTTGCATCAACCTACCACTGCTCTGTGGCCCAACAAGTGACTCAACCAATGAATGTAGATTTTTGGGACAAACAGGTATGAACTGTTTTTCATCATGGTGCAGAAGCTTCCTTTCCCTCACACTTCCACCACACTCGCGCAAACATCCCTTACTTGTATCCAGTTGGGGTCCCAACCCAACTTGCCGACCTTCGAAGTGCTGAGAGTCGCCAGGTTTATCGTGGTCTGAGCAGATTAATGTATCCTAAGGCTCTGCCCCTTGAAACCGGAGGGCATGTAACTATTAATGCAGCAAGCCCTTCGCACGGGCCCAGGAGCTCGCCCGGCACCGGAAGGACGTACACAGGCAACGGCGTCGATGCCCGTTCTGCAATTACGAGTGGACTCGTCCCCGCACCATCAAGGCTCACCTCCGGACTGGACGCCGTGGGAAATTTACTGAAGATCTCCATCCAGGCTTTGCGCGGCCAGATGATGATCGAATTTCTGGATGGGTATGATCAAGGCCCCAACTTGGAGGTAGCGTTCTATTCCCCAGTTCCTTGGACTTCTCCCATTTCTAATGTATCGTATACGTTCCCATTGCACCAGGAATAACTCGTGTGGACGTGTCGTAGTGCCTCCCATATCACCACGAATTGCCAGTACTCCTTTATGTGCTGTTTCCTTTTCTCCAGTCTCGCGCCGACTCTTTCCCATGCCTCAGCCCCAAGTTATGATGCATCGTTCCCTCCAGCACCATCACATTCTTTCCGAATCCTCCCTCTGACATATATCTTTTCTGTGGCGCCCACAACATGCATGGAGGACCGGGCTTCGAGGTACCTGACATCTTGGCGCTGGGGTCCTAGGTCCGATCATGGCCAGCTCCGTCTCTCTAGGTGACCGAGTATTGAAATAAGAGTACTCGCGCGTCGACAAACATTATATCGACATGCCGAATCAAATCAGGAATCATCGTGTGGACCCAGTCAAATCCAAATCCGAAGTCATGATTTCCTCTCCACAGAAGATCAAGAAAGCGGACCTGCGGCCACCAGTGCCCCCTCCGCCTTGGGCAGGTTGTTGCTCATGCATCCCAGTACCTCTTGTCTTGTTCCCGCATCCACCCGTTGACGGCTTGAACCGCCTCGTTTCCGTAGAGAACTAGTCCAAGTATCATGGGGAACCCCGATACGCACTCTAACTCCAGGGCGGTGGATATGGAGGGGCTTGCCAACAGGAACGCTTTCCCCCCGCGCGGTGAGCGTGATGCGAGCTTTCTGTGCATGGGGAAAGAGCGTACAAGTCGTAGCCGCCACCACCGGAGGTCACACGACGCCCCAAGAACGCGG
>WNFQ01005573.1_pt1 | contig 10732 bp, 9 predicted proteins | sample 5400171 | NCBI WGS metagenome assembly WNFQ01 (sample SAMN13153356, study PRJNA577476) | soil metagenome | isolation source: 20 cm soil under Madrone tree | place: USA:California | collected 2016-06-14 | reverse complement strand
GTGAATGCAGCTTCGTAAGGAAAGCGGTGAGTGAAATTGATGGTCAGGCTGTGGCGTTCGACTCGCCGGCCGCTGGGGACATTGAACAGAAAATCATCGCCGGGTTTATAGATCTTGCTCTTGGCGGAAGTTGCGGGGCGCGACGGATCAGTTGCCCGCTGAGCGGGTTCTGCCACGGACTTCGTCGACGCGGCGGCGACAGGTTGGTCCGCAAAGTCGGCTGATCGGACCTGGTGAGTGCTAAGGTCCACAATATATTTCGTTCCATCGTGTTCCACGATGATTTGGGACGAAGAACCTTCCACGAAAGAAACACCCAAATCCGATGCGGTTATCTGGTTGCCGCTGGAAGCTTGGCTGAGCGCAAGCTCGCAGAAGGCGATGACACATCCAAAAATAGCGCATACACAACGGAACAAGACATTGACACGGGGCATTAATGTTCCCTCTGAGGCTAGACGCTAAAGAAGCGACGCAGGCCCGATGTCAATGGAGCGTAAACAATATGTCACTTCCGGGGATCAGAGTCTTGCCGCGACCGCAAATTACAGAGTGTTGACATTGTTGCGACAATCCGAGATTCGGGGATGTTTAAGCTATTTGAGTGCGGCTGTGCTGCAGCCGCGGAGACTTAGGAGACTCATAGAGAAAATGAAAAGACGCTCAGGCATCATTCTCACGCTTTTTTGGGGACTGCTTCTCGCCGCGCCATTCTGGGGTGCATCGCCAAAGGCGGCCAACGTTCAGGCATACTCGGGCGAGATCATGGATTCGCTCTGTGCCAAAAACGGCAGCCACGAACAAATGATGGAAGAAATGAAGAGCATGGGGCGCGACAAGAAGACATGCACCAACAAGTGCATACAACTCGGCGCTAAGTATGTCCTTTACGACCCAAGCACGAAGACGATCTACGCTTTGGACAGTCCGGACAAAGCCGAGCCATTTGCGGGGCAAACGGTGCACGTGCTGGGAACGCTGGAAAAAAATAAGATCAAGGTCACGAGTATCGAGCTGGCGGGTGGGCAACGGCCCTGAATCCGGCACAAGCCTGGAACGCAACGATCGTGGCAGGCCGTGTGCGAGTCATGGGTAGATGATGCGAATGATTTGGGGACACATGTCGCGGAAAGCGTAATCGCCGTCGACCAGGTGACTCAAACGGCCTTGGCTGAGAGCGTTTCTCACCCAAGTCTTGGCGAGAACTGTAATGAAGGCCTGTGGACGTCTGCGGAATCATATGGGTCGCCGCCGATACGATGATTCAGGATGAGATTCAGATCGAAGGGATGGCCGCCGAAAGAAACGCAGGCACCTCTCGTACCGAAACTGAGGTGTCGCTGCTAGAAGTTGTGGTTCTCCTTGTCGGCCACAAGCGCTTCATCGCGCGCTTTGTACTGGGTGCGGCGGCGCTGGCGACCGTGGTTTCGTTTCTGCTGCCAATCCGCTACGAGGGCAAGATTGTGCTGCTCCCTCCTCAGCAGAATTCATCTCTTGGCTCGGTGTTGTTGAGTCAACTCGGAAGCCTCGGATCGCTGGGATCGCTGGCCTCCTTAGCGGGTGGCAATCTTGGGGAGAAGCGAATGTCGGACGCACGAAAGGAGTTCGAGCGCCGCACAACGGCTGTTGCCGGACCCAAGGACGGGCTGATCCGAATCTCGGTCGAAGACCGCAACCCGAAGCGGGCTGCTGAGCTGGCCAATGCTTACGTTGAGGAATTCCGAAAACTTTCCGCCTCGCTGGCAATCACCGAGGCCGCGCGTCGGCGGCTCTTCTTTGATCAGCAAGTGCAGCAGGCTAGGGAGGCCTTGACCCAGGCCGAGGAAGCCATGACAAAGACTCAACAATCCACCGGCGTTCTGCAGATTGACAGTCAGGCCCGATCACTGATCGAGTCGGCCGCCATCTTGCGTGCCCAGGTCGTGGCTAAGCAAGTACAGATTGAGGGCATGCGATCTTTCGCTACCGACGAAAACCCTGGTCTCATCCTCGCCAAGCAGGAACTGGCTGCGCTCCGCTCGCAGCTCGACCGACTGGCGGGATCGCAGCAGGATGCCGGCTCGGACATCAATCTCTCCAAGGGAAGAGTGACACAGTCGGGGATGGAATACCTCCGCCGGTATCGGGATCTCAAGTACCAGGAAACGGTATTCGAGCTGCTTGCAAAGCAATTCGAAATCGCCAAACTCGACGAGGCGCGGGAGGGCTCTATTATCCAAGTGGTGGATGCTGCAGTGCCGCCGGACAAGAAGTCCTCCCCGCACCGGCTCTTGATTGTGATTGGGGTGACAATTCTGGCATTTCCTATGTCTGTGTTCTGGATCCGGGTGCGGAAAAGGTGGGCCAGTACCTCGGGACTACCGGAGAACCGGGAGCGCCTGGAAGCCATCAAGGTGCGTTGGAAGGAAAAAGCAGACATGGGGTAACCATCTTGACTTCGGCAGGGTATTCCGGTCACGAAGTAATCCTTCGGATTGCGCTTCCATGTCTTAATCCCAAGTATTCCGGTGAGGCTATCGTACGATGCGTGTCTTGTTTCTGAACCCTCCTTTTCACGCCCGTTTTTCCCGTGAGCAGCGCAGTCCCGGAGTCACCAAGAGCGGAACCCTGTATTACCCCAAGTGGCTGGCGCACGCCGCTGGAGTTGCGATCAAGAGTGGGCATGAGGTGGACTTGGTCGATGCCCCCGCCGCCGGTTGCTCGCTGCAGGCTATCATCGACCGAATCGCAGCCAAGAACATCGAGGCCGTCATTTGCGATACCTCCACGCCCAGCATTCTGAATGATGTCAGCGTCATCGAGTCTCTGGTCGCCGCCAAACCGACGATTCACGTGCTCTTGGTCGGACGCCACGTGTCGTCACTGCCCAAACAGACGCTCGCCATGTCGGCCACCTTGCAAGCCGTTGCCGTAAGAGAATACGAATACACGGTGCGCGATTGGCTGGAAGCGAAAGCCTGCGGCGCCGATCTTTCCGCCGTCGAGGGGCTGGTATGGCGCCGCGCGGCGACAGAAGAGATTGTCACGAACCCATCGCGCGAAGCCATCCAGAATCTCGATGAGCTGCCTTTCGTCTCCGAGGTCTACAAGCGCTTTCTTCATACGCCTGACTACTTCTATGGTCATTCGCTATGGCCTCTGGTGGTTTTCGATACCAGCCGCGGATGCCCCTATCATTGTTCGTTTTGTGTGTATCCGCAGACCTTCAGCGGGCACAAAATGCGCTACCGATCGGTAGCGAACGTGACCGATGAATTTGAGTTCGTTGCCCGCGAAATGCCCGAAATCAAAACCGTTATGTTGGAGGACGATACCTTCATCATTAACAAGCCGCGCACACTGCAGTTGGCTAAGGAACTAATCCGTCGCGGCAATAAGCTGCCATTCGATGCGAACTGCCGCGCTGACATCGGCGCCGAAGGCGAGCTGCTATCAACGCTGCACAGGGCCGGCGCCCGCCTGTTCTGTGTAGGCTTCGAGAGCGGTGACGTGGAAGTCATCCATGGCATGAAGAAGAACAACGATGACTGTCGCGACGCCAAGTATCACGAAGAGGCGCGTCGATTTGTCCGGCGCTGCCAAGATGAGGGCATCATGGTGCACGGTTGCTTTATGGTGGGTAATCTCAACGAGACGCCGGCCAGCATGGAAAAGACACTGAACTTCGCCAAGGCGCTGCGGCCCGATACGGCTCAATTCTTTCCCATCATGGTATATCCCGGTACAACCGCGTATCAGGAAGCCAAGGCGCGCAACTACATTCAGATTGAGAACTGGGGCGCGTGGCTGACACAAGACGGCCTCCATAACAGCGTCGTCACCCTGCCGAACATTACGCACGAGGAGTTGGTCAGCTTCTGCGACCGAGCGCGGCGGAGCTTCTACCTTAATCCTTCCTATCTGGTCTACAAGCTGAAGCAGTCGTTGAGGGATCGCCGCGAACTGCAGCGCAATCTGAAGGGTTTTATCACCCTGTCGAAGTACCTGCTACGCGGCAGCCAACACGTGAAGACCGAAGCGTTCCAGCAAGGACCCGGGCACGATCGCATAACACCAGGCACGAGTCCTCAAGGCAGTGGCTAGTCCCATGTCCACAGTTGCGAGTTCGGAGAAAAAACCGGGACCTACTTCGCTGGAGAGTCTCAGCGGTGGCGTTCCCCGTGTATATCTTTCAGGGGACTGCTTCGAGCGCAGAAGTCTGTATGTGGGGTGTCCCATCGAGGCTCAGTCAGTGTCAATCATCATTCCGACGCTTAATGGTGCCTCCCGCATTGGGACCTGCCTAGATGCACTTCTGCCGCAGGTGGCTGGGCGAGACGCCGAAATTCTAGTCGTCAATGACGGTTCAACCGACAACACTGCTGAGGTAGTCGAACGGTATTCTGGCATTCGCCTAATTACCCAAGCGAACGCCGGGCCAGCGGCGGCACGCAATCGCGGCGCCCGGGAAGCCCGGGGAAAGATAATACTTTTCACCGATGACGACTGCGTGCCAATGCTGGACTGGTTGGACGCGATGATCGAGCCCTTCGCAGATCCGGAGGTCGTCGGAGTGCGGGGCGTCTACCGCACACACCAGGAGCGTCTCGCTGCTCGCTTCGTGCAGATCGAGTACGAGGACCGCTACCGCTTGATGGCAGGTCTTCCTCGCATCGACTTTGTCGACACTTACTCCGCTGCGTTTCGCCGCGACCTCTTCCTGGAGATGACGGGTTACGACATCTCGTTCCCGGTGGCGTCCGCCGAGGACATCGAACTCTCCTACCGCATGTCGGCACGCGGCTGGAAAATGAAGTTCGCGCCTGCAGCCATCGTCTACCACACGCACCCCGATACGCTCTGGCGCTACCTGAAGAAGAAATACAAATTCGCATTCTGGCGCGTGCTCGCCGTACGCAAGAATCCCAGCAAAGCCGTGAAGGACAGCCACACGCCACAGCTTATGAAACTCCAGCTTCTGTTCGCGCCCGCGCTGCCACTTGCCGTGGCCGTCGATCTCGTGGCGCGGCCGGCAGTGCCTGCATCGGTGCTTGTGGTGGCTATTTCTATCATCAGTACGCTGCCATTCGCTCTGCGGGCGATTTCGAAAGACCCCATCGTAGGACTGCTCTCTCCGGCGCTGCTCGCTGCGCGGGCCTGGGCGCAGGTGCTGGGTGTAGCCGCAGGCTTGATCTATGCTTGCCGCAGGCCTGCCGCGGCGCCGACCAAGTCACCTGCGTGAAGCGGTCGCTCTTTGCCAGTGCCCGAGGCGTCATTGCTTAGAAGATAGAACCCATGCAGATTCACTGGCGGTTGGCCAAGAACGCAGTTGCGAACCTAGGACGTGGAAGCGCGGCCGCCACAGTCGCTTTGCTCCTGCCGCCAGTCCTCGTCCGCCACATGACACCGGCATCTTACGGCGTCTGGGTACTGGTGTTGCAAACTGCCGCCTACGTCGGCTACCTCAATTTCGGGCTGCAAACCGCCATCGGCCGATATGTGGCGTATGCCAATGAGAAGCAGAACGTTGAGCAGCGCGATTCAGTCTTCAGCACTGCCTTCGTAGGACTCTGCTGTTCGGCATTGGTTTCTCTGATCTGTCTAGCGGCAGCAACCCTGGCTGCGCCGGCCATTTTTCCTAGTGTGCCCAGCCCGCTCATTCCGCAGATGCGGTTGGCGCTGCTGCTGGTGGGCTTTTCGATGGCTGTCGAGTTGCCAGCTTCCGCCTGTAACGGTGTCTTTATCGGAATGGAGCGCTACGAAATTCCTGCGCTGACGGTTGGCGGCGCGCACCTGTTTTCCGCCCTTGGAGTGATTGCCGCCGCTCTCGCCGGCCGCTCGCTGGTCGTCATGGCAGCAATCATCGCCGCGGCGAACCTACTCTCCTGCGGTGCGCAATATCTTGCCCTCTGCCGCATCGCTCCGGATGTCCGCTTCCAGCTATCCCTGGTCCGGCGCTCCACCGCCCGTGAGCTCTCCGGATATTGCTTCGGGCTTGCCGTCATGTCGCTGTCGATGCTGCTGGTCACCGGCTTCGATCTGGTGCTGGTGGGCCATTTTGAGTTTGCCGTGGTCGCACCCTACTCGGTCGCCGCCAGCATGATCACTCTCCTCTCCGGCCTGCTCTTCGCGATCATCAACGTCATCATGCCGCACGCCGCTACACTCCACGCCCGCGAGAAAGCAGAGGCGATGGGCAGACTGGTCATCACCTCCACCCGCCTTAACGTGCTTCTGCTGGTTCTGACTGGAATACCAATGTTCATCTACGTCGGGCCGATCATTCATCTCTGGATCGGTCAGCGCTATGTCGCGAGCGGGGCGCCACTGCTGGCGGTCCTGATTGTTGCCAATATCATCCGCCTTATCGGCGCGCCGTATTCCGTGATCATTGTCGCCGCCGGTCAGCAGAACTACATCAAGGTCAGCCCTCTATCGGAAGGGGCGAGCAACTTCATTGCGAGCATGGTACTCGGCTCACTCTTTGGGGGCATCGGCGTCGCACTTGGAACTTTGTTTGGATCGATCGTCAGCGTCGCCTCACACCTTTGGTACTCGATGCCACGAACAAACCTGGTCATCAACTTCTCCAGACGCGATTTTGTGGTTTCCGGGGTGCTTTCTCCGCTGCTCTGGACTTCCCCATTGCTGGCGACCGCCGCCGCATCGTGGTGTGGCATCGTAATCCGGCCTTTCGTTTTTGCCGCGGCCGGCTTGGCGTCCGCGATGGGAGCGGGCCTGCTCATATTCCGCACGCAGGGATTTTTCCGTGAGCGCTTCAACCCCTCAGGTCACCAGGGAGAGGTTTGTTGAATGGCTACAGCTTTCCGAATTGGGGAGTGTGCCCCAACAGCTTTCGGACAACGCCAGTCAAAGCATCGAATCTCCTCTCGCCGAGCAAATAACCCAACACAAAGTAAAAGTGAAAGAGCGGGTACTTTGCAAAGCCCATACGCCCATATCCGCGATACAGCTTGTAATAGTCTGCCAATGGCAAAGTCAGCTGGTCTTTGATATAGGGATAGAAGTAATTAGCATAATCGTGAACTACATCCTCCACCACATCGATCCCCCGGGTCTCTTTCAAATCGCGAATGATCGACAGTGCTCCGCCGACCATATTGAGGCGTGCTTGCGGTGTGTATCTTCCGGGAACGTATTTCCCATATTCTTTGGCGTTATGCCCAAAATCTGGAGGCTCGTTTTCACGGCATAGTATCAATACTCTTGGGGTACACACGGCCGTCTTACCAATCAGAACATTTGCAGTTAAGTGCATCTGGTAAAACAGAGTGCTATCAAATTTAGCTGTCGCCGCCTCGTTTGCCGTATCACGGTGAACGATGTATCCGGAAAGCACACCCGACCGCCGAAATGCAAAGCGTATTGCGGAATCGCCAGCTGCGAATTCTTTTTCTTCGTTGAACCAGCGAATTTCCTGGTTCACGTTTTCTGGGGTTTCGTTAAACCACGCATAGGCCTTCAGCACGAGCCCAACATGGGGATAGCGGCGGATCACGCTGGCTGCGCTTTCCAGGGCGCCCTCGCACATAATGTCGTCATTCCCCATGAAGAAGCAGAACTCCCCCGACGCCTTTTCTACTAAATTACGGATGTTTCCGTCGTAACCCAAGTTCTCATCATTCTCAAAGTAACGTAGCATGTGCGGATAACGTGACTGATACGCACCCACGATGGCCGCTATCTGGCTACGCTCGGGAGACATATCCTCGCAGATGACGATCTCGAAGTCGCGGAACTCCTGTGCGCAAATCGAGTCCAGAAGAGCGGCAAGGTAACGGGCCCGATTGTAGGCGGGGATGCAAACAGAGAAAAGCTTACGGCTCTGCCTCACGCCCTGTCCCAGAAACCTGTTCGTGAATTGAATACTTTGATGAGCCTTGCCGGTGACCCTGCCACGATGGAGTTGGATGGGACGATGCCTCGAACGACCGAATTTGCTCCGACGATCGCGCCGCTGCCAATCGAAGCGGGACCAAGAATGACCGAATTGTCGCCAATCCACACATTATCTCCGATCGTAATCGGTCCGCCCCCGCCCAATCTGCGGTGTGAGGGCGGTTCCTCGGGCCGGCTCTGCAGATCTCCCTTGTAAGCTCCATGACTGTGGTCGGATATGAATATCTTGCTGCCCATCATGACACCGCCGCCGATCACAATGTTTTCTATCGACGAGATATGCACATCATCGGAGAAACTAACGCCATCGCCAATTGTGATTGCCGGAGAGAAATGCTGCGACTGGTAAGATGTGACAGCCTCCAGCCAGAGGTTACGATTTGCAAAGATGTCCCGGCCGAAGAAAATATGACGTCCGCCAATGACCCGGCAGCCCGGTCCAACATACAGGCCCGGTGCCTTGAGGGAATAGGCCATGGCCGAGCTGGCAATCTCCCTCCACGCGCGATTCGCAATCAGCAATAATGAGATCGCAAGAGGGTTTGCTTGAAATAGCCTTGCGACCGCGACCGTTGAAAGCTCCCTCATTTCTTCACAATCTCCACGGAGGCGGATACGAATAACAGCTCGTAGAGACTGAGGGCAGTTGCCACGAGCAACAGAACGATCGCCCTAGGATCTAGTAGATAATTTGTTCCAAACCAAAACAGAACGCAAAACGCGCACCAAGGGTAAAGCACAATTCCAGCAGTCTTTCCTAGTTTTAGTAAGCGCCAAGCCCATCCGGTGATCAACCCATAGATGACCAGCAAGAGCGGGGACGCCCATTTCAAATCTGAAAAGGCATAGCCGAATGTCCCCGACCAAATCAGCCGCGCGTTCAGGCCCGCCGAAGACACCGCGCTAAATTCCGAACGCCAAACTGTATCGAAGTCGGGCCAGGAAAACAGTTGATTTACATGGAAAATCTTGTTGAAGGTGTTATTGAAAGCCACAAACCCAGAGAGGTAAAGGCCCTTTCCGGAAAAGGGATAGCGCAGTCTGCCATCCAGAACTGCGGCCAATCGATTGTAAGCGGCGATTGTGTAGCCCAGGATATCGCCGACTAGAGCATCTGGCCCTGCCGACCCTCGCAGCATCGAAAATGAGACGAACAAGGCTCCAATGGCAGCGGCGAAAAACGCACCGAATTTCAAAACAGATAGGGGCCTAAGTTTTCCATCTATGAGCCTGCGCAACAGCAGGAGGATGACAATTCCGGCGAACATCGGCATCACGTCACCGCGTGACAAACTTAGCGTCGACGATGCCAGCATCGCAAGACTGGCGAGAATGATGGATGAATGAACCGCGAACCTCCGCCACCCACGCATATGAAGTTGATCCTTGCGCCATATGGCCCACCATACAACTCCCATGAGCGCAGGAGTTGACTGAACAATCGTACCCTCCAGGTCGATTCCCCCCACAGATTTGATCTGCTCGCCCTCCGCAGCCAGAACAAGTTGTAGAAGGTAATCGTTATTGCAAAGTAGAATAACGGTTGAAACAACGGCGAGCGTCGTGCCAGCAATAAGTGGCAAGAGGATGAACCACACCGGCGAGACACGGGTTTTCCACCTTTCGTACCTAAAACCATGCACAGGAAAGATGAAGTCAACCAGTATCAGCCCCAGGAGAAACCCCAGGGTACACATGAGAAAGAACACAAGAGATGCGGGATCAAGAAACATTAAATCGGGCTCTTGTATGTAGCTGGAGTAGAGGGCAGGAGGAAATACAAACGCAACAAGAAAGAGAAGGAGCGCGGCCGCTGTCATCCCGTATGGAGATGCGTTGTTGCGAATCACCAAGTCACGGAAGCGCATCGCAGTATCCTTTCACATCTGTTTGAATCGTATCCCTGGCAAGGAGTTCGTGCACCCTGGCCGCCGTGCTGGCCCATGAAAACTGAGCGGCCCGCGCCAAGCCCTTTTCTCGAAGCTCCCAGCGCAGGGACGTGTCGCTTACAATCTGCTCGATGGCCGCGGCAATCTGTGCCACCGAAGTTGGGTCCACGAGAAGGGCAGCATCTCCGGCGACCTCTGTCAAAGCGGTGGTGTTTGCGGTTACGACAGGCGTGCCGCAGGCCATCGCTTCTACTATCGGGAGGCCAAAACCCTCGTAAAGGGAAGGGAATATCAGCGCCTCGGCACCCCGGTAGAGAGATGGGAGTTCTTGTTCCGGAACCACACCCACGAAATCCACACGAGTGCTCACTCGGCACCTTGCTATGTAATCCGCAAGATCGGCCGTGGGCTCGCCGGTAAAGACGAGACGCATCCAGGAACCGAGACCAGTCCTAGCAAAAGCCTCCACCACACGAAACTCGTTCTTATGCCGCTTGCGGTTGCTTACGCATAAAAGATAAGAGGGTGATGGCCCCCAGGAGCAATCACCGGGTTGATACTCAGGGTCCACTCCGCACCGGACGTTGAAGACTTTTTCGGGAGACACTCCAGACCAGTCGACAATCTGCATGCGTGTAAATTCCGAGACAGTAAGGATACTGACGGCGCGATAACAGGCTCGCTTCAAAACTGTTCCGTAGTACAGACGAATTAGGGGACTGCTGTTCTCCGGGCAGTAGATATGGCTAAGGTCGTGGATTGTGAAGACAAAGGGTGCCGCACAGAAAAGGGGGGAGTTGTAGCCCGGCGAAAAGAACAGATCGTTACGAGTCAAGCCGCCGAGTGCGCGCGCGAGCCGCCAGGCATCCAGGGGCGCGGCCGGATCAGATAGCAGCGGAATCGGACAACACTCGAGACCAGCAAGCACATGCCGCGTGAAACGG
>WNFQ01004006.1_pt1 | contig 10738 bp, 10 predicted proteins | sample 5400171 | NCBI WGS metagenome assembly WNFQ01 (sample SAMN13153356, study PRJNA577476) | soil metagenome | isolation source: 20 cm soil under Madrone tree | place: USA:California | collected 2016-06-14 | reverse complement strand
CTTTCGGCGACGCAATTAGGTATAACGCTGGCGAGCCTCGCCCTCGGCTGGATTGGTGAGCAATCGCTGGTGTCGATTCTGCAACCGGCCCTGGCTGTCATGCACATCTACTCCTACGCTGTAGCCACTTCGATTGCCATCGCGCTCGCATTCGCCGGGATCACGTTTTTGCACATCGTGTTTGGAGAACTCGCACCGAAATACATCGCGATTTCCAATCCGGTGCCGGTGGCACTTCGCCTGATGCGGCTGCTCAATGCGTTTTACGTTTTGTTTAAACCGGCCATCTGGCTCCTGAATAAATCTTCGAATTTTCTTTTGCACAGAGTGTTTCGGCTTCAACCGATTCCGGCGAGCGAACTTGCACACAGCGAAGAGGAATTGCGATTAATCCTCGAGCAAAGCGAAAAATCCGCAGACGTCACTCCGCTCGGGCGTGAGCTAGTTTTTAACGTTCTAGATCTGCGCGACCGTGTCGTGCGCGATATCATGACCCCGCGCGGTGAAATCGTTTACCTCGACTTGGAGGATGATTTCGACACCAATGTGAAAAAAGCGATCGAATCTCGGCACACTCGATTTCCCCTGTGCCGCGAAAATCTCGATAACACAGTTGGCCTCATACATATCAAGGAACTGCTTCCGATGATGCGCGACCCGCACCCTGATCTATTGAAGATCAAACGCGATTTAATTCCCGTGCCGGAGATGATGCCCCTTGAAAAATTGCTCAAACTATTCCTTGGCAAGCATGCGCATCTTGCACTCGTGGTGGATGAGTTTGGGGGAACCGTCGGCATGGTGACAATGGAGAACGTTCTTGAGGAGCTGGTCGGCGATATTCAGGACGAGTTCGATTTCGAAAAGGAAGAATTTCGGAAGATCAGCGCAAACGAATTCAGCGTGGACGGATCGCTCGGACTTTATGAACTGAACGACCTCGTCAAGCTTGAGCTGGAGAGCGCCGACGTAAGCACAATCGGCGGTTATGTTACCCACCTACTCGGCCATCTGCCTAAGACCGGCGAACAAGTTAAGATCGATAATTATCTGGTTACGGTCTCACAAGCCGATAGCCGCCGCGTCAAGCAACTTCACTTTAAGAAATTGAGCAACGTTGCTGACGAAGAATCTCTTTCGGTGAGAAAATCGAGTGCGTCGTAGCCACCGCGCGGTACGCCATCAGGTTGGGCGGACGAGAGACAGGCCGGAGAGTTCGTAGCGGCGGCGCTCGCGCCACTCTAGGCAATTGTCGCTTCCAACTTGGCGCGTAGCGCCGGTCGTCGTCGCAATTGCGCGGTCAGCGCCTGGATTGCGCGCAAGGTCGGGGGGCTGATGTGATGTTCCATTCCTTCCACGTCATGATAAATGACGCGCTCATCCAAGCCGAGCAGTCTCAGAAAATCGGTGAGAAGTTTGTGCCGGTGTACAATCTTGCGAGCCAGGTTCTTGCCGGCCGGGGTCAAAATGAGTCCGCGATATTTCTCGTATTTCAGCAGGCCCTCCGCGTCGAGCCGCTGCACCATGTTCGTCACGCTGGCCTGCGAAATCCTCAGCGCAGCCGCGATATCGATAACCCGGGCGTATCCCTTGGAATTAATCAGTTCCAGGATGCGTTCGAGGTAATCCTCAACCGCAGCAGAACTGCCGCGCGCCGATTGAGAAGTTTTTTTGCCTCGCACGCAGCGAAGTTAAAGTCCCAAGTGATATAGTCAAACAAATAAATAATTGAAGATTGACAGAATCATTTAACAATAGAATTAAATTAGGCTAACCTAAGTCCAACATGGAGACCTATGGCGGGAGCCGATAGCACAACTGCAGCGGAACCACATGTGGCCTGGCGTAAACCGGCTGGACAAGTCTCGCTTGCCGAAGTTCATCGCAGCATTGTTGTTCCGGTGACGGCTTCATTTTGGAGAAAGCTGCTCGCTTTCTCCGGCCCGGGATTTCTCGTGGCCGTCGGTTACATGGACCCGGGAAATTGGGCAACCGACTTGGCGGGCGGCGCCAAGTTTGGCTACGCGCTTTTGTTTATCGTCGTGCTCTCCAACTTCATGGCGATCCTGCTTCAGCATTTGTGCATCAAACTGGGCGTGGCCACGGGACGCGATCTCGCGCAGGCCTGTCGCGATCATTATTCGACGCCGACCGCTTGGTTTCTCTGGATTCTTTGCGAAATCGCGATCTCGGCGTGCGACTTGGCCGAAGTGGTCGGCTCCGCCATCGCGTTACAACTTCTGTTCGGCATTCCGCTTGTCTGGGGTTGTGTGATCACCTGCCTCGACGTGCTGGCGGTGCTCTATTTGCAAAACAAAGGATTCCGCTACATGGAGGCGCTGGTCATTACGCTAATCGCGACGATCGGCAGTTGCTTCGCAGCCGAGCTCATTTTTTCAAAACCAAGCTTCGTTGGAGTCATGCTCGGATTTGCTCCCAGTCCGCATATTGTTACGAATCAGGCGATGCTTTACATTGGCATCGGCATCATCGGGGCAACCGTGATGCCGCACAATCTTTACCTGCATTCATCAATTGTGCAGACGCGGAAGTTTGAGCAGACCCCTGAGGGCAAACGAGAAGCAATCAAATACGCCAGTATCGACTCGGCCGGTGCGCTCATGTTCGCGCTCTTCATTAACGCCGCCATCTTGATACTGGCCGCGTCTGCTTTCCATTGGTCCGGTCACGAAAACGTGGCGCAAATTCAGGACGCCTACAAGTTGCTCAGCCCGCTGCTCGGGGTCAGTTTTGCGAGCGGGCTTTTTGCCATCGCTCTGCTCGCTTCGGGTCAGAACTCGACTCTCACCGGGACCCTTGCCGGACAAATCGTAATGGAAGGTTTTCTTCATATTCGGTTACGGCCGTGGCTCCGCCGATTGATCACCCGCGCGCTCGCGATCGTTCCAGCCGTGCTTGTTATCGGCGTTTTTGGCGAAAGCAAAACTACACAATTGCTGATCGCCAGTCAGGTTGTCTTGTCGATGCAACTCGGCTTCGCCGTTTGGCCATTAATGCGGTTTACCGACGAAAAGGCGAAGATGGGAGAGTTCGCGAACAGGCTCTGGTTGAAAATTCTCGGCTGGGCGACGACGACGATCATTATCGTGCTCAATGTGAAACTGCTGTTCGACACATTTATGCCTGACGCCTTCCTTAAGGAATTTTACCGGCTCTTGCATCTCCCCCCTCCCACGTAATAGTCCGTGCCGTCATGTATCGACACATTCTCATCCCCCTCGAAAACAGTTCTGCCGATGAAACAATCCTGGGTCACATTAAGCCGCTCGCGCGCATGACCCGTGCGAAGTTGCTCCTTGTTCATGTTGCCGATGGTTGGGTCGCGAGAAATTTCGATCAACTCCAACTCGCTGAGAGTGAAGAAATGAAACAGGACCGGACGTATCTGGAAAAACGCAGGGGTGAGTTGACCGCAGAAGGTTTCACCTGCGCTGCTGTTCTCGCGCTTGGTGAACCCTCGGATGAGATCATCAAGCTCGCGCGGGAGAAAGATGTCGATCTCATTGCAATGACTACACACGGCCACCGGCTTATCAGTGATATTCTCTACGGCGCGACTGCAGACAAGGTGCGGCACGCAGTCGATGTGCCAGTGCTCTTGGTGAAGGTGAAGAGCTGAGACCTCTGATCCGGACGGACGACACATCTGCCGAGACAATGCCAAAATCCGAATGACGAATGACGAAGGAATGAACAAATGACAAAACCCAAAGAACACTTCGGCGTCCGCGCGGAGCTTGGATCATTCGAAGTTCGTCATTAGTTCGCACGTCGACATTGGTCATTCAATTCTTGATTGCGCTTTGAAAGTCCTTTTTTTAACAAACGAGTATCCGCCGCACATCTACGGCGGGGCTGGTGTGCATGTGGGCTATCTCTCGCGCGAGCTGGCGAAGACGATGCCTGTGGAAGTGCGTTGCTTTGGCGACCAACGTCTTGAAGCAGGCAATCTCAAGGTCATCGGCTTTGAACTCGACACGAGCAGTTTCACCTGTCCAAAGCCGTTACGCTCAGCATTCGGCGCGGTGCGACGGTGCGTCGATTTCAACACCACCAACATTGATGCCGCCATTGTGCATTGTCACACGTGGTACACTCACTTTGGCGGCATTCTTGCGAAGAAGAATTACGGAATTCCTCTTGTCATCACGGTGCATTCGCTCGAGCCGCTTCGACCCTGGAAACGCGAACAGCTGGCCGGTGGCTACGACTTTTCTCTTTGGGTAGAGAAAACCGCACTCGAAATGGCGGACGCCATCATCGCCGTTTCCAATGAAACCAAACGGGATATTGAGCGCCTGTTCGATGTTGATTCTGCGCGAATGCACGTGATCCACAATGGAATCGATCTGGACCAATATCGTAAGGTCGATTCAACAGGTGCGCTTAAGCGCTACCGCATCGATCCAAACGAGCCGTATGTGCTTTTTGTCGGCCGGATCACTCGCCAAAAAGGGTTCCAGCATCTCGTACGCTCAATCCAATTCATGAATCGCGATTTTCAGATCGTGCTTTGCGCTGCCGCGCCGGACACACCGGGCATGGCGCAGGAAATGAAAACTGCAGTGGAGCGGGCAAAAGCTCAGCGGCGGGGAATCATCTGGATCAATGAAATGGTGGACCAAAAGACGGCCTGCGAACTTTATTCGCACGCAACGGTGTTCGTTTGTCCGTCAATCTACGAACCATTCGGCATCATTAATCTTGAAGCGATGGCCTGCGAGACTGCGGTTGTGGCCAGCGCCGTCGGCGGAATTAAGGAAGTCGTCGTAGATGGCGAGACGGGCTTCCTGGTTCCACTCGAACAAATGAAAGAGAGTCCGTTCGAAGCAATAAACCCAGAAAAGTTCGCGCGAGACCTCGCGACGCGTATCAATCAACTTATGAGCGATCGAGACTTGCGCGCAAGATTTGGCAGAGCCGGCCGAAAACGGGCGGAACAGAATTTCAGTTGGTCCGCAATCGCGGCGAAAACGAAGAAATTGTACGAGACGTTGAAGCGTTGAAGCGTTTCAGAATTCGCACCATGCCGCTTCAACCGTTTAACGCTTTAACGATGTAACGTGACGAAGCCATGTTCGTCGATCGGATCAAAGTTTTTGCACAAGCAGGAAAGGGCGGCCGCGGCTCGGTCAGTTTTCGGCGCGAGAAATTTGTGCCGAAAGGCGGGCCGGATGGCGGCGATGGCGGGCGCGGGGGTGACGTGATTCTGCTGGCAGACCGGCATGTTGATAATCTCACCAATCTTTTCTACGAGCCGATCATTGCGGCAAAGAACGGCGGCCACGGGATGGGAAAGAAAATGGCGGGACGCGCAGGCGCGGACAAAATCGTGAAGGTTCCAATCGGCACGATTGTTTGGCCGGCGGATAAGAGCGAACGCCCAACGTCCAACATCCAACGCTCAACGCCGAATCCAGATCAATCCGCGGTTCGCAGGCCGCAATTCGCGATCGAGCCGATTGTCGATCTGACACGCGACGGACAGGAGTTTGTGCTTTGTCGCGGCGGGGCAGGGGGTAAGGGCAATGTGCATTTCAAGAGTTCGCGAAATCGCGCACCGCGCCAATACACGGAAGGTGAAGAAGGCGAGCAGGGGTATTTTCTCTTCGAGTTGCGAACGATTGCGGACGCAGGGCTCGTCGGTTATCCGAACGCCGGCAAATCGACGCTGTTGCGGAAAATCTCCGCTGCGCGGCCGAAGGTTGCTGCATATCCCTTCACGACGCTGCATCCGATCGTCGGCGTAATGGAATTGCCCGGTTACCGGCGGGCCACCATTGCGGATGTTCCCGGCTTGATTGAAGGAGCGCACCGGGGGCTTGGTTTGGGCCACGAATTCTTGCGCCACATCAAGCGCTGCCGCATTCTGGTGTTCGTGATTGATGTTGTCGGCAGCGAAGGACGCAATCCCGTAGAAGATTTGCAGAATCTTCGGCGGGAAATTGATCTCTACGATCCGACGCTTTCGTCGCGCCCGTGGCTGGTTGTTGCTAACAAGATGGATTTGCCGGATGCGGAGAAGAATCTTAGAGCACTGCAGAAGAGATTTCCCAGAATCACGATCATTCCCACGTCAGCTGCAAAAGGAGAGGGAATCGCTGAGTTAAAGGAAGCATTGGCAGCGACAACGAACGGCAAAGATGTCCTTTCGGGGGCAAATTGAGATGGACAAGGCCACAATCCGTAACGAAACTGGGCGCTGTCGTATGGGCAAACGGGTTGTCGCAAGTTATTGCTCCAGTTTTCTCAAGTCGGAGATGTTGCACATTTACCGGCAGGTAAAATCGCTGCGCGGCGTCGATACGTTCGTTGTGACGAAGGAAGTTCAGAATGCGGAGCGGTTTCCGTTTGAGAATATCGAGATTATTCCAAAGCGACGTACAAACCTGCTCGTCCACGGCTGGTTGAAGTTTGTCGAACGTCGGCCCCCCATCGTTTACCGCGGCGAGTACCAGACGCTCGATTCATTGTTGGAGCGGCACGGGGCCGATCTTATGCATATTTACTTTGGCCATACCGGTGTGCACCTGCTTCCGTTTATCGAGCAGTGGGACAAACCCTGCGTGGTGTCTTTCCATGGTGCCGACGTCGCGCACAAACCCGAGATCAAGGATTATCCTGGGAAATTGCGCCGTCTTTTCAATGCAGTGCCGCTGGTGTTTGCGCGTTCTCAGTCGCTGGTTGATCGGCTGGTTCATTTGGGTTGTCCGCCGGAAAAGCTGCGCATCAATCGCACCGGCATCCCGCTAAATGAATTTCCATTCGTGGATCGAGAACCGCGTGCAGATGGCAAATGGCGAGTGGTCCAGGCGTGCCGCTTGATTCCGAAGAAAGGCGTCGCCACGAGCTTGCGGGCTTTTGCGATTTTTAAGAAGGACAACCCGGGCGCGGAATTTTTTATCGCTGGCAAAGGACCGTTGCAGCACGAATTGGAGATGCTCGCCGGCGGGCTGGGGATTCTCAGAGACGTGCATTTTGTTGGATTTCTCTCCCAACCGAAGCTGCAGCAGCTTTATGCCAGTTCGCACCTCTTTTTGCATCCGAGCGAAATATCTCCAAATCAAGACCAGGAAGGGGTGCCGAACTCGGTTTTGGAGGCGATGTCGACTGGATTGCCGGTGGTTGCGACGCGCCATGGTGGAATTCCGGAAGCGGTTGATCACGGCCGCACCGGCTTCCTGGTGCAGGAGGAGGATCACGTCGGACTAGCGAACGCCATGCAGCTAATCACAAGTTCGCCCATGTTGCTGAAGCAAATGGGGCAACGTGCCCACGCCACCGTCGTCGAACGCTTTGAACAGGATGCGCAAATCGATCAGTTAGAATCGTTCTACGAAGAAGCGATCACAATGAATGGTGCCGCTGAGCCAGTGAAATCCAAACCCGCCGTGCGGATGGCTCCGCAATTCGCCGAGGGATTGCCGGCGAAATAAGCGCGCGGCCGAGAATTTTGTTTGTCATCCGGGCAAAACGCGCTTTCATATGCGCGTTCGAGTTGTAGCCGAGGCAGCTTTGCCGCCGTAGTCCCGCGAGTGCGGGACAAAGGCGGATGGCCTCGGCAGGCCGGTAAGACCCATGCCGGCTACAGCTGTATCGTTAAAAATGCGCAATCGTTGTTTTTTGATCTTGATGCTGATTTGCGGTGTTGCTGTTGCAATGCCAGCAATAGCCGCTGAAGGTGCGCCGGCTGAGCATGAAGCGGTTTCGCTCAAACCGCAGATGCTCGTTCAGATTGGTGGGTTCGGAATCACAAACTCAATGCTAGTGACGTGGATCGTCGCCGCCGGCATCATTATTTTTGCGCAGATCGCTACACGTTGCGTCCGGCCGATTCCCAGCGGGGCACAGAATTTTTGGGAGTGGATAGTCGAAGGTCTCCACACGTTCCTCGAAAACATTATCGGACGCGATCTGGTGGCGAAAGGATTTTGGTTTTTTGCCTCGATTTTCATTTTCATTCTGTTCGTGAACTGGTTCGGCTTAATTCCAGGAATCGGAACAGTCGGCTGGGGTCATTACGACTCGACCGGTGCTTTTGTGGTCGATCGGCCCCTTCTGCGTGGCGGCAACGCGGACCTGAACATGACGACAGCAATGTCGGCAGTTTTTTTCGTCATGTGGTTTGTTTGGGCGATCCAGGCGAACGGAGTCGGAGGATTCTTAAAACATTTGTTCGGACCGAAAGGGGAGACCTCCGGAATAGTGAGGATCCTGATGGTTGTCATTTTCTTCGCCGTGGGATGGCTAGAAGTGATCTCGATTCTTTTCCGGCCGATCGCGCTAAGTTTCCGATTGTTCGGTAACATTTATGCCGGTGAAAGCATTCTGGAAGCAATGTCGACCATGAATCGATGGCTCTCTCCGATCCTGCCGATTCCATTTTATTTCCTGGAAGTATTGGTGGGATTTGTGCAGGCGCTGGTTTTCATGCTCTTGACGGCGGTTTTCACGATGTTAATTGCGGAACATGAAGAGGGAAAGGAACACGCGCACACCTGATTTTTCGGTGATCTCATGACGGGGTCCCAAAACCAACTAACAAAAATATGATACTACCAATACTAGCAGAACTGGGCGGAAGCATTCACGTCGGGCTTGCCGCGATGGGCGTCGGAATCGGAATCGGGCTTACCGGCTTGGGCATGACCAGCGCGGTCGGGCGCAATCCCGGCGCGTTTACGCAAGTCCTGGTGCACGGAATTCTCGCGATTGCGCTGACCGAGGCGATCGTGTTCTACGCGCTCTATCTCGTTCGTTAATTGCGGCCAGGGAGCGAGAACGATTCTGCGTCCGCAAATTGCATCATGAATGTGATAATCGCCGCGAGTAGCGGAGGCATCACCGATGTCTTACGCGATACAGCCGAGACGTTCGGCTGGAATTGGAAGCTGTTTCTGTCGCAGGTCATCAGCTTCTGCATCGTCGCATTTCTTTTGCAGCGCTTCGCCTACAGACCAATCCTTGCGGTACTTGAGGAGCGCCGTCGCAAGATCGAGGAGGGCCAGCTCAATGCGGAGAAAATCAAAAAAGAGCTCGCCGAAGCGGAGAAGCGTTACCAGGAAATTCTGGCGAAGGCCAACGCGGACGCGCAGAGGATGATCGACGAAGCTCGCGAGAGCGCCGCGCATCTATCCGAGCGTAAGCAGCAAGAGGCGATTGTGGCAGCGGAACAGATCATCACCAAAGCACGCGAAGCGGCGGCGCTTGAGCACGAGCGCACAATGGAATCGTTGAAGCACGAGCTTGGGCGCCTCGTGGTTGAGACCACCGCAAAAGTCACTGAGAAGGTGTTAACACCGGAAGATCAACGGCGCTTGCAGGAGGAAGCAGCGCGTCAACTGGCCGCATGAAGATCAACAAGGAAATTCGCCGGCTCTCGCGTGGAATGCTTCGAGCGAGTTTCACTGATGGCCAACTCGATCCGGGAAGAATCAAATCGTTGGTCGATTCACTTATAGAGAAAAAACCGCGTCATTACATCGATGTCCTCAAAAATTACAGACGTCTGCTTCGACTCGAAATCGAAAAACGTCGAGCCCGAGTCGAGACGGCAAGCGAAGTCGATCCCGTGGCGAGTTCGGAGCTTGTAACTAATCTGAGAAAAAAATACGGGAGTGATCTGACGACTGAGTTTGTAGTTACCCCTGAACTTCTTGGCGGAATGCGAATTCGTGTGGGGAACGATGTCTGGGACGGAACCGTGCGCAATCGGCTCGAACGGCTCCAGCAGGAACTTTAATCAAACCAAAATCATGAGCAGCATACTCGAAGAGATCGAAAGTAAGATTGAAGAAATCAAAACATCGACAACCAAAAGTAACGTGGGCGTTGTGCGCGAAACGGGAGATGGAGTCGCGCGTATCGAAGGGCTGAGCGACGTGATGCTAAACGAGATGATCGAATTTCCCAATGGCGTATTCGGTCTCGCCCTAAATCTTGAAGAAACTGAGGTCGGCGCAATTCTGATGGGCGAAACGACAAAGGTTTCCGAAGGCGACGAAGTTAAAACGACTGGCCGACTCCTTTCCGTTCCCGTGGGCAAAGCGCTCCTGGGTCGCGTAGTGAACACGCTCGGCCAACCGCTCGACGACAAAGGTCCGATTAAAACCGAAACATTTTATCCTTTGGAGAAAATTGCACCGGGTGTGATTAAGCGGCGCAGCGTGAATCAACCGGTGCAAACCGGCATCATGGCCATTGATGCGATGATTCCCATTGGTCGTGGTCAGCGCGAGCTGATTATCGGTGACCGCGCCACTGGAAAAACTACGATTGCCATCGACACGATCATCAGCCAGGCGCGCTTGAATAAGGCAGCCGAAGATCAAGGCGACAAGAACTATCGGCCGCTCTACTGCATTTACGTTGCGATCGGTCAGAAAAATTCCAATGTGGCGCGCGCCTTTGCGGTGCTCGAAAAAGAGGGTGCAATGCCATACACGACGATCATCTCAGCACCGGCGTCGGACACGGCTACCAACCAGTATCTGGCACCATTCGCCGGGGCGGCCATGGGCGAGTGGTTCATGGATAATGGAATGGATGCTCTCATCGTTTTCGACGATCTGTCGAAGCATGCGGTGGCCTATCGGCAGGTTTCGCTCGTGCTGAAGCGGCCGTCGGGGCGTGAAGCCTATCCAGGTGACGTGTTTTATTTGCATTCACGTTTGCTCGAACGCAGCGCGCGCATGGCCGAGGATTTCGGCGGCGGATC
>WNFQ01016100.1_pt1 | contig 10741 bp, 7 predicted proteins | sample 5400171 | NCBI WGS metagenome assembly WNFQ01 (sample SAMN13153356, study PRJNA577476) | soil metagenome | isolation source: 20 cm soil under Madrone tree | place: USA:California | collected 2016-06-14 | reverse complement strand
TGATCTCCCCAAACCTTCGATATGCTGCCGACAAAATCCTGTGTCGTGTTGAAATTTTCGAACGAACCGCTTTTTGTATCGATGCTCGGACCATTCGCCACACGTCCGCCCCACGTAAAATTTGGAATCTGATCAAGATAGTTTGCGTCCGGGTAAAGCAGCGGGAATGTCGATAATCCTGTCTTTGACCTGGTTGCAGCATCGGAATTAATCCGAAGATCGATCAGGTTGTGGCTGATTCCATAGGTAAATTCAACAACTGTTGTCGGATTAAGAGTTCCGGTTACCGTTCCGGAAACGCTGTATTTGGGAGTCTTTTGCGTCGCGCCGTACATGGGTAAGTTCGTCGAAAGTCCCAGACCGCTGTTTCCATAAGGCAGTTCGGAGGTGGCAACAGTATTGAGCCATCGTCCCCATATGCGCCAATTCTTCGACATATTGTAATCAATCCGGAGCGTGTCGTTTCGCTCAGGTGTTTTTGATGACTCCTGCGTCCGGTAATTAAAATTATCGTTCCCCACCGGAGTGTAATTAGGTAACGGGTACAGGTTGAGAATCTTGATACCAAATGGATAGAGACGATTCTGCGGGATTTTTCCGAGGACGCCACCGTCCCTAAAACAGCCACTCGTGTTCGTTGCACTGCAGGGTAGATTTAACGTGTAGTCCTTGATGTATGGAAAAAGATTTCCGTTATTGTCGCGCGATTGTGAAAAATCTCCGGTCCTTTCGAGTGCGGTCGGGACCCGAACATTGGTCGGGCCCGCGGGCGGGGTAAAGCGGTGTGCGAATTCCTGATTCCAAAAGAAGAAGAGTTTTTTCCGATCCTTATTGAACAAGCCCGGAATATAAACTGGACCGCCAATATTATAACCCGTATCTTTTTGGTCAGAAAAGGCGCGCGGTAGTCCATTGCGGTTATTAAGCCAGCCATTGGCATTCAAGCCCGTTTGGCGTCGGTAGAAGTAAAAAGCACCGTGAAAATCCTTCGAACCGCTCCGTGTGGTGGCAATAACCTGCGCTCCGGTAGAACGCCCATATTCAGCCTGATAGGTTGAGGTGAGAACTTTTAATTCGCCGATTGCATCAACGGGTATTCTGGCCAGCAGACTGTTATTGCCGGTATCAATGCTGGTTACTCCGTCAATCTGTACGTTGTTCGAGTTTTGTCTGGTTCCGTTGACATATAATGTGGAAATGTCGCCGGCTTCCCCATTAGAGGTGTTACTAATGACTCCCGGTGCCAGGGTCACGAAATTAACAAAGCTGCGATCTTTAATTCCTATATTTCGAAGCTCTTCGCTTTGCACGCCGAAGGAGCGTTCTCCGCTTTCTGCCTGAAGCAATGTCGCTTCACCGGTAACTTCGACTGTTTCTGTGACCGCCCCGACTTCCAGGATTAAGTTGCCGAGTGTCAGTTTGTCATTTGGAACCAGCTCCACGGTGCGCTCCTGTTTTTTAAAACCACTAGTCTTAATAACGATAGTGAATGTGCCCGGCGGGACTTGCGGAAATACAAATCTCCCCCCATCATCACTTGTCGCCGTTTGTGTAAAGCCCTTATTTACGTCGGTTATGGTCACCGTTACATTTGGAATAGCAGCTTGGTGCGGATCAACGACATTTCCAGTGATCGAGCCGCTGGTCGTTTGCGCCCGGGCAACTCCAATGCAAAGCACGAAGATCAAAACGAAAACTGACAGTATTCTTATTCTCATAGATTCCTCCAAGCTGGGGTTCAAGAAGCAGCCGTCTGTAGTTCTTCAAACAATGCACTCAATGCCAAACATTTCGTCTCGCGAGGAACGGTAACAGGGATACTCGAACTCCTCGTCTCGATTAGCGCTTAAGAGTTACTACGGCGAACAAACGCGAATAAAACATTCAGGCACTCCAGAGAAGACTCTGGATCTTACGCCACAACGACCAAAGGACAAGGACCTCCTAACAGAAGAGAAACGACTTTGTTCCATGTTCAGACAAAAGCATCACTCCCTGAGTTGGATTGTTGGTCCCGGGAAAACTAATACTTTGTTGCACGGCTGGACAAAAGGCTAATTACCACGACCCGCATCTCGCTGTCAATACCTTTTTCCTGCCTTTACCTGCTTGTGGCAGACCGTCGTCAGTCGCCGATCCGTTCAAGGTAACCGTGTCTGTCGGCAGCGCGATGGTTTGATTTGGACAGGATTCACAACCGGCGGTTGATTGGTTTGCGTGACTTCGGGATTGACCGTAATGGTAACGTCGGCGCTCGCCTCGTACTCAGTATCGTCTACGGTCAAGCACGTAAGTTCCGGAGGCGCTAAAGCTCCCATTAGTCGGGGTCTGATTTGCATTCGCAAAGGTGACGATGCCTGGTCCGCTGACCTTGCTCAAAAGGACGACACACTGCAGAACGACGCTTTAGTCAAGTGCTAACTTTGTGGCAACACCTGGCAGACCAATCTCGTCGAAGCGTAACTGCACCAAACTGTGAATCCGCCGAGCGCAGTTGACATAGGTGACCAGTTCCTGGCCGGAGGGATCTTCAACATCTCCGTCCGGATCAAGACACTGCGTTTTGGCGGCCGCAGCCGGAACCAGGCTAATGACCGCGTTTCGGTGGGCTTGAGTCATGCAAAAGATCCTCTCGACTTGATGGGCCAACTCGACCGTCAAATTCCGCGCTCTATGAGGCATTTCAGGAACGCCGAGCAAACGCAATGCCTGTTGAGCTTCGAGGGTCATCGGCGCGCCAATGTTAGCAGCTATTCCAGCACTCAAAGCCGGCAGCTTCGCCGGGCCAAGTGACGCAACCGGAATTTGCAAACGCGCAGCTATCTCCGCATTGCCTATCGCTGCGGCAATCGGTGAGCGACAGGTGTTACCGCTACATACAAACAAAAATGCCTGGCGTAGTTTGTCGATGTGATCCAGGCCCTCTAATTCCTTTTCAGTGAGGGGAGCATTCCATGCCAGTGTCGTTTGCAGGCCGCTGGAGGTATCCGGGTTTGGCTTTTGAAAGCCGGTTACAAAACCGGGCAGCATTTGGTAGATGGTGGCGAGTGAAGACCTGAGCTTCCTGAGAAAACGTTCAAAGTGATGGAGCGGTGAGAGAAATGCGAGCGCTATGACGATCAAGCCGGCGCTCACAAGTTGCGACTGGTTCGGTGGTGTTTGACGGAAGGCAAAGCTTAGGGCGTACGTGGCAACCAAGCCCGATAGCATGCTGGAGCCGCAGTGCATCGGTACGCAGAAAGTGTTCTCGCGACGATCGAGAAAGATCAACGTCGTGCAAATACACAGACCCGCGTAGAAGAGACCGACCAATACCGCGAAACCTGCATCCTTGCTCGCGAGGAATGTCGTAAGACCGATTCGCAAACCCATCATCGCATCACCGATCCCGATGGTCGCCATCGCCGCCAGCAACAACAGCAAGAGAGGAGAAGCAACCATCTGTTCCTCTACGAAGTAGCGTAGAGTTGTGCTCTTCTCGTTGGTCTTGGCAAGAGCGCTCATTAACTGAAACCTAATGAAATAAGCGGCAAGGTAAGCAGCAATCGTGATCATCGCCGTGAGGCCCATTTTGTAATTGGTTGTATCGCCGAGCACAACCAGAACAGCTATCAGACTTACCAACATGGCTACCCAGCAAAACCAGCGGACGCGACGGCCGACGATACTGTCCACCAGCGGGGCAATGATTAGGACACCCCCACGCAGTAGGACCAACACCAGAACAATTGAAACTCCTTCAAGAGCAAAGGCGAGGGTCGTGGTTCCCATGATGATGCTCATGCAGACCCCCGATAAGAAAGTCAGGCGGCGAGGAAAGGGAATGCTGATCCCGACGAATTCACGATGTCCGGCATACTTCCACCATTTCATTACGGTTATGAAGCCAAGCATGCCGGCGGCGACTGCGGTCACGGAAACAGGTAGCAGAACTGTCCCTCGCAGGGGCCGGTGGGCGCTCGTGAGGATCCCGTTCGACAGAGCGCGGGTCAAGCCGCTGTACGGGGTGTAGAAAAGGAAGTATCCAAGTCCTAATCCCCAAATTCCAAAGCCGTATATGCGCTGCTTTTTGTTCATGTTTGCTTCGTCGACGCGGTTACAACCAGATGGTCGCAAGACTCATAAGCAATATGGCTCCGGGCGTGCGACGAGTCCAGACAGTCATAAAGATGAGTGGCTGTCCGTCTCCGGCCCCCGGTAAGTGCGCGTCGGTCAGAACACTGTTGCGGGAACAGAATTCGGATTTCGTCATGGCCTCGCGCTTGTACAGTAATAGCTCTTGCTAGCAATCAAGACTCTGCCGATTTCTTCACTTAGACTGCCCGTCGTGGCCGCAATGCTAACTTTCCGCTTGGTCTTTGTCAAAGAAAATGATTCCGAGTTTTCGCCTGGAACTTCGTTGGACAATTCAAAATCATTTCGCTATAAGAATACCGCTCTGTCGAATAATTCTTTGCCGACAAACACTCTAGGAGGCGTCCACATGGTCCCAAATCCCCCGCGCGACATGCCGCGAATCACTCCGCACCTTTTTTATGACGACGTCGCCGCCGCCATAGATTGGTTGGTCAAAGCCTTTGGCTTTGAAATCCGCTTGCGAATGACTGACAAGGCCGGCGCGGTAGTGCACGGCGAGGTAGATTTGAAGGACAGCCTGGTCATGTTGGGGCTCGCGGCGGAGGTTGAAGCGTGGGAGAGTCCACGAACGCTCGGCGGCCGAGTAAGCCAGCGACTCTACGTCTTTGTGGACGACGTCGACGCCCACTACGAGCGCGCTCTCAGCGCCGGGGCAGAGATCATCCGCGAGCCTGCCGATCAGTATTGGGGCGATCGCGTCTACGAGTGTATTGATCCCGAGGGTCATCGCTGGAAATTCGCGCAGCACCTCTGGGATGTCGATAATAGGACCCTTAAGAGGCCCGACTTAGAGTAGCGTCGCTTTCGGGCTCGAAGTTTTTCCAGAGAATGCGATCCCAAAATCACACGAAGAATCGCGAAACTCAAACCACTTCTCCGAAAGAACCTAAACGGCCGCAATTGACTGAGACGCCCAGGATTGTTCCCGCCATCTGAGCTGCGTCATAACCTCGGCCGCCCAGGTTGCCGAGTAATCGTCCCTCGCCAGTGTTAAGTTACCTACCAGGTTTCCCTCGGTCGGAATTCCAACTACTGCGATGTCCTCGTTGGGGATGTCTTGATTGCTGATCACGAAGCGCGTGACGTCGGTCATGTCAATGGCTCCAGGGCTATACGCATCCTGATCTCTCCGTAAACGGTTTTCATAAGCCCGCACCATCCCCCGCTGGCGCAGAATCTCGTCGCACCGTAGCTCGAAGCAACCTCCGGCTTCGTCAGTTACGACCCGAGGGTTGCGCCCCACCGAGAAATCAAGCAGCCCGGCCCTCAACAGTGCCAAAAGTTTCTCGATGTTGATGATTGGGGGTCCAAAGACGACCCGCTTGAGCCGCGGAAAGTAGTGCTCAATCAGTTTGCCGTGCGACTCGGGCGTGAGTCCCCCGAATTTGAGGAACGATCCCAGGGTCTTCCTAACTTCGTACCAGATGTCGAGGGCGGCCTTAACAGCGCAACCAGCGTGTCCTGCTCGTGCAAAGGCGATCTCCTGCTCCATATATTGCGCTATGAAGGAAGTGAATTCTTCTCCTGTGGCGAAACGACGCTCACCCACGGGATCGACCGCCCGCTGATAGTCAAAGGCGCGCTGGTTGGGATGAATCTCAAGGTAGGACTCGATCACAGACAGCATCGCCTGAGCGTCGTTACCACACGACTCCAATCTTGCTCGCTCGGGGCCGGTTCCCATCGTAACGCGATAGTAGTTAAGCTGCATTTCAAGTTCGAAAAGAGGCCACAGATCCTTTTCGAAGTCCAGCTTTCCGTCAGTTGCCTCACGGCGAACCTGGACTATCGCATCGGGAGTGAAGAAAGTCAGCGGTCGCAAAAAGGTGGGCAGGTCAAAGGCCTTGGGCGCCATGGGTAGACCCGTGCGACTAAACGGGATGATCGACAAGGGCTCTTTGCCGCTCGCAAAATATGAGAGCGATCCGTCCGACGAGCGGTTGAATCGTCCGCAGCGTCCCTCGGTCAACTCCAGGACTGCGTCGATGAAAGTCAGACCCACGCCCAACATCGCAACTCGAGCTTTCGCCGGAACCCGGCCCATCGACTCAACCACGGGATACACAAAAGGGATGAACGCTGCGCTCGAATGCTTAGCCGCAAAGGCCTCGTATCGTTGCTCCTCAGGACCCGGCCGAAGGCGGGAATGGCCCGTGGCCAGCAGTACCTTGTCGGCCTTGATCTCCTGGGTCAGGCCGTTCTCAGCTATGAACTCAGCCTCGTACTGTCTTCCTTGAGGCCGGATGTCTACAACTTCGCCAACGTGACACGACACCGTGACTCCGGTGGGAACGTGTTTGAGAATGCGTTGAAAACCCTCAATCAGGTAGCGGCCCACGACAGCCCTGGATAGATACTCGTCACCTGTCAAACGCTTAGGCGGAGCGAACATGGCTTGGTACCAGTCGACAAAATCGTGGCCCCTTCCAGCGACAACGGGTGGCGCTGTTACGTCCCACAGATCGATCTCGCCGACGCTGATGTTCACCAGGATATATTCGGGCTGATCAGGGTCATAGATCGGGCTGGCCCCGAAGTGCGAGGATCGATTGAAGAGGTGGACGTGAAGCGCGTGCTGCAGCGGGCGGGCATTGAACTCGGCCAACAGCCTTTCCAGACAGTACAGGCCTTTCGGACCCAGCCCGACAATGGCTACCGAGTGGGTTATGGGGATTTCGCTCGCTTGGAGTCTCAATGCCATATGATTCAATCTAATCTCGTGATAGTGGGTAGTCTGCAGATGGCGCAGATTCAGCATTAGTTTTGCGACGTAGGCTCGCTCATGCTTGAACGAGAGGTCTGCCTCCCCGACCATTAACATCCGTTCGGATGTCGGAATCAATCCGTTCCTGCCAAACCAAATTGGGGACAAAACAGTAACAATTAAAAGTCTTTTGCAATTCCACCGTGTACTGATCCACGAATCTTTGACCCTGCTCGCATAGTTCTATCAGCGCATCATATATCCCCTGATCCAGCACATACGCATGTGTGAAATATGTTCCCCTGGCTTTCACGAGGTTATCGGAAATCTTGTCTGGCTTTTCATGATGGCCTCCACCAAGTAAAAGCATATCCCAATCGCTTGGCACCTGCTCAATGTAGTCCGCGAACTTCTGGTTGAACTCTTCATCGAAGACGCAGTCATCTTCAAAGATGAGAATATTGGGCCATTCCTTCTTTCGCGCTTCTCTCAGCACTTCCAAATGACTTTGCAGACAACCATAGGCACCGGGCGTGTAAGACCAGGTAGAGGGAATACTCACTTTCAAACCATCTACAGCCGGTTGCCTTATTACTGAAGTAATTCCATGACGAGCAAACCCCACTTCCATTTTTTTCCACCGATCAGGTCTTCGGTCAAGGTTGATACAGATCTTATGTGGGAAAAGAGTGTTGAGGTCACCGCTCTTTTCTCTTTTGCCTCTCATCATCTTCCTGCTGTCGGGATTGACTTCCCCTAAGGAAATCGCCAGACTAGCTTCAGTCTGTAGTCTTTGCAATCCCTGTTCTAGCTGAAATCTCAAACCGAATTGGAACGCCGCGATTGAAGAAGCACCAGGAAACTCGTCCTTCCGGGTCAATCCATCAAACTCCTTTCAGCGGGATCACGACCTTCGGTGGTTTGCCGTATACCACTGAGATCGATGGTCAAGAAATCGATTTGGCTATCCTGGGCATCCCGTTTGATAGCCTCGTGACCTTCCGTCCCGGCGCACGCTTCGGGCCGAACGCCATTCGTCAATCCTCCGTTCTCTGCCGCAACTATAGTCAGCAGATGGAAGTGGAAGTCTACGAGCGATTGCGGGCCTTCGATGTCGGTGATGTGAATGTCGGCCCATTTAACTACGAGGAGACCTTTCGCCAAATAGAAGATCGCGTCAGCCAACTTCAGCGGCGCGGCGCGGCGGTTGTCTCTTTAGGCGGAGATCACTCGATCCTCCTGCCGATCCTACGCGCCACGAGCCGGCAATATCCTCAACTCACCGTCATCCAGTTCGATGCTCATACGGACACATCCGATGAGGGATGGGGGCAGAGGTTCCATCACGGCACACCCGTTCGCCGGGCGATCGAAGAGGGATTGGTGCAGGGGAATCATATTTTTCAGATCGGCATACGCGGATCCGTCGGAAACGCTAGTTACCACGACTATCCAAAGCAAGCGGGCATCAATATGCTCGACATGCGGGCGTTTCATGATCAGAAACTGCGCAGAGAGTTCCTGGACCATCTCTATGAAGTCGCAGGATCGGATCCCTGCTATCTCACGTTTGACGTGGATGGCGTGGATCCGGCGTTCGCTCCGGGAACTGGTACGCCAGTGGTTGGCGGCCTCACAAGCTTCGAAGCTCTGGATCTGATGAGCTCATTCAGAGGTCTCAAGTTTATCGGCGGTGACGTAGTCGAGGTAGCGCCCGCCTACGACTGCTCGCAGATCACCGCGCTCCTGGGGGCAACCATTGCTTTCGAGATCGCGGCGCTCATCGCCGTTGCGCGACCGCCTGAGCCAAATCCAGCCCCAGAATGTCCGCCATCGTTGTGAAGCCATATCTCTGGGGGCATCGCGTGCTGGACAGGTCTTTGCCGACCAGGCTCGATCCCACCAGATACTCTTTCCCCAGCTTGTCCTGGCACCAGGCGAGGACCCTGTCCATCCAGGGAGTCGGCGTGCCGGCGATCTCAGCGATTCCGCGAATGACCACCAGACCAAACGGAACGTCCTCAGTCAAAAAGCGGTGATTGAAGTCTGGAACATATTCGCCGTTCTCAGTTTGGATCATTGGATGAGTGATGCCTGCATATCCAGAGTTGGTCCGCAACGCCGTCATCAAATTCGTCTTGTCTTTGATGTCCTTTCCGTAACAGCCGATATCCCAATCATACATAGGGACAACCTGGGAGAGATCGACCCGCGGATTCTGTGACATGATCCACTTGCTGGTTGCTACGACTTCGTCACTGATCTCGCCGAGCAGTTCCGCTGTTTCTTCATCGATATCCTGATAAAACAATGGCGGGCGATCGAGTGCCTTCCCTTTCCAGTCCTTCCAATGGCTATACATGATCGGAGGATGGCTATAAGCATTGAGCGATCTCAAAGTAATGCCGAGCAAATGTCCCGAGACAAACAGCTTTGGTGTCTCCCCCAAAAGAGACCGCATGGCAGCCAGAGGGTCTTTCAGCCTGGCTTTTGTGAGATCGCCTTGTAAAGCGCCGACCAGCTTATCCTTGGTTGCGGAAATCTTCGCGGACTTGCCAAATTCGGTAATTCGGCAGATCCAGGGAAGCGAATCGAAATTCATTACAATGCAATTCTTCAGTTTCGGACCCAATGCCATTCTCACATCAAACTCAAATCCATTTTGGCCTGGCAAACCAACTATGACGCATCCGTCCTCGATGTACGGTGCCAGAGAGACGAGGTACTGCCAATGCCGATACGCCGGAACAGCGAAAATGATTAGATCGCATCCCAGTGCTGCCTGCTTTGGCTGATCGGTGACCACAAAACAATTTGCCTTCCAGGTGATGCGACCGTCGTTTCCGTTCCGCACCATCACCGTCAATCGCTCTCTCTGCATGATCTCGGTCCATCTTTGCGCCCTGTCAGCACTCTGGGTTAAGACGCGAACTTCGAAGCGTGGGTTCTTCGAAGCGACCGCCGCCAGAGCATGGGCGCCGCTTCCAGTGCCGCAGATGAGAACTCGAATCGGATCCGTCATGGTGTGCTTGCGTATCTTTCCTGGTGCGGCGAATGAAGAGAGAGATTGGAATTCTCTCACCCTGTTGAATCCTTTCTCCAACCAGCCTCTCTCTTGCAAAAATTCTTGCGGGTACTCGGGCCCTATGATAGACTCCGCGCCTAATTTAGCCAAGAGTTTTCCCAGCGAGTTGAAGTTCTTACGAAGCCTGATTTTGCAAGGATGGAGTTTATTTTCGGTTTCAGAGCGTCACGAGACTGGTGAACTGAAACCGGATTGTAGCCGTCGACAACCGGTGTGGTTTTCTTGATTTCGTATCTCTCAACTACTTTGCGACAGGATCCTGGGGTGCGGGTTAAATGCGAAAGGATGGTCGTCCATGAAGCAGATCAACATAACTCGAGATAGCAGTGGCAAGGTGACGTTTGAAGAAGTATCTGTTGACCCTACTGAGAACGTGTTCTTTACCAATCTGGATCCTGAGCAGGCCCATTGGCCCTATCAGGCCCAATGGCCCCAATTGGATCCCGACGCCAAGCCCGCAGATTTCTGCGACAATGAAATCGGTCCAGCGCCATCTCCAAACTCGAGCCAATGCACCGTCCCTGTTCCTCCGGTGAAGCCGCCGCCGCCGCCTCCTCCTCCTCTTCCTTCTCCTTATAAGGTTACCTACAAGTGTAAGTCGCACGAGAACGAGCAGGGGACGATCAACGTGTTTGCCCAGCTCGCGGCAGGAAACCCTACGCTGCCTCAGGTTGGCGTAAACACGCCGCTTCCCTCGCCAGTGCAAGTAGTAGTCGGAGGGATGTCCCCCTATACCATCACCGGTCAGCTCTTTCAGGTCACCAACAGCGAAGGCAACGTAATCAACTCCGGCTCGGGCATCGGACCGGGGCTAC
>WNFQ01013904.1_pt1 | contig 10742 bp, 8 predicted proteins | sample 5400171 | NCBI WGS metagenome assembly WNFQ01 (sample SAMN13153356, study PRJNA577476) | soil metagenome | isolation source: 20 cm soil under Madrone tree | place: USA:California | collected 2016-06-14 | reverse complement strand
AACAAAATATCGACGCCGGGGTTAAACATTTGAAGTGGTTGCTAGAACGATACAATGGCAACCTCGACCTGGCCCTGGCGGCGTACAATGCGGGTGAGGGTGCTGTGGACCGAGTTCACGGCGTCCCCGCGTATCGAGAAACGCGCGACTATGTGCAGAAAGTACAGAACGCCTACTTCCGGCCGGGCTCAGGACGTCTTGCTGACGCTTACATCAACTCCCACGCGATCCACAAAGACGTTGCCGCCGACGGCCGCATCATATTCACCAACGAATAGAAGAGAGCAGTTGCTAGTATTTCGTTTTCGGGGAACCCTGAGTTTAGGCCCCGGAAACTTGAATTTATTTTGAAGCGAGCAAGAGCCGCGGATGCAGTAAGGTAGTAGCGTTTGGGGGAAGCAGGTTGATGTTTGGGGGCAAAAAAATTTTGCACGTGAGCTTCGCCCGTCTTTCGCCGGTTTTTGCGGCGCTGGCCAGTGCGCTGATCCTTGCGGGTAGCGCGGCGGCGAAGAGCAACGCGGAACCTACGGCGACTGCGGCGCTCAAGCGGCAGTCAGCCTCCACGCAATTCGCGCGGGCCGAAGAGCAACGCGCGGCACTGAACAGTAAGCCTACCGAAAAACGCACGCTGGCGGATTACAAACTGGTGGTTACCGGATATCGCCGCGTGGCTTTGATTACACCGCGAGCCGCGGAAGTTCCCGATTCCCTTCTGGCCGTGGCGGAACTTTACACCGAGATGGGCGACCGATTTGGGCGAACCTATTACCAGTCAGCCGTGGATACCTACCAATTCCTGGTTCACGAATATCCGACGAGCAAGTATTGCCAGGATGCGTTTCTGCGGACAGCGAAGCTGCAGCGCGAGCAGCTGGGCGATGCGGCGCTGGCGAAAAAGACGTATGAAGATTTCCTGAAAAAGTATCAGCGTTCGCCGAGGAAGCGCGAAGCGCAGGAAGCGCTGGCGGAATTGGCGCTACTGCAGAGTGGCGATGCGCCGTCCGCGACGAACACCGTGGCTTCCAATTCAGCAACGGCATCAGTGACCGCGGAGGAGCCGCGTGTGAACGCGCCGGCGCGCTCCGGCGGCCGGTCCGTAAGCAGCAGAGGAGCGGGAGAGATTCCGCGGGTGCGGCGGATTCGCGCGTCTGTCAACGGCGATGCGACGCGCGTGACCATCGATCTTGAAGACAGCGTGCAATACACTTCCGGACGCATCGCGAATCCCGACCGCATCTTTTTCGACTTGCACGCCGCGCGGCTTACGCCGGAAGTGGCGCGGGAGAATATCCGCGTAGACGGCGGCCTGCTGACCGCCGTGCGCGTGGCGCAGAATCATGGCGGCGTGGTGCGCGTGGTGCTGGACGTAAACGGAGTAAAGGATTATGCCGCATCGCTGGCGAGCAATCCGCCGCAGCTGGTGATTGATTTGTATGGAAATTCCGCGGCGCCAGTGCGCACGGCGAGAGAGAAACCCACGCAGAGGCCCGGCACTGAAGATTCGAATGCGAACGCCGCTGGGGAGAACGGCAAAGCGCGAATAATTCAGAACGCAGCGGCAAAGGAGCCGGCCGCAGATCCGGTTTCTTCGGAGCAGCCGGCGGCGAATTCAAAGAGTGTGATCAATGCAACGATCAATGGTGGCACTTCTGGTGGTTTAGGCGCGGCAAGCAATTCTACTGCTGCTGCGCGCAATTCCCTGCCAAGCGTGAAGAACCCCAAATCGAGGCCACTCAAAGCCGCAGCGACGAACACGAAGCCCGATTTGGTCCGGCCAGCGAGTTCACCGCAGCCGACACGCGACGGACAGTCCACACTGACGCGCACGCTGGGTTTGAAAATTGGCCGAATTGTGATCGACGCAGGCCACGGCGGCCACGACACGGGCACGATCGGCCCGACGGGGCTAATGGAGAAAGACCTGTGCCTGGATGTGGCGCTACGGCTGGGGAAAATCATCGAGCAGCGGCTGCCCGGCGCGGACGTGGTGTATACGCGATCGGACGACACCTTTATTCCGCTGGAAGAGCGGACGCGCATCGCGAACGAAGCCAAGGCCGACCTGTTTATTTCCATTCACGCGAATTCGAGCAGGGATCACGCGGCGCGCGGCATTGAAACGTATTACTTGAACCTGAAAGGCTCGGCGGAAGCGATGGAAGTGGCGGCGCGAGAGAACGCCACGACGCAGGGAGGCGTGCACGACCTGCAGGACCTGGTAATGAAAATTGCGAGGACGGAAAAGATTGATGAGTCCAAGGAACTGGCCGAGGACATCCAGGATTCCCTCTCCAGGCGGATTCAAAAAACCAACAGGCCGGTGAAGAACCGCGGGGTGCGGAAGGCGCCGTTTGTGGTGCTAATCGGCGCTGACATGCCATCGATCCTCACGGAGATTTCCTTCCTGAGCAATGCGGCGGATGAGCAGTTGCTCAAGAAGCCCGAGCAACGGCAAAAAGTGGCCGAAGGGCTCTATCAGGGCGTGGCCAGCTACCTGGAGAGCATGAACAGCGTAACGATGAATCTGCCGGCGAAACCGGGCGTTGGGCACCCCGCCGCCACTGCCGTGGAACAATCTCGCAACCAAAACTAGGGAGTTGGTGTCTAATAGAAGCCGGGATGCGAAAGCTTCGCCTGATTACCGTATTGTCGATGGCGCTCGCCGCTGCGCCGTATTCCCCTGCTCAACAGCCTCTACTTCCGGAACGCTTTGGATCCTGGGAGACCAATACACACCGCCCTGATATGCACCCACCTCTCGCCCAACCGCTCGTCATGTGGCCACGTAGCCCCGAGGCAGCTTCCCTCGATTCACATCCTGAGTACACGAAGTTGCTGGTTGAGAGTGGCGTGGTTCGGGTTGAAGAGCGTGGTTATCGGATGGGTGGCAGTGAACTAGAGGTTCAGGTGTTTCAGCTGCGCGATCCGAGCAGCGCATACGAGGTATACACCAGCCTGCTAAAACCAGGGCTGCTGCCGGCTCGCGTGGGCCAGGTTGGCGCCTTCAGCAAAGACCACGTCCTGATTCAAGTGGGAAACCTTGTTCTGGAATCAACGGCGAACGCGTCGCGGGATGATTTGAACGCGCTTGTTCAGGCACTTGCGGCAAAGGGTGGCACTGCGCCGCTCCCTCCGATTCCGAATTACCTGCCGAATGATGGGCTCGTCCCGGGGTCGGAGCGCTATGCACTTGGTCCAGTGGCTTTCCGTTCAGCGGCCGCCGATCTGAACCGGGCAGAGTTCGCGGCGCTATCCGATGAAGTTGGATTTAGATTGGGCGCGGAGACGATGCTCGCGCGCTACCGAACCCGGGATGATCAGGAGGCCGTGCTGCTGCTGATCGAATATCCGACGCCGCAGTTGGCGGAACAGCACCTGCGGCATTTGGAACAGGCGATCTCGCCCGCGGCAAAGCAGGCGGGAACAACCATTGAACGCAAGGCTTCCCTGCTCTCTTTGATACTCAAGCCATCTTCCGCTGCTTACGGCAATTCGCTGCGGAACGCGGTGAAGTACGAAACAGAAGTGACGTGGAACGAGCCGCACCAAACGGTTACGGATCCGCCGATACTGACCACACTTGTGAAGATTATTCTGAGTACCGGTGTGTTCATGGTGGTAGCCGTGGTCTTGGGCGTGGCGTTTGGCGGCGTGCGCGTACTGGCGAAAATCTTTTTTCCGGGAAAGATTTTCGACCGGCCGGAACAAATGGACGTGTTGCAACTCGGGCTTTCTGGAAAAAGAATCAACTCCCGCGATTTCTACTGACCTGCTGCCTGTAACTTCCAAATAACCAACAGTTCTCTCCTCCGTTCAATGGCTGACGGATTCTCGTTGCTTTGCTTCCGCTCGGCAGTATCGTAAGATTTGAGGCTAGGTAACCGGTATGCGGTCATGTGTCTCTCTTGATTGCAGGACGATAAGACTAGCTCCGGGAAGGTGGGGAGCCGCTGTGCTTTTGGCGCTGGCGGCGGTTGTATTTGTGTGCGGCTGCCAGAAGAGCGCGGCCGACAGCGCGCCGGGCGCCGCTGCGCCTGCGATGTCGGTCCAAGTACAGATTGCTCCCGGCAAAGATTTCACTGGAGCGCGCGCAAAAGTTATTCGATGCGGGAGTGATCAGCAAACATGAGTACGACAATGCGCAGACGAGCTACGACGCGGCCCTGGCACAATTGAAGGCGCTCGACGAACAGGTGAAGCAGCAAAGAGTGGAGCTGCATTACTACAGCGTCACTTCGCCAATGGACGGGATCGTCGGCGATATCCCCGTGCATGTGGGCGACCGCGTGACGGTTTCAACGATGCTGACCACCATGAACGAGCCGGGAGCCCTGGAAGCTTACATTTACGTCCCTGCGGAACGTTCCAAGAATTTGAAAACCGGATTACCAGTGCGATTGCTCGACAGCGCGGGAAATTCGATCAGTGAGACTCACATCACATTCGTTTCCCCGCAAGTGGATACCGATACGCAGACGGTTCTTGCCAAGGCCACGATCGGGAATTCACAAGCCAAGCTGCGCATTGCGCAGCAGGTTCGCGCGCAGATTACCTGGGGCGTTCACGAAGGCCCCGTAATTCCAGTCCTCGCCGTGCTGCGCATCAATGGCCAGTTCTTCGCATTTGTCGCCATCAATGAAGGCAAAGGAACAGTGGCGCGGCAAAAGCCCTTGAAGCTTGGCGATACTGTTGGCAATGATTTTGTGGTTCTCGATGGGCTTAAAGCCGGGGAGCACCTGATCATTTCCGGAACGCAATTTTTGCAGGACGGCACGCCGGTCACGGAACAGATTCAGAATAAAGGCCAGAGCAGTTCAGGCCGCTAGTCACCGTGAACTCATGAATGGCACCATTCCATTCCCAGTGAAGGCGGCTTCCAGCCTTGTTCGTTGATTTCTTCATTCAGCGGCCTGTATTTGCCACGGTCTGCGCGCTGTTCATTATTCTCGCGGGCGCGATATCCATTCCAACGCTTCCGATCGCGGAATTGCCTGACCTTGCGCCGCCGCAAGTCATCGTCAGCAGCGGCTACATCGGGGCGAACGCCCAGACTGTGGAAACGGCGGTCACGATTCCGCTCGAACAAGCCATCAACGGCGTACAGGGCATGAAGTACATCACCTCGACGAGCGGCAACGACGGAACGAGCCAGATTACGGTGGTATTTGATGTAACCAGAAACGTCGACCTGGCAGCGGTGGACGTTCAAAACCGCGTGAACCAAGCCCTGGGGCGCATGCCAAATGAAGTGAAGAACACAGGAATCATCATCACCAAGCAGATTGGCGGATTCGTGTTTGGCGCCGGCGTTTATTCCGAGGGGCAATACGACAGCCTTTTTCTCAGCAACTACATGGATGTGTACGTCAAGGATGCGCTCAAGCGCGTGAAAGGAGTTGGGGACGCGATCATTTTTGGCGAACGCAAATATGCCATGAGGCTATGGCTCGATCCGGCGAAATTAGGAGAGCGCGGATTGACGGCGACAAACGTGCTTAGCGCACTGCAGGAACAGAATGTGCAAGTCGCGGCCGGACAAATTGGCCAGCCGCCGTCGCAGGAAGGGCAGTCCTACCAGATCAGCGTGCGAGCCGTGGGGCGCCTCAGCGAAGCCTCGCAATTCGACAACATCATATTGAAGACGGGAACGGACGGCACGCTGGTGCGATTGAAGGACGTGGGCCACGCGGAGCTGGGCGCGGAGAATTACGGAACCCTTCTACGATTCAACGGCCACGACGCGGTGGGCCTTGCGGTGACGCAACTTCCGGGCGCCAACGCGCTGGATGTGGACAAGGCCGCAAAAGAGGAATTGCTGCGACTTTCCAAGAATTTTCCACCGGGACTCAAGGCGGCGGTGGCCTTCGACACTACGACCGTCATTGGCGAGTCCATACGTGATGTGCTCATCACGCTGCTGCAAGCCATCGCGCTGGTCATCATCGTCATTTACATTTTCCTTCAGGACTGGCGCAGCACGTTCATTCCCGCGATTACGATTCCGGTTTCGCTGATCGGCACGTTCGTCTTTGTGAAATTGCTGGGCTTCTCCATCAACACTTTGACGCTTTTCGGAATCACCCTGGCGACAGGGCTGGTCGTTGATGACGCAATCGTGGTGATCGAGAACGTGGAGCGGCACATCGTTGAAGGGATTACGGAACCGCACAACGCCGCGTCCGTGGCGATGAAGGAAGTGGCCGGAGCGGTCGTGGCGACTTCGCTCGTCCTGGTGGCGGTGTTCGTGCCGGTTGCGCTCTTCCCGGGAACCACGGGAATTCTCTTCCGGCAATTTGCGTTGACCATCGCTTTTTCAGTTTCTATTTCTGCTTTCAACGCGCTGACCCTGACTCCGGCGCTTTCGGCGATTTTCCTGGGCAAACATCGGGAGCGCGCAAAGGGCCGCTTCTTCAAATTGTTTAACGATGCCTTTAACGCCGGTTCGAGTCTCTATCGAAGCACGGTGCGCTGGGCCATGGACTGGCGCCTGGCCTCGTTGCTGGTCTTTTTTGCCCTGCTGGGCTGCACCTATTGGCTGTATCAACGTGTTCCACGCGCGTTTATCCCGGAGGACGATCAGGGCTACCTGATGTTTATAGTGCAAGCGCCGCAAGGCGCCTCACTTACTTACACGCGTGATATTTGCGGCAAAGCAGAAGAAGTGATCTCGCGCGATCCGGAGGTCGATGGAGTTTTCACGATTGTCGGGTTTGGGGCCGCGGGCTCGGCCTCCAATCAGGCGATGCTGTACGCAAATCTGCGGCCTTTTGAGAATCGCAAGGGCTCTGTCCACTCGGCCGCAGCGGCGATTGAGCGTCTGCGCGGCTCCCTGGCCGCAGTGTCAGGCGCGATCGTAGTTCCGTTCAATCCACCGGCAGTGTTCGGACTCGGGCAGTTCGGCGGATTTCAGTTTGAATTGGAGGATCTGGGACGAAATTCCCTACAGAGCATCGCAGATACGGCGAACAATCTGGCTGCACAGGGAAACGCCGGCAAGGATATCGTGGGGCTTTTCACCAGCTTTACGGCAAACGACCCGCAATACCTGGTGCGCATCGACCGCGAGAAAGCCAAGAGTCTTCAGGTGCCCCTCAGCCAGATTACCGACGCTTTGCAGGTTTACATGGGTTCGGTCTATGTAAACGATTTCGACTTCAATAACCGTTCGTACCGCGTCTATGTGCAGGCCGATAGCAAATTCCGTTCGCAGCCAAGAGATATCCGGCAATATTATTTGCGCTCCGACACCGGGAAGATGATTTCGCTCGACAACCTCGTGGCTGTCGACCAAACCGCAAACCCTCAAGTCATCCCGCATTACAATCTTTTTCGCTCCGCTGAAATCAATGGAACAGCCGCGGCAGGCCATAGTACGGGCGAGGGTATCGCAGCAATGGAAGCGCTCGCCAAGCGAACTTTGCCGAATGGAATGAAGTTCGAATGGAGTGGATTGTCGCTGGAAGAAATCGAGTCTGGAGGAAAAGCGCTGATTCTTTTTGCACTCGGCCTGGTGGTGGTATACCTGACGCTGGCAGCGCAATACGAAAGCTACGTGCTGCCGTTTATCGTGCTGCTGGCCGTGCCCGTAGCGGTTCTTGGAGCGATCGGCGCGCAGGCCCTGCGCGGATTGCAGAACGACGTTTACTGCCAGATCGGTCTGGTTATGTTGATCGGGCTTGCCAGCAAGAATGCGATTCTGATCGTCGAATTCGCGGAGCAACTGCGGGGCCAAAGCATGACGGTCGTGGACGCCGCCGTGGAAGCGGCGCGCATCCGTCTCCGGCCGATTTTGATGACATCGCTCGCGTTCATCCTGGGGGTTGTGCCGCTGGTGCTGGCGCAGGGCGCGGGCCGTGCGGGGCGAGTTTCCGTGGGCACAACGGTTTTTGGGGGAATGATTGCTGCCACGACGCTGAACCTGGTGTTCATTCCCGTGCTGTATGTGATTGTGCGCAGCATCGTTCCCGGACGCGAGGCGGTGGCGGCGCCGCACGCCGCCGATTGAGTTGTTTCGGCAATCTCGCTTAGGACAAGGACTCAACCATGACAGAACACACACTTTCGCGCCGGTCGTTTCTCGCTTTTTCGACGATGCTGCCGTGGGCTCTCTCGGCTCGCGCTGCGAAATCGATTCCCACCGGCCTTGAGCTGTATTCCGTCCGCGAGGAATTGAAAAAAGATCCGGAGGGCACCGTGCGCGCCGTTGCGCAGATGGGATACCAGTGCGTCGAATTCTACGCGCCCTATTTCGAATGGTCCGAGACTCAAGCCAAGCAGATGAGGAAGCTTCTGGACGATCTCGGCATCCGATGCTTCTCGACGCACAACAGCAGTTCCTACTTTAGCCCTGAGAAAATCGGCCACGCCCGCGACATCAATCTGATTTTGGGCAGTAAGTACATAGTGATGTCCTCATCGGACCCGAAGCCGGGCCTGGATGGCTGGAAGGCAGTCGCTGACGCGCTGAATGCCGCTTCCGATCAACTCGAATCATCCGGTTTAGAGGCAGGATACCACAATCACCGGCGGGAGTTTACTCCGGTCGAAAACCAGCGGCCGATCGAAATCCTCGCCAAGAATACGAAACCTTCGGTCGTGCTCCAGCTAGACGTAGGCACTTGCCTGGAGGCTGGTTCCGATCCGGTGGCGTGGATTCGCGCAAATCCGGGCAGAATCCGCTCTCTCCATCTCAAGGACTGGTCACCGGAGCCGGCTAAAGGCTACTCCGTTTTGTTCGGAGAAGGTGCGGCACAGTGGAAGAGCATATTCGAAGCGGCCGAAAGTGGCGGCGGAGTGGAATACTACTTGATAGAACAGGAAGGCAGCCGGTTTACGGAACTCGATACGGCGCGCCGCTGCTTGCAATCCTTCCTGCAAATCCGTCCAGCGTGATCTTCGTGTGAGCCAATTGCGCGATTGAAGCAAAAATTTCGAACACCAGTCTTCCGTTTGGCGTCGAAGTATCAACTCCCTCATACAGACTGACAAAACCAATCCCGAGGGCCCGGAACTCTTCGAGCGCATTAACAAATTGCCGCAGGTTACGTGCAGGCTTGAAATTTTCAACTCTTTGATTTGTAAGGGATTGGAGAAACGATGGAGCCGAGAGTGGGAGTTGAACCCACGACCTGCCGATTACGAATCGGCTGCTCTACCACTGAGCTACCTCGGCCCTTGATACTAAAGGACTTACGGCTCCCGGTAAAACAATCCGAGAATTTTGCGTTGTTCTTGCATTGTAGTCTACCTGAATTTCGCCGGTTCGTCGCATCAATCTTGATTCGTGAACGTGTCGCGTTGTCGGAACCACTCTCCCCTATTACTAGCCGCGAACCATCGTTCTTGTACATCTTATTAACGCCCCTTGCCTTCCTGCCTCAGACAAGACAAAACGATAATGCCCCCGAAGCACCAATTTGATGCTAGACTCCGCTCACTTCGTTCGCAAGCGCTTCAGTTTAGAGGTGTTGCGTCGACCATGCCGTTTTAAGCTCCAGCGGCCCGAAAGGGCGCCGACGCAAGATGGCGATCCCCCCGAGGCCAGATGACCTAGTTGGATATGTATACTAATTCTAACTAATTCTTTGTAATTTGCCGCCGCCCTCGCGTTGAGCTGTTCTCTTCGACTCGACGAAAAATCCCATCAAAATGCGAGCAGCCGATCCCAATTCGGCTGCTCTCGCGGTGAGAGCTTCTTTAGTCGGCGTGGTTAATGGCCCGGTCCATTAGGTATTTGCGTGCCCGGGTCTTGAATACAAGCTGGGCCTTGAGCAGATGCTCTTCCGCATTAGGAATGCCGAAGTCCTGGAACACGTTCCCATTTCCAGTTGGGTGTTGTCTCTTGTTCATGTTGCCTTTGATAAATCGGCGGGATGGACGATACGAAGGCCATCAAAGCGTCGGAAGTCTCGGACGTTGATTGTCAATAACTGTCCGACAGCATGAACATACATGCTAGCCGCGAGCCGGGCGTCATGGACCTGCACCCCCTGGATGTTATGCGCGACCAGAAGCGACCGCCAACGGTCGTGAACTTCCCGGCTGTCCGGGAGGAATTCGAAGTCCCGTTCGATCACGCGGGCCAAACGATCTGTTTCGGCGACACTCAAACCAAAACCGTTCTTGTCGAGCGGGCGAGTCGAGGCGTTCCAGAATTCAGCTAACGTTTGGGACGTATAGCAAAGCCGCACCCCGTGCCCCACGAGCGCGTGAAGCGCATAGCTTATTGCGGCGTGCTGAGGGTCATCGCTCTTGCTGATCCGCAACAGGATGTTGCTGTCGAGCAAACACGCCTCACCGCCCGGCATCAGTCATGATCCCGATACAGACTCTCGCGCGAGAAAGCTTCATCCGGGAGCACGGGGATCTTTTGAGAGAACTGCGCAATTTCCTCAAGCGTTTTCTCCAGTTGAGCCTGACTGAGTTTCTTGGACCCCGCAGGGACATGGGCCGCCTCTTCGAGCAGGCTGGCGGCGTACGAGTTAACGTCAACGCCGTGAGCGGCAGCCTGACGGCTCAGTTCTTCCTGAACCTCGGGCTTGATATTAATAATGATAGTCATCGCCGTGGCCTTTCTCCTATTAGCCCGCGTACAGCGCATGGCCTTAGGCCGTGATTGAATGTCGCGCGAGCGTGTGCCTCTTGCCCTGCTCGCGATCAACTGCAAGTATGCTAATCTCACGAAATTCCGTCAAGGATGGTGAATTTGCGTGGTTTCGTAATCTGTCCCAGGCAGACCAGCA
>WNFQ01005871.1_pt1 | contig 10742 bp, 8 predicted proteins | sample 5400171 | NCBI WGS metagenome assembly WNFQ01 (sample SAMN13153356, study PRJNA577476) | soil metagenome | isolation source: 20 cm soil under Madrone tree | place: USA:California | collected 2016-06-14 | reverse complement strand
GTTCCAGTTTGATCACCATTGTCAATGACGACGACACCTCTCAATTGGTGCAATTCTCACACTTCTCCGTAAAGGAGTTCCTTACGTCGTCACGTATTGCGGATTCAAGTGCAGGCGTATCGCGATTTCACATTCTCCTTGGACCAGCACACACGATCCTTGCCAAGGCCTGCCTGGGCGTACTGCTGCGGTTGGGTCAACTTGTGGATGAGGACAACGTCAAGGATAGATTTCCTCTGGCTCGATATGCCGCCGAACATTGGGTCAACCATGCTAAATTTGAGAATGTCTCGTCCGACATACGAGAAGAGATGGAAGAACTCTTTGACCCCGATAAACCATATTTTTCGGCTTGGTTGCAGGTCCACGATATCGACGCCTCGCCCTTTTACGAGTTGATTTTTTACTTTTCTCTTTCAACCCGCAATAAAACAAACACGGCAACTCCAATATATTATGCAGCGCTCTGCGGGTTTCAGGACCTAGCAGAGCTGCTTATTACCAAACACCCGCAACAAATAAACACCACTTCCGGTTACTACGTGTCGCCATTGGTGGCTGCACTGAGTGGTGGGCACTTCAAGATAGCCCAGTCACTCTACGAGCGCGGTACCGACGTAGATGTCCAGGGAATTCTCAACCGGACCCCACTGTATGGTGCATCATGCTCTGGACATCTCGAAATTGTTGAATGGCTGCTCAGTCGCAGTGCAAATCCAAATGTCCGGGAAGAGGGCGAAGGCTGTGTTCCACTGCATTTGGCGGCCCATTTTGGACACGTCGATGTCTCCCGGTTATTACTCCAGTACAAGGCCGACAACGACCCCCAAAGTAGCGATGGCAGGACCCCATTACACTTAGCCTCGAAAGGGGGGCACGTCGATGTTGCTCTATTATTGCTCGAACACGGCGCCGATGTGAATGCCCGGAACAACAGTCGCAAAACGCCATTGCATTACGCACTAGCAAAGGTACAGCAGGCATCTGAGGGACGGCTCCTCGAGGTCACGCGCCTGCTTGTTAAGCATGGTGCGAGTATTGATGCGGAGGACTACAAGGGCAGTACTGCATTTCAGGTTGCGTCGGAGGAAGGATACCACGATATCGCAAAGTTTCTGTCGGACCATGACTCCAAATGATAAAAGCACACTGTAGTATCGTTGATTTCAGTCTTCATGAATACCCTAGCGTAGTATGAAAACCAATTTTTAGTATCTTCACATAGCAGGATATTCGCCGCGCCGTTATCCCATATTACATCATATCAGGATCAGCTCGAATGCGAGCATTAGCCTTTAGCTTGAGTGCAGTATTTCGGACGACTCCGTTTCTTGACTTCACAATCTCCTAACAACGCCTTGCGAAAACGAGGTCGGGCGTCCTTAAAGGAGCATCTTTCCGGATTTACCATGTATTATTGCTTCCCAGTCCCTTCACTGGCCCTCTGAAGGCTACGGTAACCGTAATAAGACAACAGCAGCTGTGCCATGATGACAGGTCGTTCGTCATGGACGTTACGCACCTATCTCTCGTCGCCGTGGAACTTAGTGAGGTAGTGCGGAGCGGCGCATTTGCGGCACAGTGAGTCGGAACAACATTTGGGCCCAACTCCAAGTCCATATCTCGTGATAGTCCTCACGTGATTATGATATTTAGCGATCGCGCGAAGCCCGCCGCTTGGCTGACTGCCACGACTCTTAATTGTGCAACGGACGATATGACTTCCCAAGTGCATATATGTAGAGGATGGGATTATACAAGTTACCGCTTTCAAATTCTCTACTTCCGGGTACAGAAATATACCAAGGTGGCGAAGACGAAGAAGGGAAGAGCGCAGGGCTTAGGAGAATTGTAGTTGTTGTAATCCAAGCCGAGTAGTAATTGCAAGGCCAGCTCACGCATTTTCGAACGTAGGACCGTTGTTCTGATAGACATACATGACCTCGGTCGGTGGGATGGCTTTGAATAGCTTGCCCAGACGTTCGTCTGGGAACGGGACATAAGGGAAGCGGTAAGGGAGAAGAAGAACGACCTACAGAGCGGGTCGCCGTCCTGATGCACAAAGTGTTTCAGTTCCCAAGTCGTTCCTGCCGCTACCTCGTCGCGCCGTCTTTGACGCTGCTCATTCTGTTTGACAAAATTCCAGCGAAGATGGGCCGTACCTCTCGTTAGCAATGGAAAGAATATGTGGATCGTCGGGAAGATCCATACCTCAATGCGGCTCTTCTCTCTCGCCGCCGTCTCAAAGTCGCTCTCTCGAATCCCTTTGGCAACCTTGAGCCACAAAGTACGACTCTCCCACTCGCCTTGCTCCTCCACCGGGCGCACCGTGACCTCTTCCTTGGGACCCGTCACATCCGTGAAAACCGCGCCTGTCCTCAGGTATTTACTTTTCGTGTTCCACTGCCCCTCGAAGCTGCTCGTCTGGAAGCTCGAGCCAGAACCAATTGGCGGCGTGAGATCCGCCTTGAAGGTGTGCGACTTGCCGGAAAAGTAGCCTTTGCCTTGGTACTTGATCGTCGACAACCACCCAGATGAGCTCTGGATATAAGAGTTGTCGGTGAGCTCAATGTAGGGTGATCCGTACCAGAGCCCTTCGATTCGAAGGCGCGGGAGCGTGATCAAGTAGTCCTCTTTCGTGCCATCGGGTAGCGAGACTGTCAAAGTGGCATGACCAACTTGCTTCACAATGATGTTACCGCCTGTAATGTATTTCGGACGAGGGTACAAAACCTTAGACAGGGCAAACAAGTTACCTGAGAAAGATGTCTTCTGCGCATTATGACCCTCAAGCGTGATCCCCCGCGATGTATTAGCGATATAATACGCAGTAATCGGAGGATGGTGGGAGACCTGCTCCACGACGAGTGTCGTCAGGCCACGTGCGTTTGTATTTGGCCAGTAGCCGTAAAAAAGTCTGCAAGGCGCAAAGTGTGATACCGTAATCCGCAGCAGCACGTGATAACATACTCGCCGAGCACGGGATTGAGGGGCCTGGTTAGTTGGGGTCAACGCTCCATCATTGCGGAGAGCGAGGTGGCAAGACTGACTTCTTTTCTGAACCCATCGTTTCATTGCGGGAGGTATATTGGCCCTTGAGTGTGCTGATGAACCATTTGAGAACACGGCGGGCCCGATCTTCTGGTGTTTTGCCTTGCGATATTTCGGCAAAGAGCTCTGGACGCTCGCACCAGTACGCTACAGACCAACCGGCGGGATATAGTGAGTATAGAAGGGAAAGATGTGCCGAATAGATCGTGGCACACCGGGAAACTCTGTGAGGGAAACGGGGGAGAGAATGAAGGGCGGAGCGGTGAGCGAGGAGAGATCGCCAGAGAAGTTTGCGACGCTACAGCGGATGAGATTGATGAAGTGGTTAAGAAGAGGTGTAAAAGTATGGGGCCCACGATTTGATGAACTGTGTCCAAGTTGATTTCTGTGACGCGGGGACTGCCTAGGGTGTGCAGTCAGGTAGGGTCGTGGCGATAAATGACGGGGATCTCACATCACCAGGCTGATCTTCGATAGACTCTGGCATGTTTGCAAAGGAGGAGCAATTGAACCGCGTTCTGGCGGGATTGAGGACGAGAGGAGATGGAGTGGGTTGGCAAGGGACGATAATGGCCTTTTACAGCTTTCGACAAGGTGAGGCTCCGCCTTTGTTTCTTCCCTTCTTCCACCAAACAACCCATCACCTCCCCGCTTTCCCTCGCTTTCCCACTTTCATTCCCACTCACACGAACATTGCTTTTCAATAATTACTATTACACACCCCCATCATGAACGGACAGCGCAACTTGACCAGATACCGTGTTCCCCAGCAGCGCAGTTAGAGAGGCCGTGACAGACAATATGGCGGGAATCACAAATACGTTACGATGGACACAACAGAAGAAAGAAAGAAAAAACAGAAGAGAATAGAACAGCTAACACAGGTGTTTTATGTCATCAAAAGGTTCGAAAACATATCAGACGGATAAACTTGAGCGAGACAAGATGAACGATACAGCCGAGGCTGGCAAGGTTGGCGTAAAGGTAGCCTTGGATGGTCGATTCGACGACAGGGGATCTACTCCTCGTCATCGTCACCATCGCCACCACTACCGGCATTCTTATTCTGATTAACACCGCGTCAGCGTCATGATGCCGCAGAACAACGGTCGATGGTACGCACGTCATATTCTGACTTTTCCTGCTCAGCGCGCGACTTGTCTCGCGCGGCCTGTTCGATATAGGGCTTCAAAAGGAATTCGGTCAACATGACGTCAAGTTCAACGACGAGAAAATAGAAGAGGACATAATATGCTAGTCAACATGACAAGCCATTCACCATGGGCACAGGTAATGCGCATGTATGCCACTCAAACGTGTAGAAAAAGACGCATAGATCGAATCCGTTCAAACCCACCTTTTTCTCCTCGTCCTCGAGTTCTTTCCACTTGGCACCGAGGAGTTTGCCTACTTCACCTGCGCAAGACCAAAGCCCTCAGCCCACGTCGAGGATCCTAAAACAAGAGAAAAAGATATACCGAAACTTGCGTCGGGATTCTCGGTCTTGATCCTCTCGCGCCAGTCCTGGCTGAAGAACATGTACGCAGAGAGCGCACGCTTGGGTGCCTTGGGGTCTTTCTTACGTGCACCACCACGGGGAGTTTTCTCTGTTTTCTCGACCGCCTTGCGTGTCTGCGAGCGTCGAACATAAGCATCGAAAGCTCAAACGGAGGGAGGCGCGTGGGCATGAGAGGAAGGGGGGTTATGCAGCTTACCTTGGACTTGGTAGCTTCCTTGGGCATCTAGGGCACGAGGGTTAGCAACAAAGTGACCAATGACACGTCAAGAACACGCGAAGGCAGAGTGCAAGTGAGTGGAAGAGACGGGACGCATATGTGCACCTCGCAGTGGTGCAGGGGACAGAGGTATCGATGGCAAAGGGCCTCCTATAGGCGACTGCGGAGCAAAAAAGACGCACCTTTAGAGGCTATGGAAAAAGAGAAAAAGATATAGAGGGGAGGGAGGGAGCAGAGGGATGGGAGGGAATGTGCGGAGGGGAGTGTGAGCGGATGAGGCGGGCGCGCGGGGCACGGATAATTGGGCAGGCTGATGCACTCGCAGCGAGTTGTGGGGGGCCAGCAGCAGTTGAACGTTCTCTGCCCGCGAGCCGAGCCTTGGCCTTTTCCTCATGGCAATTCCCGCAAATGACAAATCCTAATATCCCCTTATCCAGAATTTATTTTCACACACAGGTCACGTGCTTAAACAATCATCCCTTTCGCGTCCGCCAACGCCCGTTTACCGCCTCGACGCTCTCCAGTCGCTTCCGTTTCAGCAGCGGCACGTATCTTCCTTCCCGTCGCACCATCCCACCTCCTAGTGCCACATCCCACGGCCCTCGTTCTCCCGCTGCGGGCTGCCGGAGTAGCACCGGCGCCGGGGCGTGGAACTGCGATGCCGCCCAGAGGAAGTGTTCCGCGAGTGTCGCCTCGACCTGTGCACGTTCTGCGAGACACGTCAACTGCGAGTGCAGCCCGGCAGAGCCGCCATCGATTTCCGCGTCATCTGTACGCCACGGCGCGTCTTCGCGCGCATACACGCAGTCCCACAGCACGAGCGGGAGCGCATCGGCCATTTGGTACTCCGGCTTGCACGTCACCAGCGGTAGCGGTGCCTCCCCGCCCTCACGATCCCTGCTGCTCTCGTCCGGATCCACATTCATCAATGCGGAGATGACGCTTGGCGACTCCAGCCGCGCGCCGATGAGTAAGAGGATGGCCATGATGTGCCGCACCTGGTTATAGAGAAACGCAGTGCCGACGAGATCAAGGACGTGCATGTCGCAGCGACCGCCTGCTCCATTGTTGTGGTCGTCATTGAGAGGGGATATGTCCGCGCGCAGGATACGCCGTCGGAAGGACGTGAGCTGTTTCGCAGGATCGAGCTTGCTCAAATTGCGAAAGTCGTGCTCGCCGACGAGTCTCGCAGCGGCGTTCCGCATCGCGTCCACGTCGAGGTTACGCGCAGAGAAGAAGTACTTGTAGTGTCTCGCGCGACACGAGAAACGTGCGGAAAAGGCAGGCGTTACGGGCGCCCAGGCGTAGACCCGGATTGAGGGGGGCAGAATAGCGTTGAGCGAGTGGAGGTACCGGAGATCCTTTGCCGTCTGCTCTGCTGCTGTCTTTACCGCTAGCCCTTCCTCTGTTAATGCCGTCGATAATGCTTCTCCTTCCGGTGTGATCGTCTGTTGCAGTGAAACCTCGGCGCCGTCCTCGGCCGTTAGACGACCCGTATCCTCTCCTCTGCATCCCCCAGATGTCTCCTCGGCATTCACTAACGACGACGACGGCCTAGTCGAGCTGCGCACGTACAAACTGACCACCTGCCCGGCAGCACTGACGCCGCGATCCGTCCTTCCACACCGTTCCCATCCACACCCGTCAAGTCCGTGCTCAGGATCAACAAGTCGCGCTTTAGCAAGCGCAGCGAAGAGCTCGGCTTCGACGGTCGGAAGCGGCGTCGGCCCCGCCTGCCACGCAAGCCCACCAAAGCCATCACCCGCATAGCTGAATCTGAGCGCGATCTTGCGCGTCGTGTACGCCGAGAAATTGAATTCACGTCGCGGGCGTTGTTTTTTTGCTTTCTTTTTGGGATTGGGGTCTGATTCGGATGTTGATTGTGCGGGTGGGGGTTGCGCCGCTGACGATGATGGACGTGGATGGGAGGAGGAGGAGGACGTAGACGTAGACGTAGTGATTGAGCTTTGGGTTGCTGTTAATTCCTTGATGTGCGTGATAAGTTCTTCGCGTGTCCAGGTTTCGTAGTTTGGTGGATCTGAAGTGTGAGGTTCTGATGGAAGGTTCTGGGGAGATGGATGACGTCTCATGGTATACCGTGGCGGTCCTCGTCGAATAGGGTAAAATGATGAGGAGGCTACCTGTTGTAGGCGTATTAAGCTAGGTCGCATTCAAAAGTCCAGTCCCAGGTAGCACAGCGAGTATAACAGCCCAAATCCCTTCAAACCAAACGCTGAGCAAGCGAAAGCAATGGTGCCCTCAAATAATAGTTTTTGCTGCTAAGGGAAAGAGAAAACGACTCGGAGGGAGAGGGAGGAGAAAAAGAATAACTCACGAAGAGTCAAGATCCAAAGATTGTTATGTGGCCTTGTATAAGCGAAGTTGGTACACGGTATGCCCTAGTAAAAGGCGAGGGCATAATCTTGTTGTACCAACCTCTGCCACTGTATGTTATTATGCGATCCCACAGGACAGAAGTACAATTTTGTATTTCTTCAAGCCGCGGGTGGTATATACATTTAGCGGCCCGGTCAGCCTACCACAATGTTGTCCAGTTTCTGTTCCCCTCCCATGTTTCGGTTGGTCCACTAGTATACATAAAAGCAACCGGGTAAGGTTGGTCGGGAGAAAATTAACCCCCAACCCTGATGTCATCCTCTCCTTCTTCCTTCCTAAGTTTTAATCGACAGTATGCTCGCTGCCGCGCTTGCGTTTGTCTAATATGTCATAGTGTCCGGGCCTACATGCATCGGAATATCACGTTCGACGAGGGCCCCATACAAGGCAATAGATCCATCACTCACCGGTATAGTAGTGTCAAAGGAGTCTCATTTTCATCGCTTGCGTGATTGAACGTGACAAACTCGACACGCCCGTCTTGGCTGCGCCCGTCGAGGTACGCAATCTTCAAGTTCACTTTGAGCGCTTGTGAGATGGCTGTCAATTGCACATGGTCTGATTTTTTTTAAAGTACCTCGATATCAGCAACACCCTCGACATATACGTGGGAAGAGAAGGACTGTATTCACCGGCTTCCTTCCCCAGGACCTCGACGACAACTTTGCAAAATTCTACCACGCCCATCGTTTCTCCGGTGTCGGGATGTGTCAGGAATGGCTCGTACGTATCTGGCTCGCTCTGAATCTGCGTGCTAGTGACCATGCGCATGAACGTGACCAAATAATTCGACGCTGTGCGTTCACGTATCGCTCGTCATTATAAACCATAGACGGGGGACAACGGCAGAAATCACGTACTGCTTTCATCTTGGAATTCCTTGAGCAGTTGCGCCGGAGTTAGAGTTGTCCCGTTATTCAAGACTGGCTGCGGGTCGATGATCCCCCTGATCAAGTCCCGTGGGATGTCGTAGCTCTCGTCGACCACCATGTCCGTGAACCCAACATCCCTTAGTTTCGGCAAGAAACCTTCGAGTGTCGAGATGGACGACTCGACAGCAATCTTCCAATCCTCCTGGAAAAATATGCGTTCTATGTACGCAAATATGAGAGCTGCATCATCATGATGTCCAATCAGCGTCGTTCACAACCCCGCAAGGAGGTAAGGAACTCGGGGGAGACAGACATCGATAGAAGCAATCGCCATCTCCGCGCGAGCGACGGATGCCCTCATAGCCCTGATCTTTAAGGAAATCGATCTGTTTAAGAAAAGATACAGAGCCGTTCTCGTACTCTGCACGGAGCGCGCTCAGTGGTTCGAGTTCCGCGATCGGTGGCCTGGAAGTTGGAACAGCATCTTCCAGGTGATTCTAAACATCCCTCAGTATCACGACATGCGGGTGCTGGCAACGCGGAGAACAGATGAAAACTGAACTTGATTCAACTCGTATAGTTGTGCCGGGGTCAATGATCTGATATCTAAATAACGAATTGATGAGCATGCGGCTTTGAAAGGCCTCGCGCAAATGTTTTATCATGCAATATTCGCACCTGTCTCTTCAGTGACTTCCACACGCAGATCTAGGGGATCTGGGAGCTCGTATGCTAGTAATGTTTAGAAAGGGCAGGCAAAGATCCACGGCGGCGATCCCACAAAGATAACGAGATGCGTGAGCGCGATTGAACACGGTTTCATGATCTCCTCTCGATTACTCACACACTGGAGGGACAGAAGGCGGCAAGCCATGACTCGGCTGTGTCCGCAGATGCTGGAGGTGCTTCGACGCCTACCAAATCACGTGTTGCTAAGAGCAAACTTTCTCCAAACTCATCGACTGGACCACAACATGCAATTGAATAAAATAGCGATAACGATAACGTAGACGACAGTAGAACAACATCTGATCAATGTTTCAAAAAAAACGCGGGGGGATATAAACCTCGCTTGTGGGAACTGGATCACTCAGTCCTCCGAGTCGCAGGTCGGGCTCCATGGGCATCGAGCTTCGCCAATAACTCGCTTTGCTCTTCGGGAGTTTTCTTGACACTAAAAGTCGGCACATCAGCGTGCGAATAGAGGCTCGAGGAGATGGGAAAACAAAAGGATAGCCCATACAAGTTCTGAGCAAATACAGGCAAGTCTTCCGCCGTCTGAATCATTCCCAGCTCAATGAGCGCAACCTGACGCTGGAAGAGTCTGCAGTGTGTGCGCAATTTAGCGTGATGAAGGAGCACGAAACTGGGGTCGTAAGGAGAACATACTTAGATCTGGGGCTGGGCGGACGTGTATGGTGCTGTCTTTTTGGTGGCCACTGAAATTCGGGCTCCGAGTTCGCTTCGCGTTCTTTAGCTTTCTTTTCGCGTTGGCGTCTTTCCTGTAATTAAAAAAAAGATAGTGGGCCTGCTCGTTTGATCTAATAACACCGCATGTCCCGCACCTTTCTCGCTTTCTTCATCTGTTGTTCCTCTATGGAGTTGGGAACCAAAACATCATCATTTCGATGACTATATTTGATTCCGCGGCCTTCTAGAATCCTTGCTACACTATCATCTTTTTCCTCCGGCACAGCTGAAAACAGATTCCCGTTAGCATTTTGACGAGGGTTCTGGAGATTAACATGTCACGTACTCTCGTCCAGAAGAAGAGCACCAAGGCCCTTGAGCTCCGCCTGCATTTATAGGCGTAAGCTTCACTTTTGGAGTATAATGGGGCAATATACCGACATCTTCTCCCATATCCTTCATCTCGGTTTCATACACCCAATCCTCAGCTGTGCCCGACTTCCGTCGCGTCTTTTTGGACTTGACACTGTCCATGTGGGCGAGAGCCCAATCAAAGTTGACAATATTGGCGTGTTCAATCTATAAAACACAATCAACAACACACGCTGCGACCATAACAAACAAGGGTGGACCCCTCACCGCTATCTTTGTCGACCAGGTATCTTCGTGGAGAGCGAATATGTTCTTCACCCCGAAAAGCTCGCCCTGCCTCTTCTTGTCTCCAGAAACACCTGAGAAATAACGTGTTTGTACGCTCGCATTGTATCCGATGGCCATCTGTTGTTGCTTGTAGACCTGACGCGCATAAATGAGCTCCTCGATGGACCCAGCCCCAAGGAGCCGGTAGACGTAAACGTCGCGGGTCTGCCCAAAGCGGTATGCGCGGTCCATGGCTTGTAAGTCGTGCGCCGGATCTGTAAGTTCGTCAATTACGCCTACTGATCGGATTAGGAAAGGTTCATACTCCAGTTCGGGTCTTGTGCTCGGATGAGTAATCATGGGGGTGCAAAGTTCAGAAGAAATCACTAACCAAAGACGACGACCTTGTTTGCAGCGGTAAGGTTGAGACCTGTACCCCCTGCCAGCGTCGAAATAAGGAAAATAAATATTTCTGGCTCATTCTGAAATCTATCAATCAAGGGCATGCCTGTGTGATCAAGGTAATCAAGGCCTCGCACTGCGACAGGGTTGTGCGTGCTCACGATCTTCCTGTTTCGTTGACCCATCTAATTTAACAAATCCATAGTCTATGCGGGTTCCTGATAAATTCAGCCAG
>WNFQ01011891.1_pt1 | contig 10743 bp, 10 predicted proteins | sample 5400171 | NCBI WGS metagenome assembly WNFQ01 (sample SAMN13153356, study PRJNA577476) | soil metagenome | isolation source: 20 cm soil under Madrone tree | place: USA:California | collected 2016-06-14 | reverse complement strand
GCCGCCACAGACGGTGCAGCGTTATTTGGTGGAAAAGCAGAGAGCCACGCATTTTGAATGGCGTTTCAACAACAAATGCCACAGTATGCCGAGAGGAAAAAAGCTCCGGCTGGTCGTGCCGGTGCCGGCGCAAGTGCACTGGACCTTCGACGGATGGCAGACTGCGCAGGACACGAATTCTCGTGACCCGTTAGGCGTATTCATCGCGGATCTGCCAAGTGACCAGTTGACGTCGGGCCGCGAGATTATTTTCACCTTCTACTGGCAGCGAGAGCAGCGGTGGGAGGGGACGAACTACTCCGTAGTCGTGGAGTGAGCCATGCCCCGGTCAAGTTGGGTTGCCGAAACCGGGCTCAGCGAGCGACTGTGCCGCCTGCATCACCAAACTTCGCAGGACCTTCCTCGCTCCACCCACCCCGCGAAATATTGGAATAAAGCGCGCCCGCGCAAATCGCGGACGCGGTCAGCAGTCCGATGCCCTCCCAGAAAGGCCCCAGCAGCACATGCCCCAAACCAAACAACGCCATATACACCATGAAGCAGCCCAGAACCCACGAAAGCAGGTTGCGGCCCAGGTCGCGGGTCGACGGCACGTCTGGTGCTAGGCGCGCAACCGGCTGCCATCCGGTCACATGCGGTCGAACACTGCGGTAAAACTTCACCAGAACGTCCTCCGGCTCCGCTTTGGTCACATAAGTGACGATCAGCCAAACCAGCGTAGTGATGACGGTTGTGGTCAAAGCCGTCTTGGCGAAAACCACCGGGTTAGTGCCCGAAAAAGGCACTGTCCAGCGCAGCCACACGGTCATGGCCAACGCCGTCGCCATAGCCGAAATTTCGCTCCAGGCGTTGATCCGCCACCAGTACCAACGCAGCAAATAGACACCACCCGTGCCCGCTCCAACCTCCAAGACCACCTGCCATCCGGAACGAATATCAGACAGAAGAACAGAAATTCCCGCAGAAGCGATGACCAGCAACACCGTTGCGAGGCGTGAAATCAGCACATAATGTTTGTCGTTGGCGTCGCGCTTGATGAAGCGCCGATAGAAATCCGACACCAGATAGGAAGCGCCCCAGTTTAGTTGAGTCGCGATGGTGGACATGAACGCCGCCATAAATCCCGCGATCACAATTCCCCGAAGCGCCGGCGGCACGTGTTGGCTCACGATCAGCATGTATCCGGTCTCCGGATGTTCCAGGTGCGGATACAGCACCACCGCCGCCAAGGCGGTAAGAATCCACGGCCAGGGACGCAAGGCATAGTGCGCGACATTGAACCAGAGCACCGCGAGCAAGCCGTTGCGTTCATCTTTCGCGCTGAAGATGCGCTGCGCTATGTAGCCACCGCCACCCGGCTCTGCCCCCGGATACCAGAAAGCCCACCATTGCAGTCCGATATTGACCACAAACGTGATCACCGGCAAGATCCAGATTCCTTCCTGTGAAAATGGGCGGGAAAAATCCGGAAAGAAAGCGGTAGCATCGCCAGCGCCCGGTCCCGCGGTTGCCCGCATTTCTGCCAGCCGACTGAGCAGCATGCCCATGCCACCCGCCGCCGCCACGGCATACCACGCCACGGCGATCACAATCGCCATTTTCAGTGCGAACTGAAACAGATCGGTCCAGAGCACGCCCCACAATCCTCCGAGCGCCACATAGAGTCCGGTGAACGGAATCAGAAACAGAACACAGATGGCCAACGCGTTGCGGTCGCTCACGCCCAGCGTGACCGCCACTATGCTGGTCATCGCTTTCGTCACCCAGCCCAGAATTAGACAGTTCATCAGCAGGCCGAGATAAATAGCGCGGAAGCCGCGCAGAAACGCAGCCGGCTTTCCGGAATAACGCATCTCGGCAAACTGTACATCGGTCAGCAGGCCAGAGCGTCGCCACAGGCGGGCGAACAGAAACACGGTCATCATGCCCGACAGCAGAAACGCCCACCACAGCCAGTTTCCGGCGATGCCTTGGGTATAGACCAGGCCGGTCACCACCAGCGGGGTGTCGGCGGCAAAGGTGGTGGCCACCATCGAAGTGCCCGCCAGCCACCAGGAGACGTTGCGTCCGGAGACAAAATAGTCGTCCACGCTCTTGCCGGAGCGTGAGCGGAAATAAAGGCCCAGCATCAGAGTAATACCGAGATACAGGACGATCGCTGACCAGTCGAGAAGGGTGAAATTCATGGCGGGAGAGAATATACCCGAGCCGGACCGAATTCAGGAGAAAAATGCGCGGCCTAGCCAAGTCGCGCAAATAAACCCGCGACTGTGGCAGCAAAATTTCTTGCGCCCAAATTTATGGCGACGGCGCGGGCTTCTTTTCGGGCTGGCCCTGAAAATAAATTTCAGCCACGCCCTCCGCGATATGTCCGGGGTGAGCCCCAGCCAGGTTGGACAGCACAACCACGGTCAGCTTGTCATCCACATAGCGGGAAATCTGGGTCTCGAAGCCTTGCCAGGAGCCCTCGTGATCGATCAGGCGATGGCCGTGGGAGTTTGTAATCTCCCACCCAAATCCGTAATGACCGGAATTGGGCTGACCGTCGTTGAGCTTGACCGGAGTCCACATTTGTTCCAAGCGATAAAGTTTCAGTAGCTTTTCGGTGTAGAGCGCCGCATCCCACTTGGCCAAATCCAGAATCGAAAAATAGAGGCTGCCGTCAGCGGTGGTATTCAAAGTCGGCGAGACCCACTCCTGGTTCTTTAGTTGACCCTTCACCAGTCGATAACCGGCCGCGCGGTTGGGGATAATGTCAGCCTCGCTCGTGATGCGCGTGGTCTGCATCCCCAGCGGATGGAAGATGCGCTCTTCGAGCACATCGCCGTAGAACTTGCCGGTGACCCGGTGAATCAGGATGCCGAGCATCAAATATCCGAGATTGCTGTAACTCCATTGCGTACCCGGCGAAAAGCCCAGCGGGATTGCAGCCACAACTTTGAAAAGTTCGGCTTCGGTGTAGTCCTTGCGGAAATCGAAATCTTTCGGGTAATCCGTGAATCCGCCGGTATGACTAAGGAGATGGCGAACAGTAACCGGCTTCCAGCTGGCCGGAGCCTCGGGAAAATATTTGGTGATGGAGTCATCCAGCCCAATCTTCCCCTCCTCGACCAGCATCATGACGGCGGTAGCAGTGAACTGTTTGCCCACAGACCCGGACTGGAAAATTGTTTCGGGCTTAACCGCCACACGGTGCTCCAGGTTGGAAAAGCCAAAACCCTGAGCCCGCACAATTTTTCCGTCATGCGTAACCAAAAGAGCCACGCCTGGAATGTGCTGCCGGTCCATCTCGCCTTTGACGTAGGCTTCCACCGCACCAAAGTGGTCAGCCGGCCTCTGGCCCAAAGCAGCGCCAGACAGGGCGAAAAGACCTACCACGAGTCGCAAAGTAGACTTGTTCACGCCGGCACCCTCTCAAGAAATAAATAGCACGGAATACCTCCGGGCAGAAATCTCCCGCGACTGTCGTTAGTGTTGTGAAGGCTGGAAGCTGATTGCTGAAAGCTGACGGCTGAACTAACCCGAATACACCAGCTCCACCACCGTGCAATCGTCGCTGAGCGGAGTGCCGCCGCAGAAGTTGGCTACTGCGGTGAATATATCTTCGAGCGAGGAACTTTTGGCAGCCACCGTTTCCAGGCGCGAGTCCTCAAAGAAGTCGCCGCGCGCGTTTTCCGCCTCCGTGACCCCGTCCGTGACCAGAATCAACCGGTCCCCCGCATGCAGACTGCAATGATCGCTCTCGTAGGTGGCATCGGCGAGCAGGCCCACCGGCAGGTTGCCATGGGGCGGCCGCATCACTTCATGGTTGCAAACCAGCAATGGAGGCACGTGGCCGCAATTGACGTATTCCAGTTCCCCATCGCGCCGTATGCGCGCTATGATCAGCGTCGCGTACTTTTCTCCAATGTGCTTGTGCGTGAAAAACCGGTTAACCGCGGCCACAATTTCCACCAGCGGCATTCCGGCAATCAATTGCGAATAGATCATGCCTTGCAGGGTGGAAGCCAGTAGTGCAGCCGAAACTCCCTTTCCGCTGACGTCCGCTAGCACCACCGCCAGGCCTTCGTCGGTATTGACGGCATCGAAGAAGTCGCCGCCGATCTCTTTACAGGAAAGATTTCTCCCTTTCAGCCGCGCAAACGGAACCTCGGGAATCGTCACTGCCATCAGCCGCTGTTGGATGGAAGCGGCGATGGAAAGCTCCTGCTGGTAGCGGCGGGACGCTTCTTCGGCTTGCACCAGTCTCGCATTCTCGATCAGCGAGGCAGCTTCAGTCGCGATCGCCCGAAGAATGTCGTTGCTCACGCTTGAAATATCCCGCGAAGCGAACCGCGAGTCCACGTACAGCGCGCCCATCACCTCCGCTGAGCTTTCCGTGGGTGCCGGAGCCTGCGCGCCGCGCGTGGCTTGCACCTGAGGCTTGCGCAACGGAATGCAGATTACAGTGCGCAGATCGTAGGCCACAATGCTGTGCCGGCCCGCCAGGTCAAGCGACTGACTTGTATCCGTGATTACGAACTCGGAATTGGACTTGAGGGCCTCGTCCAGAATGGAGTGCGATATGGTCGTGTCATCCAGCAGCGGCTCGTCCTTGGAGTTGCGCCCCGCGGCTAGGCGCAGCTTGCTCTCCTCGTCCCGCAGGAAGACATACCCGCGTTCGGCACGGGTTAGTTTTAAGGTCGCGTCCAGCAGAGTCACCAGAATCTCATCGAGCACGCCCGTCGTGTTCAGCTTGCGGGCAGCTTCGAGAAAAAGCGTCAGCTTCTCCAGGTCGGTGGCATCGGTGGAGATCTGTATTCCCGAAATCTGGCTCAGGAACTCTCGCGCCGTGTTGGAGCTGGCATGATGGGGATGAAAAATAACGTAGGACACATCGCGCACGCCGAACTCCACCCGATCGTTCCGCTCCAGCGTCTTGCGCTGTACCCGTTCACCGTTGACGAAGGTTCCGTGCTTGCTGCCCTGGTCCACTACGCAAAACTGCCCGTCTTCCGACGTGATCAAGGCATGGTCGCGGGAGACGCGAGGATCGGCAATCACCAGATCCTTATCAACTTTGCGTCCGACGGTGAACGGAGTATGGTCGAGATTAATGGTGCGCTGGTCGTTCCCCTGCACGTAGACCAGGGTAGGAAAAATCCCCGATCCTGGAGACGAGACCGGGCCCGTGATGGGTTGAAAAGACATGTAGAGCTGCCCTACTTCTCCTCTGCACTCAAAAATAAGATGACAGGACCGCCGGTTCAAATCGCCTGGACGCGGGGGGGACGGCAGATCCCAGGCTCAAGCAATCCCCTGACCGAGAGCGGCCAGCGCTTCCTCTTCGCTGTCAAAGACCTGGAAAACCGTTGCCAGCTTGGTAATCTGCAGCACGTCGCGCAAGCGCTGGCCCAGACCCGTGAGCTTGATATCTGCGCCCGCCGAGCGCGCGGAGGAATAAACACCCACCAGTGTTCCCAGGCCACCGCTATCGATATAGGTCACATCGGAAAGATTCAGGACTATTCGCGGCGTCTTCGTCAAAGCCTCCTTGAGGCTATCCCGCAAAGCCGTGGCTTCTTCTCCGAACATGACGCGGCCGTGACAAGACATGATGGTGACCCCTTTGACCACACGCTTGTCAATCTTGAGGTTCATATCATCCTCCGAAACTTGGGCGGGCGGCCAGAGCGTGCGAAAAGAGTAACATGACCGCAGCCCAATGCAAGGCCGATGCGGCCAGTCGTGGCCGCGGTTTCCGCCAATACCAGACAGCGGCCTGGATCAACGCGCCGAGGGCGAAGCCTGCAACTGATCGATGGCACAGAGACTGAGCAGTCCCAGAACCACAAGGGGCATGGCCAGGCTGGTATACAGAGGCACAGCCCAAGCTCGTTCCACCGAGCCAGCAGGCAGTAACAGCCCAGCCAGCGTCATTCCACAGGCCGCCAGCCAGGGCCAGAAAACCACCAGCGCACCCACCACGCAGGCAGCGCGAGTAGGACGATTTCGGCTCCAAAGACCTTTCCAGGAGGTAGCGACGAGGAATACGGCAGGCAGCAGAAGAACCTGATTGTAGGGTGCGAAAGTGGGCACGATCATCAGGGTTACCGCCAGAACCAGGGCCAGGATGGTGCCGAAGGCAGCTGAATCCTGGGCGACACGACGAAAGCGCCAGCCTACAGCGGCCACGGCGAAAAGAACGGCAGTGGTCGCACCCAGGCTCAACACAAAACGCCAACGCTGACGCCAATCGCTGATCGCCCATAGCACCAACCACGCCGCCATCGGCAAAACCAGTTGAGGCTTGATGGTCGCCACCGCCAGGAGAAAACCGGCAAGCGAGAAATACCCCGCTACCAGCGCCGCGGCGCCGGCGGCGATCAGGCCGCCCACTAACAGGCTCAGCTGCTGCAGCTTAAGTCCCTGCACCACGGGAAAGCTGCCAATCGTCAGGATCATGAGGATCGCTGTGACGGCGATTTGCGGACGCCAGCGCAATACCCGCAACCACAGGGGCACGCTGGCCAGGGTCAGGATCAGGAGCAGCCAGCGCAGACCGGATTGCACCACGGGAAATGGCAAGCCGATTGTCGGCGCCAGAAGAAAAACCACATACACTGGATAGGCAAAACCCTGCTGATCCTTGGGATCGTCAGCGCGATTGGGGTCGAGAGGGCGTCCGTAGTATCCGCTCTGAATTTCCCGCGTGACTTCGGGACTGTACGGATCGCGATGATGCAGCAGCAATTCCCGCGCCCCCAGCCAGCGCGGATAGAGATCGGAAAGATTGCCTCGCGGGCGTTCGTGGGCCGCCGCATACACCTCCTGATGACGTATGAGCATTGTCTGCACGTAGAACCACATACCTCCGGCGAACAGCAACGCCAGGAGCAGTCCGAGTCTGGAGTCTTTGAGCAATCGTATGGCGGAAATAAAGGTCGCTACATGTTACAACTTATGCGAGCGATGGTCCGTTGCGATTGCGAATCTGCATTTCCGCTGCGATTGGAGTGGCGACTGGGGCGTTCTGCTATTTTCTGCTGGCCCGCCTGAGGCAAGGAGCCGGCGATTTTGGTTGGACCCTTCATCTAGCCGAGCGTCTGCTGGCGCGGCAAAATCCTTACGACACTCCACTGGAGCAATATCCTCTGACCTCGGTGTTTTTTGGATTGCCGTTGGTGTGGCTGCGCCCGGAGGTCGCCGCGGGTCTGTTTTATGGCGTCAGTTCCGCTTTGCTCGCGTTTGGCGTGACCCGGTACGGCTATCATCGTTTGTTGATTTTCCTGGCATTTCCCTACTGGGCGGGCCTGCTGGTGGCCCAGTGGTCTACGTTGATCGTTGCCAGCGCCTTCCTCCCGCTACTGCTGCCCGCCACCATGGTCAAGCCCCAGGTGGGTTTGCCGGTTGCGATCACTTATCTGAGCCGGCGCGGAATCCTGGCCTGTGTGGTGGTCGCCTTGCTTAGCGTGGCAGTGATGCCTCGGTGGCCGCTACTCTGGCTGGGACAACTGAAGCACTACGAGCACTTCTTTCCACTTCTGATTCTGCCCGGACCGCTGCTCCTGCTGGCGCTGTGGCGCTACCGCGACCGGGATACGTGGTTTTTGCTGCTGACCGCAATCATGCCGCAACGCTGGTTCTTCGACGCTTTCATTCTGTGGTTGATTCCGAAATCGCGCCGGGAAATCGTTTGGACTGGTTTCTTCAGTTGGGGCGCTGGAATTTGGCGCTGGTACCATCCGCCGCTCGACTTCACGCAAGTGGGAAGGTGGGCCGTGCTATTTCTATATTTGCCTATGTTGGGAGTAATACTGGCGCGTTTGCGAAACACGAGCGCCGTGTCCGACGAGCCATAGAAGTAGTTTTTGCGTCTCTCCTGTGTCTTCCTTGGCGGTTTGGGAGACCTCGCCGGAGACGCTAGAAAGAGACGTTGCTAGCAACGTCTCTACACCTCAAGCGGTTCGCTACCAATGAATGAGCTTTTCTCCACTCGGCGAGTTTTTGTGGCCGTCCTTGCTCTGGGCCTGTTCGCTATGGCGGCTCGTGGCGTGATTGACCCGGACGTTTGGTGGCACCTGCGTACCGGGCAGCTGACGCTTCAGAATCACGGCCTCTTCCACGCCGACCCTTACTCCTTTACTCGATTTGGCCAGCCTTGGGTAAACCACGAGTGGCTTTCGGAAGTCTTGCTCTTCGGTGTGTATCGCGGCACCGGATTCGCCGGGTTGATTGTGCTGTTCGCGGCAGTTATCGCGATAACGCTCTTGCTGGTTTTCGTGCGTTGCCCGGGGCGCCCTTACCTCGCCGCCTTAATTACGCTTTGGGGAGCCTTGGCCTCAGCGCCTGCCTGGGGAGTGCGGCCCCAGATGTTTTCCTTCCTGTTGGGGAGCATTTTCCTGGTGCTACTGGAAGCCTCCAGCAAACGCCCTAACCTAGTGGCATGGACTGCGCCATTAATGCTGTTGTGGGTCAATCTGCATGCGGGATATCCCATCGGACTGGCCTTCCTGGCGTTATTCCTGTTCGGCGAAGCGATAGAGGCAGCGGTGCTCCCCGGACAAGGGCTGCAATCCGCGCCCCGCCTCAAGAGGGTGGCTTCGGCCTTCTCGGTTTGTCTGGTGTTGGCAGCGTTGAATCCTAACGGCGTACGCATCTTCCGCTACTCCTTGGAGACGCTACGTTCCGCTGCAATGCACAGGTTCATTCAGGAGTGGTTCTCTCCGGACTTCCACAATCCGACGTACCTGCCGCTTCTCCTCATGCTACTGGCTCTCATTGCCGGTCTTGCTCTCTCGCCGCGACGCCCACGGCCGCGCGATCTCGTGCTGTTGCTGGCCACGATCCCTTTGGCGCTGCGTTCCGTGCGTCACATCCCCATCCTGGTGCTTGTCCTGGTGCCGGTCCTGTCCGGACTAGCCGAGGCCTGGCTGGAGCAGCGCGGTGTCGGCCAATTGCTCCAGAAGGGGCAAAATCGGCCAACTTCCCGAACTGCAATCGCCAATTTCCTGGTGCTGGCCAGCTTTGCAGTCTTTACTCTGGTCAGGGTTCGACAGCTGGCGGGTACGCAGGGGGAGATGGAGGCGAAACACTTCCCCATGGGCGCGGCCGATTTCCTCAACCGCCAGCATCCCCCGGCACCCATCCTGAATCACTACAATTTTGGCGGTTATTTCATCTGGAAAGTGTACCCCCAATACCGCGTCTTTATCGATGGCCGCGCCGATGTTTACGGCGACCGATTCATGGACGATTTCGCCGCGAGCTATTATCTGACCGACGATTGGGCAAAGCCCCTTAGACGATGGGGAATCCGCACCCTGGTCCTGCCGCCCGACGCTCCGCTGATAACCGCCCTTCGACCCAGTCCGGAATGGAAGCAGATCTACGCCGATCCTGAGGCAGTGATTCTCACCAGACGTCAATAGATTCCCGCCAAATGGGTACCATGTTAGTAACCCTATGCGATCACTTTGAGTTGCAAAGTTTTGCACATTCGATTTTATGATGTACGCCTCATTTGGGGTCGGGCAAGTTAGATCCCAAATCTCCTTTTTCGCGTTTCGCGCTGAGGTTTTTCGCGCTGAGGTTCAAGATGATTCAGGCTTTGGGCACGTTGCTGGGGGACGACGGACAGGACGTTGCGGAATACGCGGTCATGCTGGCGGTGGTTCTGGCGGTCGTCGTAGGCACGATTCGGCTGATCGGGTCGAGCGCCAACAATGTCTTCTCCTCGGTCGGTAGCGCCATCCAATAAGTCGTGGCCTCTTCTCGAAGAAAGAGTTACGGGCAATGCTGGGGGCGGGGCTCCAGCTCGCGCTGTTTTTTTACCCGACGTCTGGACGCTCGACTCTTCAGCAGGCCCATTTCCAGACACACTATGTTAGGCAATGGGCGAGGTTCGTCTCTAAAAGAAAGTGTCGCTTGGTGGCTTGACAGCAGGGTATTATGGAAGGCACTCGAGAGTACGGTGCCTGCGGCGCGTAAGCTATTGATTCGGAAACAACAAATAAAATCGCGTCCCGGGACGGAAATGGAAGCCCCTATCGCGGGATTAGGATAGGGCTCGTGCCCGTCCGCAGGGGTGTGATGGAGGTCACACAATGTCAATGAGGGATAAGGTTGTAAGTCTGTGGCGCGAAGAACAAGGGCAGGACATCGCGGAATACGCGGTGATGCTGGCAGTGATTCTGGTGATCGTCGTCGGAACCATCCGCCTCATCGGTTCCAACGCCAATAACGTATTCTCTTCCGTCGCCAGTTCGATTAAATAGCGGGCATCCGGCGATGCGAGCGTTGAGGTGGCGCTCGGTTGGGGTTTCGCTCTGAATCGCAAGGCCATGACTGCCGGAAACCCGTTGCCTGGACATTTCTCCTGGCAAACGCGCGGCAGATATTATTCCGGGGTAGGGTCTGCGCCGGTGAACCGATTCGTAATCCCCAATTGGAAGTCGGAATTCGGCGTGCTCCGGTCGTGCATCGCCGTTCCGTTGCATGGTGTCGCGCGCAGGCGCGGCGATTTCGACTTTGAGGAGCAGTCATGAATCGCACCCGGCTTTTGATGATTGGCTTTGTGGCCCTCGCACTGGGCGCAATCGTGAGTTTCGCCGTTTACCGCGCCCTACAATCGCGGGCGGCTGGTGACGCCCCCCCCGGCGTGGACGTCGTGATCGCGGCCAATGACGTTCCCGTGGGAGCCAAGGTGGAAGACCGGGACGTGAAGGTAGTGCGCTTCCCTGCGGCCGACCTGCCACCCAATTG
>WNFQ01006874.1_pt1 | contig 10743 bp, 12 predicted proteins | sample 5400171 | NCBI WGS metagenome assembly WNFQ01 (sample SAMN13153356, study PRJNA577476) | soil metagenome | isolation source: 20 cm soil under Madrone tree | place: USA:California | collected 2016-06-14 | reverse complement strand
CACCGGTTCCACCAGCGGCGGTGATTTGGGCGGCGGCTTTCTGCAATTCTTCTTCGCTCGATGCACGGCTGGTGACGTAGACCGTGGCGCCAAGACGGCCGAACTGCCGGGCGATGCCGCGGCCCGGCCCTCGGCTTGCCCCGGTGATGAGAACGATCTTGTTGTTCTTGGTGGCGGATTCGCTCATTTAAACCTCGATCGATGAAGTGCCTGGCACTCTGGATTACTTGAGCGGAATGGCAAAACGCTCGCAGTAATCCTTGAAGTGCGTATGTACGCCTTCCTTGGTCAGGCCAAACTCTTCCAGCGAGTAGGTATGCTTGCCATGCTTGCCCTGCGGATTGTTTGCCAGGAGGCGGGACATCGCGCCTTCGGCTTCCTTCGTCAACGGCTCGTCGAAGTGGTCGTAGAGCTTGCGCATCTGGGAGATCGGATCGCGCAGCTGCTCGGCGTACTGGATATCGAAGATCGAGTCTTCCCCGTGCTTGTCGCGGTAGGCATTCTGCCGCGCAATCATCAGATCAAAGGTATCGATCATCTGGTCGGCGATTCTGCGCAGGTCGACGGCGTCGCTGAACATCGGCCGTACTAGGCGGATCAGGCTGCAGGCCGAGCCGACAACCTCCGCCGGATCGCGATGCGTCATTACCAGCTGCGCGTCCGGATAGACCGTCGTCAGATCATCCAGGAAAAGCGGATGCCAGGGATTCTTCAGGGTCCAGCGCCCCCCGTTTTCCGCCTGCAGCAGCTGCAGCAGCTGCTTATGAAACCTGAAGGCGGGCAGGTAGCTGGTCTTATGCAAAAACCAGTCGTGATAGCTGGGAATGTCCAGATTGGAATCGAACAGCTGGGCGCAGAACGTCATCGCCATTGAGAACTGGCATTCGCTGGGGCCGTCGGCGTCCTCATAGTGCGCCGCCGCGATCTGTGGCATGTATTTGAGCGACAGTTCGAGCCGTTCCTTCTCGGCGAAGTAGCGCGGGTCGCTATGCAGGGCGCCAGCCGCGGCCGGCGGCACTGGATTCTGCGATTCCCAGCGCAGGAAGCAGCGGCGAGCCGGATCGGCGCAGAGCAGGTTGATGGTCAGCGTCGTGCCGGTTCGCGGCAGCCCGAAGACGAACATCGGCTTATCGATCGGCCGCTCGAGCAGCTCCGGATACTGCTTCAGATAATCGACGACGCGCAGGCGATTCGAAAGCTGCTTGACGAGGTTTCCTTCCCAGCGAGATATACCTGCTTCGGAAAGCTGCGCTTCTTCGTTCGAAGCTTTAACCAGCACCTCGAGGCCTTCCAGCATCGTCGGATCGCCAAGGTCGGTGAGGCCGGCTGTTTCGCGGGCTTTGCTGATGATGCCGTCTACATTCATTCTCATTTTTCCCGCTGCTTTTCACTCCGCGCACCTCATTGGCTCGAAGCGGGAAGCTAAATCCTCCAGGCCAGCACCTTGCTCTCCAGGAATTCCTGGATGCCTTCGATGCCCCATTCGCGGCCGATACCGCTGGCCTTGTAGCCGCCGAAGGGCAGGTCGCCGGCGATGCACAGGCCGCCGTTGACGCTGACCGATCCGGTTCGGATGCGGCTGGCGAGGCGCAGCGCGCGATCGAGATCGCCCGAGGAGACACCGCCCGATAAGCCGTACTCGCTGTCGTTGGCGATTCGGATCGCATCTTCCTCGTCCTCGTAAGCGATGACGACCAGCACCGGCCCGAAGATTTCCTCGCGTCCGATGCGCATTTCGTTGGTGACATCGACGAAGCAGGTGGGCTCGACGAACCAGCCGCTGCCCTTGTCCGGCCGCAGCTTGCCGCCAGCGAGCAGGGTTGCGCCTTCCTGCACGCCGAGGTCGATGTACCCTTTCACGCGCTCCATCTGCTTTTTGGAGACGACCGGCCCCATGATCGCGTTCGGATCGTCGAACACCCCCCATTTGCTCTCGTAGTCGGCATAGGACTTTTTCAGAATTTCCTTGGCTTCTTCATAGCGCTTCCTGGACACCAGCAGGCGTGACACCACCGCGCAGCCCTGGCCGGCATGGTGAAGCAACATCGAACCGGCGATTTCCTGGGCGAAGTTCGGCACGTCGTCGAGAACGATCTTTGCCGACTTGCCGCCGAGCTCGAGAAACACACGCTTGAGCGTCGCCGCACCTTTTTCCATGATCCGCTTGCCAACCGCAGTGGAGCCGGTAAAGCTGATCAGATCGACGCGCGGATCGGTCACCAGCATCTCGCCGGCCATCGCCGGATCGGCGCCGGTGATGACGTTCAGCACGCCGGGCGGAAAACCCGCCCGCTGCGCCAGTTCACCGAACACGAAGCTCATGCCCGGCGTATCCGGTGCCGGCTTGAGCACGGTGGTGCATCCGGCCAGCACCGCCGAAACCACCTTGCCGACGGTAATGTAGAGCGGCACGTTCCAGGGCGTGATTGCGCCGACGACGCCCACGGCCTCGTATACCACCTTGCGGTGGCAACGATACGCTGCCGGTCCGGCCTCACCCATGTCCTTTTCCCATTTCAACTGCGGAATCAGATCGAGCAGGCTCTGGAAGCAATCGAGCGCCATGCCGACCTGGGCCCGGGAAACCGCACCCATGGCGACACCCCCCTCGTGCCGTGCGATGTGCGAAAGCCGCTCGTAGTCGGCTTTCAGCAGATCGAACAGTTTCTTGGCGAGATCGAAGCGCAGCGCATGGTTGGTTGACCAGTCGGTGTCGTCGAACGCACGGCGCGCCGCGGTGATTGCGGCGTCCACATCCTTGGGCGAAGCGTCAGCCGCCTGGCCGACTACCCCTCCGGTCCAGGGACCGATGCTGTCGTATGTCTTGTCGCCGGCGGCGCGGCGGATGACGCCGTCGATATAGAGTTTGGCTTCAGGAAGGATCATCGAGTTAAGTCTCGCTAGTTCAATAGAGTAGGCAAAGGAAATCAGGGATGCCGGGCCTCGACGATCAGGTGCGGCACGTTGATGTCGTCGGGGAGATTCACCAGCATGTGGAAGACATTGGTGACCGAAATGAAGCTGCTGATCGGCCGTTCGCGGAGGTTCAGGCCGCGCTTCAGGTTCTCTTCGGCAAAGCGGCGGCCAATTTCGCCGCTGGTCGGAGATTTCGAGTCGGCGTCCATCATCTGGCCACAGCGAATCATCGTGACGCGGATGCCGGCGGGTTGGAGTTCATCGTGCAGCGCCTCGCTGAACCGTTCCAGCCCCGCCTTGCTGCTCTGGTAGAGGGAAAACATCGCGAAGGGCTTGCCCACCGTCTCGCTACTGATGTTGATGATCTGGCTGCCTTTGTGCATCAGCGGGATCACCGCGCGCGAGCAGTAGATCGGGCCGGCGAAATTGGTCGTCATCGCCGTCACGATCTGCGCGTCCGTCGCTTCTTTGACGGTGAACACCTGATAGACGGCGGCATTGTTAATCAGCACGTCGATCGTGCCGTGTCGCTCGCCGATCGCCGCGAACGCGGTGCGGACCGATTCGGGATCGGCGACGTCGCATAGGACCGTATGACAGGCGGCCCCGAACTCGGCGGCGACCGCCTCCAGCGAAGACCCGGTTCGCCCGAGCAAGACCAGCGTGTGGCCGTCGGCCGCCAGCCGGCGAGCAACCGCGCGGCCCAGGCCGGTCCCGGCGCCGGTTATGACGATGCATTTCGCCATCGTTCGACTCTCTCGAAGAACTGGAAGGGAAGGAGCGCCAAGCGCACATCCGTAAAATGTCTGCTGGAGCCACCATTACGCACCGTTTCATGTGTCCTCATCGACACGGGAGCAGCGCGCCTATATAGTAGTCACTCTTTAGGCGGAATGCCACCGACGATTGTGGTGTTCGCGTGGTGAGGCTTTCATGCCGAATGGCGTAGTACGTATTGGAGCTTGGTTCCGCGCCAGACAATTGCTTCGCTTTAAAGATGCTTTAAACCATGGGCGGAAGGACGCATGATCAAGACCGATCTGCTGGATCTGGGCGGACAAGCTGCATTGGTGACCGGTGCGGGGCAGGGCGCGGGGCGCGGCATTGCGCTGCTGCTCGCGCGGCACAATGCGGGCGGTGTCGCGGTCAATGACTTCGTCATCGAGCGCGCGGAGGCGGTCGCCGCCGAAATCGAGACCATGGGCGTGCGCGCCGTGCCGGTGCAGGCGGATGTCGGCAACCATGCCTCAGTAACCGCCGCCTTCGAAAAGGCGCGCGCCGCCCTCGGTCCGATCACCCTATTGGTCAACAATGCCGGCAACGCGGGTCCGAACGCGGCCATGGGGCATTCGCCGTTTTTCTGGGAAACTCAGCCCGAAGACTGGGATCGTTTCTTCCGCACCAATCTGCAGGGTGTAATGAACTGCTGCCATGTTGCCCTGCCGGAGATGGTCGCGCAGAAGCGCGGCCGCATCGTCACCATCGTCTCGGACTCCGGCCGTGTCGGCGAGTCCCGGCTTGCCGCCTATGGGGCTGCGAAGGCCGGTGCCGCCGGCTTCGTCCGTTCCATCGCCAAGGAAGGCGGCCGTTTCGGCATCACCAGCAACGCCATCTCGCTCTCGACCCTGGAGCCACCGATGAGCGAGGAGCAGCTCGCCCACTTCATGTCCACCGAGCGTACCAAGGCCCAGCTTGCGCACTATACGATCCGCCGCTTCGGCCGACCGGACGACGTCGCCGCAATGGCCTTGTTCCTGTGCTCGGACGCCGCGTCCTGGATCACCGGCCAGACCCATCCTGTCAACGGCGGCTATAGCTTCGCGGTCTGAGAGCGGGACGATCATGACTGCGACCCTCAAGCCGCTCACCGGCATTCGCGTTCTCGACTTCACCGCCTTTCCGCCCGGCGGTGCCTGCACGGTGATGCTAGCCGATCTCGGTGCGGACGTTATTCGCATCGAGTCTCCGGCGCAGAAAGGCAAGCCGAGCATGGTCATCGGCCAGATGTCACTGAGCCGCGGCAAGCGATCGATGACGCTGGATCTCCGCAATTCGGCCAGCAACGGTATCCTGCGGCGGCTGGCGGCCTCGGTCGATATCATCGTCGAAAACGCCAGGCCCGGGTCGATGGAAGAACGCGGCTTTGGTTACTCCCACGCGCGCGCCGCGAACCCCGGCCTCATCTGGTGCGCGATCACCGGCTTCGGCCAGACCGGGCCATATGCTGAGCATGCGGGCCACGATCTATCGTATTTGGCACACTCCGGTCTACTGGCGGCGATGTCCGGCGACCAGATCTGGTAGCCTGGCATCTCGCTATCGCTGCAGTCGGGTGGGCTCGGCGCGGTCGTCGGCATTCAGGCGGCGCTGCTGCAGCGTGCGCGGACCGGCGAAGGCGCGTTCGTCGATCTGAGCCTGTCGGAATCGGCAAGCTGGTTCCTTAGCTGTGGAATCAATCCACTGTCCGATCGCCCGTTCGTCCTGCCGATGACGCCGGACCGGCGCCTTTACGACTGCGCCGACGGCCGGCGTGTGGCCGTCGCCTGCGCCGAGCCGCGAACCTGGGGTGCCCTATGCGATCAGCTTGGCCTCCCTGAGCTCAAGCCCAATTTGCACAAGGCTGAATTCGCTGAGGCGACGACCAGCACGCTGGCGTCGATCTTCCTGCAAAAGCCGGCTGCCGAATGGGTGGCGCGGCTGGCTCCGGCGGGTGCGGCGGTCACGATCATGAACCATGCAAGCCAGCTGCTGGCTGATCCTCAGGTTCAGGCGCGTCACGGCACTGTGGTTGCTGCCGGCGTCAACGTGCCTGCTACGCCGCTTCGTATTCGAGCTCCGGATGGACGCCAAACGGCAACCGCCACCGAAGCGCCTCATCAGATCGGCGAAGATACCGCGGCCGTGCTGGCCGCCGCCGGTTTCTCAGGCAGTGAGATTGAGGAGCTGTTTGCGCAAGGCATTACTTAGCACCTCTGACGAACGAAGAACAGAATGGATCAGTATCGAGACCGAATCGCAATCGAGTTCATCAGCGTCCTCGGCATGCCGCCCGTCGAATATGTCGAGCTGGCTACCGGCCTGGGATGCCGTTATATCGGCATCGCCCTGGAGCCGATCGTCGCCTACAGCAAGGCCTATCCGAAGTGGTCGCTTCGTCACGACATAGACTTGCGACGTGCGACGCTGGCCGTCATGCGTCGACATGGCATATCGATCTCACTCGGCGAGGGTTTTCTCGTTTGGCCGAACAAGGAAATCCGCGACGTGGCCGCCGATCTCGATCTCATGGTCGAACTTGGTGCGAGGTGCGTCAATTTGCTCAGCCTCGACACCGATCGCGGCCATACCGTCGATCAGTGCGGGACTTTCGCCGAATTGGCGAGCGCACGAGGCCTCGATGCAACGCTCGAATTTCTACCCGGAACGCCGATCGATGATTTATCCAGCGCGCTTGCCGTCGTTCGCGACGTGCACAAGCCCAACTTCCGTCTGCTGATCGATACCATGCACTTTTTTCGATCCGGCTCCGATTTGACGCAACTTTCTCAACTCGATCCGAACCTGATCGGTCACGTACAGTTGTGCGACGTGCCGCTGCAATCGAAATATGCTTCCTATGCGGATGAGGCACGCTACAATCGGCTGGGACCGGGCAAAGGTGAATTGCCGCTGCTAGATTTCCTTGCCGCTCTGCCGGGCAAAGGCACCATCTTCGGACTCGAAGTGCCGATGCTGGCCCAGGCTGAAGCCGGGGTCACGCCGCATGATCGGATTTCGGCCTGTATCGACAGCGCCTGCGAGTTGCTGAAGGAGGCCGCGAAACGGTGACTTCAGCCACAATAATGAATCGTTGGGAAATAGCTCCCGCAACAGTGATCGGGCTCTTTGTGAACCTTGCTCTGCAATAGGCTATGGGACAAATCCAGCATAAAATGGCACAGCGTCGGCGGGTTAAATTGAGCGAAGGCGATTTGCCTCCAAATGGCAACGGGGCGAAAATGAAGCGGCGACCGCGTCGCTCGACCGAAGAAATCGTCAATCTGATCATTGCGGCGGCTTGCGAAGAGTTCGAGCGCAACGGATACGAGGGCACCACGACGGCGGAAATCGCGCGCAAGGCCGGCGTTGCCGAAGCGCTCATTTTCACTAACTTCGGATCGAAAGCGAAGCTCTTCCACGATTCCATCTTCAATCCACTGAATCGGCACTTTCTTGACTTTACCGCTACGCACCGGATAGGGCCGGAGGATGTGGAAGCCTTCAAGGAAGGTACGCGGCAATACATTTTGGAGCTTCAGCAGTTCATCCAGCAGCATTCACGCATGCTGACTTCAGTCGTCGCCGCGCAGATATACGAGACGGATGACTTCCAGGGCGTCAGCCAAATCGAAGGTCTTCACGACTATTTTTCGCGCGCGACCGCAAATGCGATGAACCGCAATGTCGTGAAGCCTAGAGTCGATCCAAGGCTGATGGCCCGTGTGTCCTTCGCCTCGATTCTGGCGTGCACCATCTTCAAGGACTGGCTGTTTCCTCAAGATCTGGCCAGCGATGCACAAATCACCGATGCCATCCGTGATTTCGTAATGGAAGGACTTAGTGCAAATGCCTCTGCGCCGAGCGGCAACCTACCAACAGGTCGTCCACGTAAGGCGTCAAGCGTCAAAGGGTTGGCCAAGCAGAGTTGATTCATGCTTGCGACAGGATCGCAATCCGGCTCACGTGAAAAGGTTTGAACCAAATTATGATCGAAGGCCGGCACTATCAAAACGCATATGTAACACGAGACATCGCCAAATGGACTGATCATTTTCAGGCCAATGCAGACGTTCGCAGATTGATTACGTATCAGGGATCCACCGATATTTGGACTCCAACCGGCATCGTCACGCAAACATCAAAGCTTGCCTTTATCTGGGTCGAAGACCTGCAATATGAACTCATTGAGCCATCTACAGTGATGCACTACCCGATGACGATTCACTGAAATTCCACCATATCTGCAATCGTATATTCGACTGGGACGGTTTTCGTGGGCGTATCGACAAGCAACGTTATCCAATCGTCCTCGAGCGCAATAGCGGCGACGCGCTCAAATTTCTCTATCTGGATATGCGCCCGTTTATCGGTCATTTTGTTGAGTACGTTTGGGCTGCCGACGAGGTTTGGACGCGGGAGGTGTGCGCCGGCCATCAACAGCTGGTCAATGCCAACGGACTTCGATTTGTGGCCTAATGCGTCAATTGCGGCACGCCGGAGCAGATCAATGATACGCCCGGTCACCCCATCCGTGAGGGCGAGGACATACTCGATGAAACGCTGGTCGATAGCGGCGGTGTTCTTGCGAATGGGCAGCATGGCTAGATATCCGGCAACGAAACGCCGCAGTTCATCAGATTCCGTCCACACGGGTAGTTCGATCTGCTCGAATCGGCTCGATCTGTGGGTCAAACCGCATGACGTGGTGCGCCTCACGGGTACCGGCAGCAACGACCGAGATTCGCCTATCATTCGACAGGAATTTGACCATGATCCGGGCGGCCCGTTGCTCACCCACCACCACCGTCAACCGCTCGGCCTGATTGCGGCCGCGACACCTCACTCAGCGTCGCGAAACTAGGTCGCCCAATGGACAAATTCTTTCTGGGTAAGCAGCGGCAGAGCCAGCAAGACACCGAACACAACAAATGTGTTTGCGTCGCGCTCGTGCAATTGAGACTCGGTATCAGGACGACAACCGTGGGTACGCGATCGGAAGATCGTGTCGAGACCAATGCGTCCTAGAGCCCTTTACCGCTTCGGGGTGAACAAAGTCATCGTGGCCGTTGACGATGTGCCGGCGTACATCGACTGCTGACCCCATACCTGAACCGGAATCATCGGCGCGTCGGCGTGATTGTGGGGTGTGTGCTTATGGCCAAAGACTTTCAATAGCACAGTGGTCAAAAAGTGAGCAACGTAAGTCATTGAAATGTGGTGCGCCCGGAGAGATTCAGAGATTCGAACTCCCGGCCGCCTGGGTGCTCGTCTTGAGTAGTTAAAGAGGTACAGTGCGGCTTCTGCAGCCCCGGTCATGGCGCGAACAGGCGTCGATCCCACCATACCGGTTGATGCAATCCGGTGGTTACGTGGCGAAACTCGGGGTGCTCAGGATTGATGAGGAAATTCTTTTCGATCCGGGCAACGACGCTCGGCACGATGAGCAATAGAGAACGCTTTTGTTGCTGCCACGTCTGACCGAACGGCTTGCTCGACGCGCAGGATTCCAGGTACCAATCCGTTAGTGCGGCTGTATCCAATACTTCGTAGCTAATACCGTTCGGAATGGTAATTGCGATGTAGTGCTGGTCGGGCGGTAACTGCCCGCTGCCGTGAACTAACTTCTCGAGCATCGCAGTCGAGTAGTGCTCCGAAGTGTAAATCATCGGGCTTGCCGGAGTGTTCCAGCGGCCCGGAAATAGCGTCGAACCTGTCGCATCGAAGATAGGATGAGCGCCGCGCGGATCGCCAATTCGGTAGCTGGTCAGAACGCGGTCAAGCGTTTGGGCCATTAGACAGCTGATCCACTCTCGAGCCGTCCCAGTACATCGCGTACGAGACTTGCGCCGATTTCGTTCTCCAGTACCAAATCAATCGGCTTGCGATGGCCCAGCTCCGGATGGGATCGGGCGAGAAAAGAGCGCGCCGCCGCTTTCGATTTCCAGATGCGCACCGCCTGAGCCCACACCGACGCGATCCGCGTGACCACGACACTCTGGGGCGCAGAGAGCCGTCGGCTCATCTTCCGGCGCGCGTAGCTTGCCTTAGGTACGATGCGGTACTTGAACTTCACATCTCCTGGCGCTATCTCCTCGGCAATACGGTCAAGCACCTTCACGGAAAGGCCGAGTGCGACCATGCCGAGATAGTCCACGTCCGAACCGACCGGATGGGCGACGCTTCCGACACCCAGTACTCTCGCGGCTTCCATCAGTTCTGTCATGGTTCACTCCTGCTTCACATGAGACCAATTATAGTCTCATGTGGACTGAGGCGTACAAAGATCCATATCCCCTTTTTGCCCGGGTTTCGCTTAAATTTGCGCGACGCAGGGCACGCAAAATTCCGCAGGCTTTCAAGCTGAGCAATCGTAAGTTATTGATTTTGGTGGTGAGAGAGGGACTCGAACCCTCGACCTCGGCATTATGAGGGCAGAAAGTTAGACAAATAGGCTTGCATTTTCAATGATTTACCGCGTGGCGCCCGTTGCAATTGGCACCACCGAGCATGACGAAGCAGCACTGGGTCCCGCAAAACTCCCGCACGGATCACCGGAGAATCAAGAAGCCGCACTGGCGCTTAGGCCGCTCTGGTAGTATTTTCTACTACCAGAATCTATAGGTGCATTGTGAGCAAAGCTGTCAAGAAGGCGATCTCCCTACCAGCGGACCTTGCTGCCGAGGTCGAGGCTATTGCGCGCGATGAGAACAAGTCATTGAGCGCCGTAGTGCAGGATGCGCTGCGCGCGATGAAGCGATCGCGTTTGCGCGGCGAATTTCGGGAACTGCAAGGTTACTGGTCCAATCGTGCTCGGGCAGCGGGCGTCCTGTCCGAACGGGACCTTAAGCGCTTACTCCGACGTTGAAGGCGGTCTTCGACACCAACATCTTCGTTTCCGCCTTGGCAATCCCTGGCGGACAGGCTGAACGAGCTATCGACTTGGTCCTCGACGCCCGGGTGAATCTCTGCATATCCAAAGAGATCATTCACGAGGTGCTCGGCGTTCTGGCACAGAAATTCTCCAAAGGCCCGGAAGAACTGTCGAGAACCGCCGTATTCTTGTCTGAA
>WNFQ01004002.1_pt1 | contig 10743 bp, 7 predicted proteins | sample 5400171 | NCBI WGS metagenome assembly WNFQ01 (sample SAMN13153356, study PRJNA577476) | soil metagenome | isolation source: 20 cm soil under Madrone tree | place: USA:California | collected 2016-06-14 | reverse complement strand
TTTCCGTTGCCCACATTTTGCACATCGCCGTCTCGATACGGAGATCGCCCGCCTTGCGATCGAGCAGTGATGACGTGAGGAACGTCATTGCTTCCATCGCGAAAACGTTTCCTGCCATTTCTGCAATTTTCCCGGCGATGGCTGCGTGCTTGCCGATCGGCACTCCCCATTGAATGCGTTCGCCGGCCCATTTTCGCGAAATCTCAAGGAGTCGCTTCGATACGCCAACGCACGCGGCGGGCAACGTCAGCCGTCCGGTATTGAGTGTGGTCAATGCAACCTTCAACCCCGCGCCTTCTTTGAAAATCATGTTCTCGCGCGGGACACGAACATTGGTGAACCTAACGACCGCATTGTAAAGCGCCCGGAGTCCCATAAACCGGCAGCGATACGCGATTTCCAGTCCCGGCGTGTCCACATCGACGATGAAGGCTGTGATTTGCTTGCGTTCCTTTCCGCCGACCATCTTGGACGGCGTCCGCGCCATCACCACCAGCACGCCGGCTTTCACGCCATTGGTGCACCAAAGCTTTTCGCCGTTGAGCACGAACTTGGAGCCGTCTTCGCTTGGCTCGGCTTTGAGACTCAATGTCGCCGGATCGGATCCCGCATGGATTTCAGTCAGCGCGAACGCGGAAATCTCCCCGCCGGCAACGCGTGGAAGATATTTTTGTTTTTGCTCTTCGGTTCCAAACAAAAGCAACGGCTGCGCGACGCCGATTGATTGATGCGCAGACACGAGCGCGGCGACGTTTCCATCCCAACTGCCAAGCAACACTGCCGCGCGTCCATAATTCGATTGTGACAAACCGAGCCCGCCGTATTTCTTCGGCACTTTGATTCCGAACGCGCCAATTTCCGCCAGCCCCTTGAAGTTCTCCGGCGGAATTTCACCGGTGCGATCGATCTCATCGGGATCGACATGTTCGCGAAGATAAGTGTCAAGCTTGCGCAAAAACCCTTCCCCAGCGGCGCGATCTTCGGCGCTCTGTGCCGGATACGGGTAAATTCGATTGAAGTCATATCGGCCGACGAACAAGTTGCTGGCGAAACTGCCGCGGTCCTCAAGCGGATCCCGCGCCGCCTCGGCGAGCTCAAGCGCTTCGCGCTGGCCTTTGGCCATTTTCGAAGTGTCGATGACGGAGGTCGCGGCTGGCGTTTCCGGTTTCGCGCTGGTTTCCTGAGCGATTTGTCTTTCCGGTGCTTCGAGCGGCGATTTCATGAAAGTAGCGCAAGCCTCTGGTTTGCAGAACAACCGAACGCAAGCGGGACGCTCGCGCTACATTTACTCCTCATAAAATTTTGTTCCATCCCGGGCGTGCTTCTTCAATATCTCGCAGGGCGAAAATTTCTCTTCGGTTTGAGCCAGCCGTTCCAATTCCTCGAAGACTTTGCTTACCCCCAGATGTTCGGCAAAACGCAACGGCCCGCCACGAACCGGTGCAAAACCCGTTCCCAGAATCATTCCATAATCCGCGTCCTCGGGAGACTCGACGACTTCATCCTCTACGCAACGAGCAGCCTCATTCACCATTAGAAAGATGAGCCGGTGAGTCATCTCCTCTTGCTTCAATCGTAACCGCGGGTCGCGATGCCGGTCCGGTGGGATATTTGGTCCTTCAGCTCCCTCGGGTTCACCGTGCAACCCGCGTCGCCATTGCGCCAGCGAGTCGTTAGGTGTCTGCATCTTGCCTTCGTATTTGTAAAAACCTGCGCCTGTTTTGCGACCGAGCATCTGCTGGTCGCGCAGCCAGAGCAGGACAGTTGGGACGTGATCACGTTGCCCATAGGCTTTTTCGAGTGTGTTGCCGATATCAATGCTGATGTCCACGCCGATCTCATCAATCAATCGCAACGGACCCATCGGCATCCCCCATTCCACCAGCGCGCGATCGATCCGCTCCGCGTCCGCGCCGATCTCGAAAAGCTCAGCCGCATCGAGCAAATAGGGAAACAAAACCCGGTTGACCAGGAAGCCGGGGCTGTCGCGCACGATTACCGGCACTTTTCCGATCTGCCGTACAAAAGCCAGGCTTCGGTCACGGGTCTCGTCGGATGTTTGCTTCGCATTGACAACTTCCACCAGTTTCATCCGACTCACCGGATTAAAGAAATGCAGTCCGATCACGTGCTCAGGCGAAACCGTCATGTCGGCCAGTTCACTGACCGGAAGGGCTGAAGTATTCGTCGCGATAACGCTTTTTGGGCCGGCCTCCATGGCCAACTCGCGAAAAACTTCCTTCTTGATTTCCATCTTCTCCGAAGCCGCTTCGATAACGAATTGCACATCGCGCAGTTCCATCGGCGCGGTCGAGCCGCAAATGCGCGCACGCCCCTGTTTTGCTTTTTCCTCAGGCATCAAACCGCGCTTAACTGCATCGGCGTAAATTTTCTCGATGTTTGCCAGCCCGCGATCGATCTGTTCGCGAGCGACGTCGCGCAGGATCACGGTGACGCCGCGGGAACTGAGCCATTGCGCGATGCCGGAGCCCATCACACCGGCCCCAATCACAGCCGCGTGCACGATCTTCTCAGACGGCATTCGCGACGTTCCCTTCTTGTATTTCTCCGCGAGGAAGAAATTGCGAATCAGGTTCTGCGTCGACTCCGTCTTGCCAAGATCCACAATCCCCTCCAGTTCCAAACGCAATGATTCATCGGGCGAAATCGACAGAGTTTTACTGATGATTTCGCCAGCACATTCGAGCGCCCGATTTCCGGCCACGCGGGTAGGGACGCCGCGCTGCGGCGTCCGGTCATCGCGGCGCGATGACCCTACCATTTTGCGTTTGCCTGCGCGCAGCTTCTTGCGTGCGCTGTCGAGGAGCTGATCCTGTGGCGCGACATCATCGACGAGGCCGAGCTTGAAGGCGTCCAGAGCGGAATAAAGTTTTCCTTTCAAAATCACTCCGGCGGCGTCTGAAGGGCCAATCAATCGCGGCAGGCGCGTGCAACCACCCCAGGCGGGAATAAGCCCCAGCGTTGTTTCTGGCAATCCGATCCGTGTCGCCGGAGCATCTGACGCGACGCGATAATCGCACGCCAGTGCAACTTCGTAGCCGCCGCCCGCCGAGGCGCCGTGGATCGCAGCAACGGTGGGAATTCTAAGATTGGCCAGGCGGTTGAAGACCTGCTGGCCGCGTTCGATGAATTCGCGCATTTCGCCGGTTTTTGCCCCTTGCAAAAGAGTCTTCAAATCCGCACCCGCGACAAAAATGGATTTTTTTGCCGATGTGAGGATCAGTCCGCGGAGTGAAGCGTCTTTTTCGACTGCATCGAGCTGCTCATTCAACTCATCGAGAGTAGCAGCATCGAAAATGTTCGCGCCCGAGTCGGGACGATCGAACGTGAGCACGCAAATGTGATCATCACTGGTCTGGCGCCGAATCATTGGAGCTGAAACAACCGCCGGCATAGAAACTATCTAGATTCTTTTTCGCGCAATTCCAAGCGAAGGCGAAACCGCCGCCGCCAAACAGTAATTAGAGATTCCTCGACTTCACTCGCAATGACAAGCGCGTTTCCGATAAATTCCAAGTTCAGAAGACAGTGAGTTAATTACCGGTCAGGCAGTTTTTGTAACGTTTTGAAGAAGACTTCGCGAACCGTTGCTTTGGGCAAGTGCGAGTGCTAGAAACGCCACGTGGTCGGCAAGATCTTAGAACCGGAAATCAGAAGTATGATCGAGGCGCGGAACTTCGCCGCGCTCCGTGAAGTATTTCGCGAATGGCCGCCAGCGGACGTGGCCGAAGTGATTCTCGATCTGCCAGAAGACGAACAGGTGATCATCTTTCGTGTACTACCGCACGATCTGGCAGCGGACGTTTTTGAATACCTTGATTTCGACGCGCAACAAACGTTGCTCCGCGCGATGGCTCACGAGCAGGTCGTGGCCATCCTCAACGAAATGGCGCCGGATGATCGCACGGCGCTGCTGGAAGAATTGCCAAGCGCAGCGGCGCGACAGCTGATCCGATTACTTACGCCCGAAGAGCGTCGCGTCGCCACCGCGCTGCTCGGTTATCCCGAAGACAGCGTGGGCCGGTTAATGACCCCGGATTTTATCGCCGTGCATGAGGACTGGACTGTGCAGCAAGTGCTCAATTACGTACGCGAACACGGCCGCGATAGCGAGACACTAAACTTTGTATATGTCGTCGATAACCGCGGGAAACTGATTGATGACGTTCGGATGCGCGAGTTCCTGCTCCGGCCACTCACGGCGAAGGTGAGCGAGATTCGCGATCAAACCTTTGGGGCGTTGAATGTGACTGATTCGCGGCAGGACGCATTGAATGTTTTCCGCAAGTACGATCGCGCCGCTTTGCCTGTAGTCGATTCAAACGGCGTACTGGTCGGGATCGTCACAGCCGACGACATGCTTGACGTCGCCGAGGAAGAAGCGACCGAAGACATCCAAAAATTCGGTGGCATGGAAGCGCTGGATGAGCCGTACATGCGCATTCCGCTCTGGCGCATGGTGCGTAAGCGCGCCGGGTGGCTCATCATTTTGTTCCTGGGGGAAATGTTAACCGCGACCGCAATGGCAAGTTACCAGGAGGAACTTGCGAAAGCGCTGGTGCTGGCGCTGTTCCTGCCGCTCATCGTTTCAAGCGGCGGCAACTCTGGATCACAAGCTTCGACTTTGATGATTCGCGCCATGGCATTAGGCGAAGTGACTTTGCGCGATTGGTGGCGAGTCATGGGTCGGGAAGTGCAGGCTGGCCTTTCGTTAGGCGCGATTCTGGGAACCATCGGCGTTGTTCGCGTGGCCGTATGGGCGATCATTGGCGAACAATATTTGCATCGACAGCCGTACGGTCCGCATTGGCCACTCGTGGCTATCACCGTTGGAATTTCCCTCGTCGGTGTCGTAATCTGGGGAACGCTTTCCGGTTCCATGCTTCCCTTTCTTCTGCGCAGAATTGGAGCCGATCCTGCGACGTCCTCTGCGCCATTTGTTGCAACTTTGGTCGACGTAACGGGACTAATTATTTACTTCAGCATCGCCTTGGTCATCATGCGCGGCGTGATGTTATAGCCACTCATGGTGACCGCAGCGAGAGTTATGTGGTCAGCTCCAGGATTGCTGAAATAGACCTACGGCTTGTCCAAGTCTTCGATCACGCTGTGCATGCCGCTCACGACGAGCGCGAACCGATCGTAATCGAGCTTCTCCGGCGTGTCGTTGGACGAGTGATAGTAGGGATATCGAAACGGGGCGGTATCAGTGACCATGATGGCGGGATAACCGTACTTCCAGAACGACCATTGATCAGACCAACTGACGCCGGGAACAAACCAGGGAAGCGCTGCTCCCTCCGATGGAATCTTTGCATGTCTTCGGAACAGCGCGACTACTCGACGAAGCAGCGGCCTTGAATGAATGTTGCTGACGAAGCCGATGAAGTTACCGACTTTCGGGTAAGGGATGCCCAATAGGGGTGAGGGATATCTTTGCGAGTGCGGCGCATCTGAGAAGTAGCCGATCGTTTCCAAGCTGATCATTGCGGAGATCTTGTCGCCGCGTTCCTTGCATCTACGGGCATAAACTAGGCTGCCCATTTCACCCGACAGAAAGTACGGCGGCTCCTCATTCACAAACGCGACGAAGCGCAACGTGTGTTTCGGTTTTGTGCTGGCCCGCCGAGCGAGCGCAATCGTTGCAGCCACCCCAGTGCCGTTATCATTTGCGCCAGGCGAACCAAAGACGGAGTCGTAGTGCGCGCCGATGACGATGATCTCCGGGCGACTCCCCGAGATTTCTGCTTCGACATTGTGGCACGCTTGTCCCTGCATCTGATAGCTGTCTCTTCGGGTCCGCAGACCAGCTCGCGAAAAAGAACCTTCGATAAAATCGACGGCCGCGTTGAGTTGTGCGTAGTGCCCCATGTTGCGTTCGCCAATCTCTCCTGCGAGCTTTTGTACATCCGTTCGGAGCTCTTCGCGCAACGCGGTTTCATCAGGCGACAGCAAGCCCCCCTTGGAAGCATTCTTTCCAGGCATTCTCATTCCAAACCACCAGAGTAACACCAAAATGGCGGCGACGGCGATGGTGACGCGCAGCGCGCTGGAGAAAATTTTCAAAAGGACATCGACATCAAATTAATGAATACGAAACTAACCCAAAGCATGTTCGCGACTTCTGGGGAGCACACGCGGCCTCGCGTGTACTGTTCGGCGGCCCGCCGAACAGCTCTTTGGGACACGCGGCATTCCGCAGACTTCCCTTGAAAATCGTGCTTTCGCGCTCTCAAATTTCGGCCAGCGACCGAAAACAGCACGCCGGCGGCGTGCGCTCCCCGAATTCGCATCGGTCACGCGAGCTTTTTCCGGAAACGCATAGCGCAAAAACTAAAAAGCAGAATCGACATCACAATAAGTACCAGCAGGTTGGGCCAGTATTCGAAAAAATTTGCGCCGCGCAGAATGATTGCGCGCATGAGCGCGATGAAATACGTCGTAGGAAACAGCGCACCGAGCGCATAGAAAATCCACGGCATTGTTTCACGCGGGAAAATGAAGCCGGAAAAGAAAACGCTCGGCAGCAGGAAGACCATGGACATTTGCAGCGCCTGCATTTGGTTTTCGGCTCTCGTCCCGACGAGCAAACCGAGGCTTAGCAGCGCAAACACATACACCAGTGTCGAAAACATCATGGAGAAAACATTGCCCTCGATCGGAACGAAAAACACAAAACGCATAATGGTGAACAAAACGACCGCCATGGTCATGCCGATGCATAGATATGGAACCAGCTTGCCGAGCATGAGCCCGGCGGGGCTCAATGGGCTCACCAGTAATTGCTCAAGTGTGCCGCGTTCGCGTTCGCGCACCAAAGCCATGGCCGCTGCAACCGTCGTCCCAATTTGTAACACCACGCCTATCACGCCGGGCACAAAAAAGTTCGGCGCTCGCATGGCCGGATTGTAAAGCATCTGCGGGCGAACATCGATCGGCATACCCGTTCGGCCGGCGTCGCGCATCAGTGATTCCATTGATTGCGTCAACGCCACGCCGAGCCCAGTTTGCAGAGCCTGCAGCGCCGTTGTGGAATTGGATCCGTCAACAAGCAGTTCCACCTGTGCGGAGTGGCCTGCCATCAGTTCGCGCGTAAAGTTTGGCGGGATGTAAAGCGCGGCGTACGCGCGCCCCTTGCGCATGTCGCTTTTCAGTTGGTCGAGACTTTGTACTTCGCCAACTACGCGAAATGATTCGGTGTTCACGAAGCGATCGATCAACTGGCGGCTCTCAACGGTCCGATCTTCATTGAAAACAAGCATCGCCATGTGTTTCACGTCGTTGTCGAGTGCATAACCGAACGCGACCATCTCGATCAACGGCGGAAAAAAGAAAAAAAAGAGTGTCAGCGGATCACGCCAGACGACGATGAACTCCTTGAACAGAATTGCGCCAAGCCCTCTAAACGGTTTGTGCTTCATGGCTGGCTTGTCATCCCGAGCGAAGCGAGAGACCCCACAAAATACGCAAAATATCCGAACTAGGATCGATCATTGTTGGCACCTCGAACTGCTGAAGTATGCGAAGGACGTTTGACATGTTGAAAAAGCATCGGCGATAAATCGGTCCACTTGGGATTCTTCGTTTCGACCAATGCATTCTTCTTCTCGCGCCACCAGCCCTTGATTTCCTTTTCATGTGCGATCGCGTCTCGGGGATCATCGAAACACTCGTAATACACGAGTCGATTGGCCTTGTAGGATTTTGTGAACCCTTCGATCTCCCCGCTCTGATGCTGCCACACTCGTCGCACTAAACTGTTTGTGATTCCGGTGTAGAGCACCACGCGGCTTCGATTGGTCATCATATATACGTAGAACGCCTTCATTCTAATTCGTGAGGTCCTTCGCTTCGCTCAGGATGACAATCATCGGTGTTACGCGGCTTTTTGTCGTTCCGCCGCGTGCTTGGCGGAAAGTTCGACGAACACGTCTTCCAACGAAGGACTTATTTCATGAATCTCGACATGAGCGACGCCGACTTTGCGCAGTTGTTCCTCGATCTGCCCGCGCTTGACTGTGTCATCGACGAGCAAATGCATCGATTGGCCGAAGATTGTGGCGCTTCGCACTCCGGTCATCTCATGCATGGCGTGGAGTGCCGCCGTCACGTGATCGCAGGTCACGTCTAGCCGCCGTGTCCCGGATGGATTCACCTCCGGCAGCTTTTTCAGCTCATCCGGCTCACCACACACGATCAATTTCGACATGTAGATGTAGCCGACATGATCGCAGCGCTCGGCTTCATCCATGTAATGGGTTGTCACGAACAGGGTCATCCCTTTGCCAGCAAACTCGAAGAGCAAATCCCATAGTTCACGGCGGGCGACTGGATCGATGCCGGCGGTCGGCTCATCTAGAAAGAGCACACTCGGCTTGTGCATGAGCGAACAAGCCATGGCCAGACGTTGACGCCAGCCGCCGGAGAGCTGGGCAGCGCGCCTGTCGATGTACGGCTCCAGATGCGTCGTGGCAATCATTTCCTCGCGCCTCTGGTCTAATTCGCCACCGCTCAAGCCATAAAGTTTTCCTGCAAAGATGAGGTTCTCATTCACGGTTAGCTCGTCGTAGAGCGAAAACTTTTGCGACATGTAGCCGATCATTTCCTTGATCGGCTCCAAATCCCGCACGATGTCGTGGCCGCCGATTCGCGCGGTGCCTTCGGTCGGCTCCAGAATGCCGCAGAGCATCCTGATCACTGTTGTTTTCCCCGACCCATTCGGGCCGAGAAAACCGAAGATCGATCCTTTTCCGACGGAAAACGAAACGTGGTCAACCGCGGTGAAAGCGCCGAAGCGTTTCGTCAACCCTTCGACTTCGATCATCGGCTCAGGCATAAACAGAGAATCTGGAAACCAGGAAGGATATCTAGTGAAACTCCTGGATTCCTGGATTCCTGGTTTCCAGATTTATTCATTAGTTTCATTTCACATTTGGAAAGTAAACATCCGCCGCCATTCCGGCGCGCATACGATCGTCGTCGCTGGGCAAACGGACCTTCACGCCGAATACTTGTTTGATCCGGTCAGCGACGGTTTGCACGTTGCGTGGCGTAAATTCGGCCTGTCGATTGATCTGTTCGACCACGCCGTCGAAGTCGGTATGCGGAAACGAATCCACACGGACGCGGACGTGCTCGCCCAGCTTGATTAAACCCAGCCAAGATTCAGGGACATAAACGCGCACCCAGAGATGTCCGGTCAACAACAGCGTGGCGGCCTCGCGATTGGCCGGCAGCACGTCGCCCATCTTTACGCTGAGTACCTCCAGAATGGAATCCGCCGGGGCAGTAACCTGCATTTCTGCCAACTGCGCTTCGATATCTCCAAGTTGCGCATGCGCCTGTGCGACGCGCATCTTCGCCGCCGCGACATTTTTCTCCTGCGCTTTGGCGGCGCTGTCGGCGCGCTCCGCGTCAGTAGCCGAAACGACCCTGCGCTGAAGCAAATCCTGCTGGCGCCGCGCGTCGTCGTGCAAGAACACCAGTTGCGCTTCCTGGGCGTCGGCGTCGTGAACCGCGGTGTCGATTTGCGCAGCAGCAAGATCACGCCGCGCTCGCAGCTCTGACGCATCGAGTTGCACGATCACCTGGCCTTCGTGCAAACGATCCCCTTCCCACGCAAAGATTTTCTCCACGCGCCCGGCTGCACGCGGTCCCACATGCGCTTCGTCCACTTCGATCGTCCCCGAAACCGCGTTCTTTCGGTCACTGCAACCAGCAAACAAGAGAAACAACGTGAAAACTCCGAATAGAAGCATCCACTCTAAATGAACCCGCAAGCCCCGATCACTTCGGGGTTGCCGATTCCGCCTAACGAATGGTGCGTTCACGCTTTCCGTCCTTTTGGCGTTAGCGCGCCCTCAAGAACAATCTTGAGGATGCCGGCGTAGCCTTCTTTCGGCGTCATCTCAAGCTCCTCCATCTTCGGCGGATTCATGATCGATTGAACCATCGCCAGCAAGATTTCGATGATCAGTTTGGCCGGAACATCCTTGCGCACCATTCCCAGCCGTTGGCCATCCATAAAAAATTTTCCCATGTAGCGCTGGATTAGCGCGGCCCGCCGGCGCTCGACCAGTTTGAAGACGTCGGGCGCTTTCTGGCGCATATCGCGCACGAACGGCGGCTTGATCTCGTCCAGTTCGCGTTGAGTGCCAGCCAGCAACTCGCGCAAAGTTGCCGCAAAATCGTCCGGATGCGCTCGAGTGATTTGCTTTAGCGTGGCTTCGACAGCTGTTAATTTATCGGCCAGCACGGCCTCGAGCAGATCGAACTTCCCAGGAAAATAAGCATAAAGCGTCTTCTTGCTGATCCCGAGTTCCTCCGCCAGATCATCCATGGTGACACTACGGAAGCCGTGATTAAAGAAGTGCCCCCGGGCAGCAGCGACAATGCGCTGCCGGTTGGAATTGCGTTTCCGGCTTCGCGGCCACGGTTTGTGTGCCCGTTTCATATCGACGGTAGTGTTATCACAACGTGGAAACCAATCCAGTATATTTAGTTTCTAGGCTGAGCTGCGTTTTTGATATTTTGTCTTAGTGCCCCTGCGATTTCGTTTGAGAACGAGACCTGCCGGCTGTTGCGACCACATCCGTGGAGCGGTTTCAGCCAGCGCGAGGTCGATATCACGTTTTCGTCGCGGGATATTCGTTGATGAAGAACGGTTGACCGCTACCGGTGACCCTTTTGTCGATCTTTTCCTTCGGCTTACCGCGCTTACTC
>WNFQ01006202.1_pt1 | contig 10746 bp, 11 predicted proteins | sample 5400171 | NCBI WGS metagenome assembly WNFQ01 (sample SAMN13153356, study PRJNA577476) | soil metagenome | isolation source: 20 cm soil under Madrone tree | place: USA:California | collected 2016-06-14 | reverse complement strand
ATGGTCTAGCTGCAGGAATATTTTCGTGATTTTACAGATTTGTTTCGAATTGTAGTGCCAGCATGGGCTGGCTTTGCCAGCCAGCCACGCTGACTAATGTTTCCTTTTCCAGTGCTTCACTGCACGTCGCTGACCAATAACTCACTCGCTGACTAAAATTTTCCTTTTCCGGCGCTTCATGGCTTAATATGATTGATATCAAGAGTATCTGCTCGTGAACTCTATAGAGGGATATCTGGACACACACAGTCACGGTATGACGTTCTTCAATAACATATGGGATAGGCCGTCTTCTCCTCGGGGACGGCAGACTGACCCGGTATGCACTCACACGTGCGCGAGACTTTGATTCAATGTGTTGGCCCAATATTTCAGTTGAATTTTACTTCCCCTTCTAAAGTTACCCACCTTCAACAGATGACGCACCAACCGCAGTAGTCATGGCAGCAGTCAGGGCACCAGTCACACCAGCAGTCACTTCGCTCCACTCCATTACCAGAGTCATTTCCCCTGTCCCCGCTCTCAGGCCCTTGTTGTGCATTCCCTTCATTAGCTGTCGAACGTCCGGACATGCCGAGTGATGTCAAATTGACTTTCGAAGATGATCTAATCATAAATTACTCACGGAGATGCATGCCTTGACTTGCTGAAGAAGTGGCTTTCGCGGCTTGGCTTGGCGTATTGTGACTGGGAAGGTCTCATGAGGAGATCAGTCACATAGGATATGACGACTTCCGTTGCGGACATACTTTCAGGCTGCTCTCTATCACTACCAGAGTCATTTCTCCTGTCCCTGCTCTCAGACCGTTTTGCGTTTCCTTCATTTGCTGTCGAACGTCCGGACACACCGAGTGATGTCAAATTGACTTTCGAAGATAATCTAACCATAAATTACTCACGGAGAGATGCCGTTGCGGAAGAAGGCTGCGTGGGCAAGAGTTCTACACCCACCGCATCGCTCAACAACGTTTCTTGACTACGATCGGAGCTTCCTCTATATGTCAAGGGACTAGGCTGGGATGTGACTGTCCCATCGCTCTGCTCACTAGAAAAAATACTCGGGTTTGATTCCCTTGGCTGGTTTCCTATATGCACGAATGAGGCTTTGCGTTCGGGATTGAATAAGTTTGAAGGCCGTCCCACCTCTCCGTAGTCCGCGAGAGGTTGCAGTATGCTGGGATTATACCCGAAGTCGCGGGAAGGTGAGTACGTCCATTGAGCTCCACGCTCGACCCCCTCGGCTCTTTGAATGCCTGATTTGCTCCTGCTCAAGTGAGTCGTCGCACGGGTATGCTCTGGAACAGGTCTGGGTGGTTCAGCAGAGGCGTCTTTACGACCCTGCAAAGAAGGCGATTCTGTGTTAGCACTGTCACTTTCCTTAGGTGCAGGGGCAGGCGGCTTGTGTGGCATAACAGAGCCCTTGTGGTCCTGCAGAGAAACTGAACGGAGCTCTACTGCAACAGGAGTATGCTCCTGGGACGCAGATGGCTTGTGTGGCGTAGCAGAGAAACCAGTTTGGTCCTGCAGAACATGGAATTCTGTTGCAGTAAGGGTTGCAGTAGAAGAACTCTTATGCTCCTGCAAAGAACGGGGCGTTGTTGCAACAGGGGTATGTTCCTGAGGTGCAGGCGGCTTGTGCGGTGCAGCAGAAGAACCCTTATGGTCCTGCAGAAAACGGGGCTCCGTGGCAGTAGGGGTATGTTCCGGGTGTGCAATCGGCTTGTGTAGTGCAGAAGTGCGGTCCTTATAGTCCTGCCAAGGAGGCTCTGTTGAAGCAGGCCCGGTATGTTCTGGGGGTGCAAGCGGTTTGTGTGGTACATCTGAGGGATCCTTTCGGCCCTGCTCGTCGGAACGCGCACCTCTGTCTGCAACGGGAGGGTGGAATGATTCGGAAAGAGCTTCTTTAGACGGTGCCCGGGACTCATACGGAAGCATGTCCCTCAGTGGGTACATCCGATTGGATGCTTTCTTTGCCAACGGCGGTGCCGGGGGAGATGATGACGGTAATATGGAGGCACTCGTCCGATCTAAAGGTGGTGGAGAAGGGGTGGAAGGCGGCGTGGGGCGTAGTCGCATTTCCTTCGCCGGATGAGAAAGGTGGAGGATAATGTGTGGAAGGCTTGGCAGCTAGTTTGACGGAAGCAGTGCGACTAACTGGCTCGGCATGGGGTCTGGTCGCGTTTATCTCGGATGAGAAAGGTGGGGGATAAGGGGAAGACTTCGAAGCTGGTTGGACGGAAACGGTGCGATTGACTGGCTCGGTGTGGGGTCTGGTCGCGTTTATCTCACTGGATGAGAAAGGTGGGGGATAAGAGGTGGACGGCTTAGCAGGTGGTTGGATGGAAGAAGTGCGATCAACTGGCCCTGCATAGGCTCTGGTCGTATTTCTGTCGCTGGATGAGAAAGGTGGGGGATAAGAGGTGGATGGCTTAGCAGATGGTTGGGTGGAAGCAGTGCGACTAGCTGGCTCAGCGTAGGGTCTATTCGCATTTCTTTCGCCGGATGAGAAGGGTGGTGGATGAAAGGTGGAGGACTTAACAGACTGCCGAATGGAAGCAGTGCGATATACTTGCTCGACATGGGGACTGATAACAGGGCTTTGGTTGCGCGAGTCAGCCTGGGGATTGGAATATTCATTCTTGTTGCTCGTTTCTTCTGATCTGGGGGCCACCAGGGAAGCGTTGCTGCCATACTCTTGCGGTGCCCGAGGTGACAGCACGGTCCGAGATGGGGGAGAATTAGTTACGGTATGTGGCTGCTTAGAACTTGCCCACAAGGTGGGCTCAGGACTTGTTATACCCTCGCGTGGCGCAGCTTGTGCTTCCTTTGAGGTAAATATACCGGATACCTCGGAGGAAGATATGGTATCCGCAGAAACGTTTTGCGTCTGGTCTGCATTAAGGGGAGGCTGTGACAGGGACACTGGTGAGGATCACAACCGAAAGAACTACACCAATTGAACACTGGGGGCTGGGGCTCACCTTGCCAGCTCGAGACCGTGCATCAAGCTCAACGCCAAATTGCTTTGTTGTTGCTTGATAACCCCTTGAGGCTGCCACTGGGGCAGCAGTTGCTTGGTTCCTCCGTGACTGTGGACTCGAAGCGGCGGGCCGCGCCGCGGGGCTATCGAGGCGTTCATCCGAAAGTGCCTTCCTAGCCATGGCTGCATAAGACGGCCTCCCTTGCGGTGTCGGTCCAATGGTTACTCGATGAGGTCCACTTTGTGATATTTTGGTAGATGTTGACGTGACATTGGGCAGCGAGGGAGACCGCGAAGTGTCATCGTCTTGTCTTCTGGTGCTAGTGCTAGCCATGGAATGGGGATATGGAAATCACGTTTGGTGAATAGGGTCGCTCGGATATGAGACTAAGAGGGCCAGAATGTCCCCTGCTCTGCGCCGCGCCGATTGCTCGTGGCATACTGCAGGTCCGCGTGTAGCCGCTGTTCAACCGGGCACATACATGAGGCCTGAGGCATGGGCTTGGCTCTGATCGACGTACCGTTAACATCACGTGTTATTGCTATTATAATTATCCTCACTCGTGTTTTAAGTGTGGCTGCACCTTGAAATGCTCGCTGATGGAATCGATGGAACGCGACAGCCTTTCAACGACCCTAGATGATATCGAAAATCTCGAGGCCGGCTTGTGCCAGTAAGAGATGAGATGCTGGTATCGCATCTGCTGCTTGGCCTTGCACCTTAGTGTAAAATAAAATTGGCGAGCGTGTAAGAATGCTTACTATGGGACAAGTCATGAAACACGAGGGCAAAGGGCGTGTCCGGAGACGTACAATGTGTTCCGATAACGTATACGGCATAGGATAGGTACGTCTTGTCCTCGAGGATGGAAGGATATAGAAGACTCAACCCCACTGCGAACACACGCATCATGTGTGAAGCTTCCATGTATGTGTCCAGTTAGGTGTCGACCCAATTTTTTCGACATGTCATCAGGCTCGGGCGGCGAGAGGACTAGCTCCGTGTCATCGCCGTCCTCTCAGTGCCACAGGATCCACAGAGGGAGATATTGAGATCATGTTTGGCAAGTAGGGTCAATATAGACAGTGTATAGACGTGACTGTTCTGCTGCGCTGTTTGCACGTGGCATCCGTAGTTCTGCATTACATAATACATCGCTGCTTCAAGTTGGTCCATCTTAAGATGTTCCCCAAGATGTTCTGAGTTCTCCCTAGCACCACATATACCCGGAACTCGTCGCATTGTATGCGCGCGGGCCAGCCACGCAAGGCCGCGCTCCAGGACGGGCGTGATCAGCGATCAGCGCTCAGCCCTCGCGGGCAACTGCACTGCCGCGCAAGTGTTTTCCAACTCTGCCAGCGCGATCATCGCGACTCTTGGCTGGGGGACACTGCACGCTCCATGGTACCCTGTGGTGAGAAGGAATGGCAGAGGCTCTCTTTGACGTCCGTCGCGTCCCGTACACGAATGAAACATGGTGTCTACTCGACTTGGGCACGACTCATGGATCATGATGGTCCTCCGGTGCGTTTTACTATAATCTCTCCTTCCCCCTTCCCCCGTCGGATTCTCACGCATTGATAGGTTTACACAGGCACTTTGCACGCTGCATGGGTGATGCGCCTATGCGCAGCTTGGTATTCTGTCAAGTTCGCCTCCCATCGTTCTCACGACTCTCAAAACCGTGTCGCCAGGCACGAATGGTGCACTCATTAACTCAAGTTACTAGGAACGGCAGCCTCCATCGGCGGCGGCATGGCCATGGACTGGACAATGTGGGCCGCACTTTCTGTGGTAAAACGCGACATGTCGACGATCTATTCTTACCGCTGCTTGGATGGGGTGTGGTGGCTGGCGTAGCTGGGATCCTTCGTGTGTATTCAGTTCTACTGGTCGTCGGAACTAGGGTGAGTCTTACTTATTCTCTTTCGGTTTTGGCTTGATTTTCTTGTCGCCACGTTGCAACGAACACGACATTCCAGCACGAGAAATCTCATATTGACTGATACTTCGACATCAAAATCATGAGCGGCCTTGGAGCACATTGTGCTCTCGAATAATCATGTACGGACTTCTTCGTCGACTCATTTACTTACACCGTGATTACTCGACTCGTCTTCGAAGTTGACACATTCGCGCTAGAATATTTTGCTACAGTAGCCAAAAAGGGAACCCCATTCGGTATCTGCTTTTCTTTCTTCTCTCGTTCTCTGTGTATCTCCGAGCGCAGACAATTAGATACCGGTTTTTTGCATTGTTTCTGTATCTGTGTATTTTCAGCACATCTGTGATCAGAGCTTACTCATTTCCATTTGATCCCTGACCCATGTCCCCTCATTCGAGACCCGATCCAACCACCAAGTCTATACGAGTCTTTACCCAACCCAAACTCTATGTTTCAACTCGCTGTGACATGCCTGGCGCCAAACCTTATGACATTAACGGGGCCCACGACGCTACCTCAGCTCGCCCGTCTGGGGCTCGATCGGTCAGTCCACTCAGCAAATGCATCTAAATGCATGATGATCGACGATAATATAGCATTACACGTGTGCGGAACCAATTGAAGCGCAAATAAATCAGTTACTCTGATATCATGCTCGGGGATAAAATACAAAACTAGCAATCAACCGTGCCCAAAGAAGCATTGCTGACTGGCTGTCTAGCGATTAAAAATTGCCCAGTGTGATAGTGTCCGAGAACCTGCTACCGATAGAAAATATCAAGAGTACCTGCTCGCAAACACTACCGACCATGAATAAGAACTTTCATCATAACGAGACGAGGCGCCAAACGCGGCAGACTAATCCAGTGTGCACTCGCACGTGCGCGAAGCTTCGATTCAAATATTGGTCTAATATCTCAGTTGAATTTTATTTCCGCTTCCAAAGTCACCAACCGTCAACAAATAATGCAAGAGCAGCCGCAACACGTTATTTTGTCCTGTACTCTCATTTCAGGCGGTTGCGGTAGACTTGTCTTTATCTCTGGGTGAGAACTTGGTCTAGGTTGGTCGGTTGGACTAGAACATTGTAGCAATCTAACGTTATGGGAGGCAACTGCTTTGAAATGAAGGTGACGTACTACACAGCCGCCTCTTCCGGGTGCTTGATATCACTTGGTAGTGTCATGGGATGCTTATATTGATTTGGTTGGCTCTGCTCAGTTGATGGAGGATTAGGGGAACGGCTATGGACCGCTCTTGGGTGAGTTGGTTCATCCCGTTCTACGGCTTTCCCAGGCCAGTCTCCTGAGTTGTCCATCCTTGATGAGGGTTTTCTAACAGGGACAGGGCTCCTGTCACTGTCGTGATCCTGCCCTGGGTCTTGATTTGGTTGGCTCTGCTTAGTTGAGGGAGGATTAGGGGAACGGCTATGGACCACTCTTGGGTGAGTTCGTTCATCCCGTTCTACGGCTTTCGGAGGCCGGTCTCCTGAGTTGTTCATTCTAGATGAGGGTTTTTCAACAGGGACAGGGTTCATGTCACTGCCGCGATCCTGCCCTGGGTCCGGATATGCTGGGGAAGTGGCCCCCGCGTCTTGGCTCTGGGAATTAGGACTACGAGAGTCTCAAAGGGAATCAGTGACATGAGGATACGATGACTTTCGTTGCAGACATACTTTCAGGCCGCACTCTATCACTAGAGCCACTCTCCCCGTCCTTGCTCTCAGCCCATTGTTGTGCATTCCCTCCATCAGCTTTGGAACATCCCATGTCTACGTCGAGTGCCGTCAAATAAATGTTCGAACATGATCTAACCATAAAATACTTACAGAGAGATACTGACTCGTCGAATGACTCACTAGAACTATTCGTGTTTGATCCCGATAAGGATTCGTTATGGGAGTCGTGGGCTCCAATGTATACAAGTGAGTCGGGTGAGAAGCGTCCGCCTTGCGATCCGTAAAAAATGTGTTCAGATCGCGTCCAGGATCCACTTTCTTTCTCCCAATTAGATGAGTCAGAAGGCCGTCTTACCTTCCTTAGCGTGTCGCTCGTGTCAGGAAGATACGATACGCTGGAATAATGCCCGCGGCTGTGGTAAGAATACGTCTGTGGAAGGGAGCTTTCTGGGGGTGAGTTTTGGTATTGAAGGATATTGGGAGCGCGACTAGTTGTGGGATTTGGTTCGACATTGGCAAAGTCATTAGCCCGGTTCTCGTGTCCAGCGGGCGCCATAACACTCTTCTGCTCTTCCCTCACAGGTGGTCCCTTCACATCTCGCTCAGCTCCATGTTCTATTCTCTCATTTCCTTGAATGCGGGATTTGCTCCTATTTAGGAGATGTGGTCCAGATACTGACTGAGACAGAGAAGTGAGTTCTGGCTTAGTAGCAGTATGTTCTGGGACCACAGGTGGCCTGGGTGGTGCAGCAGAACGACCCTGTAGAGAAGGGAGATCTGTCGTGACAAGAGTATGTTCGTGGGATGCAGGCGGCCCATGTGGTGCAGCAGAACCCTTATAGCCCTGCAAAGAACGGAGCTCTATTGCAGCAGGGGTATGTTCGTGGGATGCAGGCGGCCTGTGTGGTGCAGCAGAAGGAATTTTATGATCCTGCAGAAAATGAGGCTCTGTTGCATGATCCGGAGGCACAGGCGGCTTGTGTGGTGCAGCAGAGAGGTCCTTATAGTCCTTCCGAGGCACTGTTGTGAGAGCTCCTCTAGACGGTGCCTGGGGTTCATATGAAAGCGTGTCTCTCGGTGGGTGTATTCGATTGGATGCCATCTTCGCCAACACCGGTGCTGGGGGAGACAAAGACGGTGGTACGGAGGCGCTCGGTCGGTCCAAAGGTGAAGGTGTGGATGGCTTAACAGGTGGATAGACGGAAGCAGTGCGATTAACTGGCTCGGCGTGAGGTCTAGTCGCATTTCTTTCGCTCGATGAGAAAGGCGTTGAAGAAGGGGTGGGAGGCTTCGGTGGATGGACGGAAGCAGTGCGACTAACCGGCTCGGCGTGAGGTCCACTAGTCGCATTTCTTTCGGTGGATGAGGGACGTGGGGGATAAGGGGAGGCCAGCTTAGTGGAAGGGGGGATATAAGAGGTGGACGGCATAGCGGATGGTCGGACGGAAGCAGTGCGATCAAATTGCTCGGCATGAGGCATAGTCGCATTTTCTTCGCTCGATGAGAATGGCGGGCGATAAGAGGGGAAGGGATTGGCAGGTGGCTCAGTAGAAGCAGCGCGACCAACCTGCTTTGCGTGGGGCCTGATAATAGTTCTTTGGTTATGCGAGTCTCCCTGGCGATGGGGAGATTCGTTCCATTCCCTCTTTTCTTCTGGTACAGGGGCCGCCAGGGAAATATTGCTGCCATTCCCTTGCAATGCCCGAGTGAGCATGTTCCGAATTGGGGGTGCATTAGTTACGGGGTGCAGTTGCGAAGTCAACTGCATAGAAGTTGCCGACAAGATGGGTCCAGGACTTGTTACAACCTCACGTTCCGCAGCACGAGCTGCTTTTGAAGCGGATATAGTCGACAACGGAGAGGAGGATATGGGATACACAGCAACGCTTTGAGTGTTATCTACATCAGGGGGAGACTGTAACAGAGGCCGAAGGTGAGGGTGGCGAGCAAAAGTACTAATGCCAACGTGGGGGCTCACCTGGCCAGCTCGAGACCGTGCATCGTGCCCAACGTCAAGCTGCCCCGTTGTGGTTTGATGACCCCTTGAGGCTGCCGCTGGGACAGCAGTTGTTTGATTGCCCGTGGGACGGGGTTCCCTCCTCCGTGGCGGGGTCGCGGGGCTAGCGCCTGCGGCACTCTCGATGCGTTCATCCGAAAGTGACGTCCTAGCCATGGTCGCATGAGGCGGCCTCTCTTGCAGTGTCGGACCAGTGCTTGCTCGATAAGACCCGCTTCGGGATATATTAGTGGACTTTGACATAACATTGGGCGGCGGTAGAGACTGTTGAGTATCATCGTCCCGTCTTCTGGTGCCAGTGCTCGCCATGGAAGGAGATATTGAGATCACGTTGAGTGAATAGGGCCGGATATGAGGCTAAGTGAGTATAGCCCCAGCCCTGCTCTGCATTTACTGCTCGTGGCATACTGCAGGCCTGCATGTGGATGTGGCTGTCGTAATAGAGCCTGGGTGGATACACGAGGCATGGGCCCGGGATGGGCTTACTATAATTTTATCTTATCTCGCTACTTAGCACATATTTAGTAGTTCGTTCCCACGCCTACGGATAGGACAGTTCATCGCATCGCACTGCTTCCGTCCAACCATCTGTTAAGCCATCCACACCTTCACCACCTTTGGATCGACCGAGCGCTCCATATCACCGTCTTTGTCTCCCCCAGAACCGGCGTTGGCGAAGTTAGCATCCAATCGAATGCACCCACCGAGGGACACGCTTTTATACGAATCCCAGGCACCGTCTAGAGGAGCTCTCACCACAGAGCCTCCTCGGAAGGACTATAAGGGTCCTTCTGCACAATACAGGCTGCCTGCATCCCACGAATATACCCCTGCTGCAATAGAGCTCCGTTCTTTGCAGGACCATAAGGGTTCTGCTGCACCGCATAGGCCGTCTGCATCCCACGAACATACTCCTGTCACGACAGATCTCCCTTCTCCACAGGATCGCAAGGACACCTCTGCTGCATCACCCCCGCCTGTGGTCCCAGAGTATACTGTTGTTGAGCCAGAACTCACTTCTCTGTCCCAGTCAGTATCTGGAGCACATCTCTTAATCCTGGACGGAGGTACAAAAATACTATTATCCCTGAAAGTGAATGGAGAGGACGCTAGGACCAAATCCCGCATTAAAGGAAACGAGAGTATAGAGTATGGAGCTGAGCGAGATGTGAAGGGACCACCTTCGATGAGGGAAGAGCAGAAGAGTGTTATGGCGCCCGCTGGGCGCGAGAACTGGGCTAATGTCGAACCAAATCCCACAACTGGTCGTGTTTCGAATATCCTTCAATACCAAAACTCACCCCCAGAAAGCTCCCTTCCACACGAGTCAGTATCTCTCCGTAGGTATTTTATAGTTAAATCATGTTCGTACATTACTAATTTAACGGCACTCGACGTGGACACCGGACTTTCCATAGCTGATGGAGGGAAGGCACAACAACGGACTGGGAGCAAGGACGGGGGGAGTGACTCTGGTGATAGAGTGCGGCCTGAAAGTATGTCTGCAACGAAAGTCGTCGTATCCTCATGTCACTGATTCCCTCCGAGACTCTCATAGTCCTAGTTCCCAGAGCCAAGGCACGGGAGCCACTTCTCCAGTACATCCAGACCCAGGGCAGGATCGCGGCAGTGACAGGAGCCCTGTCCCTGTTGGACAACCCTCATCAAGAATGAACAAATTGCCTCCGAAAGCCGTAGAGCAGGATGAACCAACTCATCCAGGAGCGGTCCATAGCCATTCCCCTAATCCTCCCTCAACTGAGCAGGGCCAACCAAATCAATCTAAGCATCCCACGACCTTACCAGGTGATATCATGTACCCGGAAGAGGCGGCTATGCCAAGGGCTATGCAGTACGTCACCTTCATTTCAAAGCAGCCACCTCCGAACCAACCAACCTAGACCAAGAGCTTACCCAGAGATGAAGGAAAGTCCATCGCCACCGCCTGCGCCTTAGAAGAGAGTACAATACCACGAAGAATACCACGAAGTGAGTGGCGGCTGTCAAGTCTCGTGTGGCGCCTTGTGTGACGTCTGCCGGTGTGACGTCTGCCGGTGTGATGTCTGCTGTGGCGCATGGTGTGGCGACCGTTGTGGTAGCTGCTGTGGTGTCGGCTGTGCCCCAT
>WNFQ01027678.1_pt1 | contig 10747 bp, 7 predicted proteins | sample 5400171 | NCBI WGS metagenome assembly WNFQ01 (sample SAMN13153356, study PRJNA577476) | soil metagenome | isolation source: 20 cm soil under Madrone tree | place: USA:California | collected 2016-06-14 | reverse complement strand
GGACCACCTGACGCTGATGTGCAGGCTCGTGATGCACGGGTTCTGGGAAAAAGCGACGCTTACGTTTTTCGCACTCGGTCTGTTTCTGCTGGCCGATCCGTACGGAATGGAAGATCCGCGTTCGAAATCGTATGCAGGTATTGGGGCGTTCCAACTCGTGCGGCGAAAAGCATATGAAGCAAGCGGAGGACACCGCAAGCTGGCTCTGGAAGTTGTGGACGACATGCGGCTGGCGCGAAACGTGAAAAGAGCGGGTTTTCGCTCGGGAATGGCGCTAGCGACGGAGTTTGTCAGCGTGCGCTGGCACGCGGGAGTCAAAAATATTGTTCGCGGAGTAACCAAGAATTTCTTCGCCGCGGCAGACTACAGCCTGGGGAGGGTTGCGATGCAATCATTGGGACTCTTCGCGGCGAGCGTGCTGCCCTTCCTGGCATTGCCGTTCCTGCGGGGCAGCGCGCAGGTGTTTGCGGCGTTGGCGGCAGCTGCTGCGATTGCATTGGAAGCAGCAGTGGCCGTCATTATGGAGACATCTCCGCTGTATGCACTCTCACATCCGATTGGAGCCCTCTTGTTCGACTACATGCTGTTGCGTTCGACCGCGATAACGCTGTGGCAGGGGGGAGTCACGTGGCGCGATACGTTTTATTCGCTGGATGAGTTGCGGCGCGGCGGGACGTAAGGTCGGCGAGGGCTGCCACGAGGGCCTCAATGTCCGAGCGGTCAGAGTACACATAGCAAGATGCGCGGACAGCGGCGACAACGTTCATACGCTTCAAGAGAGGTAGAGCCGCGAGATCCCCAGCACGGATGGCGATACCTCGCTGATCAAGTAAGCGAACGACATCGGTTGGCGGCCAGTTTTCAAGAACAAAAGAGAAAACAGAGACCCGATTCTGCGCGTCCACGGAACCCAAGATTCGCAGACCTGGCAAGCGACGCAAACGTTCGAGGGTATACGCCGTGAGATCTTGTTCGCACTTCCACAATTCTTCATGGTCGAGAGATTCAAGATATTCGATGGCAGCGGCGAGTCCGATGGCTCCCGCGACGTTGGGCGTGCCGGCCTCGAACTTGTGCGCTCTTGGGGCAAGTGGCGCGGGCGCCTCAACGGAATCCAACTCATGCGCCATATTGCTTCCCGATTGATAAGGCGGAAGCATATCCAAGAGTTCTGCGCGTGCCCACAAAACGCCAATTCCCATCGGCCCCATGATTTTGTGGCCGGAGAAAGCCAGAAGATCGCAGCCCAGTGCCTGCACATCAACCGCAACGTGGGGGACGGATTGCGCGGCGTCCATCAAGACGATGGCTCCGGCGCGGTGCGCGCGCGCACAAATTTCGGCCGCAGGATTGATGCGGCCAAGAACATTGGAAACATGGCTGAATGCGGCGATTTTTGTGCGACGTGAAAGAAGAGCGCCGAGCTGGTCGAGGCGGAGATTGCCGTCGTTATCGACGTGCAGAAAACGGAGATGAGCGCCAGTGCGCTCGGCAATGAACTGCCAGGGAAGGAGATTGGAATAGTGCTCGGCCTGGGTCAGCAGAATTTCGTCGCCGGCGCGGAGATGAGAAACGCCCAAGCACGCTGCGGCGAGGTTGATGGCTTCCGTGGTCCCGCGGGTAAAGACAATTTCGTCCGGTGAGCGCGCATGAAGGAAGCGAGCGGCTGTGCGGCGGGCCGATTCATAGCCATCGGCGGACCGGCGCGCCAATGTGTGCAGCGACGCGGAAGGATTGGCGTTGTCGTGCCCGTAGAAGTTTGAAGTTGCATCGATGACTGCACGAGGGCGCAGCGCCGTAGCGGCACTGTCGAGGTAGACGAGCGGGAAGCCATTGATTTCCTGGCGCAGAGCAGGAAAGTCCTCTCTTACACCGTAGGCGCGTGGCGTTCCGACCGCACTTAAGGGAACCGGAGGTTTAGGAGGCGCGGCAATGGGATCGCAAGGCAACCTCGAAGCTATTTGCATTGACGCGAGGCCGGACATGAGGCGAACAAAATCTCTGCGATTGGCTTTCATGGCAGATCCTGACTTCAGGAGAGGCCAATGTAGGAGGTGGCGCCCCTGCGGCGCTGCCTCGCCGGCGGCGCGTTGGTAAGAGAGCGGTACAGCGCCTCGAAGATTTCCATCCCGTGTTCGAGTAATTGCTGATCTTCCGAGTAAATCTGGCGCAATCCTTCGACGAGCCTGCCGACGGCCGCGACTTCCGGCACGTCAAAGCGGTTGTCGCTTAAATCGATGTTGTGGACGATCTGACCGATACGCACGAGCGCCTGCTCTTCGAGGGAGAAACGCCGCAAGAGCGTTTCGAAGGTGCATGCGTTCCCCTCGTGGCTGAACTGCACACCGAACATATCGAAGGGCACTGCAGATGGCTGGTCGTTAGGCTTCTCTGCGAACACAAACTTCGCTTGCGTATCGATAAAGCGGCGGATCAACCAGGCGGAAGACATGCGGTCAATGCCCGGGCGAGGCCGTGTGACCCAGGTCCGGGAGCGGAATTTCTCCAACATAAGCTTTTCTCCTTTTCTGGCAGTGGATTTCGCGGCGGTGCGATTCTGCGCTAGAAGAATTTCCGATTTGTCGAGCAGCGTAATTGCCTGGTCGCGGCCGGGCGCAAGAAAGAAATCAATGGTGAGGACGTCGTTCAGGCGGTCGCGCAGAATTCGCGTGCCGCGCAGAAGTTTGCGACGCGCGGGCGTGGACGAAGGCCGGCGCTCAATGGCACCGAGCAGGGACTTCGCTTCGCGGAGGATTTCGGAAAAGTCCGCTTGCCTCGCTTCGCGAAATGCGGCGGCGATTTCGGCTTGTGTGGCGGCGTCAAGATGATCGGCGAGGAAGATGTTGGCCTGGCCCTTCGCAGCGGCGATCTCGGCCTTGATCCACTCGAAGTCCTCTCGGAATTTTTGAGGCCAACGGCACCGACTTGCAGAAGGCGGCGCCAGATGCGGACACGAATGTTCGTGGGCTTGGCGGGGAGCTGGTACACGAGGAGGAGCCATTCGGGAAGGCGCAGATTGTGCGGCTTGGCGGGCATGTCTGAACGTCGCTATGTGCGTACTATATGCACATTTCTTTTGTAATATGTGTTACATGTAATTGTCAAGAGGAGATGCGAATTATTCAGGCACGTACCTGGCTGGAAGCAGAAGGAGAGAGGATCGAGTTGGCTGCTGATTGCCGGAGGATCTCGCGCATCCTCGGTAGAGTCGGTGATTCACCAAAAGTTAGTCGGCCGTGGTGGCGCTTTCTTTGGAAAACGTGCCGGCAAGATCCTGCTGTTTGAGGCCGCGGATGCGGTCGCGGAGCTGGGCGGCTTTTTCAAATTCGAAGTTTTTGGCGGCTTCGCGCATTTGTGTTTCGAGTTTCTTGAGAAGTTCGGCGAGCTGCTCTTCGTTGCGCACGCTGGCCGCAGCGGCGTCGAGTTCGGATTCATTCAAAGCCACGGTGACATAATCGGCTTCGACGATGTGCGCGAGCTCCATGTCCACGCCCTTGATGATGGATTGCGGCGTGATGCCGTTATCGCGGTTGTAGTCGAGTTGTTTGGCACGGCGGCGATTCGTTTCGCTGATGGCCTGGTTCATGGAATCGGTGCGGCGATCGGCGTAGAGAATGGCGCGGCCCTCGACGTGGCGCGCGCAGCGGCCGATGGTTTGAATCAATGAAGTAGTGCTGCGGAGATAGCCTTCCTTGTCCGCATCGAGAATGGCGACGAGCGAAACTTCCGGCAAATCGAGACCCTCGCGGAGAAGATTGATGCCGATGAGAACGTCAAATTCGCCGCGGCGCAAATCGCGAAGGATCTTGATGCGGTCGAGGGTTTCGATTTCAGAGTGGAGATAGCGGCAGCGGACGCCAATTTCGGTGAAATATTCGCTGAGGTCTTCGGCCATGCGTTTTGTGAGCGTGGTGACGAGCACGCGTTCGTTCTTCTCCGCGCGGACGCGAATTTGTTCGAGCAAATCGTCCACCTGGCCTTTGACCGGGCGAATTTCCACTTGCGGATCAACGAGGCCGGTTGGGCGGATGACTTGTTCGACAAACGTGCCGCCGGAGCGCGTCAATTCGTACGGGCCGGGAGTCGCGGAAACGTAAATGACCTGATTGAGGCGATTTTCGAACTCTTCGAAAGTGAGCGGGCGATTGTCGAGCGCGGAAGGCATGCGAAAGCCGTAATCCACTAGCGTTTGCTTGCGCGAGCGGTCTCCGTGATACATGGCGCGGACTTGCGGAACGGTCTGGTGCGATTCGTCAATGAAGAGAAGGAAATCGTTGGGCACGTAGTCGAGCAGAGTCGGCGGCGCTTCGCCCGGTAAACGGCCGCTCAAGTGGCGTGAATAATTTTCGATGCCGTGGCAATATCCGATGGTGCGCATCATTTCAATGTCGAACATAGTGCGCTGCGTGACGCGCTGGGCTTCGACGAATTTTCCCTGTTTTTCCAATTCTTTCTTCCACCACTCGAGTTCCTCCTGAATCGTGACGATGGCGCGCTCACGGTGGTCCTGCGGCATGACGTAATGATTTCTGGGATAGATGGGAACGCGAGGCAAATCTTCATTGCCGGGTCGCAAGGCGCCGGTAAGCGGATCGATTTGGCGCAGCGTGTCAATCTGATCGCCCCACATTTCAATGCGATAGGCGTGGTCTTCGTAGGTCGGATAGATTTCGATGGTGTCACCGCGGACACGGAAGGTGCCGCGACGTAAATCCTCTGAACGTTCGTACTGAATGTCCACGAAACGGTGAAGGAGAGCTTCGCGGGAAGTCTGATAACCCTTTTCGAGCATGACGAGCATGCCGTAATAGGCTTCGGGCGAGCCGAGGCCGTAAATGCAACTGACGGAGGCGACGATGATCACGTCGCGACGTTCGAAGAGCGAGCGTGTGGCGCTCATGCGCAATTTATCGAGCTCGTCGTTGATGGTGGATTCTTTTTCGATGTAAACGTCCGCGGCGGGGACGTAGGCTTCCGGCTGATAGAAATCGTAGTAGCTGACGAAATATTCGACCGCGTTTTCCGGAAAAAAGTTTTTGAATTCGTGATAAAGCTGCGCGGCGAGAGTCTTGTTGTGTGCGAGAACGATGGAAGGGCGATTCGCGGCCTGAATGACCCGCGCCATGGTAAACGTTTTGCCGGAACCGGTGACGCCGAGGAGCACCTGATGTTTGTCGCCGCCATCCACGCCGCGGGAAATCTGCTCGATTGCGGCAGGCTGGTCGCCACGCGGCTCGTAAGAGCTTCTGAGTTTGAAATTCAAGGGACGCTTCTCCGGCATGCCCGGCGGCATGCAGCGAAACAAACATTATAACGCCAACGAAAATTTTGCGCCGAGGAGCAGAGACTTTTTATTGTTTCGGATCCGGCTGCAGCTTGAAGGGTAATTCCGTGACGAGTTCCACCGTGCTGTTCGCCGACGCGCTGACAGTGTAATGCAGTTGATTGGTTCCGCCGGCGAGGGCAATCTGAACGTCCATTTGCTGCTTCGCGTCCTGCGAAGCGCGGATGAGCTGGCCGGTTTTTCGGGAGATGTAGAGAATTGTTTCGTTTGCTCCCTTGGCTGTGCCGCGCGTATGCAGGCCACGGAGTTTGTAGTCTTGCGACGTCGCGTCCTGCGAGGAAGATTTTTGGACAAGCGAGGCCGTCGTCAGGATCACGGCGCAACTTTCCGAAGTAGTGCTGCGCTGTGGTTCGCGGGAAGAGTCGAACTTCACGGGGGCGCACGGCTCGTCATGGACGTAGTGGGATTTTTCCTGCCAGAAAAGTCCGGCGATGGGAGACGGAGAAGTTTCCGGTTGTTCAGAATTCCACTTCGCACCGCGTTTGCGCGCTTCTGTTTCGATCAAGAACGCGGTGGCGAAACGCGCCGCCCATTCGCTCCAGGCGCTCTGTTGCTCAGGAGCGAGTTGATCGAGGCCGGAGACTTGCGCGATCTGTCCGTCGGGTCGAAGAGTACCGTCAATATATTTGTTGTCCGGAGAGATTTGCTGCACTTCCGATTGGTCCGGTTTCCTGCCGCGCTGCAACGCGCCGATGTCGCTCAGAAGATAGAGAAAGTGAGTGCGGAAACGCACTTCATTGGGTCCGGCTGCATTTGCGGCAAGAATTTCTACCCGCAGGATGCCGCTCACGTCAATTTTTGCTTCATTGGGAATTTGAGGCAGGGCGAAAGCACTCTTTGTTTTGATGTCGCGCTCGGTTTTCAGATGAACGAGATAAAACGCCGTAGAACCGGGCTTCCAAGCTGGAACGGGAATTGTTTTTTGCGCTGACGCTTGGAAAGTTACGTAGATAAAAAAGAAAGCAGCGCGGATGGAGTGGCGAAATTTCATGGCAGTCGCAGGAGAGTAACCGTGATGGTGAGTTTCGAGCCAAATTCGGGAGCGTCAGGTAAACCGGGAATGGGATCGAGGGCTTGTCGCGTTTCGTAGGAGGCCGAACGCGAGCCGCTGAGAATGCTGGCGTCGAGCAACGAGAGCGTGTTGAGCGCGTCGGCATAAAACGTGATTCTCGCGGGCGGCAAGGCGGAGTTGGATTGACCTGCGCTGCGACGAGACTTCTCTATCCAGGAAAGACTTTGCGTAATGTGAAGGATCACAGACGGAGGGTCCGCGCGGCCCTCCATCCACTCGATGGTTTCGCTGCCCACGGGCTTGCCGCTTTCAGGAGTGTTGGCACCCGACGAGTGCGACGCAGGCGAGCCGAAGTGAATAGCAGTTTTTGGGAGCACAACGCTAGGACGAAGCGCGCGCCGCAACCATAGCGAAACGAAGGGTGAGTCCGGGCCGGCAAGTTGATTTGCGGCGTCGGGCATTCCGCGAAACTGGCCGTGGCTTTCTTCCTGATAAGTCATGTGAGAAAGATTTTGCCAGCGGGAACAGATTTCCTGTTGATTTTGCGAACAGAGCGCCAGGAGAGCTGGCCCGTGGCTTCGTGCGTGAACGGATTGACGTAAGTCTTCTCGCCAATTTTTTCGGTGGAGACCCCGTGCGTTTCGACGCGAATGGTTGCCGTGATCTGATAGCGTTCCTCGGAGCCGCTGACGAAAGTGCGAGTGAGCGGTTTTTCCTCCGCGAGAAGAGCGCAAAACGGAGCGAAGGCTAGCGCGAAGAAAAAAAGTGCAGCTGGTCGAGACAGTTTGCGCATGCGGCTCGCTGTCAGTGGCCGGCGGCTTCGGCGGGCGATTTTCCGCCGCTGAGTTTGTGATCGAAGAAATCGGCGGTGGCATGATAGGCGGCAAGCCAGTCTTTGTGCAAGAGAAAATCGTGAATTTCGTCGGGGAAGATGAGTTGCTCGAGTTCGACGCTGTGGGCGCGGAGGCGCGCGATGAGGTCCACGGTTTGCGTGAAATAGACGTTGCGGTCATCGTCGCCGTGAATGAAGAGAACGGGAGACTTCCAGGTTTCAACCGCAGTGACGGGCGAAGATTCGTGCGCGAGTTTGGTCAGCTCCGGCGAAATGTTTTTTCCGTCCCAGTTGTCGGTGGGCCAATCGTGCACGCCGTGCATGTCCACGCCTGCAGCGAAAATGTCAGAGTTGCGGCCGAGACCCATCGCGGTGAGATAGCCGCCGTAACTTCCGCCCCAGAGGCCAATGTGCTTGGGGTCAACATCGGCACGGCTTTGCAAATATTTTCCGGCGGCGACAATGTCTTGATATTCGCTGGCGCCGCGGCCGGCGCGGTTTGGCGCTTCGCGAAAGGCGCGGCCGTAGCCGATGCCGCTGCGATAGTTCACGGCGAGAACGATGTAGCCGCGATTCGCAAGATATTGGTTCATCGCGTAGGCGTTCGCGTAGTAGTACATGTAATGCCAGCCGAGAAGCATTTGGCGCATGGAGCCGCCGTGAATGAAGATGAGCGCGGGGCGTTTTTCACCGGGCTTCAGATTTTTCGGAAGAAAGAGTTGGCCGTGAATTTCGTAGTTGTCGGCGGATTTAAAGATGGCTTGCTGGGGCGCGAGGATAGCTTCGGCGGGAAACTTATCGGCTAGATTTGTAACGGTCTTGTTGGAAGTCGCGTGTTCTTTCCAGCTCGTAACGAGCACAAGAGGAGGCAAAGTTGGCTGCGAGGCAATGTGAGCAACCATGTTTCCGTCGGCCAAGGCAACGGGACTCCATCGGACCGAGTCGTATTTTTCCCATTGACTTAGGCTGCCGCCGTCAATTCCGACGCTCCAGAGATGGCGGCGGTCGATGTCGTTGCAATTCGAATTGAAGAGAATTGTTTTTTTGTCGGGAGTGAAAGACCACTGCTCGACTTCGCAATTTCCGGGAGTAAGCAATCTCGGCGCGCCGCCGTTTGCGGAGAGCGCGTACAAATGCTGCCAGCCGTCGGCTTCGCTGGCCATCACGATGGTGTCGTTTGCGGCCCAATTGATAACGCCGCCGCCGGTGTCGTCCGCCATGTATGGAAACGAATCGTCTGGTTTGTTACCGCTGCGCCAGACTTCTTTTGCGGCGCCGCTGGCAACGTCTCCAATCCAAATGGCCCAGGGATGCGGGCGATCCGGCTCGATGAAATAGCCTTCGGGCGTATCGCGAGGCCGCGCGGGCCGGCGCACGAACGCGATGCGCTTGCCGTCGAGCGGCCATTGCGGAATTGAATCGCTGTCCACGGTCGGCGCAATGAATTTCACCGTTTTGCGCTCGACGTCATAAACGCCAATGAAACTGTGATCGCCTCGCGCGGAGGTGAACGCGAGGAGCTTTCCATCCAGCGACCATTCCTGCTCGCCGTTGCGGCCGCGCACGACGATTTGCAGCGGCTTTGCGCTTTCATCGAGCGGCGCGAGCCAAAGTTGGCCGTCACGTTCGTAAGCAACTATTCCATTCGCAGAGATTTTGGGAGAATGGCCTGCGTCGATTTTTTTTGGCTCGCCGCCGTTCCAATTCACGACCCAGACGGCTTGTTCGACGCCAGCGGGATTGCTGGTGGGATTGGGAAATTGTCCCGCAGGATTTTTTCCGCCGCCACGCGTGTAGATGAGAGTGCTGCCATCATTCGAAAAAGCGAGCGAAGAAAGTTCCTGGCCGTCGTCATCAAGATAAGAAGTGAGACGACGCGCTTTGAAGTCCGGCCCCTCGGCGACCCACACGTTGCGCTTGCCTTGCTCGTCGAGCGTCCAGGCGATACGGTTGCCCGTTTTGGACGCGATCAAATCCGCGGGAAAAGGCGCGCTCAGAACTTGCTCGAGCGTGAATCGTTCCTGCGCTTCGGTCGAGCACACAGCAAACAGAACGGCCAACACAATTCCCATGAGCGATCGCGTCATTCCCTGCTCCTTTGTTTCGAAAGGCAAATTGCAAAATTCTTTAGTCGCCTGGCTGCTGCGCACTTATGTTTTGAATGGCGACTTTCGGTCCTTCGAGCGGCCCGCTGATTTGCATGACGCGCTGCGGACTCGGTACTTTCGTTTTGCTGGTGCCCGCTGCATTCTCCAGCGTCAAATCCGCCTCCCGCCCAAAGCTAATGCTGCCTTTTAAACTGATTTCTTCCAGCGGAGAGCGCAATCGCAGGTGATTCACTTCCAGGCTGCGGTCGCCGACGTGAAAAACTCCTTCGCCATCGATCCAGCGGCTTGCGCCGGCGTGAGGCGCTCCGGCCGCAAAACTCGCCTGAACATCCCATCCCCGAAATTCCACTTTCTTGAGCTGGACGCGCCCTTCTCCGTGGAGCTTGTCAAGCAACGTATCACGTCCCACGCCTTCTGTTTTCAGTTCCAAACTTCCTCCGAGAATCCCTGTCACGCGATCGGCAACTTTTCCGGCCAAGGGCACTTGCGCGAGATTCAATCCACCTGCTTGCAATTTCAATTCGTAAACGGGTTTCGGGCCAAATGCTGCGGACAAGCTGCCCTGCAAAGTTCCGCCGGCCCATTGTGCCTGGCCATTTTGTAAACGCAAATGCAGGTCATGCAGCGAAGCCTGCGCGCGCACCTGCTTCAGCTTGAGTTTCTCCAAATCAAATTCATCAACGTTGACTTCGCCCTCCGCATCCACAAGCCGCAAGAGATCGCTTGGAGCCGCGCTTTGCCCGGAACTGCCGCCGAGCATCGCCGGCAAAAGCCGCTGGAGCCAGCTTGGCCGCGCGCGCGGCCCGGCCCAGCGATCCAGGTCCGCGGCGCTGAAGCTATCCGCATGCAGCTTAAACTGCCAACGCGGTTGAACGCCTGAGACAGCACCAGCATTTTCCAAGATCTCTCCGTCCCAAGTGCCGCCAAACGCTTCCACACTACCGATCGCAACGGTCTTTTTCCCACGCTGCCAGCGCAAAAATGCGTCCTTCACCTTGACCGGTTGATTCAATCCCGCAATCTGCAGATCACCTTTTGTGAATTCGATCTGTCCGTTCCAGCCTTGCGTCGCTGGGTTTCCCCAGTCGCGCCGCAGGCTCGCGGCCATTTGCCCCTTCCATTCCCATCCGCGATTCAACTGGCGACCAAACGCGGCGGTGGCTTTTAAAATGTCGTCGGCGTTATCGCATTGGCCCGCGAGCGAAATGCTCCCTTCGCGCGAGTCAAAGTCATAGCGCAAACCAATCGCGACCGTGTTCGCTACAACCGGAGGCACTTTTGTCTTTGGCAGCTCAGGACTCTTGTGCGAACCGCTTTTTTCGGCAGTGCCGCCCCACGCAATCACCGCCGGCTCGAGGACAAACGCGTTTCTCTCCATGCCGCCGCGCACGGGGCCAACGCGAAACGTACCAGCGAAACCTGGAAGCGAGATTTTTCCGCCGTGGCTGGAA
>WNFQ01011439.1_pt1 | contig 10747 bp, 3 predicted proteins | sample 5400171 | NCBI WGS metagenome assembly WNFQ01 (sample SAMN13153356, study PRJNA577476) | soil metagenome | isolation source: 20 cm soil under Madrone tree | place: USA:California | collected 2016-06-14 | reverse complement strand
AGGTCCGCCGGTGTCGCGATTGTCGGTATCGCCTGCCGTTTTCCTGGCGCGGCCGATCACTCTGCCTTCTGGCGAAACCTATGTGAAGGTGTGGAGTCCATCAGTGAGCTGAGCGACCAGGATCTCCTGTCCGCGGGAGTACCTGGCGAGCTGTTGCGCAATCCGTCCTATGTCAAGGCTGCCTCATTGCTGCCGGACATCGACCAGTTCGATGCTGCCTTCTTCGAATATTCGCCCGAGGAGGCGCGGCTCATGGATCCGCAGCAGCGCCTGCTTCTGGAAGTGGCGTGGGAAACCTTCGAGGACGCCGGCGAAGCGGCCGGACGCTCGGCCAAGCCGATCGGCGTTTTCACGGGAGTGGGCGGAGTAGTCAGCAGCTACCTTGTCGATCGCCTGCCCTTCAGCGCGGAGCTGCCGGGCACCACAGGCAACCTCACGCACCTCGGCAACGACAAGGATTTTCCGAGCACGCGAATTTCTTACAAGCTCAACCTGACCGGACCGAGTATCAATGTGCAGACCGCATGTTCGACGTCGCTGGTTGCCGTGCATCTCGCCTGCCAGGCGATTCTCGCAGGCGAATGCGATATGGCGCTGGCGGGAGCCGCGACCGTGCGCGTGCCCCAGCGCGTCGGCTACAGGAGCGTGAAAGGCGGCATCCTGTCGCCCGACGGCCATTGCCGTGCTTTCGATGCCGATGCGCAGGGGACTATCTTCGGCAGCGGTGTCGGTGCGGTCCTGCTCAAGGAGCTTGTCGCGGCCGTCGCCGATGGCAACCACATCTACGCGGTCATTGGAGGATCGGCGATCAACAACGATGGCGCCGACAAGGTGAGTTACACGGCCTCCAGCGTCGCGGGTCAGGCACGCGCGATGATCGAGGCGTTGCTCATCGCTGATGCGTCCCCGGACGACATTGCTTACGTCGAGTGCCATGGAACGGGCACGTTGATCGGCGATCCGCTGGAGATCGACGCGTTGACCCGCGCGTTCCGCACCAGCACGCAGCGGAGCGGCTTCTGCGCCATCGGCTCGGTGAAGACCAACATTGGACACCTGGAGCAGACGGCGGGGCTTGCCGGCCTGATCAAGACTGCGTTGGCATTGAAGCGCGGCAAAATCCCGCCCAGTCTCAACTTCCAGAGGCCGAATCCAAAGATCGATTTCGCCGCCAGTCCGTTCTTCGTCAATACGCAATGCCGCGACTGGCCTGCCGGCGATCGTCCGCGGCTCGCCGCGGTCAATTCGCTCGGCCTCGGCGGCACGAACGCTTTCGTCGTGCTCGAAGAGCCGCCGGCAGCGATCGAGAAAACGGCTAAGTCGCACTTCGGCTTGTTCACGCTGTCGGCAAGGACTGATGCCGCATTGCGGGCATCGATCGAGCGCCACCTCACGTTGCTGAGCCGCGACCAAACGCCGTTGCCCGACATTTGCTTCACCAGCACCAGCGGCCGAACGCATTTTCCCGTGCGTTTTGCCGCCGTTGTCGGCTCGAACGAACAACTGCGAAGCGCGCTCGCCGCCGAATCCGGCAATGGCGCCACGCCTGAGCGTGTTGGAGAGCGCCGCCTAGTCTTTCTGTTTTCCGGGCAGGCGTCGCAATACGCACGAATGGGTGCGGACCTCTATCGCCGTCAACCGGTATTCCGGCAGGAAGTTGATCGCTGCGCCGAGATCGTGGGCAACCGTTTGGGGCAGCCACTCACGGACGTACTCCTCGGCCACGATGCGGATTCCATTCTGATCGACGAGACCGCCTACACGCAGCCGGCGCTATTCGCGGTCCAAGCCGGCCTCGTCGCGCTGTGGCGGTCCTGGGGCGTCGTTCCCGACGTCGTTTTAGGGCACAGCGTCGGCGAGTTCGCGGCAGCCTATTGCGCGGGCGTGTACACGCTGGAGCAAGCGGTTTGGCTGCTCGTGGAACGTGCGCGCCTGATGCAAGCTCTGCCGCGGGACGGCGCCATGGCCGCCATTTTCGCGGACCAAGAGACTGTGGCGGCTTCGATCGAGCAATTGGACCGTGCAGACATCGCTATCGCGGCCCTGAACGGCCCGCAGAACACGGTCGTTTCGGGGGCGCGTGACGCGGTGACGGCTCTCATGGGGCGTTTTGACCGCCTCGGCATTCGATGCCAACTGCTGACCGTGTCCCATGCCTTCCATTCTCCGCTGATGCGATCGGCCGTGGCCGAGTTGGGTCGTATCGCCGCTGGCGTGCAGGGCCACGCGCCGCAGATCGCGTGGATCTCGACGGTATCCGCTGCGCCCATGCGGGAGCCGCCGGGCGCGGGATATTGGTGCGACCACGCGCTCAATGCCGTGCGCTTTGTCGAGGGAATCCAGGCGCTGGACCAGACTGGCGTCTCCGACTTCCTCGAAATCGGGCCGGGCAACACCTTGCTCGCGCTTGGGCGACAATGCGTGAAAGAAAACGGAAAAACATGGCTCGCCTCGCTCGGCAAGCGCGGAGAATTGAAAGCGATCCTGACGAGCCTTGGCGAGCTTTACCGTCGCGGTTACGACGTCGATTGGGACGCATTCGATCGACCATACCCTCGCCGTCGCGTGTCGCTACCGACCTATCCTTTCGAGCGCCGCCGTTTCTGGATCGAGGCCGACGCGAATGCGCGATCGGCGGGACCTCTTTCCAATGGGCTGACCGGCATACGCTTGCGCTCGGCCTTGCCGGATGCCCAATTCGAAAGCGCCTACAGCTTGCAACGTTTCTCTTATCTTGATGATCATCGCATCTATGGCATGCCGGTGCTGCCGACGACGATTGGTGTGACGGCTTTGCGGGATGCGGCGTGCCGGTATTTCGGCTCCGACGCAGTCGAGATCGCCAATCTGCAATACCGCGAGGCAATGGTGTTGCCGGAAAGCGGCGAGCGGATCGTGCAATCGATTCTCACACCGCTGGGCGATTCGGCAGCCGAGTTTCGCTTCGCCAGCATCGGTACGAATGGCGCCGATACGTGGCGAACCCATATGGTGGGCGTGGCGCGAAAGGACGACCCGGCGCGCAATGGTGAGATCGCCGCTGCTCGGTTCGATCATATCGGACAACGTTGTGCCGGTTCTATCCCGGTCGACCGCTATTACGAAACCTTGCGCGCCTTGGGATTGGAATATGGCGCATCATTCCGCGCCATCGAGACGCTGAAGCGGGGTAACGGCGAGGTCCTGACGCGAGTTCGGCTGCCCGCGCATCTCTCCCATGATGGCCAGGCCGGCCTGCACCCGGTGCTCCTCGACGCCTGCCTGCATCTTTATCCGGCACTGGTCGCGGACTATGGCGATTTCACACAAGCGGCCGCAGCGCGGCCAGGCACCTACTTACCGATCAGCGTCGAGCGTTTCCGTTGCGCGAACGTCCATGCTCGAGAGGTTTGGGCGCATGGCGTGCTGCGCCAACCGGCAAACGGCGACGCGGACGTGTTCACCATCGATGTCGTCGTCTACCAGGACGACGGGCGGTTCGCGGCTGCCATCGAAGGATTGTCGTTGAAATCATTGCCACCGGAAGCACTGAGACTCACTTCAGGGACCGGCGATTCACCGAAGCAAACGGCGGGAGCCGATCCGGCAAGCCGAAGCGCGGGGCCCGATGTGGCGGCGGTGATGAGGAGCCAATTGAAAGAGGTGGCCGGAACAAGGCGCCGGGAGTTGCTGGTGGAGTTTGTCCGCCAGGAGGCGATGAAGACGTTGGGCATCACCGCAACAATCGATGCCGCTCGCCCGCTCCGCGAGCTCGGGCTCAATTCGCTGATGTCGGTGACGCTCGTGAATCGGCTGGAGACCGCCCTCGGGATCAAGGTCTCAACCGTGAAACTGATTCAGGGCCCCAGCGTCGAGCAGCTCGTGGATGACATCCTGCCGGACGTGACGGGAACCGCCGCCGAGGCAATGACGCAAGCGCTTCAGCCTGAGCCCTCTGTCGGTGTTTGGCCTACCGCGGGCCTGAGCGCCGACGAAGCTGCCGTGCCGCAACCGGTTGTGTCTCGGCCTGAACATTGTGTTGGGAGTTGGCCAATCGCAGCGGATCCGACGCCCGGCGGTAACGGCCGCCAGCCGCAACCCATCGCGTTCCGGCCCAAAGATCACGCCGGCAATTGGCTGATCATCGTGGGCCCAAGAGCTGCTCCCCGAATTCGGCTGTTTTGCTTCCCGTTCGCCGGTGGAGGCTCTGCGGTTTATCGAAACTGGGCGCAGTTCATCGATCCAACGATCGAGGTGGTCGCAATCGAGCCGCCCGGGCGGCTCGGCCGCATTACCGAAACACCGATTGCCGACATGAAGGAGTTTGTCGTCCTGGACCGGCCGTTCGCGTTCTTTGGCCATTGTCTCGGCGCCTTGACCATGTACGAGACCACACGCCGGCTCATTCATACGACTATGGTCCGCCCCGACCACTTGTTTGCCTCGGGCGCGCGGCCCCCCGACCGCATCACCGACCAGGGTTCATTCGAAGAACGTGTGATGCACGATTTGCTGAAGCTGGCGGAATTCCGCATCAGTCTTCCCGCCTATGCACAGCCGGACGATGTGTTCGCCGAGCTTATTCGCCATTTCAATATTCAGGCGACGGAGCAGCTTCTCAGTGACCCCGAACTGCGGCGTCTGATGTTGCCGGTCGTGCGCGCCGAATTTCAAATGGCGACCGACTACCAATTCGTGCGCGAACCGCCGTGGGAAATTCCGATCACCTGTTTCGCGGCAAAAGGCGATCCATACGTTTCGCGCCACCACGCACTGGGCTGGGGACGTTTTACCAATTCGCGGCTGCAGGTGCATATCCGCGAAGGCGCGCATTTTGCAGTCGTGGACGATGCGGCGTTCATCCACGATGTCATCAATCGGGAGCTGCGGGGCCACTCGGGATCGGCACGCGAGCAGGGGGCCGAGGTTGCATGGTGACGGGTCGCGCCAAAAGCTCGCTTTCGCCCGACGCTAGCTGCAGGTGCTTAATGAGGATCGTTGACCCGAGCGCTTATCAAGATATTATTGGAGGTTGTGGGAGCGCCTTGAACAATCGCAAGATGAGTCGGCCGGATCGTGCAGTCGAGCTCATAGACTGCAGACAACCGGGGTTTTAGCAGGAAATATCGAATCTCATAGGTCCAGAGCAGGGGTGTCATAATGGCGAAACGGCGCGTGGCCAAACAGGGCGGCGGCGGGCAGGCCGGTCGCAAGCCGAAGCGAGCGATTTGCCTCGCGGGCGGCGGACCGGCAGCAGGACTGCATATTGGCGTTCTGGAAAGTCTCAAGAAGAACGGAATAGATTTTGACGTATGGGCACTGTCATGCATCGGTGCTTGGGTTGGGGTCGTCTACAACCAGGCGAGACAAGGCGACGAGATTGAAGAGACCAAGAAATTTTTCCGCGACGTGTTTCGCAACGATAAGTCTTTCAAAAGCTTTCCGATGAATACCATATTTGCGCCAGACTGGGCCAGCAACGCGGAGGCCATGTGGGATTTTCTGCTCGAGCCGCGCAATTACAAGAATGCTTTGTTGCCGAGAGAAATCATGAAATCTTTCATGCACACGATCTCGGCTCTAGGGCGGATGTCGGCTACAAGACGGCGCTGGCGCCCACTTAACGATAGAGAATTTGAAGAAGTTAGAGAGTTTGCAGAGTTTAGCGAAGGAGACTTTAACCGGTGGACGCTGAATCATGTCTTGGCGGTGAACCCGGTCGTGCGTTTTCTGACCGCCATGATGTATAAGTCGAAAATCGACGGCCTATCCAGGCTTTACTATCCGAACAGCAAGTTCTTAGACAACATAAAGTTCGACAGACTATACGAGGACAATAAGCCATTTATCTTTCACAATGCCTGGAACCTATCCAAGCAGGAACTCGTGTTGTTTGCCAACAGAAAAGATTTTCAGGCCAAGGCCATTAACGGTTATCAGGTGGACGGCTATAGGCCCATCGATGCGGCGAGTTTATGTGCCTGTTCAGCTCTACCTTACATCGAGCAAACGGTAGAAATCGACGGCGATGTCTATTGTGAAGGAGCTCTGGTCGATACGGTGAATTTCAAGAACTTATTGCGAGACCACCCAGACTTGGACGAGATCTGGATCAACAGGATCGTCGACGCGGACCAAATTCTCCCGCCCAGAAATTTGTATGATTCGATGGCAAATCTATGCGAGCAGTTCGCCGCAACCGTTGGCGAAGATGACGTCAAGCTATTCAAGTATCATATCACGTGCGGCGAAGCCGAAGGTGAGTTTAACCATCTCACAATTGTCGAAATCCCCGTAGACAGGCACATTAATTTCGACTGGTCGCACTCTAATCTCGAGCTTGGCATAAAGATGGGCGCCCTTGCGGCGGACCACACGAAGAAGCGATACGACGAAGAAATGGCAAAACCGAAAGATCCAACGAGGCCGAGAATAATAGAAGCGCCGCACAGAGAAGAAAGAATGCAAAAAAGGAGAGAAGGTCTTAGAGAACACCTCAGAGACCGGCTTGCAGCTCGACGAGCGTGCCCTTAGCGTCCTTCAGATCCAGCGTCTCGAATCCCTCCGTGAAGCGGCCATAGATGGATGAAAGGATGTCGTGCGCCTGCGCATGCTTGCCTTGCTTCTTCCAAAGCATGGCCAGATCGGTTGCCGCACGAAGCTCGAGCGATCGCGCCTGTTGGCTGCGTGCGGTTCGCAAAGCTTGGTCGAGCAGGGACTCCACCTCCGCGTTTGGTGCGCCCCGCATGAGCAGCGCGCGGGCCTTCAGTCGATACAGTTCGGCTTCAAAAAACCGCTCGCTGTTGCGGCTGACGATCGAGAGCCCATGATCGATCAGCTCTAGCGCCGCCTCGGGTTCGTTGCGGAGCAGTAAGGCCGGGCACAGCAGCACGAACTGCGCCGTGACGCCGAGTTGATAACCTGCGCGTTGGTATTGGTCCAGCGCAGTCGTCACCTCGTCGAGCCGGCCGGCTGAGGCATTCAGCACGGCCGCGCAAATGCCTCGGATCGCGTGCGCCAGTCCGAGCCACTGACGGAAACCGTGTTGCTCCGATATGGCGAGACAACGCTCCGCGTAGCCCTGAGCAATCGCCGGCTCCCCGCGTAGAGCGTGCAGAACGGAGGCATAGTACCAGGCGTAAGCGTAGGTGTGCGCGTGCTGGACCGCGTCGGCGCGTTCAAGCGCGGCAGCCATGCACGCGACCGCCTCGTCGACCTGGCCGAGAAGCCAGAACACCCACGCTTTGAGTACCAGCATAGCCACGCCGGCGTCCTGACCGGCGGCCCGCGCGGCCAATCTGTCGGCCTCCTCGCTTGTGCCGAACATCTCGACGGCGCGTTCGAGTTGCTCTCGGGCCTCCACGATGCGTCCCATAAACATGAGAATCATCGCCCGCCCGCGGATTACATTGAGCAATGCCCCCCGGTTGCCGCGCGTTTCGGCAGCGCTCGGCATACCATCGACGGCTTCGAGCGCCTGCGGCAGCTCGCCCCGCACGACGTTCACAGTCGCGAGCCAGAACATCACCTGAAGATACTCAGGCGGCTCTCCGAGCCGCTCGCATAGCTCACGGGCACGCGTGAAGGTGGCCACTGCCGTGCTCGCGGCCGGCCCATGCGTTGCGATGAGGCACGGCCCCAAGACCAGCTGAAAATCAAGCTCGGACCTGTCCCGGCCCGCGTCGAGCGGCAACCGGCCCGTCAGCTCGATCCCTCGCTGCAGGTGTGCGATGGCCTCGAGATTGGCCGAGCGCTGGGCCGCGTTCTTGCCGGCCGGGAGCCAGTATCCGATCGCCTTCTCGATCAGTCCGGCTTCGGTGAGATGGTGCGCCAAAGTTTCGGGCTGGGTTTGCGCAATATCGGGGAACTGTTGCTCGAGCGCATTCGCAATAGCGGCGTGCAGATGCGCGCGGCGGCTTTTCAGGAGGCTGGCATATGCGGCGTCCCGTACCAGCGTGTGCTTGAAGGTGTAAACCGCGTGTGGGCTCTCGCCCCGACGGAAAATCAATTCCGACCGCACCAGCTGCCCAAGCGCCTCTTCGAGTTTCTCCCTTGGCATTCTGGCCACGGCATGGAGCAATTCGTAATGGAACTCACGACCCGCAACGGCGCCGATCTGTGCCACCTCCCGCACTGGTGCCAGCCGATCAAGGCGCGCCATCAGCGACGCGTGCAACGTTGTCGGAATGGCCAAAGGCGGTAGCGGACGTTCGAGAACATATTGGCCATCCCGTTCCTGCAACAGCCCGCTTTCCAGCACCGTCTTGGTCAGCTCCTCGATGAACAAAGGTACGCCGTCGGTGCGAGCGAGAATCTCGTCCGTCACCTCCTTCGGCAGTTTCTTGCCGCTTGTCACCCGCTCGACCAATGCCGCGCCTGCGCGTCGGTCGAGACGCGTGAGCGGGATCGTTGTCGTATGCGGGTAACTCGGCCAAGGCGGCGTGAATTCGGACCTGGTAGTGATGAGCAGCAGGACCCGAAGCTGCGGCACGTGCTCCACGGTAGCGGCGAGCAGCTCGAGCGGGGTTGGATCGATCCAATGGATGTCTTCGAAAATCATAAAAACCGGCCGCCGTGCCGCCAACCCATCGAGCTGAGCCAATAACGCCGCAAACGTCTTCTCCTTGCGTTTTTGTGGACTCAGCTCCTGTAGTCGGAAGTGATCGCTAGCCGGCAACGCCAAAAGGTTGGCCAGAACCGCGACGCGTTCCGGGTCGATCGTCGATTGTGCAACGAGAGCGTCAAGTTTGGACAGCTTCTCCGCTGGCGAGTCGCTGCGCTCAAACCCAGCAGCGCGTTCGAGTTGCCCAATGAATGGGAAGAGAGCACTGTTGGTATGATGCGCCGAGCAGAAATAGCGCAATGTGACGTGCGGCTCACCCTGGAGCCGCTCGCCAAGCGCCAGCGCAATGTGCGACTTGCCGATACCTGGCTCCCCCGTAAGGAGCACCACCCGACCTTCGCCCTGCGTGGCGTGTCGCCACCGCCGCAGCAGCAGCTCGATCTCCTCTTCACGCCCGAACAACGGCGGCAGCTTGGTCTTGTGCATCGCCTCGAAGCGGCTCTCCACGCCGCTTGCCCCCAGCACCTGCCAAACCGGTACCGGTTCCGGCCATCCTTTCAGCGCGAGCGCGCCAAGATCGTGGTAATCGAAGTGCCCTCCCGTGAGCCGACGAGTCTGCGGGCAGATCAACACTGTCCCTGGCTCCGCAACCGTTTGCAGGCGCGCGGCGAGGTTCGGCGTCTCGCCGACGACCGCCTGTTCCGCCGGGGTTTCATCAATCAGAAGCTCGCTCACAACGACGGTTCCCGTCGCAATGCCAATGCGAACCTGTAGCGCGGCGTCGACATTTGTCTGGAGACTCGCTACGGCGTCGACGAGTACAAGCGCGGCGCGCACCGCCTGTTCGGCATCGTCCTCTTGCGCGCGCGGATAGCCGAAATAGGCGAGCACGCCATCGTCCATGTAGCGGGCGATCATGCCGTGGTGGCGGTCGACGACTTCACCGATGCAAGCATGATAGGACCCGATCACCCGCCACATCTCTTCCGGGTCCAACCGCGCCGAAAGGGCAGCCGAGCCGGCCAGTTCGCAAAACATCACCGTCAGGTGGCGTCGCTCGGCTTCGTCTCGCGGCGGCGGTTCGGTCGCAGCTTTGGCCGGTTCAAGCGCGGCTCCATCGAGCTCCGCGATGGCACGCAGGATCTTCCGGCGATGTCCAAGCGGAACGCCGAGGTCCGCTAGATCCTGATCTGTGAGATCAGGGAGCACGCTGGCATCGACGTAGTTCTCGGCAAAGCGCTGAGCGTACTCGGACAGTCCGAGCGATGCGAGCCACTCTGCTATCGTCCGCACAATACTCTTCTTTCCCCGCCGCTCGCACTACGATAGGAGTCAACTATAGCATGGTTGCGTTTTCACATGAAATGGCGCGTGCCTATTCCGAGCTCACACGGCATCGAGGCCGACCTCCACGGGTCAACACCGAGCTACCGCTTGATCCCGCCGAGGTTCACCATCTTTCGGCAATTCCCCAATAGGCTTTCAGCCTGTCATCATCGCGGCGTTCGATTTCATGGCGGCGGTCGCCCCAATCGACGTCCGACCCTTGGGGCATCGCGCCGACTTCGTTTTCGCTAAGGTCGAGGTGATAGGCCGCGAGTTTTCGATCGTAGATGAGCTGAGGCCAAGGAATAGGTAAACGTCTCTGTCCAACTCCAACGGGGCCGTTGAAGCTCAGAACTGCGTAGGCAACATTGCCAGTGAGCTTGTCGATCATCACCCGCTCGATCGTGCCGATCGTGGCGCCATCCGTGCCACGCACCGGCGTTCCTTCGACGCGATCGCTTGCGATCAAATTATGGGTAGACGTCGCGTCCGTTTGCATCATCGCCTCCCACCGTTGGCGAATCTTTCGCACACACGCGTTAAGTGTCCCTCCGGCTGTTGCAACGTGGCACCAAGCATCGGAGAAACGCACTGATATTGTACTTGGCTTTGGTGACGACGGGTGTGAAGTGCCTCACGAACTGCGGCAATATCTCGCGGCTGCCCGTCGCCGAGGCGGTCCGCGTAGGGCTCCGACAGGGCAATCCTCGAACTCCGCGCCGGCCCGCCTCGCGGGCGGCCAGCGCGCACCAACTCGACCATTTGTGGGCGGAACGCGGGCGTGTAGGATGGTCTTGTCTTTACCATCATGGACTTGAGCGCAATGTTCCGCTGTCCACGAAACCGGGTCGACGAATATACTGGACACGCTTTGTCACC
>WNFQ01004836.1_pt1 | contig 10747 bp, 10 predicted proteins | sample 5400171 | NCBI WGS metagenome assembly WNFQ01 (sample SAMN13153356, study PRJNA577476) | soil metagenome | isolation source: 20 cm soil under Madrone tree | place: USA:California | collected 2016-06-14 | reverse complement strand
GTGGCAGCAAGGATGGAACGAAGCAGATGAAGTACCTGGCGCGAAAGGGCAAGTAAGAATGATGAAGTCAGAAGTATGAAGTCGGAAAAGCCGGAGACCGGACAAAGGAAAACTAATCAGGAAGACAGGAAAGAGACTAAACGATCAGATGGAGAAACCAGAGTAAAAATGAAGACAGCAGCCGGATATAAGACACTTCTTAATTTTTCCTTCATCCGCCTGGTTTCTCTCATGCAATGGCGTCAGCCAGCAGCTCGGCCATATGCTTCGGGCGGACATTCGCAAGATCGGTAATTTGATGCCGGCAACTTGTCCCGGAGGCGATAATCTCTGTCTCCGGCGGTTGATTATCGATTGCGTCGAGCAAGCGGTGAGCGACCTGAATCGAGAGGTCGTATTTCTCCGCGAGTACGCCGAACGCGCCTGCCATTCCGCAGCAGGCGGTGTCGAGCACCGTTGCCTTTCGACTTGGCAAACGCTCCGCGAGTCGTCGCATAAATTCCGGATTCATGATTGATTTAGCGTGACAATGCGGATGAATCGCGACGTTCGCGGTGCGGTCGTTGAATCGAAGCGCGTCCGGTTCTAGCGCAAGCAGATCGTCGATGAATTTTTCGAACAGGAAACAACGCTTCGCGACTTCATCAGTGTTTTCGATCTTTAACTCTCGATAATCTTCCACGAACATCGACCAGCACGACGGCTCGAGAAAGAGAATTGGAGCGGCTGATAGTTGAGAGTTGCCTGCCGAGCCGTAGCCGAGCGAAGGCTGGAGGGTTGAGAGCTGAGAGATGTTGTGTTTTCCGAGTCGTCCGGCGGCATCGAGATTTCCCACACTGAATGCCGGTCGTCCGCAGCACCGCCGATTTTTTACGAGCTCGACTTTGAATCCGAGCGCTTCCAGTACTTTCACCGCGGCGATGCCAATGTGCGGTTCGTGATAGCGCACGAACGTATGGTTGCGCTGCTCCGGGTGTCCCGCGAGGCGCGTGACACAGCGGGCGAGGCGCCCGCGCTCCCCAGATGTTGCGCGAACCATTTGTCGAATCGTTCGTTTGCGTAATGTGGCAGTGATCGTCTTGCGGAGATTGCGATTGTTTTCTCCATTGCGATGCGTACGGGCTTGAAATCGAGAATCGCGTTTGCGACCGACGGCATGGCGCACCCGATTCGCCCTAGCGAATCAACATCGCGCAAAACTCGCTCGCGCAACGGCAATCCATCCCGGCGCCATCGGGCATACATTAATTCCGCTTTCAACAGCGCTAGGTTCACGTTGGATGGGCATTCCGGTGTGCAACCTTTGCAGGAGAGACAATTGCTCAACGCGGCGTCGAGCTCGGCTGATTTCAGTGGATCATGGCCGTTTACGCGTAGCTCGAGCGCGGCGCGGATGGTATTGGCGCGGCCACGCGTCGACATAACTTCTTCGCCGGTGGCCATGAACGTCGGGCACATGATGCCGCTGTGTTTGAGGCAGCCGCCGCAGCCGTTGCATTGCTCGAGGTTGCCAATGAACGAGCGGTCCTTAAACGCGAACGCGAGCACTGGCTGCAACGGAAGTTCGAGGGGCCGTGTGAAATTTTCGCGTAGATAGTTGTCGATTTTGTGACGGCCATCTTCGAAAATTTTTCCGGGATTAAATATGTTTTTCGGATCGAACGCGCGTTTGATCTCACGGAGCACCGCGAGCAGCTCGTCGCCAAGTTGATCGCGCATGTACTCGGTGCGCGCGATGCCGACGCCGTGTTCCGCTGAGAGCGAACCTTTGAATCGTCGCACGAGCGCTGAGGTTTGATCGGCGACCTGCCGGAATTTCTTCAAATCGGACGCGTCATGGAGGTCGAGCACGGGTCGCACGTGCAATAATCCGCTGGCAGCATGACCATAATAACTCGCCTCCAAGCCGAGCGGTTTCATGATCGATTGCAACGCGTGCACGTATTCGGGTAATTGCGCGGGGCGAACGGCGGCGTCTTCGATGAACGCGACCGGTTTCGCTGGCCCAACGCAGCCGGTCAAAAGCGAAAGACCGGATTTGCGGACTGACCAGACAAGATTCATTTGCGCTGGATCGGTAAGAATTTTTTTCCGCAGCCCGATCTTTCTGGATTCCAGGATTGCGAGTCGTTCCGCTACGGAAGAACCAAGGAGTGACGGCTTCCCAGCCGTCATCTTTCGACGGCTGCCCAAGCCGTCGTTCCTTGCGTCGTCGTAGAATTCGACGATCAAAATTGCTTCGCAAGGCTGCGTATCCAGGTCGAGCAAATCCCGCGCTGCCTGAAAATGCAGTTGCCCCTTGGTTTGATTCAGCAACGGTCGATCGATATGTTCAATCGCCGCAGGTTTGAGATCGAGGAGCTCGACCGTTGCCTGCATCGCTTCTGCCACAGATGCAAAAAAGATCAGGCCCAAGCCCTTCTCGCGAGGTAGCGGCGAGATCTTTAGCTCCGCCGAAAAAATCGCGGCGAGCGTTCCTTCGCTGCCGGCGAGAATGTTCGTGAGATCATTCGGCGCGCGCAGGAATCGTTCAATGCCATAACCCGGCCAGCGCTTTATCAAGCCCGGTGGCCAGCGGTCAGTCATTTCGACGGCCGCCGCGCGAATGAGGCTCTCGATCTTCGCTCGTTCGGCGTTTAGCGACTCGTGCGCTGGCCCGATCCTTTCGATTCGACCGTCACCCATCACGATCTCAAGCGAAACAACGTGATCGGCTGTCGTTCCGTAGATCGGGCAGCGCGCGCCCGAGGAATTATTCGCGATCATGCCGCCGAGTGTCGCGCGCGAGCTGGTTGCGACATCGGGCCCAAAGCAAAATCCGTGCGGTCTCAAAAGATCATTCAGTTGATCCAGCACCACGCCGGCGCCCACACGCACGCGGCGTTTTTCGACATCGAGATCGCTGACCTGACGGTTGTACCGCGAGAACTCAACGATCAATCCTTCCCCAATCGAGTTGCCAACGAGACTCGTGCCGGCCCCGCGCGGTGTGACGGAAAGCCCTGCATCAGCTGCTGCGCGAATGACGAGGCTTGCTTGCTGCGCGCTCTTAGGAAACGCCACGCCGACTGGCTCGATCTGATAAATCGAGGCGTCGGTGGCGTAAAGTTGACGCGTCAGATTATCAAAACGCGCGTCGCACCCGGTCTGTTTGATTTTCCTTTCCTGCGCGGAAGTCATGTTGTCATTCAGAGCAAAGCGAAGAATCTCGAATCCTAGAAATAATCAGAGATGTTTCGCTTCGCTCAACATGACAGATGCAGACACAATTGTTGTTCTACAGCAAATCCATCTGTGCATTTTCCGGTACGCCTTCAGCAAAACGGACGCCGGCGCCGATGAGGCGCACGGGTTTTCCAGTGCGGGCGAATGCTTCCGCCAGCAGCGAACGAAAATCCTCCAAGGTGGGCGCAAGGCCCGCGCGCGCGGCAGTCGTGCGCGTGAAATCGTTGAATTTTAGTTTCACGAAAATTTTCGTGATGTCGCGCGCTGATTCTTTCTGCGCGAGATCAGCCATTAAATCCTGGAAGAGTTCTTCCAGTTTTTCTTCGCATTGCTCGAGCGTGGTCAGATCGATAGCGAATGTTTCCTCCGTGCTGAGCGATTTGCGCGGACGATCTGGCTCGACTGGCCGGTGATCGATGCCGCGACAGAGATCGTAAAGTTCGAGACCGAACTTCCCGAAAACATCGACAAGTTCCGGGCGGGAGAATCGCTGGAGCGCGCCACAGGTTTTAACGCCGAGTTCTTCCAGTTTTCGCTCGGACTTCTCGCCGATTCCCCAAATTTTGCGGACCGGCAAATCCCTCATGAACTCCGGAACCTCCTCCGGCTTCACTTCAAACTGCCCGTTCGGCTTGTTTATTTCGCTGTCGATTTTCGCGATGAGTTTGTTCGGACCAATTCCGGCGGAGGATGTGAGCTTCGTTGTCCTAAAAATCGCGTCGCGAATCTCGTGCGCCAGCGCCCCGGGCGCGCTCGGGTGCGCACTGGCATCGAGGTAAGCTTCGTCGAGCGAGAGCGGCTCGATCGTTGACGTGTATCGATACAGAATTGCGCGGATGACTGCGGCTTCGCGCCGGTACACATCGAAGCGCGTCGGCAACACAATCAGGTTTGGGCAGCGTTGCAGCGCCATGAAAGTGGGCATAGCCGAGCGCACGCCGAACTCGCGCGCCTCGTAGTTGCACGTGGTCAACACCCCTCGCCGATCACGAGCTCCACCTACGCCCACAGGTTTCCCGCGCAACGAGGGGCGATCGCGCACCTCGATCGCGGCATAAAAGCAATCCATATCGAGATGAATGATCGCACGCGCCTTCTCGCTCTCCACTTGGAGAATTTGCATACGAGGGGTGCTCCGGTAAAAGGCAAGTTTGCAAGCGCTTCGAGTGACCACGAATTTCGCTTCGCCGCATTGTTTTTCGGCTTTGCAATGAGCGCTTCTCTTTCAATATTACCAATGTAACTTTTTCCCGAAATGGACGCTTCCACTTCTGTCGAAACCCACCACGATCCACACGCAGCCGAACACGAACACCACGAGCTCGGGTGGTGGCGGAAATATATTTTTTCCACCGACCACAAAGTGATCGGGATCCAGTACGGGCTTTGCGGCCTCGTGTTTCTGTTCTTTGGATTTTGCCTGATGATGTTGATGCGCTGGCAACTGGCGTATCCCGGCCAGGCGCTGCCGGTGATCGGCAAATGGCTCCCGCACATCTTCGGCGCCGGCTCGATGCCGGACGGAAAAATGACGCCCGATTTTTACAACTCGTTAGGCGCGATGCATGGCACGATCATGATTTTTGCCGGCGTCGTGCCGCTGGCGTTCGCCGCCTTCGGAAATTTCGTCGTGCCGCTTCAAATCGGCGCGCCCGACATGACATTCCCGAAAGTAAACGCGGCAAGTTTTTGGGCGTTCGGAGTGGGCGGCGTGATCATGATGATCAGCTTCTTTGTGCCCGGCGGCGCGGCCAAGAGCGGCTGGACCTCCTATACGCCCTTGGCAGCGTTCTCCGATACCGGCCCCGGACATAATCCGATCTTCAATGGGCAGACTCTCTGGCTGATCGGGTTTATTTTTTTGATCACCTCATCGCTGCTTGGCGCGGTAAATTTCATCACGACCATCATTCAATTGCGCGCCAAAGGGCTGACCTGGATGCGGCTGCCGTTCTTCGTGTGGGCGCAATTTGTGACCGCGTTTCTGTTGCTGTTGGCGTTCCCACCGCTGGAGGCTGCGATCGTCATGCAGTTAATGGACCGCGTAGCGCACACCAGCTTTTTCCTGCCGGCCGGTCTCGTGGTGAATGGCGCGCCGGTGGACATCAGCGGCGGCGGCAGTCCGCTTTTGTGGCAGCATTTGTTCTGGTTCCTCGGGCACCCCGAGGTTTACGTCCTTATTTTACCGGCGTTCGGTATTGTGGCCGAAATTCTGGCGAACAATTCGCGCAAGCCGCTTTGGGGTTATAAGTCGCTGGTATTTTCCGTGCTGGTGATAGGATTTTTGTCGTTCATCGTGTGGGCCCATCACATGTGGATGACGGGCATGGGCACCGCAGTCAGCGCGTTTTTCCAGACGACCACATTACTGATCTCGATTCCGTCGGTGATCATCTTAAGCGCGTTTTTCATTTCACTGTGGGGCGGCTCCATTCGCTTTACAGTGCCGATGCTTTTCGCCACCGCGTTCCTGCCGATGTTTGGAATCGGCGGCCTCACCGGGATTCCGCTGGCATTTAATTCAGCCGACCTTTATCTGCACGACACCTACTACATCATCGCGCACTTCCATTACATCGTTGCGCCTGGCACGATCTTCGGACTTTTCGCAGGCATTTACTATTGGTTCCCGAAAGCGACCGGGCGGAAGATGAACGATTTCTGGGGCAAAGTGCATTTCTGGCCGACGCTGATCTGCATGAACGTGATTTTTTTACCGATGTTTTTGCAGGGCATGGCTGGAATGCATCGGCGCTGGTACGACGGCGGGCAGGGGTGGGGCGTGTCCAACGAGCACACCATTTGGGGATTGACGGGATTTCAATGGAACCAGCCAATTTCGTGGGCGGCCTGGATCATGGGTCTCGCTCAAATTCCGTTCATCATTAATTTTTTCTGGAGCATCAGGCATGGCGAAAAGGTAAATGACAACCCGTGGGAAGCGACCACGCTGGAATGGACTGCGCCTTCGCCGCCGCCGCACGGAAACTTCATCCACACGCCGGTCGCTTATCGCGGGCCTTATGAATACAGCCTTCCAGGCAGCGAACGCGATTACACGATGCAGAACGAACCGGTGGAACCGGCGGAACGAACGCGGCGCAAACCTCCCGCCGAGCCGGTCCTTGTCTGACCGACCCGATGGAAATTCCGTACACAATCTCCACTCGTCCCGACACCGGTCTTTGGAACGCCAAGATCGGCATTTGGCTTTTTCTTGCGTCCGAAGTGATGCTCTTTGGCGGGCTTTTCTCCGCCTACATTTTCCTGCGCATCGATTCAGCGCCCGGAATGTGGCCGCACGGGCTGCTCAACGTCCCAGTCGGTGCTGGAAACACGGCAATTCTAATCATCTCGTCGGTCACGGTCGTGTTGGCGTGGGCGTCGTTGAAGATGAGAAGGTATCGCGCCTACTGGTGGTACATGCTGGTGACGATTTCATGCGGTGTGATTTTTTTAACTGTCAAACTCGCTTATGAATGGCCGCAGAAGTTTGAGCACTTTGGCGCTTACATTAAGCCGGAAGCGCTCGGGAAATACGAAAAGTATTTGGGTAATGAGCGTCGTGCCGAAAAGGGTCTGGAGCCGCGAATCGAGATCACCGGCCACCTGCACAGCCAAAACGCCAAAGAATACGAAGTGGCACTCGATCCGGTGAATGCCGAGCCAGACAATCCGGCGATGGATCGGCCGCACTTTTTGCCGTTGGCGGTCACGGACAAGATCGCCACGATCGAGAAGGAAGACGTTCAGCGCGCGACGATGTTTTTGCCGACGCACAGCGCGTATTTCGCTAGCTATTTCACCATTACAGGTCTGCACGGCATGCACGTGCTCGGCGGCGTCCTCGTATTTATTTACATGTGGCTGCCTGTCAGTAAGAGGCTTTACCAGCGCAACCCGGAACACCTTGCGAACCGCGTCGAAGTGAGCGGGCTTTTCTGGCACTTTGTCGATCTGATATGGATATTTGTGTTCCCGCTTTTTTATTTGCTCTAAGCCATGAACAATCCGCCTGACGTCACGCAGGACCCAAAAGAATACGAAGAATACGCGCACGGCGTGCATCAACATGTCATGCGCTATGTAATGGTCGGTATCACGCTGCTCGTATTTACCGGAATCACGGTGGCGCTATCTTATGTCGATTTTGGTGCGCGCAAGGCGAACATCGCCGTAGCCATGCTGGTAGCGATGCTGAAGGCCGGGTTGGTGGCGGCAATTTTCATGCATCTCGCCGCAGAAAAACGGCTCATTTATCGCATCCTGATCTTCACCGGGTTTTTTGTGCTCGGCATGTTCTGGCTTATTTTATTGGCGTGGTACGACTACCCGATCTTCCGGTAAATGTCGCTTAAAGCTTTCCATATCGTTTTCATTATTTTCTCGACGCTGCTTGCGCTTGGGACCGGAGCTTGGTGCGTCTGGGTCGATCTGGTGGAAGGCGCGCCCGTTTATCTTGCAGGCGCGATCGGGTCGTTTGCCGCTGCCATTGCGCTGATCGTTTACGGCGTCTGGTTCTACAGGAAAATGAAACGGCTGCGGATCATCACATGAAGGCAAAGATTTTGTCAGTTTTGTTTTTGTCGATGCTGTTTGCCACACACGAAGCGCTGGCGTGCCCGTTTTGCTACGGCGCGAAGGACGGAAAATCGACCGAGCATATGGCGATCGCGATCTGGTTTCTGTTCGGTGCAGTTCTCTCCGTCATCGGTGGCATTGGCGCATTCAGTTTTCATCTGTGGCGGCACGGGCGCATGCCGGTCGAACCTCACCAGGAGCTTACCGACGAAGATTTGAGCAAATATGAATAGTCTGGCGCTAATCAATGAATTCCTTGGGCAGCCGCCGAACGCCTCCTCGCACGGATATCAGATCGACCACATCCTCGAGTTTTGTCACTGGTTCATGGCCGCGCTGTTTTTCGGTTGGTCGGCGTTCTTTATTTTTGTCCTGATTCGTTTCCGGAAACGCCGCCACCCGGGTGCGGATCACCTGGGCGTAAGGAGCGGCATTTCAACGCATCTGGAATTCTCGGTCGTCTTGATCGAAGCGGTGCTCCTCCTCGGGTTTGCTATTCCGCTCTGGGCGAAACGCGTGAATCAGTTTCCGCCAGGAAAAGAGGCGCTGGTTGTTCACGTGGTGGCGCAGCAGTTTAGTTTCAACTATCACCTGCCAGGACCGGATGGGCAGTTTGGCCGGCGCGATGTCGGTTTTGTGAGCAACTCAAACCCGCTGGGTCTCGATCCGAATGATCCTGCCGGGAAAGATGACATCGTGACGACTGGAGAGCTTCATGTGCCGGTGAATCGCCCGGTGATTGCCGAGCTTTCCTCCAAGGACGTGATCCACGATTTCTTTTTACCAAGCATGCGGATCGCAGGTGACGCAATTCCCGGTTCACTCATTCCGGTCTGGTTCACGCCAATCAAGACCGGCACGGACGAAGTGATTTGCGGCCAGCTTTGCGGTCTCGGGCATTACGGAATGAAAGGGACGCTTGTCGTGGACACGCCGCAGGATTACGAAGCTTGGCTAAAGGAACGCGCCGAACTCTCCGGAACACAAACGACGCCTCCACCGCCGACGCAGCGTCCGCCTGGCGAACCGCCAAGTGGGCCTACGCCGGGCACAATTCCACTGCCCGGTGCGCCGAAACCTCCAAACTCCGGCGAGCAGCCGAAAGCCTCGCCGGGCGCACCGCAGCAGCCGGCGCAACCCGCGCAAAGTCCAGGTCAGCTGTAGCCGCTTCGTTTTGCGAAACGCGCACGTTGCCCGCAGGGCGACGGCTACAAATTATCTGCGAAATCCGCGTAATCCGCGGTTAATTTAATGCGATGCGTTCGGCAGGCTCAACGACTTGGCTCACTCGTTTCGCGTGGCTCACGTGCGTGGCGACGCTGTTGCTCATTTGCAGCGGCGGAATGGTCACGAGCAAGGGGGTCGGCCTCGCCGTGCCCGATTGGCCGACCACATTCGGTTACAACATGTTTTTATTTCCCGTCTCGAAATGGGTCGGCGGAATTTTATTTGAGCATACGCACCGTTTGATGGGATCGCTCGTTGGGTTTCTCACGATCATTCTCGCGGTGTGGCTCTGGCTCGGTGAAGATCGGCGATTGGTGCGCAATCTTGGCGTGATCGCGCTTGGCGGCGTGATATTGCAGGGAATTCTCGGCGGCCTTCGCGTCACCATGATGAAAGATGAAATCGGCATCTTTCACGCCTGTATCGCGCAGGCATTTCTTGGGCTGCTTGTCGTCATTGCGCTGGTGACGACAAGATTTTGGCAATCGCTCCCGGCTTCGGCAGTTGATTCAACCGAGAGATCCCCCGGACGCGAGGCAAACTTGACTGCTTTAAGCAGTCAAGTTCGGCGGCGTCTCGCTCTACTTACAACGCTTGCGATTGCAATCACGATTGCGATTTACGTGCAGCTTGGTCTCGGAGCCACGATGCGCCACCAACATCGCGATCTGGCGATTCTCGATTTTCCAACGGCGAACGGCGCCTGGATACCGGACACGAGCGCAACTGCACTGGCAAAGATCAACGCCTGGCGCGACGCGCGGGGCTTATCGGATGTGACTTCATTCCAAATCTGGTTGCAAATGGCGCACAGGTTGCTGGCTTTAATCATCGCCATTGGAGTGATTGCGTTCTGTCTTCGTGTCTGGAGATATGCGCCCCGCTTTGCCGCGCTCAAGCGATTGTCGATCCTCTGGGTCGCCCTGGTCGTTTGCCAGATTGCGCTTGGCGCGTGGACGATCTGGAGCAACAAAGCAGCCGATGTCGCGACGGCGCATGTCGCGCTCGGCGCGGTCATGCTATCTTTTGGCGTGAGCATTTCTGCGATTTGCGGGCAAGTCACCCCGGTGTCACGGCGCGGCGCGGCTGGCGCTCGCGCCCTCGCAGTCCCCGCATGAAAACGGCCGCGCTTGAAAATGCGAATCTTGCGCCGTCGCGCAATCGTGTCGTTGCCGATCTCGCCGAGCTCGTCAAAGCGCGATTGACACTGCTTGTGTTGGTTACCACTGCGGTCGGTTTTTACCTCGGATCGGAATCGCCGATCAACTACATAGCACTGTTTCATGTCGTCTTTGGAACAGCCGCGGCAGCAGCGGGCGCAGCGGCGCTCAATCAATGGTGGGAACGTAGAGACGACGCGCTGATGCGTCGCACGAGAACGCGGCCGATACCTTCTGGGCGAATGCCGGCGCTGCAAGCACTCCTTGTCGGCATCGTCCTATCAGTGTTTGGCATCGGCTATCTTGCGATTGTCTGCAATCTGCTTAGCGCGGCACTAGCAGCGATAACGATCGCGATTTATATTTTTGCTTACACTCCACTAAAGCACGCCAGCACAGCGAACACGGCAGTCGGCGCAATCCCGGGTGCGATCCCGCCCATGATCGGCTGGGCGGCTGCGTGCGGAAGCATCGGCGCTGGCGCGTGGAGTCTCTTTGCCATCGTCTTTCTGTGGCAATTGCCGCATTTCTTTGCCATCGCGTGGATGTACCGA
>WNFQ01003996.1_pt1 | contig 10751 bp, 7 predicted proteins | sample 5400171 | NCBI WGS metagenome assembly WNFQ01 (sample SAMN13153356, study PRJNA577476) | soil metagenome | isolation source: 20 cm soil under Madrone tree | place: USA:California | collected 2016-06-14 | reverse complement strand
TTTGCGCGCCCGGCGCGCCAACCTGGACGGGCATCGCGCCGATCTCGAGCGCCGCATCCGCGCCGCCGAGAGCCGCGCCGTGCTCGTCCCGCGCGCCCAGGCGCGCCTCGGTCTGCACCTGCCGAGCGACAGCGAGATCGTCCTGGTCCCAGCTCCCAGCGGGTCGCGCTAGCGAATGGCCCGGCCCGCGGTCCGCATCCAGGTCGTGCAATTCGGGGTGCTCGTGGGCCTGGCCTTGCTGGTGGGACGCGCGGCGCAGGTGCAGATCCTTCATGGTCGCCGCTGGGCGGAGGAAGCGCAGGCGCAACGCACCGAACGGATCGTGCTCCAGGCGCGCCGCGGCGCGCTGTACGACCGCCACGGCACGCCGCTCGCTGTCACGCAGGAGACCTACCACGTGGGGATCGCGCCCAACGAGCTGCGCGACCCGGCGACCGACGGGGCGCTCATCAGCCGGCGGCTCGGCCTGACGGCGCGCACCTGGCAGCAGGCCCTGCGCCGGCGGTATGCCTACTTCGCGGGGCCGTACAGCGCGCTCGAGGTGCAGCCCCTGCGGAGCGTGCGGGGCGTGCATCTCGAATCCGTGCTGAACCGGTTCTATCCCGATCCCGCGGTGGCGCGCGCGACCATCGGCCGCCTGGGGGACGAGGGCTTGGGCGCGTCCGGACTCGAGCGGACCCTCGACAGCCTGCTGGCCGGCCGGTCGGGCGCGGCGGTCGTGCTGAAGGACCGTGCGGGACGCGAGTACGAGTCGCCGGCGCGGGTGATCGCCCCGCCCGTGGCAGGGCTCGACGTCGTGCTCACGCTCGACGCCGAGCTCCAGGAGATCGCGCAGCGGGCGCTGGACGACGCGCTGCGACGCATGGACGCGGACGGCGGGGATGTCGTGATGCTCGATCCCGGGACCGGCGAAGTGCTGGCCCTGGCCTCGCGCCAGCGGGACGGCAGCGCGCGCCCGAGCGCCTTCACCGACACGTTCGAGCCCGGCTCGCTGGCGAAGATCTTCGCCGCCGCCGCCTTGCTCTCGCTGCGCCGGGTGTCGCCCACGGACCACGTGTCAGGGGAGGGGGGCAAGTGGCGCGTGCTCGGTCGGACGATCACCGACGAAGACCCCCAGCCCTCGCTCACGCTGGCCGACGCGATCCGCGTCTCCAGCAACATCGCCATCGCGAAGTTCGCGGCGCGGCTCACTCCGGCGGAGCAGTACGCGACGCTGCGGGACTTCGGCTTCGGGGCGTTCACGGGCATCGAGTTCCCGGCGGAGGCCACCGGACGCCTGCGGCCGCCGTCCGAGTGGACGCGTCCCAGCGCGGCGAGCCTCGCGATGGGCTACGAGCTGTCAGTCACGCCGATCCAGGTGGCAATGGCGTACGGGGCGCTCGCGAACGACGGTCTCCTGCTCCAGCCCACGCTGATCCGCGAGATCCGCAGCGCGGGTGGCGGGGTGCGCTACCGGCATCGCCCGGAGCCGGTGCGACGGGTCGTCTCCCGGGAAGTGGCGGTGGCGTTGCGCGACCTGTTACGCGGCGTGGTAGAACGTGGCACCGGAACCGAGGCTGCGCTCACCAACTTTCCCGTGGCGGCGAAGACGGGGACGGCGCGCCGCGTCGTGAACGGCCGTTACGCGGCGGGTGAATACACCGCCTCGTTCGCGGCGCTGTTCCCCGCCGATCAGCCGCAGCTCGTGCTGGTCGTGAAAATCGACAACCCGCACAAGGGGAGCTACTTCGCCGCCCAGACGGCGGCCCCGGTCACGCGCTCCATGCTGGAGCAGGCGCTCGCGGCCCGTACGGTGGCGCTCGACCGGGCGCGGCTCTCCACCGCCGCGCCGCGCGCCGCGGTCGTGCCCGCCGACGACGATGGCGGCCTGGTGCCCTACGTGGTCCCCTGGCCGTATCAACCCGACAGCGCCGGCGTCGGGCCGCGCCGGGCGGTCCCCGACGTGGCCGGCTTGGGAATGCGGGAGGCCGTGCGCACCCTGCACCGGCGCGGGTTCCGCGTGGCGCTCCGGGGCTGGGGTGTCGCGGAGCACACCTGGCCGGCGGCGGGGGACAGTGCGGCGGCGGGCTCGATGGTCACGCTGTTCGCGGACCCACACGCCGCGGACCGCGTTCGTTCCCGTGACGCTGCGCCTCCCCGCCGCGGGCCGCGGCGATGAACACGCTTCAGGGAGTGGTCGCCGCGCTCGAGGGCGCGCAGCTCCTCGTCGAAACGCCCGACCTGCACACCTGGCCCGACATCACCGGCCTCACGGCGGACAGCCGGAAGGTGGAGCGCGGCATGCTGTACTGCGCCGTGCACGGGTCGGTGCGCGACGGGCACGAGTTCGTGATGGCCGCGCGCGAGCGAGGGGCCGCGGCCGCGCTGGTCGAGCGCGAGCAGCCGGTGGATATGCCGCAGATCCTGGTGCGCGACGGGCGGCGCGCCGCCGCCGTCGCGGCGGAAGCGTGGTACGACCGTCCCGCGACGAAGCTCGACCTGGTCGGCGTCACGGGGACGAACGGCAAGACGACTTCGGTCACGCTGCTGCGGCACGTCCTGTCCGCGCTCGAGCCGACGGGCTCGATCGGCACGCTAGGTGCGTTCGATGCGGCGGGCGACCCTGTGCCGAGCGAGGCCGGCAACCTCACCACGCCCGGGCCGATCGATCTCCAGGCGACGCTCGCGGCGCTCGTCGCGCGTGGCGCGCGCGGCGCGGCCATGGAGGTCTCCTCGCACAGCCTCGATCAGGGCCGCGTGGATGGACTCGTGTTCCGCGCGGCCGTCTTCACCAACCTGACGCGCGACCACCTCGACTACCACAAGACCCTCGAAGACTATTTCCGCGCCAAGGCAAAGCTCCTCCAGTACGTCGCCCCCGATGGGCTCGAGGTAGTGAACGCCGACGATCCCGCGTGGCTCAGGCTGCGGCGCGAGCATCGGCGCGTGACATTCGGCGAGCGCGAGGGCGACGTGACCGCTGCGCGGGTCGCCCTCGACGCCGCCGGCGCCCGCTTCGAGCTCGTCACCCCGATGGGCCGGGCGGAAGTGCGGCTCCCCTTGCTCGGCCGCTTCAACGTGGCCAACGCTCTCGGCGTGGCGGCGTGCGCCTGGGGGTTGGGCGTCCCGGTCGAGACCGTCGCCGAGCGGTTGACGCGCGCGCCCCAGGTCCCGGGCCGCATGGAGCGGATCGCCGAGCGGCCGTGCACCGTGCTGCGCGATTATGCCCACACGCCGGACGCGCTCGAGCGGGCGCTCGAGACGCTGCGCCCGCTCACCCAGGGACGGCTCATCGTGGTGTTCGGTGCGGGCGGCGATCGGGACCGCGGCAAACGCTCCCCGATGGGCATGGTGTCCGTGCGCCTCGCCGACATCGCGATCGTCACGTCGGACAATCCGCGCACCGAGGATCCGGAGAAGATCCTCGACGACGTGGAAGTCGGAATGCGTGCCAGGCCGCATCACCGCGAGCTCGACCGCCGCCGGGCCATCGCCCGCGCCCTCGAGCTGGCGCGGCCGGGAGACACCATCCTCCTCGCGGGCAAGGGGCACGAGACGTACCAGGTGATCGGGACGGAAAAGCAGCCGTTCGACGAGCGGACCATCGTGAAGGAGCTGGGGGCCTCGTGACGCTCTGGACGAGCGCGCGGGTCGCGGAAGCGCTCGGCGTGCGCGCGCCGGCCAAGCTCAGCTTCAACGCCGTTGCCACCGACACGCGAGACCTGACACCCGGCGCCCTGTTCGTCGCCCTCAAGGGCGATCGCTTCGACGCCCACGCGTTCCTCGATCAGGCGAGAGCCAAAGGCGCTGCGGCCGCGGTGGTGCGCCGCGGTACCCCGCCGGTGGACGGCTTGCCGTTTTTCGAGGTGGCCGATACGCTCGCCGGGCTCGGGCACCTGGCGCGCGCCCGGCGCCGGTTGCTCGCGCCCGGGACCCCGGTCGTGGCGATCACGGGGTCGAGCGGCAAGACCAGCACCAAGGAGATGATCCGCGCCGTGCTGGCCACCACCTACCCGGTGCACGCGACGAGCGGCAACCTGAACAACCTCGTGGGTGTGCCGCTCACGATCCTCGCCGCTCCCGACGATACCGAGGCGCTGGTGGTGGAAGCCGGCGCGAGCGTGCCGGGCGAGATCCCCCGGTTGCGCGACGTGATCGAGCCGACCATCGCCGTGATCACCAATGTCGGCTACGCGCACGTGGAGGGCTTCGGCTCACTTGCCGGGGTGATGCAGGAGAAGGTCGCGCTGGTCGAGGGAGCGCGCATGGCCGTGGTCGGGACCGACCCGCCCGAGCTCGCGAGCGAGGCGCGGCGCCGCGCGCCGACGGTCGTCGCGGGGACCGGCGCCGGCGCGCAGGTGCGGCCGGACGCCGCGGAGCTCGATGACGAGGGCCACCCCCGCATCACGTGGCGGGGGCACGTCGTGACGCTGCCGGTGGTGGGGTTCCACCAGATCGAAAACGCGATGCTGGCGCTCGCGGTGGGGCGGAAGGCGGGCGCCGACCCGGCGCGCGCGGTCGCGGCCCTCGCCGGCGTGCGGCTCCCGGCCGGGCGGGGCGCGGTGCTCTCGCTCGGCGGCCTCACCGTGATCGACGACACGTACAACGCGAACCCTGGCTCGCTCCGGTGGGCGCTGAAGCTCGCCCACTGGCTCGCCGAGCGGCGGCGGCGGCCGCTCGCGGTGGTTGTGGGCTCGATGTTGGAGCTCGGGCCGGAGAGTGCCAGATTGCATGCGGCGGCGGCCGCGGACATCGCGGCGCTCCAGCCGGCACTCGTGGCGGCGGTGGGCGAGTTCGTGCCGGCGTTCGAGCTGCACCGGGCGGCGCTCGGGAAGCGCCTGGTGACGGCGCCCGATGCGGACGCGTTAGGCCCGCGGCTCAAGACGGCTCTCGCCGGCAACGAGATCGTCCTGCTCAAGGCGTCCCGCGGGGTGGCGCTCGAGCGGGTGCTGCCGCACTTGAACTGAGGATTGCACGTGCTCTATCACTTACTCGCGCCGCTCGCGAAGCAGCACATCTTCTTCAATCTGTTCAACTACCTCACGTTTCGCGCGGCGGGCGCGGTCGTGACGGCGCTACTGCTCGCGTTCCTGTGCGGTCCCGCCATCATCCGGCGGCTGCGCGAGCGCAACGTGGGACAGGTGATCCGCGCCGAGGGACCGGCGAGCCACCACACGAAGCGGGGCACGCCGACCATGGGCGGGCTGATCATCATTTTGGCGACCGTCGTGCCGACGCTGTTGTGGGCGCGGCTCGATAGTCGCTACGTCGTGGTGGCGGTCGCCGCCATGCTGTGGGCCGGCACGATCGGATTCATCGACGACTATTTGAAAATCGTGCGCGGCAAGTCGCAGGGGCTGGTCGCGCGCTGGAAGCTCGTCGGCCAGGTTACGTTCGGCGTGGCGCTCGGCATTGCGCTCATCCTGTGGCCGCTCGCCCCCGACCTGCCCCCCACATCCACGCAGTTGCCCGTGTTCAAGTACATGCTGCTGGTGCTGCCGCCGCCCCTGTACCTGCTGTTCGTGACGGTCGTCGTGACCGGCACCTCGAACGCCGTGAACCTCACCGACGGACTGGACGGGCTCGCGGCCGGACTGACGGCCATCCTGGCAGGCACGTTCGCCGCGTTTGCGTACGTATTCGGCCGCATCGATTGGACGCGCTACCTCCTCGTGTACTTCCTGCCCGGCTCCCAGGAGCTGACGATCTTCTGCGGCGCGCTCGCCGGTGCGGCACTCGGGTTCCTATGGTTCAACGCGCATCCGGCGCAGGTGTTCATGGGCGATACCGGCTCGCTCGCGATCGGCGGCGCGCTGGGCACCGTCGCGATCATGCTCAAGGCGGAATTCCTGCTGCTCATCGCGGGCGGCGTGTTCGCGGCGGAAGCGGTGTCGGTGATGCTGCAGGTGTGGGTCTACCGCTGGCACAAGCGGCGGCACGGCAAGGAGTACGCCGATGCCCACAGGGTGTTTCGCATGGCGCCGCTGCACCACCACTTCGAGAAGCTGGGTTGGGCGGAGCCGCAGGTCGTGATGCGGTTCTACATCCTGGGGGTGATGTGCGCGGCGATCGCGCTCGCGACGCTGAAGGTGCGATGATTCCCGAGGCGTGGCGGGGGGGGGGCGTCGTGGCGGTCATTGGGCTCGGGAAGAGTGGGGTGGCCGCCACCCGGCTGCTCGCGCGCGAAGGGGTGCGCGTGTACGCGAGCGACGCGTCGGACCACCCGTATGGAGGCGACGCGCTCGAGGCGTTGCGGACACTCCGCGGCGTGGCGCTGGACGTGGGACGGCACGACTTGGCGCAGATCCGCGGGGCCGCGGCCGTGATCGTTTCCCCCGGCGTGCCGCCCGAGGCGCCGCCGCTCGCGGCGGCGCGTGAGGCCCGCGTCCCGATCCTTTCCGAAATCGACCTCGGCTTCCAGGCCTTGGCCGGCACCGGCACTCGCGTGATTGCGATCACGGGCACCAACGGCAAGACCACCACCACGGCGCTGGTGGCACACCTGCTGCGTGTGGCGGGCCTGCGGGCGGAGGCCGCGGGGAACATCGGTCGCCCACTCGTAGACATCGCCCTGGGAAGCGACCGCTATCAGTGGCTCGCGGTGGAGGTCTCGTCGTTCCAGCTGCACGACAGCCCCCACTTCGCTCCGGACATCGGCATCCTCACGAACCTCGCCCCCGACCACCTCGACCGCTACGCCAGCGTGGAGGCGTACTACGCGGACAAGCGGCTGCTGTTTCGAAACGCCGGCCCCGGCCACCTGTGGGTGCTGAATGGGGACGAGCCGGCGGTGCTCGAGCTCGCGGACGGGGCGCCGGGCCGCCGCGCGCTGTTCTCGCTGCGGCGTCCCGCGGACGGCTGGTACGACGCGGCGGCTCGCCGCCTGCAGCTCGGACGTGACGCGCTGCTGGCGCGCGCGGAGCTCGGGCTCCTGGGCGACCACAACGTCGCGAACGCGCTCGCCGCGGCCCTCGCGGTGCGGGAGGCGGGTGTGACCCCGGCCCTCATCGGGCAAGGGTTGCGTTCGTTTCGCGCGTTGCCGCACCGACTCGAGCCGGTGCGCGAGGTCGGCGGCGTCCGCTGGATCAACGACTCGAAGGCCACGAACATCGCCTCGACCGTGGTCGCGGTGGACGCGATGGACCGGCCCTTCGTGCTGCTGCTCGGCGGCCGGCACAAAGGGGAGCCGTACACGCGGTTGGCGCCGTTGCTCCGAGAGAAGTGCCGGCTGGTGATCGCGTACGGGGAGGCGGGACCGCTCGTGGCGCAGGACCTGGGCGGCCAGGTGCCGCTCGAGCGCGGCACCACGTTCGAGGACGTGGTCGCGCGCGCGCGCCGGGCGGCGCAGCCGGGCGACGCGGTGCTGTTGTCCCCTGCGTGCTCGAGCTACGACATGTTCAAGAATTATGAGGAACGGGGCGCGACGTTCCGGAAGCTCGTGGAGCAGATGTGAGGGACACGCGCTGGGAGACCCGCTTGCTGGCGCTGGTCGCGGCGATCCTCGTCGTGTTCGGGCTGACGGCGGTATACGGCGCCTCGAGCCTGTTGACGATCTCAGGCGGGCAGGTGGGCTCGAGCTTCGCTCTCAAGCAGGCGCTCGGGGCGGCGGTCGGCGGGATCGTCGCCGCGCTGCTGGCGCGGTCTGACTATCGCAAGTGGCAGCGGGCCGCGTGGCCGGTGCTCGCGGTCGTGGGGGTGCTGTTGCTCCTCCCGCTGCTCCCGTTCACCGAGCGCATCGCTCCAAGCATCAACGGTGCCCGCCGCTGGGTGAACCTCGGATTCGTAACCGTGCAACCCTCCGAGCTGGCCAAGTTCGCGGTCGTGGTCTGGACGGCGATGCTCGCGGCCAAAAAGGGCGAGCGGATCCGGATGTTCCAATACGGCGTGCTGCCCTTCGTGGTCGTGCTCGCGCCGCTGGTCGCGTTGATCTTCCTCGAGCCGAATCTCTCGATGGCCGTGTTGGTCGGGCTGCTCGCGGGGGTGGTGCTGTTCACCGCCGGCGCGCGCATCGGCCACTTCCTCGCGGTTGCCGTCGTCGCGACGCCCGTCCTGTTCGGCGCGGTGGCGAGCGCGCAATACCGCCTGGCGCGCGTCGTCACGTTCCTGAACCCCGGGAGCGCGCCCTCCGAGGCCACGTGGCAGGTGCACCAGTCGCTCGTCGGGATGGGCGCGGGGCGGGTGTTCGGCGTCGGGCTGGGGCAGGGGCAGCAGAAGCTCGGCTACCTGCCGTACGCCTATTCCGACTTCATTTTCTCCACGATCGGCGAGGAGTGGGGCTTTCTCGGCGTGCTCGCGATCATCGTGCTGTTCGGCACGTTCGCCTGGCTCGGCTTCCGCATCGCGAAGTCGGCCGGCGACCCGTTCGGCCGGCTGCTCGCGGTGGGGCTCACGGGGATGATCGGGATCACCGCGGTGCTGCACATCGGCGTAACGCTCGCGCTCCTCCCGGCCACGGGCATCACGCTGCCGTTCATCTCGTATGGGCGGTCGAGCCTGTTCGTCGCCCTAGTGGCCACCGGAGTGCTGATCAGCATTGGGCGTGGGCGGAGGGCGGCGGGAGCATGAGAACGCGTTTCGCGCAGCGATGAGGATCCTGCTCGCGGGCGGTGGCACGGGGGGGCACCTCATGCCCGCCCTGGCGCTGGCGCAGGCCCTGCGTCAGGCGCGACCCGACATCGAGCCCGTGCTCGTCGGCGCGGCGCGTGGCATCGAGGCGCAGGTGCTGCCGCGTTATCCGTTCCGCCATCATCTCCTGCCAATGGAGCCGATCTACCGGCGCACCTGGTGGAACAACGTGCGCTGGTTGTTGATCGCGGGACGCGCGTGGCGTGCCGTCGGGCGCGTGCTCGAGGGCGAGCGGCCGGTGATCGTGATCGGAACCGGAGGCTACGCCGCAGGCCCGGTCGTGTGGCGCGCGCAGCAGCGTGGCGTCCCCACTGTGCTCCAGGAGCAGAACGCGTTCCCCGGCCTCGCCACGCGCTGGCTCGCGCGGCGCGCGCGGCAGGTGCATCTGGGGTTTCCCGAAGCGCGCGAGCGCCTGCGCGTCGGCCCGCGCACGGCGGTGTTCGCGCTCGGCAACCCGATCCGCGCGCCCGAGCCGGCGAGTCGCGACGCCGCTCTCGTCGAGCTCGGGCTCCTCCCCTCGCGGCCCACGCTCCTCGTGTTCGGCGGCAGTCAGGGCGCGCGGGCGATCAACTACGCGCTCGCGGGCGCGCTCGAGCGCCGCTTACTCGACGGAATCAACGTGGTGTGGGGAACGGGGACGGCGCACGCCGACGCGCTGGCGCGCTACGCCGTCGGGGGGCGAGTGGTCGTGCGCGGCTTTTTCGATCCGATGGCCCTTGCCTACCGCGCGGCGGATCTGGTGGTCGCGCGCGCGGGCGCGATGACGGTCGCCGAGCTGTGCGCTTGGGGTAAGCCGAGCATCCTCGTGCCACTGCCCACCGCCGCCGCCGATCACCAGACGCACAACGCGGCGGCGCTCGCGGCAGCCGGCGCCGCTATCGATCTCTCGGAGCAGGGCCTCACGCCGTACACATTGGCCCAGGAGGTGACCGCGCTGATGGCCGACCGGACCCGACTCGAGTCGCTCGGCACCCTGGCGCGGGACCGGGGACACCCCGACGCTGCCCGGGAAATCATGTCGAAGATTTTGACACTCATTCCGTGAAACATTGGTGGTCTCTTTCGCAAGTTTCGTAGATTTGCTATATTAGCCCCCCACTAATGACCTTGTTTACCACGGTGGATCCCCGCCCGATCCACTTCATGGGGATCGCCGGAGCCGGCATGAGCGGCCTGGCCCTCCTCGCTAAAGACCAAGGCGTAGCGATCACCGGTTGTGATAACGACCCTACGGGCGCCGCCGATTTGGCAGCCAGCGGGGTGGAGATATGGCGGGGTCATGACCCAGGGCATGTAGCTGGGGCCCGGGCGCTCGTGGTCACTGCTGCGGTACCGGGAGACCACCCGGAGCTGAAGCGAGCACGCGCCCTAGGGGTCCCGGTGGTACGGCGGGCTGACGCCCTCAGCCAGGCCGTCGCCGGAGGAACGGTGGTCGCCGTGGCGGGCACGCACGGCAAAACGACCACCACGGTGATGGTCACGGAGGCGTTAGCGGCCGCCGGGCGGGATCCTACGGGACTCGCCGGCGGCCGCGTCGCTAGCTGGGGTGGCAACGCACGGGTCGGGGGGCGGGAGCTGTACGTGGTCGAGGCGGACGAGTTCGATCGCGCGTTCCTCTCGCTGGTGCCGACCGTGGCGGTGGTGAACAACGTCGAGGCCGACCACCTCGAGTGCTACGACGGCAGCGTCGCGGCGCTGGAGCAGGCGTTCGCGCAGTTCGCGGGTCGGGCGCGACGCGTGATCGCGGGTGGCGACGACGCGGGCGCGCAGCGAGTGATGGCGGCCGTGCGTGCGCCCGTGTGGCGGGTGGGGCTGGGCGCGGACGCCGACGTGCGGATTACGCAGCTCGAGCTCGACGAGAAGGGCTCGACGGCGCGGATCGATTTGCCGGGCCGGGGAGGCCGTGCGCTCACGCTGCGGCTGCGCGTACCGGGGCTCCACAACGTGCGCAATGCCGCCGCGGCGCTCGCGGTGGCGCACGAGTTGGGAGCGGATCTCGATCGTGCACTCGCGGCGCTCGCGGAGTTCACGGGCGTAGGGCGCCGGTTCGAGCGGGTGGGTGAAGCGCGCGGTGTGACGGTGATCGACGACTACGCGCACCATCCCACGGAGGTGCAGGCGACGCTCGCGGCGGCGCGCCAGGCGTT
>WNFQ01006332.1_pt1 | contig 10752 bp, 4 predicted proteins | sample 5400171 | NCBI WGS metagenome assembly WNFQ01 (sample SAMN13153356, study PRJNA577476) | soil metagenome | isolation source: 20 cm soil under Madrone tree | place: USA:California | collected 2016-06-14 | reverse complement strand
CACGGCCTGGACGCCGATGCCGCCCTCGCGCTCGGCGCGGCCCGGGCGCTCGCCAAACCGTTCAAGCGAGCCGAATTGCTGCGCGCCATCGCTGAACTGCTCGGTTCCCACGACCCCTAGGCGCCCTGTGCGGAACTCTCCGTATCGCTACGCAACAACCTCGCGAGACACTGCCGCGATCCGCATCGCCGGTATTCGCGCCGGGGCGCGATGCAACTTCGTGATGGTCAATCCGGTTGAGCCGATGACGAGCGCCTCGCCCAGCCAAATCGGACTTGTGCGCAGTTGATCATTCAATCCACGAGGCCGGCCGCGGTGCGAAAGAGACTCGAAATGCCAAAGCCCCTCTCTGCGATTCAAAGCTATGGGCTTGCAGTTCTTGCCGTCTCAGTCGCGCTCCTAGCGGCGCTTCTCCTGCAGCGCTACGGTTTTCGTGGCGTGGAATTCACGGTTTTCCTGCTCGCCATCGTCATAACAGTCTGGTACGGCCGCATGCAGGCTGCGGTTTTCGCGCTTGTTCTCGCATCCTTGGTCTTCAACTACTTCTTCACAGAGCCGCTTTACACCCTCTACGTTACACGTTCCGAACTCCCGTATTATTTCATTTTCATATCTTTTGCATCACTGCTTGCGTGGTTCACCGCCGTCAGGCGCCGAGTCGAGCGAGATCTTGTGCAATCCCGCGACGAACTCGAGAGAGAAATAGCTGAAAGAACTGAGCGGGCCGGACTGCTCGATCTCACGCACGATTCCATTTGCGTACGTGACATTGGCAACGTCATTACATTCTGGAACCGCGGAGCGGAGGAGCTTTACGGTTGGAGGGCAGGGGAAGTGGTCGGCAAGGTCACCACCCACCGTCTGCTGCAAACTGTCTTCCCGGCACCCCTTGACGAGATCAATGCCGAGCTGTTGAGCACAGGTCGCTGGGAAGGCGAGCTCGAGCACACAAAGGCGGATGGAGGCGGCGTGGTGGTAGCGAGCCGGTGGTCTCTGCGTCGCGACGACCACGGGACCCCGGTTGCGATTCTGGAGACCAACAACGACATCACCGAGCGAAATCGGCGGGAGCATGAAATTCGCATGCTCAACGAAGAACTTGGAAAACGGGCCGCTGAGCTTGAGGCCACTAATAAAGAATTGGAAGCGTTTGCCTACTCGATATCGCATGACCTCCGCGCGCCTCTCCGCCATATGGTTGGGTTCACCGAGCTTTTGAAAAAAAATGCCGCTTCACTGCTGGACGGCAAAAGCCAACGATATGTGGCAATCACCTTGGAAGCGGCAAAGCGGATGGGGAACCTGATCGACGACCTTCTAGCCTTTTCCAGAATAGGCCGTGCCGAAACGCGCAAGACAACGCTCAGCTTGCAACAGCTTGTACAAGAAGCTTTAGCCGAGGCTGGGCAGGACACGGGAGGGCGCAAAATCGTTTGGAGAGTTGGTGCATTACCCGCGTGGTACGGAGACCGTTCCATGCTACGACTGGCACTCGTCAATCTCGTTTCGAATGCTGTTAAGTTCACGCGGACGCGCCCGCAGGCCGAAATTGAAATAGCGTGCATGGAGCAGCGACAAGATCAGGTTGTGGTATTCATCCGGGACAATGGAGTTGGATTTGACATGAAATACGTTGATAAACTATTTGGAGTATTCCAACGCCTGCATACGCCCGAGGCGTTTGAGGGCACCGGCATAGGGCTGGCTACCGTTCAGCGTATCGTGCATCGACATGGAGGAAGGGTCTGGGCGGAGGGCGAGGTGGATAGCGGTGCTACCTTTTATTTTTCGTTGTCTAAGCCGCAGGAGTCTGACTTATGAGCACCTTGGGACGCATCTTGATTGTTGAAGACGACCCCAACGATGTGGAGCTTACCCTGACGGCCCTGGAGGAATATAACCTTGCCAACGAGGTTATTGTTACTCGGGATGGTGAAGAGGCCTTGGATTATCTCTATTGCCGGGGGAACTTCAGTGCACGCTCGAATGACAACCCCGCCGTACTGCTGCTCGATTTGAAGTTGCCCAAGCGCGATGGGCTCGAGGTGTTACGGCAGATCAAATCGGACGAGAAACTCAAGTTGATTCCCGTGGTCGTGCTCACATCTTCGCATGAAGAAAAGGACGTGGTGGCAAGTTATAAGCTTGGCGTGAACGCCTATGTCGTCAAGCCGGTGGATTTCCACGAGTTTGTGAACGCCGTCAAGGAACTAGGGATTTTTTGGGCCGTCATAAACGAGTCGCCACCTGGAAGCATGAAAAAGAACTAGCCGGACATGACACCTCCCTTGCGTATTCTGTATCTTGAAGATGATCCTAGGGACGCAGAGCTCGTTCAGGAGTCGCTCGAGGCCGAGGGTATTATCTGCCAGGTAACACGTGTTGAAACCCGGGCAGATTTCATTGCGTCACTGGATCAGGGTGGCTTTGGCGTGATTCTCGCAGATTATGCCCTTCCCTCCTTCGACGGAATGTCTGCGCTAATGATCGCCCAACAAAGGTGGCCGCATCTCCCATTCATTTTCGTGTCCGGCACCTTGGGTGAAGAAGTGGCAGTTGAAGCGCTCAAAATCGGCGCGACGGACTACGTTCGCAAGACGCTGCTGTCGAGGATTGTGCCCTCGGTGCAACGGGCGCTACGAGAAGCCCGGGAAAGAATGGAACTCAGCCGCGCCGCCGAGGCGCTGCGGCGGAGCGAGGCTTACCTAGCCGAAGCACAGCGACTGAGCCGTACAGGTAGCTTCGGTTGGAAAGTTTCCAGCGGAGAGATCTACTGGTCAGACGAAACCTATCGAATGGTGGGATGCGAGCGATCGACCAAGCCGACGTTCGAGCTGGTGTACCAACGAATTCATCCGGACGACCGCGCTTTCGTGCAACGGATCCTAGATTGCGCATTCCGCGACGGGACGGCCGTGGATTTTGAACATAGATTCCTGATGCCGGATGGTTCCGTCAAATATGTCCGGGTTTTGGCAAAGGCCGTAAGAGATGAATCGGGCAACCTGGAGTACATCGGAGCTGCGATGGACCTCACCGCGCAAAAGGGGGCGCAGGCCGAGCACGAGCGGCTCCAGGAGCGGCTGCGTCAGGCCGAGAAGATGGAAGCGGTTGGACGGCTGGCCGGTGGCATCGCGCACGACTTCAACGGTGTCCTCGCCGGCGTCTATGCCTACGGGGAAATGCTCGTCGAGGAAACACCCGCGGGTTCGCCGCTCAAGCGCTATGCGCAGAACGTGCTCACCGCTGCGTCCCGTGGCCGTGAGCTCGTGGAACAGATCCTCACATACAGCCGCAGCCAGAACGTCAAGCGCGCGCCGGTCGACATCGCCCATGTCGTGGCGGAGACGCTCGAGTTGGTCCACGGCTCGCTCCCGGTCGGCATCCGTCTGGGGGCCAATACCTCCGAGTCGCCTCTCGTCGTGACCGGCGATGCCACCCGACTGCACCAGGTGGTAATGAACCTGTGCAGCAATGCGATCCACGCCATGAACGGAGGCGGGAGCTTGCACGTGTCGCTCGAGGCCGCCGACTTCTCCACCGAGCGGGCGCTCTCGCACGGAACACTTCGGCCGGGACGCTACGCGTGCCTGGCCGTCAAAGACAGCGGATCCGGCATAGACGAGGCGACGCTGTCCCGTATTTTCGAGCCGTTCTTTACGACCAAGAAAGCCGACAGGGGCACCGGTCTGGGCCTGTCGTTGGTTTACGCGATCGTCACCGACTCGGGCGGCGCAATCGACGTGAAGAGCGCGCCTGGGCAGGGAAGCACGTTTACGGTCTACCTGCCGCACTCCCCGGACACGCTGATCACGCTCGAGGCCGCGGCGCCCGCGGCGCATCGAGGCCATGGCGAGCGTGTGCTGCTCATCGACGACGAGGAACCGGTGCTCGCCGCGACCGCCGAAGTGCTGTCGCGGCTCGGCTACGAGGCGGTGTCGTTCTCCGATAGCCACGCCGCGCTCGCTGCATTCCAGGCCGCGCCCGAGCGATTCGACGTCGTTGTCACCGATGAAGCCATGCCCGGGCTCACCGGGACGGGACTGGCGCGTGTGTTACGCAGCCATCGGCCCGACTTGCCGATCGTGTTGGTGAGCGGCTATACCGGCGCGCTCCAGACGCAGCAAGCGCTCGCCGCCGGCGTCCGTGAGCTTCTCTCCAAGCCGATCCGGTCGCACGAGATGGCCGCCACGCTTGCGCGCGTCCTGCCCGCCCGCCAAGAGAATCCATAGACACAGGCTTACACTATGTAGTAGAGGTCCCAAGCCTGGGCAAGTTCGCCTCCGACACGAATGTTGCGTAATCCAGCAAGTTCTATTGGGGCTCAGGCAACGTCATTTCAGAAGGTGTGCACTTTCCTTTAAGACGGTCAGCGGAGAGTGGATTACTGGGACCAAAGCGAACATTTCTATATGGGTATCGCAAATATTGTTCTATTGTTCGCATAATATAGGTCATTAGCGAGATCAAGCTACGGATCGCCGGGAGAAGCACGCGTGAGGGATCTTGCGGATTACTCATTCTCTCCGTTGCGGAACGGCAACTTGACTCTGTATCGGGGTTCCGGAAACGGACTGCCGCCGATCCTGCTAGTCACGGCGGAAAATGCCTCAGCCACCAGCCACAATCGACTCGAACACGAATACACGCTCAGGGCCGACCTGGATGCCGCCTGGGCGGCGCGCCCAATCGAACTTTCCCGCCACCGCAACCGCTTGGCGCTGGTACTCGAAGACCCTGGGGGCGCGGTCCTCGATCAACTGTTCGGTTGGCCGCTGAGGATAACGGAGTTTCTGCGCATCGCGATCTCCCTCGCAGGGGCGTTGCGCCAAGCGCATGCGCGCGGACTCATCCATAAAGACATCAAGCCGGCGAACATCTTGGTAGATGTGGCAAGCGGCGGTGTTTGGCTCACCGGCTTCGGCATTGCCTCCCGTCTGCCGCGCGAGCGCCCCAACCCCGAGCCGCCCGACGTGATCGCCGGAACGCTCGCCTATATGGCGCCTGAGCAGACCGGGCGGATGAACCGCTCGATCGATTCCCGAAGCGATCTCTACTCTCTCGGCATCACCTTCTATGAGATGCTTACCGGCGCGCCGCCCTTCAGCGCCGCCGATCCGCTGGAATGGGTGCACTGCCATATTGCCAGGCAGCCTGTTCCGCCCGAGGAGAGGACGAGGAAGACTCCCCGGGCTCTATCGCTCATCACCATGAAACTCCTCGCCAAGACCGCGGAGGAGCGCTACCAGACCGCTGCGGGTGTCGAGGCGGATCTGAGGCGATGTCTCGCGGGATGGGAGTCGCATGGCCGCATCGATCCGTTTCCGCTAGGCACAGCCGATGCTTCGGACCGGCTGATGATCCCGGAGCGGTTGTACGGGCGCGAGCGGGAGATCGAAACGCTGCTCGCCTGTTTCGACCGCGTTGTGGCCCACGGCACGCCGGAACTCGTGCTCGTGTCTGGATTTTCTGGGATCGGCAAGTCCTCCGTGGTGCACGAGCTGCACAAGGAGCTTGTTCAACCGCGCGGGCTATATGCGTCCGGAAAATTCGACCAGTACAATCGCGACATTCCCTACGTCACGTTAGCCCAAGCCTTCCAGAGCCTGGTGCGCTCACTTCTGGGTCGAAGCGAAGCGGAGCTTGGCCGGTGGCGTAGCTCCCTTAGCGAGGCGCTCGGCACGAACGGTCAGCTCATCGTGGACCTCGTTCCCGAGCTGGAGGTTATCATTGGAAAGCAGCCGGTGGTTCCAGAATTGCCGCCGAACGATGCCAAAAACCGCTTCCAGAATGTATTCCGGCGTTTCCTTAGCGTATTCGCGCATAGGGAGCACCCGCTCGCGTTGTTTCTTGATGATTTGCAATGGCTGGATACCGAGACGCTCGACTTGCTCGAGCACCTGATCTCGCACTCTGAGGTGCAGCACCTACTGCTGGTCGGGGCCTACCGGGAGAACGAGGTGAGCTCGTCTCACCCGCTGATGCGCATGCTCGGGGCAATCCGCGAGACCGGTGCAAGGGTGCATAAGATAGAGCTGAAACCCCTTGGGCTCGACGATGTGGGGCAGCTCGTCGCCGATGCCCTGCATTGCGAGGCGCAGCGTGCGCGGCCCTTGGCGCAGCTGGTGTACGAGAAGACCGGCGGCAATCCGTTCTTCGCAATCCAGTTCTTCGCCGCGCTGGCTGACGATGGGCTTGTCACGTTCGACCCGGTGGCGCCAGCTTGGCGATGGGACATCGATCGCATTCGCGCCAGGAGCTACACCGATAATGTGGTGGACCTCATGGCCGGTAAGCTCAGGCGTTTCTCCGATACGACCCAAGAAGCCCTGAAACAGCTCAGCTGCCTCGGCAGCGTCGTCGAGATCGCCACTCTGAACCTGCTTCACAGGGAATCAGAGGAGCCGATGCGCGCAGCACTCTGGGAAGCAGTGCATGCGGGCCTCGTCGTCGGTCAGGGTAGTGGCTACAAGTTTATGCACGACCGGATCCAGCAGGCAGCGTATTCGCTGATTCCCGAAGCGCAGCGTGCCGAGGTCCACTTAAGTATGGGCCGTGTGCTGCTGGCGAGCATGACGGCGGACCAGCTCGCCGAGCATCTGTTCGATGTCGCGAATCAGCTCAATCGGGGCGCCCCACTGCTGATTGACCCCGACGAGAAAGCGCAGGTGGCGACAATCAACCTGCGCGCCGGGCGAAAAGCCAAGGCGTCGACGGCTTATGCGTCGGCGCGTGCGTATTTTACGGCCGGCATGGCATTGCTCGACGAAAAAGACTGGGGCAACCAGTATGAGTTGAAACACAGCTTATGGCTCGAACGAGCGGAGTGCGAGCTTCTGAGCAGTAACTTCGAAACAGCCGAGCAACTGTTGGTGGAGCTATCGCAGCGTGGGACGTCTAAAGTCGATCAGGCGGCCGTCTGCCGGCTGAAAGTCCAGCTTCATGAGGTGAAGGGCGAATGCGCCCAAGGCGTCGACAGCGCACTCAGGTGTCTGCGCCTGTTTGGCATTGACCTGCCGGCACAACCCTCTTGGGAACGCGTTCAGGCCGAATATGAGACGCTCTGGAGCAATCTAAAAGGGCGCCCGATCGAGAATCTGATCGACCTACCACTGATGAGCGATCGGGAAATACAGGCCGCCATGCAAGTGCTCTCGGTGCTGCTGTCCTCGGCCTACTTTACAGACCTCCATTTGAATTGCTTGCACTTGTGCCGAATGTTGAACCTCAGCATGCAATATGGGGTGAGCGGCGCCTCCGCGCACGCCTGCGGCTGGCTCGGGGTAATCCTCGGCCACGTGTTTCACCGTTACCAGGAGGGTTATCGTTTCGCCAAGCTCGCATGCGATCTTGCCGAAAAGCACGGCTTCATCTCCGACAAAGCAAAGATCCTTGAATCGAGGAGTCTAGCCGCATTCTGGACTCAGCCGCTCGCGAGCGCGATCGATTTCAATCGGGCGGCCCTTCGCACCGCTACCGAGTCGGGCGATCTGAACTACGCGTGCTACTTCGTGCATGAATTCATCGAATTCCTCCTCCAGGAGAATCGGCCTCTCGAGGAGGTGTGGTACGAGTCGCAGAGGGCCCTGGATTTCGCCCGCAGAGCACGGTTTCGCGACGTCGCGGACCTCATCGTGAGCCAGCAACACTTCATCGCTACCATGCAGCTGCGCACCGCGCCCTACTCTACCTTCAGCGACGCACAGTTAGACGAGGTGGCGTTCGACACGCAGCAGACGGGCGACCGGATGCCCATGCTGACCGGCTGGTACTGGATCCTCAAAACGAAGGCGCGGTTCCTCTCAGGGGACTACGCGGGGGCCCTCACGGCAGCCGGTAAGGCCAAGCCGCTGCTGTGGACCACGGTTGGCGAACCCATGTTGCTCGACTACTTCCACTACACCGCGCTGACGGTTGCCGCATGCTATGAGAAAGCGTCGGTCGACCAGCAGCGAGAGTGGCGAGGCCTCCTGACGGCCCACCTCGAACAACTTCGCGAGTGGAACGATAACAATCCACCCACGTTCCGCGACAAGCACGCTCTGGTGTCGGCGGAGATCGCGCGTCTTGAAGGACGAGACACCGATGCCATGCGTCTATACGAGCAGGCTATTCAATCCGCTCGCGAGCACGGCTTCGTCCAGAACGAGGGCGTCGCCCATGAGGTAGCCGCGCGGTTTTACGCGGCGCGCGGCGTGGAGAGCATTTCCAACGCAAATCTGCGAGACGCGCGGCAATGCTATTTGCGCTGGGGCGGGCTCGGCAAGGTGCGGCAACTCGAGCGTCTTCATCCATGGCTCGCCGAGGAATCCGCTCCCTCTGTGGTGAGTGCGACGATCGATGCGCCGATAGAGCAGCTGGACGTCGGGACGGTGGTCAAGGCTTCGCAGGCGGTATCGAGCGAGATCGAGCTCACTAAGCTCATCGAGACGCTCATGAGAATCTCAATCGAGCATGCAGGGGCCGAGCGGGGCCTGCTGATACTTTTCACGGGCAACGACCACACCGTGGTACGCACGCTCGAAAGCGTGATCCTAGACGATGCCTCGGCCCAAATCCCATTCCCCACGGACGAATACGTCCGTGAGAAGCACGCCCGCTCCGTGCTCTGCCTGCCCCTGGTCAAACAAGCCAAGCTTGTCGGCGCATTGTATCTTGAGAACAGTCTAACGCCGTGCGTGTTCACGTCGGCCAAGCTCGCGGTGCTCAAGATGCTGGCCTCGCAGGCGGCAATTTCGCTCGAGAACGTGCGACTCTATGACGAGCTGCGCACGGAAAACAGCGAGCGCCAGCGGGCCGAAGCCAGGCTACTGCGCAGCGAGGTCTATTTGACCGAGGCCCAGAAACTCAGCCATACGGGCACGTTTGGTTGGAACCCCCGCAGCGGGGAAATATACTGGACAGAGGAGACTTTCCGCATCTTTGGGTACGACCCGGTGAGCAGCCCGACCCTGGGGCTGATTCAACGCCGGGTCCACCCGGACGATGCTGCCGCCTTCCGGCAGGTGGTGGAGCGCGCCTCGGAGGATGGGCAGGACTTTGCTCACGAGTATCGATTGCGGATGCCGGATGAAAGGGTCAAACACATTCATGTCGTGGCCAGTGCCTCCCGTGATGGAGTAGGTGAGGTCGATTTCGTCGGTGCGGTGATGGACGTCACTGATCGCAAGAAGGCCGAGCAGAAATTCAAGGATCTACTGGAGGCGGCCCCTGATGCGATGGTCATCATGAATCGCAACGGCGACATTGTGCTGGTTAATTCTCAGACTGAGAAACTCTTCGGTTACCAACGTGATGAGCTGTTGGGCGAACTTGTGGAGATGTTGGTGCCGCAGCGCTATCGCGCAAAGCATCCGGCCCACCGAGAAGGCTTCTTCGCGTATCCGCGCGCGCGATCCATGGGTGCCGGCCTCGAACTCCACGGATTGCGTCGGAATGGGACCGAATTTCCGGTGGAAATCAGCCTGAGCCCGCTCGAGACCGAGGAGGGCACGCTGGTCATGAGCGCGATCCGCGATATCACGGAGCGCAAGCGCGCGCAGGCCGAGCGCGAGCTGCTCGGGCAGCGGCTGCGCCAGGCGGAGAAGATGGAATCTGTCGGACGGCTCGCCGCCGGTATCGCGCACGACTTCAACAACGTGCTGGCGGGCGTGTTCGCTTACGGCGAAATGCTCGTCGAGGAGACTCCCGAGCACTCCGCGCTCAAGCGCTATGCCAAGAACGTGCTCACCGCCGCGACGCGTGGCCGCGCGCTCGTCGAGCAGATCCTGGCTTACACCCGCAGCCAGATCGGCAAGCGCGCACCGATCGACATCGGGCCGGTCGTGGCCGAGGCGCTCGAGCTGCTGCGCGGCTCGCTTCCCGCCGGCATCCGTCTGGAGGCGAGCACCCCGCAGTTGCCTCTCGTGGTGATCGGTGATGCCACTCAGCTGCACCAGGTGGTGATGAACCTGTGCAGTAACGCGATCCAAGCCACGAGCGCGGGCGGCACGCTGCGCGTGGCACTCGAGGCCGTGGATCTCCCCGCCGAACGAGCGCTCTCCAACGGCACGCTATGGCCGGGCCATTACGTGGGCCTGACGGTCGAGGACAGTGGATCGGGCATGGACGCGGCGACGCTCTCACGCATCTTCGAGCCGTTCTTCACCACCAAGGAGATCGGCCGCGGCACCGGCCTCGGTCTGTCGCTGGTGTACGCAATCGTCACCGACGCGGGCGGCGCGATCGATGTACACAGCATCCTCGATCAGGGCAGCACCTTTACCATCTACCTCCCCCGCGCGCAGGGCGCACTGGTCACCGCCGAAGCGGCAGAAACCCCGCTGCCCCGCGGCAACGGCGAGCGCGTGCTGCTGGTCGATGACGATGCGAATGTTCTGGCGATGACTGCCGAGGTGCTCTCCCGCCTTGGCTACGAACCGGTGTCATTCTCCGACAGCCGCGCCGCACTCGCCGCATTCGAGGCCGCGCCCCGCTCCTTCGACGTCGTGGTCACCGATGATGTCATGCCCGGGCTCACCGGGACCGGGCTCGCGAGCGAGTTGCGCCCGCAACGGCGCGAGTTGCCGATCGTACTGGTGAGTGGCTATAGCGGCCCGATCCTGGCACAGCGGGCACTCGCCGCCGGCGTCAGCGAGCTGCTCGTCAAGCCGCTGCAGTCGCGCGACATCGCCGCTGCGCTGGCGCGCGTCCTGCACGCCGCTCAGTAGATGATGTCGACCCGTGCGCTGAAGACATACCCCGCGCCGCGCT
>WNFQ01004256.1_pt1 | contig 10753 bp, 4 predicted proteins | sample 5400171 | NCBI WGS metagenome assembly WNFQ01 (sample SAMN13153356, study PRJNA577476) | soil metagenome | isolation source: 20 cm soil under Madrone tree | place: USA:California | collected 2016-06-14 | reverse complement strand
TCTCTTTGCGCAAGATCAGCTTGATCCTCGAATCGGAGCGCTCGATCCGCTCCAAAAATGCATGAACTGCGGGAATCGTGGAGGCATCGTCGGCGATGCAAAGTTCCCAGCGCTCGTAAATTTGCCCTCTTACCGAATCGATCGCGGCTTCAAGAAGCCCGAGATCGGGATTGTAAACCGGTAGCAGGACCGAGATGAGCGGGTGGCGTTGCAATCGTCGAACGCGGCGGCACAGATTGATTCGATCGGTTGCGCTGGCGGCATCGAAAGCGGCAATCCAGCGTTCGTAATTCGATTGCGCCGAGGCAGGGGGCGTCACTTTGGCCCGGCTCGTCTCCTCGTTGGAATGTGCGCCGCGCCGCGAGACCCAATTGCCTAGCGAACGAACGATCGCGAGCGCAGCGTGCAATTGCATCCGCCAAAGCTTGCGGATTCTCCGGCGACGCCAACAAACCGTTCAACTCATGGTGAATCCATTCACCGATGCCGCCAACGTCCGCGCTGATAATTACTTTTCCCAGACTTGCCGCTTCAATGATCGAAATCGGCATTGTTTCGTCGCGCGATGGACAAATGAGAGCGTGTGCAGCGGACAACAGCGAAAGCGCTTCGTCGTGCTCGAGCGCTTCGATCAATTCCACATTCTCCAGTTGCGAGGAGTGACGACGAACCTCTTCGAAGAATAGTCGATCCAAAATTCGCCCGGCGAGCTTAAACGACGCTTTCGTCTGCGTCGTCCGGTCAAGTTTTCCTATCGCTTCCACGAGAATGTCCTGTCCTTTGCGCGGCTCGAAACTTCCCAGCGCGACAAAGGAGAGCGATGCGCCGTTTGTCTCGGGCGCCACATGTTCCGGTTCCGGAATGCCGTAGGGCACCACCTCAATCCTCGTTCGCGAAGCGCCCGCGAGAATGCGCGCCGTTTGCCGGGTCGGCACCACAATCAACTGCGCGATTTGCAGTGCGTCCCGCACTTGAGAAATCTGTTTGATGAACCGGACGGCCACGAGCGTCTCGTGCAGATACCAGATCAGTGGCACATTCTCGCCATGCGCGGCCTCGACGGCCGGCCAGCTCGTAATGGTGTTGGCAACGACAACGTCAGATTCACGGCAGAGCGCGCACAGTTTTTCCCGCTTCGGATCAATCAGAAGCGTGGGATCAACTTCGACACAAACGCCGGCATTCTTCAGCAGGTCGGAGATTGGTCCGTCTTCTGGCGCGGCGACCAGAGGCTGCCACCCATTTTCCTTGAGCCAGCGCCCGAGGTAGAACAAGGCAAACGGCGCGCCGCTCGGCGTCATCTCGTGTGAGACAAGTAAAATACGCCGCGAATCCATTGTGCCCTTATCGACGCGATCCGATCATTTCGCCTGCACGAAGGGATGTCATGGCCGTTTGCGGCTGCGATTGAGCCGATGAAATTGCTTCCTCGACCAGCTGAAGGAACTCCGTGCCAAAGCGATCGAGCGTAAAATATTTTTCGTAAGCCTTTCGCGAATTTCTCGCCAGCTTCTCAAGCAGTTCGGGTTCGCGAACGAGGCGCTCAATGGCGGTGGCCAAGCCGTGAGCGTCGCCCGGTTTGAACAACAAACCATCTTCTTCGGGAACCAGCTTTTCTCCCACTGCGCCGACGCTCGTGCTGAGGATTGCCTTCCCCAGGGCCATGCCTTCGATAAGTGTAAGTGGCCCGGTTTCATCCCACGACGCAGAAATCATCACGTCCACATCCCGGATTAATGCGAGGGCGTCATCATGAGTGACATAACTACGAACGATGAGAGACGAGCACGCCGCGGTCGCAGCTTCTATTTGCTTGGTAATTTTCAGATCATTCGGACGTCCGATGATTTGAAAATGAGCTCTCTCCAAAACAGTCCGAGGAAGTTTACGCAACGCCTCCAAGAAAATTTCCTGCCCTTTGCGACGTTCAATGGTGCCGAGCAAAAGAAATCGCGGCGGGCCAGCTTTACGCACTGGCAGCGGCCCGAATTTGTGCGCCGTATCAGGAATACCGTAGAGCAGCCGGCGGATCGGGCGGCGGGCAAAGGGCTGGTAGATCAGGGAGCTGTGCGTGTCTGGCGTCACAATGAGATCGGCGAGGCTGACAGTGGTGCGCAATTTTGTGTCGCGGCGCAGGTAATGCTCGCCCACCAGGCCCTCGTGAATCCACCAGATGTGGGGAATGGCTTTCCGTTGCGCCGCGGCGATGGCTGGCGCGCCAAAAATTGTGCTCGCCACCAGACAATCAAAGCTGCGCGCAAAGTTCGTGAACGATTCGTGGCCCGTTGTCACCAGCGGATCCACAATCACCGGGACGCCTGCTTCGACAAATTTTTCCCGCAGCGGGCCGTCTTCCGGCGACATGATAGCCACAAAAACGCCGCGCTCCCGGCACCACTTGGCCGCATGCAATAAGATAATAGGCGCGCCGCTCCAGGTCAGATCGTGCGAAACGAAAAGAAGATCGCGTGAAGACGTTGACACGGGAGAAAATTCCGGCGCGAACATTCGAATCGGCGTGGGCGAATCGGCATAGAGCCAGTCGCGCATATCCTCGGTGTAATAGGGATCGCGGCAGGTCAAACCGGCCCAGCGTTTGAGCAAAAAGATGGAAGATTTATCGCGTGGCCGGGCTTTCGTTTTATCTTCGCTGTCGCCGATCGAGATGTGCCCGCGATGGATCATCGTCGCGAAGGGCGTGTAAACGCAACGCATGCCGTCCTGGCGAATCTTGAAACAAAGATCGGTGTCCGAATGCGAGACAGGTGTGTTCGTTTCATCAAATTCACCCAGGCGAGAAAAGTCTTCTCGCCGCAACGCCAGACACGCACCCGAGAGCACGGAAACATTCCGCATCGATTGCGCGAGATTAAAATAATCCACCGAGTCTGCATTCCACTGGTGAAACGCAGTGCCGATAAACCCGCGCACTCCCATGACCAGCCCGGCGTGCTGAATTTTTCCGTTCCCGTAAATCATTTTCGGCGATACCGCTCCCACCTGCGGGTTTTCCAGAGGTTCAATCAAATTTTGTATCCAATCCCGCTGCCCGCTCTCCACGTCGTCATTAAAAAAAATGAGTCGTTCACCGCTGGCGGCACGCGCGCCTCGATTGCATTTCGCGGAAAAATTGAACGGCTGATCGAAAGCAACGAAGCGCACGTTTGTCCCAACAGGCAGTTTGTTTGAAACGGCAGCTATGAGCGCACTGTTCGTGACGAGCACAATTTCCAACGCCGGATAATCGGTTTGCTTAGGTAATTCATGTGCGCAAGCTTCGGCACGGGAAGCCGAATCGGTCGGAACGATAATCGAAACGCGCGGCCAGTTTGTGATTTTCATCCGCGCGCGGTTGGCTGTCGGATATTCGAGCACCTCGGCGCTCAATCCACGCCGTTGCATTGCATCACGCAACGCCGCCAGGTTTGTTTTCCGTGCTTCTGGTTTGCCGCCCACATTTCCCGACGCGGCATGTTCCCGCCAATGATAGAGCACGTGCGGAATATGTTGGATGGCGTGCGTGCGCTCGGTGGCGCGCAAAGCAAGATCGTAATCTTGCGATAAATCGAATTCTTTTCGAAAACCGCCCACAGTCGCAACCAGATCCCGCCGGTACGCGGTTAAATGGCCGAGATACATGAACGATTGCAAAAGTTCAGGACTCCATTCTGGTTTGAAAAATGGGGAGTGCCGTATTTCCTTCTCGCTCCAGCGGTCTTCGTCGCTGTAAAAAATTTGTGTCTCGGGCGATTCGCGAATCGCCTTTGCCAGCTCGTAAAGCGCAAAGGGCGCGAGCAAATCGTCATGATCGACGCAGGCTACGAAATCGCCCGTCGCGAGCTCGAGTGCGCGATTTGTATTTTCTGCGATGCCAGCATTCTGTGGCAAATACCGGACGTGAAACCGCGGCTCCTGCGCTTCCCAGCGTTTCAGTATATCCAGTGTCTCAGAATTATCTGACCCACCATCGACCAAGCAAACTTCCCAGTTGTCGTAGGTTTGCCCAAAGACAGAGGCGAGCATCTCGTGGAGAAACTTCGGCGGCGTATTGTGAACCGGCAGGAGCAAGCTGATTTTCGGACGCCTCGCCCAGCTCCGCGCTACCTGGCGCTGCTCATCGAGCCCATCTGCATCCAGCTCGTGCTCGCGAATCCATGCCGCGTAGCGCTCCACCGGATCGAGAACTGGCGGCGCCACACTTTGTGTAGATGGCGCGGCTTTCGTTTCCGGCAGAAATATCCGCCGTAAATTGCGCGGGAGTCGCCGAATTTCGCGCACGACTCTTTCTGAAATCGGGCGCTGTACCTTCGGTTCCCTTAAGATTTTTTTCTGCTCTTTGATCTGCTGCTTCAAGTCCCGAACTTTCCATCGGAGTGCTATCAGTTGCTCCGCTTGCGCATCCATGATTTCCTGCGCCTTTTCGAATTTGTCTTGCCAATCTGAAATGACGCGCACCTGATAATCCATGACCTCCTGCGCTTTCCATCGGTCGCCGAGAACGGAGTCCAACCAGATCTGCCGGCTCTGGAACGCAGCGGTCTCTCGCTCGGCGCGCGCGACCCGCGCCTGCGCGTCGATCCGCTCGGCCGCTAAATAATAAATCTGCGCCATCTCGCGACCGTTGGTGAAGAGTTGTGTCTGCAAAAGCGATTCGCTTTTTGGCCGCTTGCCCGCCAGTGCAACCCCCAGGCCGATTCCCTCGTGAAACTCTGCGTGCGAGCGATGAGAAATGAATTCCGTCCACGTCCGGAGCGGGGCGTCGTCACGCTCAAGCCCGAGCCCATGCACTACAACAATCGCGTTCGTTCCGAGCTTTGATTTCCACGCGGCCAACTCTTTGCGGATGATTGATCCGGAGTCGCAATCGTCAATTAGCAAAAGATCGACATCGTCATTTATAAAATTCTTTGCCAAATCAACTGGCGCGCCTGCGAGAAATTGCGCGGCTTCACCATAGAACTCCTCGCCGTAGGCTCGACCCGATTGCCAAACAGCATCCTCGCTTTCCTGGTCTTCGTCGCGACGAATCGCGATGCACCGGCAGTCAATTCGCCTTTCGCGCGCGGCCTGACAAAAAGTAAAGAACGCCTCGCCTTCATCGAACCCGATCGTCACGATCAATTTCGGTTTTTCGATCGCCACCAGATCGTAGAGCAAAGGCAAATAGAATCGGATTGGGCCGCCGCGATAAAACTTCGGCATGAAACCATGCAGACTGGGCAATTCTGACAGCATCGGTGGACGCTCGGTCACGAAGCGAAGTTTACCGCGACCGGGAACCGCGCCAAGCTCCCCGCCTGACTTTTTTTGAGCACCGGCTATCGTTAGCGACGCCCAACCGGCCGGACATAACATTCGCCGCGATGCATCCAGACGGCCTGCGCGCCATGGTGCGTTACGCTGGACTCGAGGTGCTCGAAGGGCGCACGCAATGGGAGGACTTGGAGCAATACGATTCGGAGAGCAACAAATGGCACGACTCCGTGCTCTTAGCGCGAAAAACCAATTCTGAGCGAGAGGGATCGTGAACGCAGCTCCGTTTAACGCCTCCGGTTTGCCTTCAAATAACTTCCGGCCTCGCCTCTACGGCATGGGCGCTTGGACGGAACACATTTTCTTCGCCTACGATCTCGCGGCCCAGGAACGCGCCGGCATTTTCGCCGAGCTCGGAACCGATCGAGGCGAGAGTTATTTCGCCTTCTGTCAATCGGTCGCCGAAAATCAAACGAACACACGCTGTTTTGCTGTCGACACATGGAAAGGAGACGCGCACTCCGGGTTCTATGACGAAACAACTTTCCAACAGGTCGAGTCGCATAATCGCACCCACTACCAACTCTTCTCCCAGCTGCTGCGCCGCACATTTGACGAGGCGCTCGCTCAGTTCGGCGACGGCAAGATCGATATCCTGCATTTGGATGGTTTGCATTCCGAATCCGCCGTTCGGCACGATTTGAATAACTGGCTGCCAAAAGTTGCGCCTGGCGGCCTCGTCTTGTTGCATGACGTAAACGTGCGTGCCCGAGGCTTTGGAGTTTGGAAAGTTTGGGACCAACTCAAACAGCGCGGACGTTCATTCACCTTCAACCACGGACCGGGACTTGGCCTTTGGGAGAAACCGCCGCAGCGCGCGTCCGGCTTCGTGAATGCATTTCTTGACCCAAACAGCGAATCCCGCGGCGCCTTGGTTGATTATTACAATGGCAAGTCTCGCGAACTGCAATGTCGGATAGCAGAGGAATGGCAAAGCGGCAATATTCGGCAAAGTCCATCGGCTCAGGAAACTGTCATTCAGATTTTCTACACTAGCGACGGCACCCACCGGGAAATGGACTCGATCAACGCGCGAATCGGACACGACAATTGGAAGGATGTTTCCATTACTTTGCCTGCCGGGGCTGGAGCATCGCCATTGCGAATCGATTTTGTAAGCGCGCTCAATGTCATCGACATCGCCTCCATCCGCATCCTGGGATCAGGCCAGGTCCTTTTTCAGGCCGCGGCACCGGCTGAGTTCCATAAAATCGACATCCGTGGCGATGCTGATCGTCTGCCCCATTCGAACTTTCTCCGGCTTAAGATTACCGGAATCGATCCGCAGTTATATTTGCCACCGATCTCTTCGAGCGCCGGGAACTGGATCGTCGAAATGCGATTGCGCGTCCACGCCGGAATCCCGGGCGATTAAGAAAAAAGAAAACGCTAACGCCATTCACGACGCGATGGGGACACGAGCTCATCGTTGGCTCTCGAGTGATCGGTGACCATGCGCTATTCGATTTTTTGCTCGTACGAGCTCTCGACCCGCACCGCCACATCTTTGTAGCCGTAATCGGCCTCGTAAATCTGTTTCATGCAATGGAGCGACTTCTCCCGCTCGCTCATCCGCTCATAAACCAGTCCCAGATTGTAAACGATCTCTTTCTTCATCGCGTCCATGGACAAAATCTCTCCGGCCGCGTCTTCCAACTGCTTCGCCGCCAGGTCGAGCATGCCGAGCTCGCGGTAACAGCGGCCGAGCAGGTTCATCGCTTTCAAGCGCGCATTTGGATTTTGCCGCGCTCGCTGTAACTCGGGCAACGCTTCGCGGAAATGCCCCGCGTTGACGAGGTGCTCGCCCAGTTCAAAGCGAAGCTGGAGGTCGGTCGGATTCCGCTCCGCTCGCTGGCGTGCATCGTTGATCAGAATTTCTGCGCGCTTTTTTGTCGCGACCCTCAATTCCTCGGATTTCTTCGCATAAAGCTCATCGCCAGCGCGGTGAGTCGAGAGGAATTCTTCATGCGCAGCGATCTCGCGCTCGAAGCGTTTCATTCTCAAATCGGAAACTTTCCGGACCAGCCCGGCATCGGTGCTCTTGGTCAGATTAACAGCGTATTGATACCAGGCGGTAGCCGCCTCGATCTCGTTCTTTTGCTCGTTGAGTGCGCCCAGGCGTCGCACTAGATCGACATTTTCGGGCTGCGCTTGATGGAGCGCGTAGGTTTCCGCAATTTGTTGGTCGAGCAATTCGCCCGTCAACTGCATCCGGCTTTGCTGCTCGAGCGAGATGGCTACCTCCTTGTCCTTGATCAAGTCACGGTAACTTTCCGCCTGCGTCCAACCGCCAGTCGTCATCGAGGCGCGCGCCGAAGCATCTTTGCACAGCCGAAGCGCTTCGGCATCCAGCGGATCAATCTCGTTAATTCGGTTGTAAACTTCGACTTCGTCTTCGTTCTGGCCCATCTCGTGATGCAAACGACCAAGCTGATGCAGCACTTTCACGTCGCGCGGATTGTTCTCCAGCAATGTGCGCAACGCAAAAACACTAATCTCCGGCCAACCCGCGGCTACTGACGCTTCTTTGAGCACGAGATTCGCCTGCCGATGGTACGGCTCGTCTTCCAAAACCTTTTCGATCATCTCCACCGCGCGCTTCGGGTCCTTCTTCACTTCGCGCTGCGCTTTCATCACGGCGATCGGCGCGGTCGAGATATTGAAAAAGCTTTTCTTGGCCGCTTTCTGTTTGGTGACCTCGGTGCGCCGCAATAACTGCCGGCCGGTCAAAAATTCCGGCTCCAGTTTCAAAATCCCCTGTAAAAGCGAAATGGCGTAGCCAAAATTGCGCAGCTCGATCGCGGCCAACGCTTTGAGCCAATGACTGCGCTGCGTTTCGCTGAGTTCCTTCTCCGTCTTAACGGCCATCGCGAAGCTATTTTATCACAACAAATCCAAAGCCGTCTGTCATTCCGAGCGGAGTCGAGGAATCTCTCATTGTTTAAAGCAGATCAAGCTGTGGCTTCTCGCTTTTCGCTGCTCGACCGGCCGATCTTGTCGTCTTTGTCCTAACCGGATGCGCGCGGACGCTGTTCGGTTTCTCGAGATGCGCCAGAATGTCTTTCGCTCGATCGAGAATTTCCTTCGGCAATCCAGCTAGCCGCGCCACCTGGATGCCGTAACTCTTGTCCGCGCCGCCCGGCACGATCTTGCGCAGGAAAATGATCTGCTCGTTCCACTCGCGCACGGCGACATTGAAATTACAGACGCCGCTGCGCTCCTCCGCCAGCTTGGTCAGCTCGTGATAATGGGTCGCGAAAAGAGTGCGCGCCTTGATCTTGTCGTGCAGAAATTCTGCCACACTCCATGCGATGGAGAGCCCGTCGAATGTCGATGTGCCGCGGCCGATCTCGTCCAGAATCACCAGGCTGCGCTCGGTCGCGTTGTTCACGATGTTCGACGTCTCATTCATCTCCACCATAAAAGTCGATTGGCCGCGCGCGAGATCGTCGTTCGCACCGACGCGCGTGAAAATGCGATCCACCAGGCCGATCTCCGCGCTCGCCGCCGGCACGAAACTGCCCGTCTGCGCCATCAATCCGATCAGCGCGACCTGCCGGATGTAAGTTGATTTGCCGGCCATGTTCGGGCCGGTCACGATCGCCAGCCGCATGCTTTCGCCGTCGAGTGAGGTGTCGTTAGGCACAAACTTTTCTTCGACCAGATTTTGATCAAGCACCGGATGCCGGCCGTCTTTGATGACGAGCCGCAACGATTCGTTGAGCGCCGGCCGGCAGTAGTTGAAAAGGCGCGCCGTTTCCGCGAGCGCGCAAAGAACATCGACAATCGCAATCGCCGCGGCGATCTGCTGGATTGGGGCGAGTTCGCGCAAAGTCTCGTCGCGCAATTTTTGAAAAAGTTGATACTCGAGCTGACGCGCCCGTTCGTCCGCCCCAAGAATTTTTCCTTCCATCTCCTTCAATTCCGGCGTGATGAAACGCTCGCCGCCCACGGTGGTTTGTTTTCGCGTGTAATGCGCCGGCACGCTCGCCAGGTTCGATTTCGTAACTTCAATGAAATAGCCGAAGACCGAGTTGTAGCGCACCTTGAGCGATTTGATGCCCGTCGCAGCGATCTCGCGCTCCTGCAACTGGCTGATCCAGTCCTTGCCATCGCGCGAAGCCTGACGCAGCTCGTCAAGATCGACATCGTAACCATCGCGAAAAATTCCGCCTTCTTTCAGCGCCAGCGGCGGATCATCGACGAGCGCTTTCCCCAACTTCTCGGCCAGCGCCGGCATTTCCTGGATCTCATTTTGCAAACGCTGCTGTAGTGGCAGGCGTGCCGCCTGCTCCGCCGAAGGAATTGCAGCCGACACGGCTGCCTCTACAGATTCGATCGGCGCGCCCACCATCAGTCCGGCTCGGACCGGTCGTCCCCTGCCAAATTCCGTCCGCTGAATTAATTTCTGTAATTCCGCCTTCAGCTTCGGGATTTGTTGCAACGACGTTTTCAGCGCCACGAGATCGCGAGCGTTGCCTGAAGCCTGGCTCAAACGACCAACCGCGCGTTCGATGTCGCGAATCGATTTCAATTCGCTCCGAATCGCTGCGAGCAGGTCGGGCTCCTGCAAAAGGTCGGCAATCATTTGTTGCCGGCATTCGAGTTGCGTGATGTCGCGCAGCGGCTGCAAGATCCATGCTCGCAGTTTGCGCGCGCCCATCGGCGTGACTGTTCGATCGAGCGCCGCGAGCAAGCTCGTGTCGCGTGCATTACGGGATTCGACCAGCTCGAGGTTTTTCTGCGTGGCTGCGTCGAGAAGGACGTAATCGCTTGGCGCATCGCAGCGAAGCAAGCTGAGATGATCGATCTTTCGCCGGAGCTGATGCTTTAGGTAATGGACAATCGCGCCGGCGGCGGCGATCCCTTGCGGAATGTGCGTGCAGCCGAAGCCGTCCAGCGATTTAACGCGGAAATGTTCGCACAGTGTGAAACTGGCGTGCTCGGGCAGAAATGCGTAGCTGTCGTACTCAAGCGCGTGATTGATTTCGGCGAGCTGCTCTTTTTGCTCAGCACTGATCAACAACTCCGACGGCGAAACTCGTGCCAGTTCGTCCAGGAGTGATTGTCGATCTTCAACTTGCGTTACTCGAAACTCGCCGGTCGTCAGATCGGCATAGGCGAAGCCGAAACTGTTATTGTCGATGTAAACCGCGCCCAGGTAATTCGCCCGTTTCAATTCCAGCAGGTCGAGCTCGCTGATCGTGCCCGCGCTGATGATTTGTGTGATGTCGCGCGAAACAATTTTGCCCGGCTGCGGCTCGCTCGTCTGATCGCAGATGGCCACGCGCCGTCCGGCCTTGATCAGCTTGGCAATATAACTTTGCGCCGCGTGGTGCGGCACCCCGCACATCGGCACCTCGTTCCGCCTGGTCAGCGCCACGTTGAGCAGCGCCGACACCTCCTTCGCGTCCTCAAAAAACAATTCGTAAAAATCACC
>WNFQ01011618.1_pt1 | contig 10754 bp, 9 predicted proteins | sample 5400171 | NCBI WGS metagenome assembly WNFQ01 (sample SAMN13153356, study PRJNA577476) | soil metagenome | isolation source: 20 cm soil under Madrone tree | place: USA:California | collected 2016-06-14 | reverse complement strand
TGAGCGAAGCGGTCGACAACATCGCTTCGAACCACCTGTCGAACGTCTCAGGCGTATTGCGGCTTGCCGCGCCACCCAGCATCTCCGACTCGTTGCTTGCGCCGCTGGTCGGCGCATTCCAAGCCTCCTACCCCAACGTCCGCGTACAGGTTTTCATTACCGACCGGATTGTCGATCAAATCGCCGAGGGCGTCGACCTGGTCTTCAAGATCGGAGAACAGCTCAAAGATTCGTCGCTCGTCGCGCGCAGAATCCTGACCTACCGGCATCAGCTCGTAGCGAGCCCGGTCTATCTAGCAAAGTGCAACGCGCCCAAAACACCCCAGGATCTGCTCGACCATCGGCTACTCGCGTTCTCGTTTTGGACGCCCGAGAATAGCTGGAACTTCGCTCAGGCGAACGGAAAGAAAAAGGAGACACTCACGTTCCGGCCTTTCCTCTCGATGAACGATTACGCTGGCCTTGCGACGGCGCTGCTGGCGGGCACCGGCATTGGCGACCTTCCGCCGCTGGTGCAGCCTGAATTGCTGCGCGACGGGCGGCTCGTCGAGGTCATGCCGGGATGGCGCTTCTCCATCTTCCATCTCTGGGTGGTCCATCTTGGAAATCGTTACATCACGCGGCCCGTGCGTGTCTTCAAGGAATTCGCGACGCAAATGGCGCCGACGCTCTTCCCAACGCTTCCGACTTGAGGCATGAGGAGTCTCAGGAGTTTGTTCTCCTGCGGACAGGACGAGCCATGTTGCAGGAATCGAATCTTCGCGCGGAAAAATGGCGGGGCGACGAGACTCGAACCCGCGACCTCCTGCATGACAGGCAGGCGTTCTAACCAACTGAAGTACGACCCGCAAACTGACTAAAAATGACTTCGCGCTCCTTCCACAGCCTTTCAGTGTCGTGCACTGCCTTGCACGTTCTTCGACATGACAGGGCAGCATTCTCGACATAGCCTAATCGATGCTAGCCGTTCGGCCCTAACCCGAAGGGTCTTAACGCCCTGAGTCTAGTGCCATCTGTCAATCCTAAAGTTGGCAAATAGTTGGCAAATTGGCTTTTTGTGAGATTCTCCCCCGAAGGGGAAAAGTGAGAATAGCCGCGTATTTACTGGTGATTTGAATGGTGGGCCTGGGTGGACTTGAACCACCAACCTCGCCCTTATCAGGGGCGCGAGATTAACTCGATTTCCATTTTCCGCTCCATAAATCCCTGATGCCTCGTGCATTTTCCCAAAGAAGCCCCAAGTCCCCACCGGTTTTTCCGAGGAGTCAGAATATGTAGAGAGACTTGTAACATCGTGACGCGGACGAGATTTGTGGTCTTGCGGAGTTTTGGCGAACGACAGGGGAGCTCCCGATCCAACCATGGGAGTGACTACGGGCGGCTCAGTGAGGTTGCTCACCCGACAAAGGCAGCAGCAATGAACTCCGTCACACTTTGCGGCGAACGGCTAGGAATCGATGGCGCGTCTGACGAACTTGTGGAGGAGCGCCAAAACGAAGAAGCACGCTTCCCAGATGTGCTGTATCGTCTCGTCTGGCTGATGCTGGATCAACACAAGAAGTTTATTCCCGTTCACGTGAAACGGGAGGACGTGCCGATGTGTTGGAAGTTCTGTGAGGGGGATAAACGCCTCGAATCTGCCTAGCCATGCCACCAACCCTAAGGATTAGCCGCTTCTCAATCCGCGCGGAGGGCGACAATTGGGTCGATGGCGGACGCTCGCCGCGCCGGTAGATAACCCGCAAAGAGCGCCACAAGGAGAAGCAGCAAAGAGACTGCCGCGATGGTCGGCAGATCGCTTGGGGAAAGGCCAAACAGCATGCTGGCGATGAGGCGGGTAGCCGCAAGCGCGGAGGGGATGCCGATGGCTATTCCGAACAGCGCCATAGCGAGCGTTTCTCGGAGGACGAGCCAGAGAACATTTTGCCGCTGGGCCCCTACAGCGACACGAATGCCGATTTCGCGGGTGCGACGCGTCACGGCATAGGACATCAGTCCGTACAGGCCGATGGAAGCGAGCAGTAACGCTAGAGCCGCAAAGAAACCGGAGAGCATGGCGATGACGCGCTCTTCGACAAGCTCCGCGCTGATTGTTTGCGCAACCGTTCTTGTCCGGAGCACATATTCGTGGCCGAGCGACTCGACCTCATGGCCTACTGTTTTTGCGAGCGCTTCGGGAGCTTCCTTGGTGCGCACGATAAGACCGCCCCATTCATGTGGATATTGAAAGGAGGAAAGAAAAATAACTGGTGTCGTCGCATCTCGGATGTTGAAGATTCGAGCACTGCGGGCGATGCCAACGATTTCGATGTTTTCATAGTCGGGCATGAAGCCGAAGCGAATGCTCTTTCCGATGGCATCGCCGTTCGGGAAGAGGCGTTCTGCAAGATTGCTGTTCACGATGGCGATACGCGCGTGTTTTTTATCATCGGTTTCATTGAAGTCGCGGCCGCGAAGCAGCGGAATTGCGAGTGTTCGGAAAAAACCTGGCGAGACCAACGCGGCATTGGCCATTAGACGGATGCCAGTGCTCGAATCGGCGGTCATCTGAGAAACCGTGTCGTGCCAACCTTGCGGGCTGGGGATTGTTGCGTCCCCAAAGCTAACCGAACCAACTCCAGGCAGGCTGGAGATGCGCGCCAAGAGTTGCATGTGGTAACTGTTCAGGTCCAGGTTCTGGTAGCCGCCGGGCTTGGGATACAGGGCGATTTCGAGCAGGCTCTCCTTCTGGAAACCGAGATCGATGGAACACAATTTCTCAAAGCTTCTTGCCAAAAGTCCCGCGCCGAGCAGCAAAACCAGCGAGAGGGCAACCTGCGTAATAATGAGCGCTTTGCTCAGGTTGCCGGTGCCTCCGCTCAAGTTGCGCGCATTTTGTTGTAGGACAGTGGCGGGGTCTTCGCGCGAAGAACTCCAGGCTGGGGCGATGCCAAAGAGAATTCCAGTCAGGATTGCCACGGACGCAGTGAGAGAAAGCACGCGCAGGTCAGGGCTCACGTCAAGCGTGGGCGGGAATAGACTCCCCTGAGTCATGAGCAGCACGAGCACACGGCTTCCCCAGAAGGCGAAGGCAAGGCCAAGCAGTGCACCGGCGAGAGACAGCGCCAGACTCTCGGTCAGGACCTGACGGGCTAATGACCAGCGGCTCGCGCCGATGGCTACACGCACACTCATTTCATGGCTGCATGCTGCCGCACGGGCGAGCATCAGGTTAGCGAGGTTCACACAGGCTACGAGAAGAATCAATCCTACGATTCCAGCGAGAACGTAGAGCGGCCGCGCAAATTGGGAACGCAGGCCACTGGTAAAGCCTTTTGCGGCCGATGAGACCTCGAGACCCATCGAGAGAAACCTTTGCCGTCGAGGTCCGGGTATCTCCGTGGAAGCAGTGGCAAGGAGGACATCCGGCCAGAAGGATTGGAGCTGGGCGCGAGCCTGGTCAATCGTGACGCCATCCTTAAGGCGGCCGATGACAGACAGCCAAAGTATGGAACGGCTATCGAGAGTGAATTCATTCCCTTCCATAAGCGCGGGATAGGCAGTGATGGGAATGGTGATGTCGGGCGGCTGGCCGGTGGTCATTCCCGCAAACCCCTTCCGAGTGACCCCGATAATGGAGAAAAGGTGACCCTCGACGCGAATCTGTTTTCCGACAACGTCCACCGCGCCGCCAAGGCGGCTATGCCAGAACTCATAGCCGAGCACAGCCACTTGGGACGTTGTGCCGCTGCTGGGATTTGAATCTTCAGGAGTGAGCAATCGTCCAAGGAGGGGAGTTACGCCGAGTTCGGAGTATCCATTGCCCGTGACGGCAACCACGTGGTTCTGCGAAAGCATCCCGTTCACTTCCACACTCTGCATGCCGCCTGTGCCCCAGCCGATCAATCCAATGAAGACGCGCTGGCCGCGTTCGACTTCGCGGAACATAGGATAGGAGAAAGGGACTTTGCCATCAGGGCGGGCCGCAACAAGTTGGACGAGGCGCTCCGGTTCGCGGACGGGGAGATCGCGGAGGAGCAAGGCGTTGATCAGAGTGAAGATGGCGGTGTTTGCACCAATGCCGAGCGCGAGTGAAAGAATCGCGACGGTTGTGAAGTCAGGATTCTTGGCCAGGACACGAATGGTATAACGCAGATTTTGCCAGAGCCTCTCCATCCTAATCACTCCCGGAATCCATGGCTCAGAGAGCCCCCTCACGTTTACGCCAACGGAGGATCTCTTTCAAGCCTCTTGTTACTGTGACGGTGAACCGCGTGAGGGCCGTGAGTCCGCTTGCGGGAAGTTACTGCATTCCGAAGCAGTTCAATCGGGGCGTGTAGCAAAATACTCGGATGAGTGCCTAACGCTCTCTATGTCGTCATTTCTACAAACTGCACATTGAGGTTCGTCTAAGCTACTTAATTCGCCTTCCGTATCGCTTTGCCCGTCAACACGCCACCCCCGCAGCCAAGTGTGCGCTCTGATCTTCATAGAAATCTATTTAGGTCGATAGGTCGGAGTTTGGTAGAAACACGCGGTCACCCGGTTGCGTTTCGAGCAGGAGTTGATATGACTGCCTCATGGAGTGGAACCTGGCGTTGAAGTCAGCATGCCTATCGCCGATGAGAATCCTCTGCGTCCATTCGCCTACGGCTTCTTGCCCCCACAGCCAAGCGTAGATATGCCAGGGCAAATAGAGCGCAGACAACCAGACTCCGATAGGACCGCGCTGCCAAATCTTACTCTCCCGCATGTGGTTCCAATTACTCGGTGGTGTTTCCGGGACCGGATCACCCCCGACAACCACGTTCCAGAAGCGATCACTATGCTGAGCCTCGAAATCCTCGTGGAAAGCTTGGTCACCGACACGAGGAGCACCGAACGTAATTATCCTGGCGTTGTCTCTACAGCCAATCCCTTGGCACCAGGTCCGATAAAGCGCGAACCCCAAAACAGCAAGAGCACCGCCGAGCGAATGACCGACAAACCAGACGTTCTGACACGCCGCGAGTTTCTCTCGGAAGCGGAAAAGAGGCGCCCCTTTCACTTTCGGTTTTTTCCTTAACAACCCCTCCCAAGTTCCTCTCTCAAACCCGATTATCAAGAGATCTGATAACAGCCCACAGATTGCGCCAATATACAGGAAGTCGCGACGGTGGAGCACCTGCGCGAAGCCGCCACCAAGAGCGAGAGGCACGCCAATAAGAACCGCTTCCCTTAGCAGTCTGGCAAGATACGGACCTGACTCCTCAATTCCTATTTCGAATACTGGTTCTGTCCCGTACCACAACCACGACAGACCTCGATAGAAGCCTTGATGGACTCTACCGCAAACTGGAAAGCCAAAGGTATTGCCCTGGACAGGCCTCCGCTTTCTGACATTGAGTGCATCATCCAAGATACGGAATCGAGTCTGATACGCTTGAAAATTTGTGAGCCCCCAATTTCCCTTCGAGTTTGTCCCGCGGAAGACGACATAGGCATTCTGTTGTTCGTCATCTACTTCGATAAACCCGAACAGTTCCCCAGTCACCTGAAACTGCTCAACACGGACGAATTGACCTTCCGCGGGCTGAAACCTGGAATCGTAACTTGCAGAGCAGAGCTTAGCTGCCCGCATCATAATTGCCTTGTCGACATTGTCCACTGTTCACCTGCGCGGTCCCTATCAAGTCGTAGCGGTCGTCATCCGTCAAAAAGGCACCGACGGAAGCAAATTGTATCAACGTTCCGGCGTGATCCGTCGACATCCCGGTTGGGCTTGCGCGAGGATCAGTCCAGAGCTCATTCCCGTCAATGCGGGAAAGGTTCGAATCGGTTAGGAATGGATGGTGGGCAACTCGAAAACTGTCTATAACCGGCATTCGGCGAGATAAGAACGCAGCGATCTTCGACGAAACCTCGCTTCCCCCAACGGGACCGTATCGTTTCCGTGTGGCCTGTTACCCGGCCGCTGATGTGCCCGCCGGCGAGTTGTGACACGTCGGAGAAGTCATTACAATCTCCGAGGTCGCCTAACGTATGTGAACGGCACGACTCCAAGAGAAAATCGATTACCTTCTCATGAATATTTATATTAGTCATTCCGCCAGATCACAGATTGGACCTCTTCGAGACCTGTTGCTGAAAGAAGGAGCATCTTTTGGCGATTCATTCGACCCTTCTGCGCTAAGGGGCAGTTCAGAAAGCGTCCACGTACGAATCCAGGCCGCAGAAGCCGTGATAGCGGTCATAGGCGAGGAAGCCGCAAACGTATTCTTTGAGATTGGCGTTGCTACTGCTCTCCGAAAACCCGTTCTCGCACTGTTGACCCCAGGGGTTGCGGTTCCTTCCTTCGTAGCGCCATTAACGTATTTGACGTCGGATCTCACTGACTCTGAGGTCTTGCGGCTCGCGGTGAGACGATTCTTGAACGAGGCGAAAGATCGACCTTCGAAAGGGCGAGAGACTCGCAGGAAGTCCCCACCTTTACTATCTAACCGTGTCCGCTTGCGAGGCCTCGCTAAGCGGCTTTCTCGTCTCCGCGAATCCGGAAACGCCGTCGAATTTGAGCAAACGGTCTCAGAACTACTCCGGGCATCCCGGATAACCGCAATTAAGGACAAGGACGCAACCGACCGCGGTGTGGATTTTGCGGTGTGGAGCGATTCCCTTCGAGGATCTCTTGGTAGTCCCATCCTTATACAACTGAAAGCGGCCAAGCTGAATGACCTCAGTTTCCGAGTTGCGTACAGCAACCTCGCAAAGCAAGTGCAAGAATCCGGCTCTGCGGCTGGACTTCTTTTGTACCTGGACAGCACCGGCAGGCGGTTCACGAAGCCTGCAACTTGGATCCCATCGGTTCTTTGGTTCGATGCGGAGGATTTCGCTAAAGAATTGTCAAAAAGAAGCATCGGGGAAGTTCTTGCGGAGCGACGGAATAAAATTGTTGATGGGTTTGCCGATTGATGGCGCGCTACTCCCAAGCTCGCGTCAGGTCGATGCTGAAAAAGGTTGATTCGGCGGAGACTGCCGACGCCAAGGGAGCCGCTCTTGAAGAACTAACGAAGTATATATTCGAGAGGGTGCGCGGGATCGAGTGCCGCGACCAAGACATTCTAGATGCTCCGCGTGCTCACGAGTTGGATTTAGCCTTTTGGAATGACCAGCGATTCTCCGTTCTCTATTTCCTAGATGCGATCTTGGTGATCGAGTGTAAAGCGAGTGAAACGCCCGTGGGCAGTGCGGATGTGGGCTGGTTTGTCCGGAAGCTCCAGGACAGAGGAGCTCATCACGGCATCCTTATAGCTTTAAACGGCGTAACGGGCGATGGTGATACGTCTGCCCACAGCGAGATCCTGACAGCGCTTATACGCGATAAGATTAGAATTTTGCTCCTAACCCGCCCCGAGATCCTCGCATTAGCTACCACCGAGGACCTGTCCGAAGCGCTCCAAAGTAAGCTCCTTCAGCTAACGCTAAAGAAAGTGGTACACATCGACCCCAACGGATAGGTGAGCCCCAAAGAGGACTCATCCTTGAAGCAGGGTCGATTCCCGAAGCTCCGAGCAAGAGTTCCGGGCGCATTTAGCAACCGGGAAACTATCTAACGGGGTTCAAGGAGATGAGCGCGCAACGGACCTTCGACGAAACCTCGCTTCCTCCAACCGGACTTTTGGGTGTCCGGCCTTTTTCACTTGCCCGGAATGCGCACTAGTCGTCCAACTAGATCAGGAATCAGCCGAACTGTCGCTTGGAGATTTGCGAAGAGAATCTCGGCTGGTTTCGGCCCTGGCCCAAGCAAGAAGAGGAACCGGACCCGGCAAAAGCTGACAAAATACCGTCGCGGGGGGACTCCGTGACGGCTCGGCCAACTAGTGAGCTGAATTTCGTACTGACCGAAGTGCCGCGAGCCTCTTCTCTATTTCCGCGCCGTCGAGTCCGCCCGATGATGCAGCTCCGGGAGGCGGCCCTCTCTTCAGCAGCAATTCATAACAGTTTTCGAGATTCGTGAGGATCGTCGGATCTTCAGGCGCAAGCACGGCTGCTCGCAGCCACCCGTCCGCGATGACCGAGGACCGGATTCCCGGAGAGGCGTTATGGTAAGCCAAATACCATTGCGTCGTCAGTGCTAGATTTCTGGCTTCCCCGCTGTAGGGTACAAGGTCTGACGCTTCCTGAAAAAGCTGCAATGCAGTCTGCAGTTTGGAGTTAGCTTGGAGTGGGCCGAGCATTTCGAGGAGGCCATGCACGGTTTTGGCAACCGCAAGTGCTAACGGCGCTTGAGTTGGGTCGGTAGCTTTTTCATAACGCTTCAGCGCCGCCTCCGCCCACGATACGGTTCGAAGGCTTGCATCTTGGGTGTCGCCATCGTCAGCTCCACGAAGCCTCAGGTATCCCGCCACACCATCGACGAAATCGAGTTCCGGCATGCGTTCGGCTCGAAATGGCCCTATGTCTCCGCCAGCATGAATCCACCCGCTGGGGCCTGTCCCGTAAGCATCTATCTTCATCCACTCATTCCGCGTTTCAGAGACTCTATAAACATAGGACGGCGTCGCGAAGGGACTTAGCTCCAGAGGCATGCGGGTTCCGGGCGAACCTTGCACGGGAGCATGATGCACCACGGCATACTGGTCGAATTCCGATTCGATCTCTGCGAGGTCCCTCAGCGTCAAGCGCTGAGGCGCGAAAGCCACCGCTTCGTCGAGCAACCTCGCTTCGTAGCGGGCGTTCTCGAGTGGCAGTGAGACGTTTTCCGTAACACCTTTGCGAACGAACCGCGCAAAGCTCTGGACGTAGATTTCCTTGTTCTCCTCGTAGAGGCGGCCCCAAAACAAAATGAGTCCGTGGCCAGGTCGAATCGTTTGTTCTGCGCCTTGTTTTTCACCGAGAAGCTTCGCCGCAACAATTTCGGGCCGGCATTCTGCCTGCTGCCCAGGACGAACGTTCAATCGCACGGCCCCGACACTTCCATACTTCAGAATGGAAAATATCGTATCGGTCTGAACCATGAGGGTCAGTTGTGTGGCAGTTTTGCTGAGGGGCCGCTCGAGCGAATCGCTATTGGTAAAGGGCAAAACGACGAAATTTACGGCCGCGTCCGAAAAGACGAATGGATGCCCGCAATCGCCAGACGCGCCGGCCCAAACAGGCGGCGTAGCGAAGAAAAGAGACCCTACAAACAAAGCGGCGCAATGTGTGAGGGTCTTCTGAGAAAGGTGCTTCATAGCATTCACCTCACCGGAGCGGCGCAAATGTTTGCCTTGGCTTCTTCCGTGAGTAACGAAGCCGTTTTGTTGTTGTTCGTCAAAGCCAGGACCTCGAGATCGCGGGTATATTGAAGCAGTGCTTCCCGTTTGGGTTTCGGAATTCTGCTGTTCTGTTGCTTTAGGGACGTCTCGGCCTTGCACAGATATTTCATCGCTAATGCGTTGCGACCCTCTTTGATCTTCTTCAAAGCCATGCTGAGAGCCACGGACGCACGGAGTTCACTCGATTTTTCAAACAAAGCAAGGGCTGTTCCGGTGCCGGCGGGAGTGTAGAGAATCAGGTAGACTCCGCCCATCGCCTGGGAATTGTTCAGGAAGTGTTCGTAGTAGCGCACCGGAACGAGGACAAACTGCAGTCGCGCGTTGGGGACGGAAGTCGCGGGGTTTGCTGAGGGTTCAAAGCTTCCCCAAATCTCCAGCACGACGTTGTTGTCGTTCAGCGCTTCGACAACAAGCCGGCTGAAATCCAGTTCGCTCGCCGGGCGGCGCCCCGCACATGGAACCGCAATGATTGCGCCACCCTCCTCGACGGCGATTCCTTCCATTTGCGTTTGCAGTTCTGCGGTCAAACGCTGAATGTCCGTCGAAGCCGGGGCAGTGCCCGTAGCGGGCGGTGGGGTCACGTCATCCACTGCAATCTTATAGTCAGAAACGCTGCTGATGCCCCGGCAGTCGTTGATGCCGAACGATCCCGGAGCAGTCAGAACCGAGAGACAGCCGAGAATCACTAGTGGTGCAAACCAATTCCCGCGCTCATTGGGATTGAAGCTTTTTCGTGTAGGTAGGAACAAGGCTGGGCTCCTTAGAGCGAACCACTCTCAGTTCGATGCACACTGATCTAGAGGTTGGGCTCGCAAAATCTCCAAGCTGCGGTCGATTTCCGTTTTCAAGTTATTGACACTTTCAAGAGTGGGTGGATTCCCGTCGGATACAAACTTGGCATAGGCTTTGACGGAGTCTTCCGTTCCAGAACCCAAGAGAGTTTTATAGGTTTCAAGCGACGGAATCGCTTGCTGGCATCCCAGTTCACCCAGCAAACGCAGACTGTATCTATGGGTTATCCAACTGTAGAGTCTTGTGCGGTTGTCGATTGTCTTGGTCAACTGCTTGCAAGTTTCGTCGTGATCCTGCACACCGATGGCATGAAGTCCCATTTGGGCAGCGACCTGGCTGTTCAGGGTTTTCGCTTCGAGTTCATTGATGAGCGGGACGACGGCAAACCGACCGTAGGCCGCCAAGGCGATGGCGCTTGCCTGGGCCTTTTCAAGGCTAGCGTCGGGGTTCCCCAGATCCGCCAGGAGGCCTTGCATCTCCTTCGCCCCACTGAGCTGAAGCTGCTGTTTTTGGAGAGAGAGATTAACAGTGGTGATCAGGAGATAGCCTAGCCTACATTATTCGTGAATGCTGACCTCGCGACAAATTTTTTGTCACCTCGCAAGGATGCGCGACAAGAGAAGAACTTGGTGAACGGAAGGACTGATTCTAAGGCTGTTAACAAGGTTCGCAATCAGATTTTGACGCGAA
>WNFQ01006535.1_pt1 | contig 10757 bp, 9 predicted proteins | sample 5400171 | NCBI WGS metagenome assembly WNFQ01 (sample SAMN13153356, study PRJNA577476) | soil metagenome | isolation source: 20 cm soil under Madrone tree | place: USA:California | collected 2016-06-14 | reverse complement strand
CTGTAAGTGCTCAATGACGAGGAACTCTATTATGGAATACAAGCCCCAAAGGGCGGCATAATGCAAGGGAGTTCTGCGGGGTGGCAACGGCCTTTCGGATCGAGGGCTTCGTTCCCACGGCAAGATATCTGGGTCGTCTATCCAGATACAAACCGCAAGATGTGGTTTGTCAGGGTCAAATAGTTGCTTCATCCCATCCTCCACATTTCGCGATACGCCCTCGAAGTGGGTGTGGTGAAACCAGTGCTCAGCAGCATATTTAGCGAAAGGAAAATCTTCCAGGCTGTCGCTGGTGATGACATCCTTGTCCAGGCGTAGCAGAATGCCCAAACAGGCTTGTGCCGCGAGGGTGTGAGCAGGCGTCATAGAAATATGATAGCGGCAAGTAATGTCGTTTGCTGTAGCGAGGCGTTCGGACGTTAAGTATTCTTTCACTGAAAAGTGAGAGAATTGTACGATGGGGGAACCTTCGACATCAATAACGGCGAGCAAACTGGAGCACGTGGATAAAACCGCATCTACTGGATCTTCCAAGCGCCAATCCTCAAGGAATTCCGGAATCCGCCCTCCCTCGAAATCGAATGAGAGCAACTCGGAGACTTCCTTGACGCGAAGCGGGCGGGAAGCCACTGTAATGAACTGAAGTAGGCGATGGGCGAATTCCCAGTTCCCCTTATCGATATCTCGCAAGGTGCGCGCATATGTCTCGTCCAGTGTCTCTGGTAAATCGCCCAGTTCATGCCGAATGCGTCCCGGAAGGTGGCGGCGTAGGTATTCCAGTTGACAATACACCCACCGGAACCTACATCACGGAAATGAGCGGATTCCATCAAGACTTCAGCACCGACGTCTTACATTCCGTCAGCCTTTCTCGTGAGAACTTCGATGACCAGTTCCTTGTCCGCCGCACTCCAACGTCTCATTTTTGGATCCGTGAACACGACAGACTTGATGTATTCCTCAATGTCCCTCTTTTGTTCGTCCTCGTCATGTAGGGAAACAGAGCAGGGAATTAAAGGATCGAGGACATCCCTGATATCGATCTCCGGTCGGCTAGTGACGCATATGCGCAGACTCGGAATTTGTGATTTGATGAGCTTCTCTATGAGCGATAACACGTCGTCACGGGGAGATGGAATGGCAGATGTGTTTGAACATTCATCCAAAGCATCTACAAACAAGTAGACGGGGGCTAGTCCAGGGAGTTTGAGTAGGTCCTTCAGACACTCTAAGAGCGCATCGTCGCTGGGATGACGTAAACTCTTGGTGTGCTCCGAATAGTGTTCCGAGTAGAACTTGGAAAGCAAATCACTGTAAGAGTCGGATTGATGACAAAGTTGGACTAGGAGGGACGAGAGAAGTCCGCGTAGGTCCCTCTTTTGATCATCCCTAAAATCACAATAGAAGAACGCCAGTGACGCGAGCCCAGTTTTTCGCATCGCATCGACATCCTCGATCATCGAAGAGCTGGCCAACACGATAAGTTTTCAAAGAAGAGAATATTCAAAAGTTGACGTACCAAAGAACGCTCTTTCCGGCGCCCGCTACGAAGAGGAAAATTTCAGTCTCCTGCAATAGCGTACAGTAGAAGCTGAACATGACGGACGTTTCCCATGTATCCACAGAAGCGAGCCCGGGACCTCGGAATATTTCCATTCTAAAAACGTGTTGCCCTGAACGAACCACCTCGCGGTCCCTCTGTGGCGTGACTTGCGGGCAAGATGGTAATTCTTCCAAGGGTCAGGCGATGACAGCCAATATCGAATATCCTGCTCCATCTTGTCGCCTGCCAGACAATGTTAGCAACTCCAGTCAGCAATGGCAGTATTAAAAATAACCGACGTTTCGACTTGTTTACTTCACTCGCGAGTTCGTGCATTATTTCTAATGCCCAGTCAGACACACAGTCACTTGATTGTGATCCGCAAAACTTACCAAGGGCGTTCTTTAGATGGTCGACCGATACCTTGCCGTCTATAATGAAAGCTCAACACCCAGAAGGCGACGAACTTGGTGAAACTTAGCTCACCATCCATTAACACTCCCATATTCTGAACAATACGATAGACGATTTCGAGGATCTGCGCTGCAGCCATCCGAGCCTCATCGTGGGTGAGCCGGTCCAGCCTCCTGAGTACCGCCTCGAGGTCCATCGTTTCAAGAAGCTTCTTAACAAGTTGTTCTGCGTTGCATCGAGTCAATTAACGTAGTGTACTTCACCGAAAACGGACTCACTTGCGAGTGGTTTTCCCTGCTTTATATGTTTGGTCGCCAACGCGAGGGTGGCGAGCAGCTCCATGAGTATCTTGACAACAGTCTCAGTCATAGCGACTGTGGGAGGGACCTTGGTATAAATGTCGAGGCGATTTATCAGCTGTTCAATCAACTCGAGCAAATCTACCAATGCGTCGTAGCTGTCAAGGACACCCTTTGCCACCTGATACAGTTTGGATGTCAGGAAGGTTGCGTGCTTACGGACAAAGGACACATACAAATAGTAGGATGGCGAGCCCTGTCTGCACTGCCTTCACAGGCGGGAAGTACTATAGGATAGGATCAGTGACATGGAACACCTATCAGCGCTTACGGGACGGACCAGACTGGTGACAACCCTATCAAAGCTGGCAATGGCAGAAATTTTATACAGAACTGATAGGGCATTTTTGATAGGCTTCACGATCTTGTCTCTTCTCCCGGATTCACCGAAAACTTGAGTTTGCTCATGAAGAACGGCGGTCACAGAGTCGACGGAGTCACAACTCTGGAGCTGCGTAGCAAGTGGATGTCCGGCCAATGCTATGCCCGTCTGCCCTCTATAGTCCTCTAAGGCAGCCTCGAAGAGAACTCGTAAACGAGACGATCCTAACTGATCGCTCATGCGTAGGATTGGAGAGGGGAGTTGGTTTGCTGGGAGGAAACGACGGGAAGAAAGTGGTGTGAGGTGGTAGACTCAGAGGTCGAAATGAGGGGTCCATGTAGTGCCTCGTTTATCGATATCAAAGTTACAGGGTTACACAAACTATTTGCTATAAGAGGCGTAATTGGTGAAAGCAGTGTGAAACTGTGAAAGCTCGACGACTCGGAGCGCGGCTAAGGTTGTGACTGAGCGCTGGACCTTCAACTGATCACTTTAAATATCTTGCTCCCTCCTCGCTCACTCCCCACAAAATTTGATGTACAGTACCTAGTAGACCTTGTTAATGCATTCGAAGCATTTTTTTGATGAAATTCCAACTGGTTGGTGAGATAGAAAAGCTCACTCGTGGAGTAGTTTGATTGCTTAGAAAGGTGACGGATGCAATTGGAGGAAGATTTATAGAAGATAAGGGCAGAGCGCTCGACCATGCTTGCGGAATGAGTTCATTGGACCGGATAACATAGATAGCGGTGCGATTGCGGTGATGACATCCAAAGAGGGAATATCAGGAAGCCGGGTCTGGGAGATGCCGAGAAGAGAGACTTCCATAATTACAGCAGCTTCAGTTGGCGGCTGTCGCAGGCTAGAGATATGGACGAATTCTAACGCAATCGTCTCACTGGCAGGACGTTGGACATCAGGATTTTCAAGTTACAGTAACCCATAATTGAAGGCAACCCAATTCTTTGCTTGGCATTGACAGTAGTACCGAATGCCTGTCTCCGAATGCGGAGCTGCAGGGCCCGGCAATCATTCTTTCGAGGCGTAGAAAGCCATCATGGTACGGTATACACATGAATGTATGATGAAGTGAACTCTCAAGGAAGACCTATTTCAACCATCGCAAGTGCACCGCCATCACGGTGTCATCCTTTGTATAAGGATTCCCCCGGCAAATTCCAGACAAAGGACCCGGAACGAAGCGCAAAAGATCGACAACAATCAATGGCTCAGGCCCTAACAAAACAGTGGTTCATGCCCAGTCGCATGCAACTAAATCAAGGATGCTAGTAACGGGTATAGATGGCATGATGCGGGCATGTAAGTGAAAGCTATGGAGGACTTCCTTTTCCAGTAACCACCACCTCCGCGGCATAATCCTCGCCAAAGAAAGTGGAAACTAGAATAGCGAAGTAGATTACACACAAATATCCCGACTCACTCTCCTAAACCTATATTTGATAACGCTTCCCCGCACGCTTCTCTCGCATAAGCTACTCTAAACAAAAGTAAATGCCGAAGCCGCGTTCAGCGGCCCAAACTCCGGAGTCCCTCTCGGGAAGGCCAGAAAACACGCGCATAACACGTTCAAAGGCTGCCAGCGATACCACTACCCCTCCAACACAGGAACCCGAAAGCTCACAAGAGCATACGGTCATGGAGACGCCAGACAACAACGCGCAGCAAAGCCAGCCGAACGCGTCAGGTGCCAAACAAACCGGCCCCATTCACGCCCTCTTCAAAGTAGCCAGAAGACTCGAGATCATCATCTCCAAGCACTCCCCCTCAAGCCAACTCAAACTCGCGCTGATGGAGGTGGTCAACGAAGCTAGGAAAGCAGGTGACGAGGAGCTGGGAAAAGGGGAACATATCACCCCTAACGCGGTAGAGACCCTCCACAAACACATTAGAGCTGACCTACTTCATCCTTACAATGGCCTAAACTCAAGGATCGTCGAGGTACAAAACAGGCAGAAGCAAATTCTCAACTCCGCGGAGATCATCAACAAGGCGACAGTAAACCTTCAGTCCACCACCAAAGAGCTGGAGGACAAAGTCGGTAAGGTAAACAACACTACAGACAAGATAGCAAATACAACTATGTCGTACAAAGAAGCTCTACTGTCAAACCCCTCAAACATGAACAAAGCAGGTGTGGACCTGAAGGTCCTCAACGACTTGGACAGAAAGGCAAGGCAAATACTAATCAGCTACAGCTCCACGGAGGACAACGCCACACTCAACACAAGCCTCCTAGATCTCAAGGACAAGGCAAACCAAGTCATCGACAACCTTGAGGACCCCACCCGCCCCACCTTGGCCAAAGTAGAAGGAGTCACCAGGACCAGAGATGGCTTGCTCTTGCTAATATTCAACTTGAAGGAAGCAGCAGACTGGATCAGAGAGCCTGATGTTGAATACAAGTTCACTGACAAATTCGCAATCAGAGCCAGCTTTAAAGACAGAAAATATAACATGCTCATTCGATGGGTCCCAACCACCTTCGACCTGGCCAATAGGACACATCACTGGGAAATCGAGGAGGCAAATGGTCTACCCAAGGACATCATCCACAAAGCACGCTGGATCAAGCTGATCAACAGAAGAAAATCAGGCCAGAGTAAGGTGCATGCTGTACTAACATTCTCCTCAGCCGAAAGTGCCAACCTGGTCATCCGAGATGGAGTAGACATCTGCAGAGTCAGGGTAAGAGCTGAAAAGTTAAAGTGAGAACCCCTTCAGTGTCTCAAGTGCCGAGGCTGGGAACACAAGGCCCAGGCCTGCATGACAAAAGAGGACATATGTGGTACGTGTGGAGAGAATCACTGCACGAACAAGTGCAGTAACAACGAGAAACTCTCCTGTGCCTCGTGCAAGACTAACGAGCACATGAGCTGGGACAGAAACTGCCCTGAATTCAGGCAGCGCTGCGATAGCTACGACAATAGGTACCCTGAGAATCGACTAACCTACTTCCCCACAGCGCAAGACTGGACACTAGTCGCGAGGCCAATCAGGATCCTGCTAGAGGACCACTTCCCACAGAATCTTGCCGCCAAAAGCATACCCAGTGGCACTTGCAAGCTGCCTACACTACCAACTGACTCCCCTCAAAACAGGGGCACAGCAAAAGGTAAAGAGAAAGCAGTAGATAAGCTGATGTACAGGATGTAACCAAATTTAATACCACTAGGCCAAAGAAGGGAGGAGGGTGAACTCCCTACACCAGCTGAACCAGCTCATGCTGCAGAACGTTCAGGCCAGAATAGCACCCTGGCATTGATAAGCTGGGTGGACGAGCCCCCATATCACGAATGGGATCAACAGCCAACAGGTTGGTAATCTGGCAACAAAATGTGAACAAATCGCCCATCTGCCAGCACACACTCCTCAGTAACGACATCTTAGTCAAACACAACATAAGTATAGTCACGCTCCAGGAACCAGCAATCAACGCCTTCAACAATTCAATAGCCTCAAGAGACTGGATCTCAGTATACCCAACTACACATTCTACTCATCCAGGTAACACATGCACACTAACCCTCATCCACTCAAATATCAGTATGGACTCGTGGGAGCAAATAGACTTCCCCTTGGGAGATGTAACAGTCACTTCTCTCAAAGGAGACTGGGGTAAAATGTACATATTCAACATCTACAACAAAGGTAACAGCAACAGAACAATTCAGGCACTGGAACAGTTCTACAGGACACATCCGGAAATTGCAGACCAGCTGGACAGGGGATCGGTACACACAATCTGGCTTGGTGACTTCAATCGCCATCACCCCCACTGGGACGACCCATCTGATGCCCATCTCTTCATGGAAGTCGCCCTTGCAGCAGCCGAAACACTAATAGATCTAGTAGCTTCGCTAGGACTAGAGCTAGGACTACCCAGTGGCATCCCAACTCACCTCCACAACATCACCAAGAAATGGTCTAGACTTGACCAGGTATTCATAACAGAGCACTCCCTAGAGCTAATCGAGGCGTGTGACACAGAAACCAAATTCCACAGCATCAAAACAGATCACTTCCCGATTGTCACAAAGCTCAACCTTGAGGCCACACTAATGCAGCCTGCCACTATTCACAACTTCAAGGACGTTGACTGGGAGAAATTTCATGAGACGCTTAGCCTCCGATTAGCTAATCTTGTCACCCCAGCAAAGCCGTCCAACCAAGAGCGGCTCAACTCCTGTTGTGAGCAGCTAACACTAACACTACAGTTGGTAATTGAGGATGAAGTACCTAAAACAGAGCTCTGCACAAAATCGAAAAGATGGTGGACAAAAGAACTCACTTAGATGCGATGCAGGATGAACAAGCTTGGCAGAAAATCTTTCAAGCATAGGGGCAACACCACACACTCAGCACACTCCGAGCACACAGAGGCTTCAAAACTATATGATCATACACTCGAACATACAAAATGCCAGCACTGGAGAGATTGGCTGGAGAAGGCCGTAGATCCGGATATCTGGACAGTTCATAAAGTCATTTCAACACCCACCTCAGATGGAGCGAAAGCAAAAATACTGGCACTAAAGTACAAACAAGGTGATGAAGAGCTAACAGCATCCACTAACACAGAAAAAGCACAAGTCCTTGCAAAGAGTTTCTTCCCCACTAAACCAGCAATCACAGAACACCCCCCCGATGATGTGTACCCACAACAATGCTGCAATGCAGATCCAATCACCAAAGATCAAATTGCACAACAGCTTAAGAGGCTCAAGCTGTACAAAGCCCCAGGCCCAGACAGCATACCAAACATCGTCCTCACCAAATGCGTGGACCTATTAATCAATCAACTACATAACATCTACAAGGTAATGGTCACTCGAAACCTGCACTACCCTCTGTGGAAAACATCCACAATGGTGGTACTCCGAAAGCCAGGGAAACCATGCTACGACATCCTGAAGGCCTACTGTCCCATAGCCCTCCTTAACACTATGTGGAAAGTACTCTCGGCAGTATTAGCAGACCAACTAACCTACTACAGCGAGAAACACCAACTCCTCCCATCACATCACTTTGGAGGAAGGCCCGGTCGCACTACAACGGATGCAATACACCTACTGATGTACAGGATTAAAAGCGAATGGAGACAAGGCAATGTGGTCTCAGTACTATTCCTAGACATCGAAGGCGCATTCCCAAACGTGGTCCCAGAGAGGTTAGTGCATAACCTGCACAAAAGGCACATCCCCAAGCGGTACACAGAATTCCTAGCAGGTATGTTGGAGGACAGGACCACCTATCTGAAGTTTGACGATCACTCCTCTGAAGCCATAAGCATCAACAATGGTATAGGGCAAGGCAACCCGCTATCAATGGTCCTATACCAATATTACAATGCTGACATCCTAGACATCCCATCCCAAGCCAATGAAATTGTAATAGACCTTACTAACGAGGACAGCTCAAGTGACGACGAAGAGCTTTAGTAAGGGCCTTACAAAGGGGATTATGGATTGGACTACCATGATTGCTAACTGTCTTATCTTCTCTTATCAAGCGTGTTTCTAATCGCTTACTTATCAGAAAACGGCTTAGTACTGCTTCTCTTCCTTTCATAACAGGTCTTGCGACGTACTGCAAGGCAGTAACCGTTGCTCTATAAGCAATCTAGGAGAGGCGCTCTCCCAGCTCGACTCTGAAACGCTTCACGTCCAAACTAGCGCCCATATATCCCGAATAGGCATACCGAACGCCATAGACGCCCATCTATCCCGATTAGGACGTACTGAATCACATGCCCACGTGACCAGCTTAGGGCCGGTCATATCTCAACTTCACAATACACAGAGGGATCACGTGACCTCTTTAGGGCAGGCAATACTATCGACTTAGCTTTACAAGTCTAAAGTTGCGGCGGTGACAGAAATGGCAATAGCCTATGTAGATGACACACTAATATTGGCAACAGGAAAGGACTTTTCGGACACCCACGAAACCCTTACGGACATGATGACCAGACCAGGTGGAGTATACAACTGGTCAACCAACCACAACTCTCCCCTCGAACATACCAAATTAGCACTAATAGACTTTGCGCACGCTAACAACAAAAAAGATAGACCTGTGCTCACACTTCCCAGCAGCGTCACAATGCCCTCCAGAACTACAAAATACCTAGGGCTCATGATCAACCAACACCTCAACTGGAAAGCCCAGCACTCATACACAATTGAAAAGGGCTCAAAATGGGCATCGCAAATCAAATGGGCAACTAGACCAAGCTGGGGCATCACTCCCAAATATGCAAGACGCCTTTACATCAGCATAGCCCTCCCGAGGGTACTGTATGGTGCAGACGTCTGGTGTGGCCCCATGTACACCTCCCGGCCAGGACCAAAAGATGCTGGTTCTGCTAAAGTGATAAGGCAACTAACTAGTATATAGCGAAGTGGCGCCATCGCCATAACGGGAGCCCTATGCACCGCTCTGACAGAAACCTTAGATGCCTGCTCATACCTCCTCCCAGCCATCCTAATGGTAACTAACTGGTGTCACCACGCTGCCACCTGCCTAGCATCCATTTCCCCCCAACACCTGCTCTGTCACCACTGCAACTTTAGACTTGAAAAGCTAAGTTGAGAATATTGCCAGCCCTGAAGAGGTCACATGATCCCTCTGCATATTGTGAAGTTGAGATGAAGCCGGCCCTAAAGAAGTCACGTGGTCACATGATTCGGTACGCCCAAAGTGGATAAGGGTTACCGCCTTGCAGTACATCGCAAGACCCGCTATAAAGAGAAGGGAGATTGGACGGGAAGAGAGAAGTTGAGAGATGAGTAGATTGTGGGTTTTCTGGTAGTTAAGACAGGAGACTCAACTTGCCGTCCTAGAGACAGCAAGGAGGGCTATTTGTATCATACAATACTAAGGTTTTACTAAGCAGTTTTGTGGATCAATAAGCGATTAGAAACATGCTTGGTAAAGAACAGCAGACAGGCGGAAGGGTACAGTAATCCAATCAGTAATCCCCCTTAAGACCTTACTAAAGCTCTTCGTCATCGTCTGAGCTGTCCTTGTTAGTAAGGTCTATGACATCACACCCCCCCTTAGAAGTGACATCCTTGTCCCTCTTTCCATCCCCTGTGGACCTGTTTATTAGTAGGCATGCACATCGGTTCTCCTGCCAGATGTGAAATCCGCTTGGGAAGTCGCATGCACTCCAACCTTCCTCGGCATTGGTCTCGGGCGATGATGGTGCTTTTGATCTCCCTGTGGGTATGGTCGAGCTGAGCCTTGTAGGCAATGACGTGCTTGTTGAGGGTTCTGAATTGCATAATGTCAGCCTCGAGCCCCCAATCGTCCGTAGCCTTGACCACATCAAGGAGGGCAGCGTATCCAGGGGCTGGCCCTTGAAGGGTTTCGTGGATCCAATGGGGTAGAGGCTCCGCAGGGTCAGCTGTATACTTGGGGGATGCATAGATCTTGCACACATGCAGGAGGTCATGAGGGCTGTCTTCTGTCGAGTAGCCTGTGACTCTACCGTCGTCGAGCTTCTTAACCCATTTGGCAGGGTTTGAGAGTCTGTTGCTGCAGGGGATGGTGAAGGTGGTAAGGTGACCATTTTCAACGTATCCCTCAGGTGGCTGGGAGAAGGTGTCGATGTACCCAACAAGGTGGGCCTCAAGAAACTCAATTGTCTCCTCACAGTCATCCAACTTCTTTTTGTGCTCCGCTTCTTGGGTGGCCAGGTCTTGGTGAAAGCGGTGAGTGTGGGCTTGTCACCGCCGTGACTTTAGACTGTAAGACGAAGTCGTTATTGCGCCGGCCCTAAAGGAGTCACGTGATGTATTGGTGAAAAGCGAAGTCAAGAGAGAACCGGCCCTAAGGTGATCACGTGAGCCATGTGATTCGGTATACCTAAAAGGGTTATATGGGCGTCAGTGGCGTTCGGTATGCCCGATTGGGATATATGGGCGCTAAGGACTTTGATGGTTTTGATGAGCGTTTAAGAAATGAGCTAAGAGAGCGCCTCTCCTAGGTTGCTTATAAAGAGTTGGTTCCCACCTTGCAATGCGTCGCAAGACCCAACTTTAGATGGAAAGTCGAATGTGAGAGGGAAGAGAACAAAGCCGAGTAGATTGGGTTT
>WNFQ01003991.1_pt1 | contig 10757 bp, 7 predicted proteins | sample 5400171 | NCBI WGS metagenome assembly WNFQ01 (sample SAMN13153356, study PRJNA577476) | soil metagenome | isolation source: 20 cm soil under Madrone tree | place: USA:California | collected 2016-06-14 | reverse complement strand
TCCTCGCCAGATTGGTCTATAAGGTGACAATGAAGTTTCCAGCAGAAGAGAGATATGGATTAACCTCGCAGATGAGGAGAGCTGCGGTTTCTGTGCCATCCAACATTGCTGAAGGGCAAGCAAGGAGAGGGACGAGCGAGTTCTTGCAGTTTCTCTCTATTGCGGAAGGTTCGCTCGCGGAATTGGACACCCAATTGTCGTTGAGTGTCGAGTTGGGATTTGCTCAGCAGGGGGAGGTAGAACCGGCTTTGAAGGAGATCGATGAACTGCAAAAGATGCTCGTGGCTTTGAAACGGAAACTTTCTTCGTTCTCGCCACTCACCACTCGTCACTCGCCACCATCTTCTCGCGCGGGGTATGCCAAGTGAGCGAAGGCGCAGCCAAGAAAGAAGAGAAGCCGCGCAAGTTTCAAGCGATTCGCGGCACGCGCGACCTGCTGCCGCCCGAGACTGTGCTGTGGAATCGCGTCGAGCGGACAGCCCATGAAATCTTCGCCACCTTCGGATTCGGCGAAATTCGCCTCCCCGTCTTCGAGCCAACAGAGCTTTTCGCGCGCGCTGTGGGCGGGGAAACGGACATCGTTTCAAAAGAAATGTACACGTTTGAAGATCACGAATTCAAAGACCTTGCTGCATTTAGGACGACCCTCATCTCGAAGCAACCATGGATCGAGGACAAGAAGTTTTTTCACGCGTACGAAATCCAAGTCGCTGAATTTCGCGAAGTGCTTTCAAATAGTATGTCGCGAGGTCTGATTCCAAAGACGCCCGAGAATCTAAGGGTCGCGGAGGATTTGGGGCACGCTCTAGACATCATTGCTGGGTCACGCGAACAATATACGCAGGAAGGGAAGCAGGAATATCTAGAGCGCTTCAACCTGTTCGTGGGGCAGGTCCGCCAGTATTTAATCGCTGTGACCCTCGGCGATGAGGTGAGTCTCCGCCCCGAAGCGACGGCGAGTGTGTGCCGAGCTTACATCGAGCATGGGATGCAGCAACTGCCGCAACCGGTGAAGCTGTACTACATGGGGCCGATGTTTCGGCGCGAGCGGCCGCAAAAGGGCCGCTACCGGCAGTTTTATCAAATTGGTGCCGAAGTCCTGGACCGCGTCAGACCTGCGGACACGATATTGCGCGATGTGGCCAAGGAGCTTCGCAGAGACGCTGTGATCGACGCCGAAGTCATTGAAATGCTGATGACCTTCTTCGGCAAATGTGGCCTGCAAGGCACGACGCTGTATATCAACTCCATCGGCCACAATGCACCCAACTGCCGCCGCGGTTACGTCGAGAAACTCCGCGCCGAGCTGACCAAAATCAAAGACAAGCTCGGCCCTGATTCGCAGCGCCGCATCGATACGAACCCGCTGCGCGTGCTCGACTCCAAACTCGAATCCGAGCAACCCTACATCGAAAAGCTCCCGCGCATCGCCGACCACCTTTGTGAAGACTGCGCAACGCACTACTCCGCCGTAAAGCACCAGCTTGAAATGCGCGGAGTGATCTACCGTGAGAACTGGCGGCTGGTGCGGGGGCTGGACTATTACATGCGCACCACGTTTGAAATTACTGCGCAGGGACTCGGTTCGCAAAATGCCGTGTGCGGCGGCGGCCGCTATGACGGCCTGGTCGAACTCCTTGGCGGGTCGCCCACCAAAGGCATCGGCTTCGCCATCGGCGAGGACCGCCTGATCCTCTCTCTGCAGGAAATCGAGAAGCGCAATCGTGAGAGCGGTGTTCACTCTCCACTCTCCACTCTCCACTCGCCACCTCTGTACATTGCCTGGATGGGCGAACGAGCGTACGCAACCGCCATTCGCGCCGCGAAAGATTTGCGCAAGGCCGGCTTTAGCGTCGAGCTTCCGCCGGTCGAGCAAAAATTCGGCATAGCCCTCGGGCGCGCCGTCCAACTCGGCGCCCAATACGTACTCATTCTCGGTGATAATGAAGTGACGAGCGGTGAGTGGACGCTGAAAACGCTAGCCGACGGCACGCAGCAAAAGCTGACTGAGCCACAATTGTTGGATTTTCTGCGGAAGTTGTAGTAGCGGTCTTTAGACCCGAGCTTTTGTGGCACAGGCTTCAGCCTGTGCCTACCGCCTAAACTTGGCGGTGAAGAAAACCAAGAGCACAGACTAAAGTCTGTGCACCTGAAGAGGGGAATACGTGTTGGATTTTCTGGGCAATTTGAAGCGCACACACTACTGCGGCGAACTGCGTGCCAAGGACGAAGGGCGCGACGCCGTAGTGATGGGATGGGTGGCGCGCCGCCGCGACCTCGGCAATTTGCTCTTTCTCGATATTCGCGACCGCACCGGCATTGTTCAGGTGGTCTTCAACAAAGAGACGCAGCCCGCGGCGCATGCCAAAGCCGAGCAGGCGCGCAGTGAATTTGTCGTCGCCGTGGAAGGCAAAGTCATCAAGCGCCAGAAAGCGAATCCCGAGCTGGCCAGCGGCGAAGTCGAGCTGGTCGCCTCGAAGCTGCACATTCTCAACAACGCCAAGACGCCGCCATTCCCGATCGAAAACGAAATCAACGCCGCGGAAGAAACGCGCCTGCGCTTCCGCTATTTGGACCTGCGCCGCCCGAAGCCGCACTACAACCTCGCGCTGCGCCACAGAATCATTCTTGAAATTCGCAAAGTAATGGACGAAATGGGCTTCCTCGAAGTCGAGACGCCCATGCTTACGCGCTCGACGCCCGAGGGCGCGCGCGATTTTCTTGTGCCCAGCCGCATCCATCACGGTCAGTTCTACGCGCTGCCGCAATCGCCGCAAATTTTCAAGCAGATTCTGATGATCGCCGGGCTGGACAAATACTTCCAGATCGTGAAGTGCTTCCGCGATGAAGACCAGCGCGCCGACCGCCAGCTCGAATTCACGCAGCTCGACCTGGAGATGTCCTTCCCGCGCCAGGAAGATATTTTTCACGTTATCGAGCAAGTGATGGTGCGCGCCTGCGCTGTCGCCGGCGTCAAGGCCGAAGCGCCGTTTCCGCACATGCAGTACAAAGACGTCATTCGAAAGTACGGCAGCGACAAGCCAGACATGCGTTTTGGCATGGAGCTGCACGAAGTGACGCATTGCTTCCCGGAAGAAGCGAAGCAGAAACTGCAAATCGAGGGCAACGTCTTTGCACTCGCGGCGCCCGGTGCGGCGGGCTATTCGCGCAAGCAGCTTGACGAACTAACCGAAAAAGCGAAATCGCTGCACACACGCGGCGCCTACTTCGTGAAAGTGGCGCCAGAAGGACTGACTTCGACGGTCGAAAAATTGATCGGCCCGGAAAACATGAAGAGACTCGCCGAAGCTTGCGGCGCGAAGCCCGGCGACCTCGTCGTCGCTGTCTCCGCCAAGGAACAGATCAAGGGCACCGAAGCCGCTGCGCTGATCGCGGGCCAATTGCGCTTGCACCTTGGCGAAGCGCTCGGCGTCATCGACAAATCACAGTGGAAATTCCTGTGGCTCACGGGCTTTCCGCTCTTCGAATGGAGCGAAGCCGACAAAACCTGGGTCAGCGCCCAGCATCCGTTCACCGGAATCGTCGACGAAGATCTGGAGAAGCTCGAATCCGCGCCGTGGGAAGTACGTTCGAAAGGCTACGACCTCGTTCTCAACGGCTACGAACTCGGCTCCGGCAGCATTCGAATTCATCGCCAGGACATTCAGGAGCGCCTCTTCAAAGCCCTTGGCCTGACCGAGGAGCAATTGCGCCGCCGCTTCGGCTTTTTCCTCGACGCTCTGACGTATGGCACGCCGCCCCACGGCGGCATTGCGCTCGGCATCGACCGCGTGGTCATGCTCCTCGCTGGCGAAAAGTCTATCCGCGAAGTCATCGCCTTCGCGAAAACAACTGCCGCCCAAGATTTAATGGCCGAGTCACCGTCGCCGGTGGACAAAGACCAGCTCGACCAACTGGGCATTCAGCTCAAATGACTTGCAAAGAGGATTCGAATGGACCGCCTTTGGGCAATCAAAAGTGACTACGGGCTTCCCGTGGGGCGCATCTTCTCCCTGCTCCGCTGTACCGTCTATCGCTGCCCGTACTGCAACTACCTCTTCAAAGTTACCTGGGGGCCGTCAAACAGCTTGCTCGGCAGCGGAGACAGAGCTTGTTGGCATTGCAAGCAGGTCTTTTGGGACGGTTCGAACGAGTGGCTGGAAATGAGCAGTGAGGATCGGTGGCTTTTTCTGGTACCCATTACGATCGCAGGGATCATAGCCGGGTTCATTTTGATTCTGGCGTTAGTCATGTGGACAAAGTTTTTTCTCATGACGCCGATCCATTTTCGATTTCGCCTGTTTTTTCTCACACTCGGATTGCCCATTGGGCTCTGGTTTGGCTTTCGGGCTTTGCAAGTCAGTCGGTCCATACGCCGCTATAATGATCGCGGGAGAAAACGAGTCGCATGAGCCGGATACGCATACTTCCGGAAGCGGTGGCGAACAAAATCGCGGCGGGCGAAGTTGTTGAGCGGCCCGCGTCGGTGGTGAAAGAGCTGCTTGAAAACGCACTGGACGCCGGCGCGAACACCATTCGCATCGAAGTCGAGGTCGGCGGCAAACGCATGATCCGCGTGATCGACGATGGTCACGGCATGACCCATGACGATGCGTTGCTGGCGTTCGAACGCCACGCCACCAGCAAGCTGCGCTCCGCCGACGATTTGCTGTCCATCTCCACGCTGGGCTTTCGCGGCGAAGCTTTGCCCACCATTGCGGCGGTCTCGCGGTTGCTGCTCGAAACGCGCGACGAAGCGGAAGCCGAAGGCACGCGCATCGAATTCGCGGGAGGCAAGCTGATCAACGTGAAGCCCGCAGGCCTGCCCGCGGGAACCACCGTCAGCGTCGCCGATATTTTCTACTGCGTACCAGCGCGCAGAAAATTCCTGAAATCAGATACGACGGAGCTCGGCCACATTGCCTCACTGGTGACGCATTACGCGCTCGCGAACCCCGCGAAACAATTTCTTCTGACGACGCCGACGCAGGAAATCATCAACTGTCCGCCCGCGGAAAAACTGGCCGACCGCATCTATCAGCTTTTTGGGCGGCAATCGCTGGAAGAACTTGTCGAAATACCCGCAGCGTCCGCGGCCTTTCGGGCCGCCATCACGGAGCCGGAACTCGAAGCCGAGGAAGAAAAATCTTCGCTGACCGTGAGCGGCTTCACCTCCCGGCCCGACGTGCAGCGCCTGAATCGCAACGGCATCTATATTTTCGTGAATCGCCGCCTGGTGCGCGATAGGCTGATCCTGCACGCCATTCACGAAGCCTATCGCAATATCTTGCCGCCCGCGGTTTTTCCCGCGACGCTGCTTTTTCTCGAAATGCCGTACGACGAGGTGGACGTCAACGTGCATCCCGCAAAAATCGAAGTGCGCTTCCGGCGTTCGCAATTTGTCCACGATTTCACGCGCGACACGATTCGTCAGGCCCTCATGGGCACGCGGCCGATCGCAAGTTTTGCCACCGCTGCGGGCGCAGCGCCGCAGACCATCGGCTCCGGCAACGGAGGTTTCTCCGGCGGAATCGCACCATCACCCGCGGAATCCGGGGTGCCGCGTGCGATTATTCCACCCATGGAAGAGATTGGTCTTGGTTCCGGCGTTGGTTCGGATGGCGGTTTCGATCTGACTTCCGCCCCAATGCAGCCAGTGGAGCAGCGAATTCCTTTTACCTCGGGAACCGCGTTTGGCGCGGCCATCGCACCGGCGCGAATTTCCGATGCGGTGAATTGGGCCGCGAATCTGGCTGCTCCCAGCGCGGACGCTCCTGCGACGCTGCCGCGCCCGGAACAAATCGCCGATCTCAAACCGCTCGGCCAAGTCAGCGCGAGCTTCATCATCGCCGTGAACGGCGAGGGACTCTGGATCGTGGACCAGCACGTAGCTCACGAGCGCGTGCTGTTCGAACAGCACCTCGAAGCGCGCCGCGCCGGAAAGATCGAAGCCCAGCGTATGCTCACGCCTCTGGTGATCGAACTTTCGCCCCGGCAAATCGTTACCTTCGAGAAAATCGCGGAAGAACTCGCTGCGAATGGTTTCGAAGTCGAACCCATGGGGCCCAAGAGCGTGGCGATTCAGGCCGTGCCGGCCGGTGTCATCGCGCCGGACGCGGAAAAATTACTCACCGAAATTCTCGATGGGCTGGACCGCGAAAACGCGGCGATTTCCATCGAAACCTTGCAGGCGAAAATCGCAGCTTCGACCGCGTGCCACGCGGCGATCAAGATCAACATGCCACTCGAACAGTCGAAAATGGAATGGCTGCTCGATGCCCTGGCCAAAACCGATTGTCCGATGAGCTGCCCGCATGGACGCCCTGTGGTTTTACGATATTCCATCAAGGAAATTGAGAAAGCGTTTCATCGAATTTGACTTTTGTAGGCGCCGGGCTTTAGCCCGGCCATCGGGAGACTCACCGAATGAGCGATTCGCAAAAGACAGCAGTGATCTTTGGGCTGGCCAACAAGAGGAGCATCGCGTGGGCCATTGCCCAGAAACTGCACGAGGCCGGCTGGAGGCTGGGGATTACTTACCAGAACGAGCGGCTCGAGCAGGAAGCGAAGGCTCTGATCACCGATTTGCCGGGCGCCGCGGGTTTCATGTGCGATGTCTCATCGGACGAGCAAATAACAAAACTCTTCGAAGAGCTGAAATCGCGATATGGCGTGTTGCACGGCATCGTGCACAGCGTGGCGTTCGCGCCCACGGAGGAATTGAAAGGCGAGTTTCTCAGCACCACCCGCGAGGGATTTCGCATTGCGCACGACATCAGCGTGTATTCGCTCGTCGCGGTGGCGCGCGCGGCCGCTCCGCTGATGACCTCCGGCGGCGGCATCGTAACGATGACGTACTATGGCGCGGAGAAAGTTGTGCCGAAGTACAACGTGATGGGCGTAGCCAAAGCCGCATTGGAAGCGAGCGTGCGCTATTTGGCATACGACCTGGGGCCGAAGGGCATTCGCGTCAATGCCATTTCCGCGGGGCCCATTAAGACGCTTGCCGCGCGGGCCGTCGCGGGGCTGGGCGACATGCTCAAGGCGCATGCCGATCGCGCACCCCTGAAGCGAAACGTTGATCCGGGCGAAGTAGGCGGAACCGCCGCCTTCCTGCTTTCCGACGCGGGTTCCGGCATTACCGGGGAAACGATTTACGTCGATTGCGGCTACAACATCATGGGTTTCTGACCTCATTGGAAAGCAATCACGCAGCGCATTGATGCCCAAACTCACGATTGCCATTGACGGCCCGGCTGGTTCAGGGAAAAGCAGCGTGGCACGCCGCGTAGCCGAGCTCTTGCAGTATCTGTATCTGGACAGCGGCGCGATGTACCGGGCGCTGGCGTTGAAAGCACTAAAGCGCGGCATTCCGATAGACGACGAATCCCGCCTCGCAAAACTCGCAAAGGAAACGCGCATCGAACTGAAGTCTCCCACAACTGAGCACGAAGCTGCAGGTGCAAAGAACTGCGTCTTGCTCGACGGCGTGGATGTGACGCGGGAGATTCGCACTCCGGAAGCCGCGCAAGCCGCGTCTCACGTCGCTGCATTCCAGAAAGTGCGCGAAGTGCTGGTTGCGGAGCAGCAGCGCGCCGGTGCGGGCGGAGGCGTGGTGATGGAGGGACGCGATATCGGGACCGTGGTGTTCCCGGGCGCGGAGCTGAAGATTTTTCTGGACGCTGCGCCGGAAACGCGCGCGGAGCGCCGCTGGAAAGAGCACCGGGAAAAAGGCGACAAGTTGACGCTCGCGGAAGTGTTCGACGAAGTGATCGAGCGGGACAAACGCGATCGCGAACGCAAAGTCTCGCCGCTTGTGCGTGCCGCCGATGCCGTGCTGGTGGACAACACGGCCATGGGCATCGAAGAAACCGCCCGCCTCATCGTGATGCTCGTGCAGGAACGCGAAAAGGAATTGGCAAAAGCCGGGAGGCCGGGATGATCCGTTTGTTCGCGATGCTGGCAGTTGGCATTCTCAGTGGATTGTTCGTCTTGCCAATGCTGGCGCTCGCCCAGTCCGCAGCAGGCCGGAACGGCGAACCAGCCGAAGCAACACGAAAGTTCCGGGCGTATCTCGACAACGATTGGAAACGATGGATGGAGCAGTATCCCGATACCGCGACCTCCGTTGGTTTTCCCGGACAAAACCGCCGCTGGAGCGATGATTCGCGAGACGGCCTCGAGGCGCGCATCAAACATCTGCATGAAAGTTTGTCCCGATTAAAAGCCATCTCGCGCGATGCGCTTCCTGCCGGGGAGCAGTTGAACTACGACCTCTACCGCGAGCTGCTGGAAACCGCGGCCGAAGGCTTGCAATACGGCGACGACCCGCTTCCATTTCGCGACGTCGTTCCTGCCAACATTTGGATGCCCATTACACAAATGGGTGGTATTCAGCAGGGAATCGCTTCCACTCTAGCGAGCACGCCGCACAAATCCGTTTCGGAATACGAAGACGTGCTTGCCCGGCTTGAGGCAGTTCCGAAAAACGTCGAACAGAGTCTCGTGCTTCTTCAGGAGGGCTTGAAGAAAGGCTATACGCCGCCGAAGCTGATGCTGCGCGATGTGCCTAAACAGATCGCGGATCTCATTCCCGCCGATCCCATGGCCAGTCCGCTGCTGCAGCCCTTCACTGAATTTCCCGCGGGATTCTCCGAGGCAGATCGCGCTCGGCTGACCCAACGCGCAAAAAGGATCTACGCAGATTCCGTCAGGCCCGCCTTCCAGAAGCTGCACGATTACTTTGCGACTACGTACTTGCCGGCGTGCCGCGAATCCATCGCGGCCACGGCGCTGCCGAATGGCGCGGCGGCTTACGCGTTCCATGTTCGCTGGCAAACGACAACGAACCTGACGCCGCAGCAGATTCACGAAACCGGCCTCTCCGAAGTGAAGCGCATCCGCGCGGAGATGGACAAAGTCATCGCATCCACAGGGTTTAAAGGCAGCTTTCACGACTTCACGGAGTTTCTGCGCACCGATCCGCGTTTTTTTTACGAGAAGCCGGAGGATCTGGTGAACGGCTACCGCATCGTCACCAAGAAAATCGATCCGGAGCTCGCGCATCTCTTCGGGAAACTGCCGCGCCTTCCGTATGGAGTTTGCGTGATTCCAGAATTCAAAGCACCTTCGCAGACCACCGCGTACTACCAGCAGGGCGCTCCCAGCGCGGGCCGACCCGGCTGCTATTTCGTGAATACTTACAACTTGCACGCGCGGCCGAAGTGGGAAATGGAAGCGCTCTCGCTGCACGAATCCGTGCCGGGGCACCATCTGCAGATTTCTCTCGCGCAGGAGATGGAGGACGTGCCGGAATTTCGCAGACACGTCGGCTATTCGGCGTTTGTGGAGGGCTGGGCCCTTTACTGCGAGAGCCTCGGCGAAGAGCTTGGTCTATACAAGGACCCTTATTCCAAGTTCGGCCAGCTCAGCTACGAAATGTGGCGTGCCGTGCGGCTCGTGGTGGACACGGGAATGCACTCGATGGGTTGGACGCGCGGCCAGGCTATCCAATTTTTCAAGGACCACACCGGCAAGACCGACCAGGACATCACCGTGGAAGTGGATCGCTACATCGTCTGGCCGGGCCAGGCGCTCGCCTACAAACTGGGACAATTGAAGATTCGTGAATTGCGCACGGAAGCCGAGCGGAGGCTCGGCGCAAAATTTGATGTCCGCAAGTTTCACGATGTCGTCCTCGAAAATGGCGCCGTGCCCCTGAACGTGCTGGAAGCTCACATGAAACGCTGGACCGAAGAACAGGCGGGTCATTAGCCGCCGGCCAGACGGGCCCGCAAACGCTGAATGTTTACCAAGGCTCTGTAACTCCCGCACTCCTCCCTTCGTATTCACATACAGACGATTCCGTCTGTCGTCCGCGCGCTGGCGATGCGCCCGCCGGGGATTTGCTAAAGTGAGTGGGGGCCTCGTTCCGAACTGATGCTTGCCGTCCGCGACAATCTAGCTGAATGCTTCAACGCTCTGCGCTCCCACAAGCTTCGCGCCTCGCTCACCATGCTCGGCCTCACCATGGGCGTGGCCACGCTGATCACCGTGATGACCCTCGTCCAGGGCGCCAACCTCTACGTCGAGCAGAAAATCGCGAACTTGGGGACCAATGTGTTCCAGATTGCGCGCACGCCCTTCGCCGTCACCGATTTCAACATCATCATCAAGGCCCTCAAGTTCAAGAAAATAGACGTGGATGACATGCGCGCTATTGCCGACGGATGCCCGGCGTGCGAGGAAGTTGGCGCCACCGCGAGTACCACCGTTCGGGCGCGATACGGCAACAAAGAAGTGCCGGACGTCAGCTTCTCCGGCCAAACCGCAAATATGGCGGACATTGACACGCGCGCGGTGGAGCTCGGGCGCTATTTCACTCCCTCCGAAGCGGAGCACCGCACCAATGTCTGCCTCATCGGCGATACCCTTTTGCAGCAGCTATTTCTCGGGACGGATCCCATCGGCAAGTCCATTCGTGTCGGCAACGATGAATTCATGGTCATCGGCGTGATGGAAAAAATCGGAAGTGTCCTCGGCCAGGACCAGGACAATTTCGTGATGGCGCCCCTTCCCGTTTTTCTTCGCATGCAGGGCATACACACAAGCCTGATCATCAACGTCAAGACGAGCACGGAGAACTTTGAGCTGGCCCAGGATCAGGCGCATCTTGTATTGCGCTCTAGGCGGCACCTGAGCGGCAAAATGGAAGACGACTTCTTCATCGGCACCAAGGAAAGTTATATGGCGTTGTG
>WNFQ01003990.1_pt1 | contig 10758 bp, 9 predicted proteins | sample 5400171 | NCBI WGS metagenome assembly WNFQ01 (sample SAMN13153356, study PRJNA577476) | soil metagenome | isolation source: 20 cm soil under Madrone tree | place: USA:California | collected 2016-06-14 | reverse complement strand
CTGCAGGTCCGCTCCACGCTCCAGTAAAAGCCGCACAACATCGGGACTCCCACCCAATGATGCACCATGTAGTGGTGTCCAAAGATCTTTGCGACATGCTTGAATATTCGCGTCATGATCAAGAAGCAACTGTACAGCAACAATGTTCCCACTTTCTGCCACAAAATGTAGTGGTGTACTGAGGTCATCGGACTTTGCCTCCAGGTCCGCACCATGTTCCAGTAAGAGCCGCACAACTTGAACATCGGGATTCTCACTGGATGATGCACAGTGCAATGGTGTCCAAAGATCTTGGTCACGTGCTTGAATATTTGCGCCATGGTCGAGAAGCAACTGTACAGCAACAATGTTCCCAATGCCTGCCGCAAGATGTAGTGGTGTGCTGTGAGTGTTGGACTGTGCCTCCAGGTCCGCACCATGCTCCAGTAAGAGCCGCACAACATCGTCACCGCACGCACGGATTGCATGGTGCAGTGGTGTCCATAGACTTTTGCGACGTGCTTGAATATTTGCTCCATGATCGAGAAGTGACTGTACAACGACAACTTTCCCACATTCTACCGCAGAATGTAGTGGTGTGGTGTGATCGTCGGACTGTGCCTCCAGGTCCGCACCATGCTCCAGTAAGAGCCGCACAATGTCAGGACTCCCGCCAGATGATGCAGAGTGTAGTGGTGTATTCGAACTCCTGTCACGTGCATCAATACCGGCGCCATACTCAAGCAGCAATCGTGTAGCCGCGAGATCGCCGTCTTTCGTTGCCAGATGTAGCGCAGTGATGTGATCGTTATTTCGCGCTGCTACGTTTGCACCGTGATTCAGTAGAAGCTGCACCATCTCCATCTTTCTGTTATCCAGTAATCGGCTTGTATCGATCACTTGATGGAGAGGTGTCCAACCATTGATGTCACGTGCGTTGATATCCGCACCGAGCTCGATAATCATCTGAGTAACTTCAGGAAGCACATTCGATGCCGCCACATGTAAGGGGGTCTGACCACGGGCGTCTCGAACATCCTTGCCGACGCAATGCAGAAGTAGATGCTGACAAATTTGGACATGTCTCCGGTGCAACGCTGCATGTAACGCGGTTCCACGAATGCCACCCGGAGAGATCACGTTCTGTGGCCGCTTCATAGTGAGGTGTTGTACAAGGCCATAAAACCCAAGGTCTGCAACATGATATAGCGGAGACCCTTTGACTATACCGGAATCCTTCTCCGCCCACCAGGAAGAGCTTATATATGACATCCATATCGCGAAATATGGCTTGTCTGCATCAAGGAGATCGTCGATTCCATGATTTATATGCGATATTACGTTCCCAAACTCGGCATGATCCGCGAAGTGTTTGGCAGCATAGTCTGATAGAGGGAACTTCTTCATTGTCTCGTTGATGATGGGTTGTTCCAAGTGAAGCAACACGCCGATGCATGCATTGGCCATAGTAGTATGGGCGGGCTCGAGGAGGATATGATGATGGCGCAAAGGACTTGTCATGGAGGCGGCAAGACGATCCGATGTCAGGAACTCCTTGACTGAGTAGTGAGAAAATTGAACTATGCGGGAATTGCGGAAATTGACGACGTCGATCAGACTGGAGCATGCGGTCAACACGGCCTGTTCTTGATCCTGCCACCGCAGATCTTCATCCAGCTTCGGAATTCCGTTGGCTACGCTAAAATCGACAGCAAGTACTTCCGCTAATTCCTGCACACGAAGCGGACGAACGGCCACTGCCAGGCATTGTAAAAGTCGATGCGTGTGCACTTGGTTTACTTTAGGAATTTCTTGTAATATCCGCTCGTAAGTCTCGTCGAGGGTCACGGGCAATTCGGTGAGAACTTGTCGGATACTTGGTGCAAGACAACGGCGTAAGGCTTCAAATTGACAGGAAACCCAACGGAACCTATTTGAAATTTAGAAAGTGTGTTATGAACGGAGAACCGCATTCATACATTCCGTTAACTCTATTTGAGAGCGTCTCAACGACCAGTTCCTTGTCCTTCTCCCGCCATCTCATAATCTTTTTGTCCGAATAGACAACGAATCTGATGTAGTCAGCAATATCCTCCTTTTGTCCATCTTCGTCGTGAAGGGGTACGCGGTAGGACATCGGTGTCAATGGTTCGAGGACATTCCGGATATCAACTTCGAGGCGACTCGTGATACAAAGACGTAAATTTGAGAGGTTGAGGCCGACTAGATCCTGGACGAGTGCAAGGACCTTTTCACGGGACGATTGCAGCCCAGAGGTGTCAGGACATTCATCGAGAGCATCTACAACGACGTATATTGGGACGTTTCTTGATCCTTTTAGTATTTTCTCGAGGTGTTGTTTAAGGGCGCTTTCACAAGGCTGCTTGGAACCACGTTGATGTTCTGAGAATAACTGATGAAGTATCTTGCAGAACGAAGTAGATTGATCACAGAGCTGCACGAGGATGGAGGAGAGAAAACCACGGGAATCTTGTTTTCTGGTGTCCTTGAAGTCGAAGAAGTAGTATGCCAGGTACGCTGACTCCGTGGCGGAGATGCGTTCGATATCCTGGACGATTGTTGAGCTAGCGATAGACAAAAACATAAGCACTCCAGGCCAAAACAAATTTATTCGGATGACATACGTTAGAACGCTCTTGCCACACCCCGCTATAATATCGGAAGTCTGTTATTAAATGCGAAAATGAGCAGTGTAGGCACATACGCTTTCCGTAGATCCACATCACGGAACCAAATTCTTTCCACATTCTGAAGGTATTGCTTTCAGTGAACCACACTGCGGTTCCTTTGTGATGAATATCGCATGCAGTGTTGAGATTGACGGACGGATCGGGGGGAGAAAGCCAATCTGCAGGTTGGTTCAGAGCTGCTCTGGTGAAGTAGACGTGATCGCGAGACCACCCACGGCTTAAATCGCCCCAGTCGCTTGGAATTGGTCGGATTATCTTCTCATCGCCTTAAAAAAAATAGAAAACGCTCAGGATGGCTTGGATATTGGTAAATAGTGTCATGCGCACCGTCGACTGTTCCGGCTCCAAGGCCTTTTATGATGCCTTGTTCGTTGTCGACATTCCTTGTTCCGTTTTGGACACTCTCAACCGTGTCCTGTATGCCATGTACCTTGTCATGGTCATGGTCGACATTTATTTTTATGCTCTCATCTACCCTCGGACCTTCCGCTTTCTCGGTATCTGGCCAAATAGACACTGAGAATGGTGGAGATAACCTATTTAAAGTGATTTGCGCACTGTTGATACCCTTTTGTCCGATGTCCTTCATTCTTTCGTCAAAGCCTTGTAGCATGTCTCCAACACCCCGTAACATACCCTCTACGCCCCTTATTCTGTCTTGTAAGACGTGTATACCCTTCAGGGCTTCCGCGGCCGCCATTCGCGTTTCCTCCAGTATCACATTTTCAAGCCTCAGCAATGCATCTTCAACATCCGTCCTCCCTACCAGCTTCTTCAAATATGTTTCTAAATAACGCTCAGCCGAGGAGGTATATATTTTTCGCCAGGATTAACTCACTTGCACGACCCTCTTTGACCTCCTTTGTTGCGTTGGCAAGGATACATAACACCTCAACCATGACTTTCACAATTGCGTCGATCATTCCAACGGTCCGTGGAACCTCGATGTAAGTCTCCAGCCGTCGAAAGACGTTTTCGATACGCTCAAAAATGAGAATGAGTGTGTCCCGACGCTTGCCAACAGCCGTAGCAGCCTGAATCATTTCAATATTAGCTCGGGAGAACTTCTCCCGAAGGAGAGAAAAGCGCAAGGTATGGTGTTGGTGGGTCTGAGTAACTCACTGAGAGAAGAACTCCTATGCCCGCAAAAATCAACCCCGCCGGAGCGAACGACTAGAGAACGCGCATCAGCATCCAGATTCTAAGTAGATTCATGAGACATACCAGGCCAACAGACTTGCCGATTGTCCCTGAAAATGCGGTTATGACATTCACGGTAGGATTTAACCAATTTGACAGTCTCTCTGAATCATTATCACTCCGGGTACGGTCAAAACCAGGGACTTGCTCTCGAAGTAAGGCTATTACAGCGTCCGGGGAATTGCAGGTTTCTAGTCGGGGAAGTAGCGGATTTGAGGTAAGATCATTCCCCGTTCTCTTTTCATAAGATTCCAAAGCATTGGAGAAGATGTGTTGATAGTTTGAATACGAGAGGGCCGCCGACTCAGAGTCGGGGTGAGTCTCAGGCATACGGCTTGAGTGGGGGGAATGAAAGGAACAGCCCGAAGGCAAATGGGAGAGGCAAAGGGGGGATAGCACTTGAGAAAGCGTCCCATCCCATCCTGATGCAGTGCGGCCACGTGAGAAATCCGAATACCTCAAATGGGACAATTCCTTCGGAGAATTGGGCATCCAGATCGTCAGCATACCCTTGTCGCTGACTTTATTTTTACAAAGTGAATTAGTGAACAGAAGACGAGAAATGTCCCGATGAGCAGATGGAGGAAGGTAGTTAACAATAACTATTAGGATGTAAGACGAATGTGGACAGGAACAGCATGCGGCACGCCAGAATATTTAAGTAACCACGACCGAGGCTGTGAGGATTTCAATAACATTCGACTAGAACAACTGCGCCAGGCACACTGGCAGGGCGAATGATGTAGAGCTCAAACGAGCGTAAGACGTATTTTCGGACCGCTCACGATGCGGCCACTGGCAGGTGAACCCGCGACCCGACGAGCCTCGACGAAAGCGGCAATGCAACGCCTTGGAGAGGCGTGAGTGATTCCGGTAGGACAAAGATAACTTAAACGAGACTAGAGAAAAAGAAAAAAAGGGTCAGCGACGAAGAGACGTTTGATGTCTGCGGCACGAAGAGGTCCGCTTATAAGCGGTAAAGAAATCGTACGTACGTCGGCTCGGTGGCTCATTCAGTGCGTTTCTGTGATGGCGAGAGAGAAAGAAAGTGCAGGGCGAGAAGAGGAAAAGTACAACAAAAGAGAGAAGAGGATCATCCTGAGACGATGAGCACACAGAGGAGAAGAGAGGGGGAAACTGAGCTGCATCATTACGACAGTTGAGGAGATTAATTGAATACTACATGCAGGCTCGACTGTTCGACTAGTTATACAGTAGGACCAGTGGAGCGAGAGGAGAAACGAAAAAAATCAACAAAGAGACACACGTGGCGTTGATGTGGTCCATGGCACGTGACGCGAAAATGTATGCTAGTGAATCGCTATGTCGTGCGGCAATCGCGGTCCAGTCGCGTTATAATAATGTTATGTATAGAAAATTGTCGAGGCAGTGTGTCAGATAAAACCGAGGGCTGTCCGGAAACACCCAGGGCTAAGAAACGAGCGGCAATGAAAGAGAGCAGGAGGGGATTAGACTGAGAAACTGAGGAAATGAGAGGAACCGCTAAAAGCAACGGGAAACTAAGGTAGAAAAGGATACACAGAACCTAGGGCAGCTAAGCCAAGTCCGAAGATCCGAGGTGAGAATGATTCAACACGTCGGAGGAGAGGGAGGAGAGGTCGAAGACTCGAAGTTAGGGGGCACTGGAGCAATCTGTGCGCAGCCACGTCGACCACCTTACGATTATCATGGTCTTCCCATTGAGTGATGTCGAGCTTTCATGTCGAACTGAAACTTTCGGTTTGCGCAGTGATCCGATAAAATGTGAGGTAACCGTTCGTGGAATTGCCTGAATCGTTGAAATAAGACATAAGAACCGAGAGGTAAGTTCCCAAGTCGAACGGATACAGTAGAGCGCGACTTGTTTATTCGGTGGTTATGATTCTCGTTTTACCTTGGCCATAGCTATTCGCCTGTTCACTTCACTGTCGCGGATGTCTCGTTGTACTTGGAGTTCGTCACAACGGAAGGGATTTTGGAATCCGAACGAGGTTTAGAGAGGAAGATCAAGAATTGTCCACGGCATGCTTGAGTTTGATTCCATAGCATGTCGCGGCACTAATTATGCTAACGAGTCTTCTGTAACACTGTAAGCCCTCGCTGCCAGTGCTTCATTTTCTCTACAACCCTATATACGGATGACTTGATGTCAGCGAAGAAGGGCTGGAAAGCCGTCGTAACGCACGCAAGGCTCAGCCCCATCATCCTAAATGTCCAAAAGTATCAAAAGAGCCATTTGATCCTTATAACATGCATCAACTGATGGCGTCGGCGTCAGAAGGAACTTGCATGTAGCTATTTTGGTATCCCCGCCCTTGCGGACGATCGGCCTGAGTTATGTCACCAAGGTGGATGGATCCGCTAGGCGTGCTTTGTGGTGTCGATTCATTGTTGGGTGGCCAGAGTGCGCGAGATCCGCACTGTGGTCTCCCAAGCACGTTGGGTAAACGAATGGCTCGCTGCAGCATCGAGGCTATACACACATTCTGATCACTGCTTGTCGTGGACAAGTAACCGTAGCTGCCACCCACCTGCTTGGCTACGTCATGAAAGGTTTTCGAAGGGAGGTAACGTCACGCCTAGTACATCTGTTATTGATCTTCGGTATTGCCACTTTGTGAAGCAGGATCGATGATAGCGCGGCTGACACCTTGCATGCGCTGGACAAAGTCGAGAAGGAGCAAGATCTGTGTACGAAATTCTGTGGTTAGTGACGCAATATCGCAAAAGATCACGGTTGAGGTGGTGTACAGGGTGTATGTGCATGGGATCCGACCTACCTCGCTCAAACAAAGCTCAAATCTAAAGGCGTATTATTCTTCATTGCCCCAAACAAGCTTCCAAGTCCTAACGATAAGAAAATGGTCGACTTGTACGTCTATATGACGCGCTTGTTACCCGTGTATCGCCCTTCTAAAGCGAGCGAGAGACACAGAGGCGTGCAAGAACAACGGACGACCGCACGGGCGCGTAAAGCCGACAACGACCCTGGTTGGAAGTGTCCTTCGACGAGGGGCAGCAATTGACAGCCGATATTCTACTCGATGGGGGTAATATCTTGGGCCAACTCGTTGCGGCTGCGCGACAGATGATGATGGTAAAGTAATGGTCAAAGGACGAGAATCGGCAAGGTCACGCTGATTGAAGTCACGCGTGGCTGAATATGTGCTCCTACGCGCATATATACGTTCGACGCCTGAGGCATCACATTTTTTCTTCCTCAAAGGTTCCAGCGTGGCACGGTGACGTGGTGAGAGGGTATTCATCGAGGCCAACGCGTGGTTGCAGCAAAGAACACCCCCGGCAGTTATCAATCGATCGATCGATTGTCCACTATACCCTCGTCTTTTTCCTTCTAACCTAATGGCGGCTCGCTTTGCTCGTGTTCGTGGACGAGGAGAGGCTGCTGAGAGTATTGGGCGAGGGAAAAACGCGGTGCGTAATCGATACACTGGGTTGAGGCTGATCGAGATATCTGAGGATATATATATTATACAATGCAGCGAGAACAGGCGAGCATTTCAGGAGTCAGGACATTCAAGGCCAAAGCAAGTACCCTGATCACTCGATCAAGGCACCACACCCCACGGACTGCGCGTCAGAGAAAGAACAACAGCAAAAAGACAACCAGATGAAGATATTGTTCATGGTATCTAGTGTCCTTTGACTCGGAGCTGACCCCGCCCATTGTGACCACCAGTCCGCTTCTTCACAGATTTGGGATATATCTTCCTCATGATTTCGAAGAATGACGGCCCAATTTCCCCACCTGTCATCAAGCCATACTCCAACCTTTGGGCGAACTTTTGGTGCTGCTCCTCCGTCACCCTGCACTTCTCCGCGGCATCCTCCTGCGTGACCTCGAGGCACACGTCGGGCGGCTTGTCTTTATGCCGATTAAGAGAGTCGTGGCGCGCGAAGTATTCGCCGCATCGCTCGCAGAAGTGGATCTCTAACGGGTGCGTCTCCGAGGTGTTGCAATGGCCCTTGAACTCCTCAAAGTCTTTGACTTTCATACCTGGGCAGACACGGCACCTGATCGCCTGGACTGCCCCACGCGCGAAGTCGGCCTCCGACGCCTGGAGGAACAACCTATGAACTGGCTTGAATATGCGGGGAATCTTGAAAAGCTTTGTCACTTCCACTTGTTGTTGTTGCTGCACCATGCCATCGATATGGTGCGCCTCTTCCTCATCAACGCTCCCCTCGACCCAAGTCGGCTGCCCATGCGCAGCTTCCACCGACCAATCCTGCTGGAAACTTGGTCCCGGCAAGGGATGATGGTAAATGCCATGCGCACTCGGGGTCGCGAGCCTCTCCGCTCCGCGTCCTGCCTCCTTGGGTTTACGGTTATCCTTTTTTTTCGGGATCCTAGCCACAGGCTCGTCGAGAGTCCTAGCTGTGGACTGTTCCACCTTTGTTAGGATCCTTTTAGCTCCCTTACCACCCCTAGCTCGTTTCGGAGGCAGCACCTTGTGGGTATCAACCTCCACCGGGCCCTCGTCGCCGTAAGAAACCTCTGTCTCACGGTGGCGTTTGCCGAGGGCCACGGAGGAGGATGTCGCAGTGAGAGTGGGCCAGGCCACGTCGCCGGTAGCCCACTCCACCGGATATCTGCAGACGCTGATACTAGCAGCGATGGCCGAGTCGCTCCCCTTACGTGTGACAGGACAAGATACTTACGCAGATACGCCAGATAGATTTGCACCGTGCTCTGGCACAACCCACCCTGCTTCGTTCCCATTTCCGGAAGTCGAAGCTGGTGTCGTACAAGCAGATTGCACGAAATCGGGAAGCCACCCCCGCCCGTCCTGAGGCGTGGGAGTGGCTGAGGTTGGGCTCACGCCCAGCTAAAGCCAATTAGGTTAGTGAAGGACTTTTCAATATGTGGCATTTTGCACTTACGTCGGGTGTTGCGCCCACTGAGTAGCCGGCAAGGGGAGCGACCCCTGTCCGATAGGCGTTGCCAACTGGTTGCGGCTGGGAGACCGCGGAACACCCATCGAAGAGGGCTTTGGACCGGCATCCGGTGAATACGAAGGATCGTGAAAGATGCAAGAAAGGAAACATACATGAGGCCGGCATGAGCCAAGGATAAAGAGCATTCTGTGGCACAGCAGAGTAAGTAAATGTCGACGTTCAAATATGCTTCTGACTTACCTGGTTTGTAGAATCTACCTGTGTTGATAGATTTGTAAAGGCCCCCCACCTCTGTAGTGGGGGCAGGTTGAAACGTCTCATCATCCACGGCGTTGAAATCCGGAAAATACAGGTTATCTGCTATGACCCAGTCGCGGAGAGGATCTGGCCAAGGCGCAGAGGCAAAGTCGGCAGTGTTTGAGTGGGCAGAGTAGGAATTGTCCATTTCTGATGGCGATGACGCAGACTGGGACACAAGAGTGGTGGGGTGGAGAGTGGGAGTGGGAGTGGGAGTAGGGGAACGATTAGATTGTGGAGGACAGCGCTTTTTTTATGGGGATGAAGGTCGCGTGAGTACCGCGTGCGAGGTGTGTTTTGTGCCCGGCGTTTCAACGAATCAACAGTGCACGTTCACAGGCGCAAGGCCAAAGCACAGTTTCGACCCTCTTCCCTCCCACTCCACCTGTGGTTTAGGAATAATGGTGTACCTATTTCCGGTTCGCAGGTAGACCTCTCCTCACTTTGGCCCTCATTCTGCCAGAATCACATCGTATACACAGTGGACCAGTGATGGACCACCTGTCAAGTTACCCGAGGAATCTCCACACGATTTGTGGAAGAAACAAAGAAAGACGAGGCCTCGGTGTGGTTTTTCGATTCTTCAATGAGACCACCATTGTGTTTAGTTCAGCATTATCCATGAAACTCTTCGGTAGTTGGTGTGGAAGATGGACTTGAATACAATGCTACTAAATTTAGCGACTTGTGGATAAAAGCGATTTTCATTTAGTTTGTGTGATTGGTGAAAGGTCTAGAGCTTTGGCTGTACTGTGGTTAGACCACGTTACACAGACTCATCGTAACGCACGACAGCAGACTTCTCCGAGGTCTGCACTGTGCACGTCGTATCCGAAGATTTAGTATATCATCGATCCTGTCATGCATTCCGTCAGCTTGTCCTCCGCAATAGTTGTGACTTCTAGGTTTGCCGTCATTCGAGATCCTCTGATCTTCACGAGTTTGTCGTCCCAATTCAAGTTGCGTCTCGGAAGTTGCGTCACGGCGTTTTTCTTTTCGGTACTTCGAGATTCTACCACGAAACTTTCTACAGTATATATACACCGCAGCGGTCAAGAATACAGACGACAATACGAAACTATTTTTCATCTTTACCAATCATAAGAGAACGGAAATGCACAGGTTGGGGCAGAAAGAGTCCTTGACAAACCTTTGTGACCCGCCAGCCAACACCAGACCCACCGCCTGGCACATAGAGCTCAATACAGCATAAGACGATTTTTTGGACCGCCCACAACACGGACAGGTAGACCCGCGACCCGACGAGCCTCTACGAACGCGGCAAACTCGCTTTCAGGACCATAAAGCACGATCTCCTCCAACTTGAGCAAAAGTTTGAGAACCGCCGATCTTTTCGAGCCGTCGTCCGGCTCCAAAGCTTTATCGAGTTCTTCCACAAATCGACCGGCCACACGAAGAGTCTTGACGTTGTCGAAGATCCCAAGTAGCTTGAGCCACCCCTGGCGGTTGGGGTTCTGCGCCCAACTGTCCACATCTCCGTCTTCCAGCAGAAGCGACTGGACGGTAGAAGGCATCGGCACGAGCACGCGACAAATCTTTGCCACGAACCCTATTCCCGCGTTCGCGTCGAGACGATACCCCGCATGATAATTGACTTTCAACTCGAATGCCCCGCGGCCGGTCCATAATT
>WNFQ01010937.1_pt1 | contig 10762 bp, 9 predicted proteins | sample 5400171 | NCBI WGS metagenome assembly WNFQ01 (sample SAMN13153356, study PRJNA577476) | soil metagenome | isolation source: 20 cm soil under Madrone tree | place: USA:California | collected 2016-06-14 | reverse complement strand
CACGGTCACACCGGAACGACCCGGCATTCCCCGCGCAATGGTTTTACGGCTTACTTCGCGCTCTCCTCGGTGACCACGCTTGTTTGACACCGTCGCCTGCGCTTCTTATCGCAGACTTGACGCCAACGATTGGGGCGTCAGAACCACACGACTTCGCCGTACGCAACAGTCCGCGCTCGTCTCGCGCGCTGCCCGCGTCCACCGCATCCAGCCCCACGTTGGTGACGTGCGCAACGCCCCTCTTGTCGAGACCGGACAGCGCAAATCAGTGAACTGATTTGGGTCAAAGGAAAACAGAAATATTTTTGCAAAACGGGCTTGACACCATTTCTGAAAATCAGAAGTGATTTGCCCGTCGGGCAGATTGGCTGATCCGATTGAACAATTTCACACGGTCTGCAGGGTGGGCAAGGCTCGACCCATGCTACGAGCTACGGGGCTGAATGCGATCGATCCAAAGCAATCGCGAGTCATCAGAAAGACTGGATTGCTTCGCGGAGCCTGTCATCGGGCGCGCATTCGCGCGACCCGTTGGCTCGCAATGACGGGGCGGGCAACACCTCAGGCTGAAATCGCCTTCGCCGAATCCACCTGGTTGCGCAGCATGAATTTCTGGATCTTGCCGGTCGAGGTTTTCGGAATAGGACCGAACACCACGGCCTTCGGCGTCTTGAAGCCCGACATCTGGCTGCGGCAGAACGCGATGATTTCGGCTTCCGTCGCGCGGGCATTTTCCTTCAATTCGATGAAGGCGCAGGGCACCTCGCCCCACTTTGAATCGGGCTTCGCCACCACGGCCGCGAACAGCACCGCCGGATGCTTGTAAAGCACGTCCTCGACCTCGACCGAGGAGATGTTCTCGCCGCCGGAGATGATGATGTCCTTGGAGCGATCCTTGATGATGATATAGCCGTGCTCGTCGAGCACGCCGATATCGCCGGTATGAAACCAGCCGCCGGCAAAAGCCTCTTTGGTGGCCTTTTCGTTCTTCAGATAACCCTTCATCACGATGTTGCCGCGGAACATCACCTCGCCGACGGTCTCGCCATCGCGCGGCACCTCGCGCATGGTTTCGGGATCGAGCACCGCGATGGCTTCCTGCAGCGGGTAGGGCACCCCCTGCCGGCGTTTTAGTTGCGCGCGCTGATCGGCGGGCAAATCGTCCCAACCCGGCTGTTCGGCGCAGACCGAGGCGGGGCCATAGACTTCGGTCAGGCCGTAGACATGCGTCAGCTTGATCCCGATGCTTTCGGCGCCCTCAAGCACGGCGACCGGAGGGGCTGCGCCCGCGATCAATCCAACGACCGGCCGCGCGCCTGATTTCTTCGGCGCGTCAGGCGCGTTGATCAGGGTGTTATAGACGATCGGCGCGCCGCACATGTGGGTGACGCCGTGCTTCTTGATCAGCTCGAAAATTTTTGTCGGCTCGACCTTGCGCAGGCAGACGTTGACGCCCGCTGCCGCCGCGACGGTCCACGGAAAGCACCAGCCGTTGCAGTGGAACATCGGCAGTGTCCAGAGATAGACGGGATGCTGGCCGAGATTGCCCGCAAGGATGTTGCTGACGGCGTTGAGGTAAGCGCCGCGGTGGTGGGTCACCACGCCCTTCGGGTTACCGGTGGTTCCCGAGGTGTAGCTGAGCGCAATGGCGTCCCATTCGTCCTTCGGCAGCAGTGCAGCGAAGTTCTCATCGCCTTGCGCCAAGGCGTCTTCGTATTCGACTTCGCCGATCCGCGTTCCGCCCGCGAAATTCGCATCGTCGACGTCGATGACGAATGGTCTTGGACCCGTCATCAGCTTGAGCGCTTCGGCGATCACGCCGGCAAATTCCGGATCGACCAGGATGATCCTGGCGCCGCCGTGATCGAGCTGGAAGGCGATCGAGGGGGCATCGAGGCGGATGTTGAGCGCGTTGAGCACGGCGCCTGTCATCGGCACTGCAAAATGCACTTCGTTCATCGCGGGGATATTCGGCAGCATCGCCGCGACCGTATCGCCGTATCCAATGTTTTGGCTCGCAAGGAAGGAAGCAAAACGCCGGCAGCGCTCGTAAGTCTCCGCCCAGGTGAAGAGGCGCCCCTCGTAAACCGTGCTGGTGTGATCGGGATAGACGGCGGCGGTGCGCGCCAGGAAGCTCAACGGCGTCAGCGGCACGTAATTGGCCGGCGTCTTGTCCAAACCGAGACCGTATTGGCTTTGCTTCACACTCATCGGCCACCTCCCATTCACGCTTACAGGAACCCGATCGAGATCCACGGGAATATCGCCACGATAATCAACCCGACCAGCAGGGCCAGCAGATAGCCCCAGATCGGCTTGATCCCCTCGGCGGGATCGACGCGCCCGATGGCGCAAGCCGCATAATAGCCTACTCCGAACGGCGGCGCGAACAGTCCGATGCCCATGGCGAGGATGACGATCATCGCATAATGCACCTCGTGGACGCCGACCGCCCGCGCGATCGGAAACAGCAGGGGGCCGAACAGCACGATCGCCGGAATGCCCTCGAGCACGCTGCCCAGTATCATAAACGCAACGATCGATACCGCGATGAACGACGCGGAGCCGCCGGGTAACCCGGTCATGGCGGCAGCCAGCGTGCGCGAGAAGCCGGACTGGGTTAGCCCCCAGGCCATGCCGGTAGCGGTACCAATGATCAGGAGGATGGCGCCCGACAGGCAGGCGGTCTCGATCAGCATCGGCAACAGCCGCCGCCAGTCGAAGCTGCGATAGATCAGAAGGCCGTAGATCAGAAATCCCACGATAAATGCATAGACAATGCCGATGGTGGAGACCTCGGTCGCGGTCGCGATGCCCTCGACCACGGCGTAGCGGATCACAAAGGGCAGGGCGATGGCGGGCAGGGCGATTCCGAAAGCTCGCACGATCTGGCCCGCGCTCGCCCTTTTGACATGGCGCAGGTCCTCGCCGCGATAGCGCCACCACACCAGCACCGACAGCGTGATCGCCAGCACGACGCCCGGCAGCAACCCCCCGGTGAACAGGGCCGCGATCGAGACACCGGTCACCGAACCGATCGTGATCAGCACCAGGCTCGGCGGAATGGTTTCGGTCTGGGCGCCAGTGGCCGCGAGCAGTGCCACGAGATCGCCGGGTCTGGCGCCACGCGCTTTCATTTCCGGAAACAGCACCGGCGCCACGGCGGCCATATCGGCGGCTTTGGCGCCTGAAATTCCCGACACCAGATACATCGCGCCGACCAGCACGTAGTGCAGGCCGCCCCTGACATGGCCGAGCAGGCTTGCCAGAAAGGCTACCATCGCCCGCGCCATCCCGGTCATCTCGATCAAGAGCCCGAGAAACACGAACAGCGGCACCGACAGCAGGATCAGGTGGCTCATGCCCTCGTCCATGCGTCCGACCAGCACCATCAGCGGCGTATGGGTGGTCAGCGCCAGATAGCCGAAGGTGGCAAGGCCGAAGCCGAATGCGATGGGAACGCCGGCGAAAACGCAAAAGCCGGCGACGCCGACAAAGAAAATGATCAGGTTGAGATTGCCGAGCAGCCGCAGCCATGGCTGTGCCAGCCAAAATATCCCGATCAGCACGCCAACCGACAGCACCGCGGTCAGCACGACCCTGATATTGCCGGCCCGCGCCAGCCGCAGCAACGCGAACAGCGCCATCAGGCCGATGCCGGCCGGCAGCGCCGCGGCGCGCCAGACGTTGGAAATCTGCAGAGCCGGCGTCGTAATGAAACTCTCTTCATAGGCGTATTCGCAAGCCGGCCAGGCGATCAGCAGCAGGAACGCCAGCGCGGCGCAGGTCGCGACCAGGTCGAGATAGGCGCGCATCACGGGCCTGGCATTGGCGACCACCGCCGTCATCCGCATATGCTCGGCACGGCGGAATGCGACCGCGGCTCCCAGCATCGCGAGCCAAAGGAACAGGATCGAGGCCAGTTCGTCGGACCAGATCAGCGGCCGATGCAGGCCGTAACGCGCGACCACGCCGGCGAACAGGATGACGATCTCGGCCGTGACCAGAAACGCCGCCGGGATCTCGACCAGCATCGCGAACGAGGCTTCAAGCCATGCCAAAAGCGACCGGGGGCGAGGGGAGATCGCCTCGCCCGCGGCCGCTTGCGTCAGTTCAGCATGAGCCATGGCGGTGCGGTCCGTTACGACAGCTTGCCGACGGCTTTCTCCAGCAGCGACCACGCCTGCTCGCCGTATTTTCCCTTCCATTCGGAATAGAACCCGGCGGAACGCAGTTTTTCGCGGAATGGCGCCGTATCGGGCTGGTTGAACGTCAGTCCCTTGCCCGCCAGCTCCTGGCGCAAACCGGCGTTCAGCTTTGCAACGTCGGCGCGCTCGTTAACCGCGGCCGCATTGATGTTTTTGGCGACGATGGCGCGCACGTCCTCGGGCAGCTTGTCCCAGGCCCGGCGGTTGGCCAGGAACCAGAAGCCGTCCCACATGTGGTTGGTCAGCGAGCAGAATTTCTGCACCTCGTAGAGCTTTGCCGTCGAGATGATGGCGAGCGGATTTTCCTGGCCCTCGACGATTTTTGTCTGCAGCGCGGAATAGACCTCGCTGAAATTGATCGAGGCCGGAGCCGCATCGAAGGCCTTGAACATCGAGGTCCAGAGCGGCGAGACCGGAACGCGAATCTTGAAGCCTTTGAAATCATCAGGTTGATTGATCGGCTTGGTGGACGACGTGGTCTCCCGGAACCCGTTATCCCAGATTTTGTCCATGACCACGAGATTGGCCTTGGTGATCTCTCCGCGGATATGGGCGCCGAGATCACCGTCCATGGCCTTCCAGACCGTGTCGTAGTCCGGGAATGCGAACCCGATGCCGCTGATCGAAGCCGCCGGAACCAGCGTCGCCAGGATCAGGCCCGACAGCGTGAAGAATTCGATGCCGCCGGAGCGGATTTGGCTCAGCATGTCGGTGTCCGAGCCGAGTTGGTTGTTGGGGAAAATCTGCAGGTCGAAGCGGCCGTTGGTCTCGGTTTTGATCGCCGCCGCCATCTCCTTGGCGCGGACGTTCATCGGGTGCGCGTCAGGAAGATTGTTGGCGTATTTGTAGGTGAATTCGGCGGCCTGCGCGCGCACGACCGACGGCGCCCCGATGCCGCCCAAAACCGCCGAGGCTGCCGATGCCTTCAGTAGCGCACGTCGTGAAAAGTTCATCTGGTTCTCTCCCTGAGGTGTTCTTGTTCTTGCGAGACCGCATTCTACGAGCCGGCCAGATCGCCGGCCACCTCGCGATGGCTTATTGCAGCGTCCGGCGGCTGCGGCAATATCGGGCTCGAAAGGCGCCGCGTCAGCGTCCGCCGAGTTGCCGGCTCGGCCCCACCCCAGCCGGAAAAGACACCTCTTGAAGAAGCAATCGACCGGGCCACAGCGGAAACGAACGTCAAAAACCGAGCGGCAGGCGTCGGCTCCAGTTAAGCCGTCTCAAGACAACCCCGATCAATCCAAGCGCTTGCTGGAGGCCGCCAAGGCCCCTGGGGCCAATGAAACGGCTAAGCGGGCGCGGAGCGCGCGTTAAAGGCCGTGGTGAAGGCGCGAAAGCCTAAGAGTGATCACTCAGGAGGACGAAGGCCGGGCGACGTGAGCCACTCGTTCAGATGAGAGGCTGTTTCGGCGTGTCGGGCTTTGCGGATGAGTTCCTCGCGTAGAGCGCCGGGTGGAAGCAACCTGGCTTCTTCGCGTAGGCGTTTGGCCTCTTGGGCGAGGCGTTCTTCAAGGGATTGGGTTCGTTTGAAACGGCTGCGCTGTTGCATGTCAATTTCCCCTTTGCTTGCGGGTCCTAATCCGCATGGTTCAGCATTCCGATCCTAATATGCCGCAAGCGGTGAGTCAGTTCCCAAGTGAAAAGTTCAAATTGGGGCTGTGGATTGGCAGCTAAGTAGCTGATTTTGCTACTAGGTATGCGAAGTGAAACATCGCCTAAATATGTTCCATAATATACCTTATGCGAATCTCATATTACCGGCCCGCCCCGGACCTGGGCACCGGCGCGTACGAAATCTCGCGCGGAACGCTTTTGGTAAACGTCAGCGCCGGCCGCCGACCTCGTCAATCCGGCGCAGCAGATCAGCGGGATCATCATAGACGCGGACCGCGCCGGCTTGCCTTAACTCATCGGGCCCGTAGCCGCCGCTCAAGAGGCCAACGCCGAGCGCACGGCAGCGTACCGCGGCCAACATGTCCCAGATGCTGTCGCCGACGACCACGGCCGTTTCAATCGGAGCGTTCAGCCGTTCGGCGGCCGCGAGAAACAGGTCCGGGTCGGGTTTTGCATATTTGACCTGATCGCGCGTCACGACTGGAATCCGATCCGGATCGACGCCGAGCGACGCCAAATTGACAGCTGCGGTTTCCATGCGGCCGCTGGTCGCAATCGCGCAGGGAATGATGTCCTTGGCCTGCTTCCGGTAAGCGGCCGTATGGGTCTGACGAAGGCGTTCGACGCGCTCGGCGCTGATCTCAATCCCGGTCTCGCGGAGCAGCTGGTTGGTGAACAAGCCCCCGCTCATGCCGATCTTGCGATGAATGCGCCAGACCGACAGTTCGATGCCCTCCGCGTCGAGCGCCTGCTTCCAGGCAAGGACGTGCTGATAGACGCTGTCAACGAGGGTGCCGTCGAGATCAAACAGGAAGACCGGTTCGATGCGCATGCGACTTCTCCTGTGCTGGAGCTGCGAACCACCTCGCCTGCCCTGCCGCGTTCACGGCAGTCGTGTCACGCCACCTGGGCCTTGCCGCGCCTTACGGTTTGGCGCACCTCAAACCCCTCGAACTGCGGGTGATCGAGATAGAGCGGCTTGTTTTCGCCGGCCTTGTGATGCGCCGCCCGGAAGGCCTCGGACTTGGTCCATGCTTCAAAGGCGGCATGGTTTTGCCAGATGGTGTGGGAGGCATAAAGCGTGTGGTCCTCCGCCTCGGGTCCTTTGAGAAGATGGAACTCGACAAAGCCTGGTACCTTGTCGAGATGAGTGTCACGGGACATCCAGACCTGCTCGAAAGCGGCCTCAGAGCCCTTGGCGACGCGAAAGCGGTTCATGGCGATATACATAAAGCGGTCTCCTGCGCTCGATGGCCAGCGGTTGACGCGGTTGCGATCAGCCAAGCGCCGCACCCAAGCCTACCGTGCAAAAGATACAACGATCTCCTCACCCGCAACCGGGATCGTCGCACGGCTCCAACAATTGTAATTGATCGCTGCCAGGGAAACCCATGGCCCGTGGCAGCCTGAAAAGGGGCATAAACTTGCCGATGCGGCTGGTTCTCTACTTGAAGCCGACCGCGCTGATGTCGATCGACACCATCAGCATTTCCGTAATCGGCCGGCGGTCTGGACCGCGCGTGTAGGCACGGCGCTTGGTGGGAAGGCGAATGCCGTTGGCCGTCACATAGTCTGAGGTCAATTGCGCGGCCGGAAATCCGCCCGCGACATTGACGCTATAGTCGTGGCGCCGCAGCAGCAGATCCTCCCCGAAGAAAAAATCCTGAACGAGACTATGCGTCTCGATCGACCCGGGAAAATAGGCGCGCAGCACGCGCCACGTCTCTGGCCCTTCCCGCCACGCCTCGGTCTCTTCGACCCGCACGCCGTGCATGGCAAGCAGAAACGGCGTGGTGAGATACGTCCACATCGCCTCGCCGTTGAAATAAGCCCGATGCAGCGGATCCCATGGTGTGTGCATCTGATGGCCGGCAAACGAGTCCCGCGGCGCGTAGCGCTCGGCAACCAGCGTGCCATCGAGCTTCTCGATGGCGATCCGCTCCGGCGTGAACATCGTGCGCTGATCGGGAGCCCCGTAGGGCAACACCGAGGAGCGTTCCTCATGCAGCCACGCCGTCATGCGGCGCGGGTTTGAATCCTGCAGCACGCCCTTGAGCGCGAACAAGCCGCCGCCGCTGACAATCGTGGCCTCGACCTTTTCGTACCCACGCCAGCGTTCCATGCCGCCATGCGCGTCAATTATTCTGGCAAGCAATTCGTTCATGGGCTGGGCTCCCCGTTGCGCAGGCTTTATCGCTAGGTCACTTCAGGTCGATGTTCGGTTCAGCCATGATCCGCCGAATCAGGACACGACATCGGCGACGGTTCGACTGTTCCAGTCGTTCAGGGCGATCGGAGGCATTTCAAATCGATCGGTTGTCTTCGTGTACCAGGCGCCTTCCATCCGACCGATCAGGTCGAGCTTGCCGGCATCGATGTATTGTCGGTCACGGTCGATGACCGCTTCGTCGTGAACGTGAACCAGCAGAATCTCTCCCAGCACCAGGCTGAAGCTGCCCAACCGAACTTCTTGCATCAACGTGCATTCCATCGAAACCGGGGCTTGCGCGATGCGGGGGACTTCAACCCTTTCCGATGGCGCCAGACTGAGCTTGGCCTCCTTGGCCTCTTCCACGCCTCTTGGAAACGCGATCGAAGTGATCCGCATTTCCTGCGCGAGTGAGAACGGCACAAGATTGACTACGAACTGCTCGTTGGCACGAATGTTTGCGCGCGTGTCCTTGGGTTCACGCGGCCCTTTGCTGCCGATGCCAATCCCAACCGTCGCGGGGTCGTTGCCAAACACATTGAAGAACGAAAACGGGGCGGCATTGATGGCGCCGCTGGCGTCCCTGGTCGTGATCCACGCAATCGGCCGGGGCAGCACGGTCGCCAACAGCAACTTGTATCGCTCGGGCGGCGACATTTCCGTGAAATCGAACTGCATCTTCCGCCTCCACGCGCTGATCGATCTATGCTAAATCGTTACTATCAGGCTATAAACCTGCGAACAGTGTGTTCTAAAAACACCATTGGTTTGCAATCATGGACCGACTGACCAGCATGTCCGTCTTCGTGAAGGTCGCCGATCTCGGCTCCTTCGCCGGCGCCGCCAAGGAGCTTAGGCTGTCGCCGACCATGATCGGCAAGCATATGCGTCATCTCGAGGAGCGGCTGGGCTCACGGTTGATCAACCGCTCGACCCGCCGGCAGAGCCTGACCGAACTCGGGCGAAACTACCTCGATCATTGCCGTCGTTTGCTGGAGGAAGCCGAAGCCGGAGACGCGCTCGCTGAAGAAGCCTTGAGGGCGCCGCGTGGAAGGTTGCGGGTTGCGGCCCCGATCGCCTTTGGATCTCACAGTCTTGCAGCAACCATCGTGAGGTTCATGAAGATCTATCCCGACGTGACGGTCGAGTTGACACTGAGCGACCGTATGGTCGACCTGGTCGAGGACGGCATCGATGCCGCGATACGCGTCGGCGCGCTCACCGATTCCACCATGATGTCGAGGTCGCTCTCGCCCTATAAAGCGGTTGTCTGCGCCGCGCCCGAGTATCTCGCCGAGCGCGGCACGCCCGCGCACCCCAGGGATCTCGTCGAGCACGAATGCCTGAGCTACCCGGATTGGCCCGACGGACAACGGTGGAGCTTTTTCGGCCCCGAAGGCGAAGTGTATGTCGAGATTAAAAGCCGACTTCAAATCAACAACGGATTCGGGATCCGGTATGCGGCATTGGCAGGTGCGGGCATCGTGATGCAGCGTGTTGAACTGGTTGCCGAGGATATCGCAGAGGGACGTCTGCGGGCATTGCTCTCAAACTACAAGATCCAGTCCCGCCCGCGGCACATCGTCTGGCTGGAGAACCGCAAAATGACCCCGAAACTTCGCGCCTTCATCGATTTTGTCGCCGAAGTCTATCGATAGCATTTCGGATCAAGCAACCGCCCCACCCTGTTCAATCGAGATTGCGACGGTAACTGGTCGGGGTTTGACCGGTCAGCCTATGAAATGCGGCGGTGAACGTGCTGGTATCGCTGAAGCCGATATCGAGCGCGATCGCGGTGATGGGCAGCTCATGATTAGCCAATAGCTGCTTGGCCCGCTCGATTCGGCGATGCGCGTGGTATCTGTGCGGCGGTATGCCGAAGGAGCTCTTGAACGAGCGGCAGAAATGGTACGGGCTCAGCCGTACCAGTTCGGCCATGGTCGCGAGCGGGATGTCGTCGGCAATATGCTCCTCGATATAGGCCGCCACACGCTTTTGCTGCCAATGCGCGAGGCCGCCACGGCTGACGGGCCTGCGGCGTGGCGCGTCACCGTTGATCCGTACGAGTTCGTGCGTCAGCGCGATACCGAGCGCTTCGGCGTATTGCCGGGGCATCGAGCCCGGGTTTTCGACCAGCGACTTGAGCTTGAGAGCGGTCTCCCAGAGCGCACGATCGTAAAAGAACAGGCGCGGCTTGAACTCGATCTCGCCGAACCGCAGTGCCGGATCGGCGAGAGGTCCGCGCGGATCGATGTAGAAATAGGTCGTACGCGCCAGCACGCGCGGCCACTGCGACCCGTGAAAATCATGCCCCGCGGGAACGAAGGTCAGCTTGTGGGTGAAATCGCGCAGGGTCGACCGCGGCAGGCCTTCGACAAAGGTCTCCCCGTCGTAGCGCTCTGCGAGCTCTGCCGCAATGAGCAGGTGGCAGGGAGCCCGGAATCCATATTCGAATGGTGTGTGCCGTGTGACCTGCACCGTTTCCACGATCAAGCCCGACCAGGCCGCGGAATGGCGTCTGGCGATTTCGGACGGCGAGTAGTCGACAATCGAGCGAGCTTCACGTTCTGGATGCGGCCCTCCGCGCGGGTGATGTTGGGCTTCCGGACCTGCGGGAGGGGGCAGCAGCGAAGTGGATTGATTCAAGGTCGTTTCGGCGGAGCTGGCCATTGTTGGATTCACTCGCTGCTTATGATGCCTGCTTCAGCCTCAGACGATTCACGCCAATGGC
>WNFQ01005348.1_pt1 | contig 10763 bp, 11 predicted proteins | sample 5400171 | NCBI WGS metagenome assembly WNFQ01 (sample SAMN13153356, study PRJNA577476) | soil metagenome | isolation source: 20 cm soil under Madrone tree | place: USA:California | collected 2016-06-14 | reverse complement strand
AAAGAAGTGCTGAACTATCTGATTTCTCCGGCAAATCTGCGCCCGGTGCTGCTGCCGTCTCTGCTGGTGAATCCATCCGTATCTGCAGAGGCGCTGCTTGAGCTGGCACCGGGCGCGGGCCGTGATGTCGTCGAGGTTATGTTGAAGAGCGAACGGGTCACTGGTTCTCCCGTCATTCTGGATGCACTCCTGTCGAATCCCCATCTCACCGGGATTCAGGGCGAGACGATAAGGAACCTGATCCAGCCCGCCGCTCCGGCGCCCACTGTGACGGCGCCAAGTACGCCGAAGATAAAACCGGCCCCGGCGGGGGCAGCGGAGGTTGCTCTGGAACAGGTGACGGGTGGACTGGATGAAGTCTTCCATCTGGCGCCTGCGGGCGATGCTCAGGAAGCCGACGATGTTTTTGACGAAGGAGTTCTCGCCTATCTTTCCGAGCACGCAAACGAGATTGCCGCCGAAGCCAATCACCCTTTTCAGCCTATCGGCGGTGTCTACGAAGAATTTATGCCCGGGGCCGACGAACCGCGGGCGGAGCCGGCAGCCTCAACCCAGGGTCCGACGGGCGCAGCGGTTGCTGCCAAGAAGGCGCCGAGTAAGAAGACCGGCTCGACCCCAGGAGAGGAACGGGGCAGCGCCTTGCAGAAGATTTCCAAGCTAGACATCAAGGGCCGTATTCAGCTGGCGATGAAGGGCACGAAGGAGGAACGATCGCTCCTGATCCGCGATGGCACCAAGATCGTGGCTCTGGCGGTGCTCGAATCACCCAAGGTCAGCGATGGCGAAGTGGAGAAATTTGCCGGCCAAAAGAACGTGCTCGAAGCCGTCCTTCGTGGCATCCCGATGAAGCGGCGGTTCGCCAAGAACTATTCGATCGTGCGCGCGCTTGTCTTCAACCCGCGTACACCGCTGGACCTTGCACTCGGGCTCATGAAGAACATACTCGTAGGTGACCTGCGCAACCTGTCGAACAACAAGGAAGTTTCGGACACGGTTCGCAAGCTGGCTACGAAGCTGTTCAAGCAGAAAATGGAGAGCAACAGCAAGCGCTGACGCACCGACCCGCCACGGGACGGATCTTTGGCCCGACCTGCTTTCTTTAGAGACGTAGCAACCGACGTCTCTACGGGCTCGAATCTACGGGCTCGAATCTTGGGTGCGCGAGTTACAATTCGTCCATGGCCTCCTTGCCGGATTCGGATCCCATTGCGGACCTACTCAAGCGATCTCGAACCATCGCTGTGGTAGGACTCTCCAACAGCCCGATGCGACCCAGCCATGGAGTATCCGCCTACATGCAGACCAACGGCTACCGCATCATTCCCGTGAACCCGACTATCCACGGCTCGCTGGGTGAAAAGGCGTACGCTTCGCTGCTCGAGGTTCCAGAGAAGATCGACATCGTCAACATTTTTCGCCGGCCTATGACTGTGGTTTATTACGCCTTCACGAAAATCACGGTCGCGTCATCATGCAGGCCCTCGCCGTTGGCGAAGCTGCGCACGTCGGCCAGAATACTGTCGGCCGAAGCTTCTGGCTGCAGCACATGATCCCGCATGCGCTCCGCACCGTACTCTTCGTCCGACCCGTCCGTGGCCTCGGTGATGCCGTCGCTGTAGAACACCAGCCGCGAGCCTTCTGAGAACTGCACCTGGCTCTCGGAAAATTCTCCCGTTCCCAGCCCCAGCGGCATTCCGCGTTCGCTGTCCAGAAAGCGCGCGCCTTGCTTATCCACCAGCAGCGGCCGCAGGTGGCCGGCGCTGGAAAATGTCAACGTCCGGGTGGACGGATTCAGCACCGCAAACAACATAGTGACGAACCTGCCGCACGGAAAATCTTCGACCAGCAAGCGATTTAGTCGAGTCAGCACTTCTCCCGGGCCGCTGCAGGTCTGCGCCAGAGAGCGCAGCATGCCGCGGGTTGCGGACATCAGCAGAGCGGCCGCCGTGCCTTTTCCCGAAACGTCCGCCAGGACCAATCCCCAGCAACCATCGTCGAAGGAAATGAAGTCGTACCAGTCTCCGCCCACGGCGCCAGCCGGAATGGACAATCCGGAAATAGCGAAGCCGGGAATGTAGGGCGAACTCTTGGGCAACAGAGCCTGCTGAATCACGCGGGCTTCGCACTCCTCTTGGCTCATCCGCTCACGCTCGTGTCGTTCGTGCTGGAAGCGCCGCGCGTTCCGTACGGCCACCGCCAGGTGGTCGCACAGCCCTTGCAGCATGCGCAACTGCTCGCGCGGGAAAGCGTCGAGGTCATGATGCGAGGCCGAAAATACACCCACCAGCTTCCCATCCACAAGCAGAGGAATGGCCACTTCGGACCGGGTCGATTCCTGACAGGCGATGTAATACGGGTCCTTGCGCACGTCGGGCGCGTATCGCATCTGCAGGGTCGAGGCGACGTAGCCCACCATGCCTTCCTTGCCCACCTTCAGCCGCGATCCTTTCTCATGAACCTTGCAGCCATGAATGCCGGCCGCCTCCAGTTCGCCATGGTCTTCGTCGTGTAAATAAAGATTGGTCTCCACGCATCCGAAGGCGCAGGACACGTCGTTCACGACATGATCGATCAGCTCATCCAGATCGAGGATGGACGTGATCTTCCGTGACCATTTCTGCAGCTTGAGGAGATGTTCAACCTGTTCGGGGTGTACGGGACGGACGCTGACAGGATCCGCGACGACGGGTCTTGGCATTGTGGCCATGGCACAGACTCCTTAGTAATTGTCAGCCGGGAAACATGAACCTACAAGGTGTTAGATGCCCGGCTCTATGCGCCGGATTCTGTTTTCGGCGCTGGGGAAACGCCCTTGGCGGCCTGGGATCGCCGCCGTTTGATCTCTTCCAGACGCTCCCGAATGCGCTTTTCCACACCTTCGCTGGTGGGGCGGTAATAAACACGATCGCTCAAGTTGTCGGGTAGACACCGCATGTCAGCCACTTTGTCTTCGAGATCGTGCGCATACTGATAACCCTGGCCGTAACCCAGGCCCTTCATCAGTCCTGTAGGCGCGTTGCGCAGATGCAGCGGAACGGGCTCGGCAGCCGTGCGTTCCACGTCACCCTGAATCTCGCCGTAGGCGGTGTACAGCGAATTAGACTTCGGCGCCACTGACAAATACACCACAGCCTGCGCCAACGCCAGATTGCCTTCCGGCATACCAAGAAAATCGACGGCGTCGCGGGCAGCCATGCATTGCGAGAGCGCGTTGGGGTCAGCCAGGCCGATGTCTTCCACCGCCATTCGCACTACGCGACGGGCAACGTACAGAGGATCTTCGCCGGCTTCGAGCATTCGCCCCAGCCAGTAAAGCGCGGCGTCGGGATCGCTGTTACGCACGGATTTGTGAAGAGCGGAAATCAGATTGTAGTGTTCTTCGCCGGCTTTGTCGTAGAGCAAGACGCGCTTCTGCAGGGCGTCGGTAACGATTCCGTCTGAGATTTCCGCGCCGACTTCTTTACCATCACGGCCACGGGCCAGCGAGGAGGCGACTTCCAGAACGTTGTAGGCGCTGCGCGCGTCGCCACTGGAATAAGCGGCGATCTTCTTGAGAACATCGTTGCTCGCTTGCAATTTCATGCTTCCCAGACCCCGCTCTTCGTCGGTGAGGGCGCGCTTCAGCAGGGCAACGATCTGGTCTTCGGTCAGCGGCTTGAGCACATACACCCGACTGCGCGACAGCAGCGCGGAGATAATTTCGAATGAAGGATTCTCCGTGGTGGCGCCGATCAGGCGGATGTTGCCCTTCTCCACATGGGGGAGGAACGCATCCTGCTGGGCTTTGTTGAAGCGATGGATCTCGTCGATGAAAACAATCGTCCGCGTGCCGTATTCCTTCGCGCGCTGTGCGTCGGCCATGACTTGCTTGATTTCCTTGATGCCGGTCAGCACGGCGGAGAACTCGACGAACTCGGCCTTGGTCATGTGGGCGATGATTTGTGCCAGGGTAGTCTTGCCCGTGCCGGGCGGTCCCCAGAAGATGAGAGAGCCGATATCGTCGCGTTCAATCTGGGTGCGCAGCGGCTTGCCCGGCCCGACCAGCTGGTCTTGTCCGATGAATTCGTCCAGGCTGCGCGGGCGCATACGGTCGGCGAGGGGGCGGGTGCGGTCGCCGGGGTTGTCGCCGCTCGGAATGGTTTGGAATAGACTCATGTGCGGATCATTTCACCGCGGTTCACACTGGAGCCACGAAGGCACGGAGAAACCAGTAAATCGGAAAAATCTCTTGCGGACGAAAGCCACAACGAAGCCAGCAACTCTTCGCCCACCTGTTCTTTCGTTGCTTTCCCCGCGCCTGATTGGTGAGAGTGTTCATTTTCCCTGCCGGGCCACTTCATACAACACGATACTCGTCGCTACGCCAACGTTCAGCGACTCCACCTGCGGCGCGTGCGGGATGGCCACCACTTCGTCCATCGCTTTGATGAGGTCGCGGGACACTCCTGCGCCCTCGCTGCCAATAAAAATTGCGAGCGGTCCTGAAAGTTTGGCCTGATCCAGGGGCGTGCCCTTGTGCGACGCCGTAGCCACCAGTCTCAAGCCGAGTGCTTTCATGCGATCAAGAGCGTCGGACAGCTTCGCCCGAACCGTCGGCAGCCGGAAAACCGAACCCGCCGAGGCACGCACAACTTTGGGATTAAATGGACTCACCGTACCCTCGCCTAGCACCACGCCACGGGCGCCGAAAGCCTCCGCTGAGCGCAGGATTGTCCCCAGATTTCCGGGATCCTGCACGCCGGCAATCGCCAACAGGGGTCCAGCTTGGGACTTGGCCAGCACGTCTTCGAGAGAGAATTCCTTCCACCGAGTCAACGCAGCTACTCCCTGCGGCGTCTCGCTGGGGACCACGCTGGCGAACAGTTTGTCGGGCAGTAACAGGATCTCGACCTGAGCACCCAGCTGGGAGAGCAGATGCTCTGCCCGGGCCGCGGCCGTCTCGTTGAAAAAGACCGCGCGAAAACGCAGACCGCTGCGAATGGCTTCTTCCAGAATCCGCAGGCCTTCGATGGCGCAGCACCCATCGCGGGTAAGTTCGCCGCGGGCAAAGGCCCGGCGCAGCTCTTTGACCAGGGCATTGTGCCGGCCTTCAACGCGGCGTAACCGGACGTTTGGGTCCCGGTGTTTAACGGCTGTGGATTCCTTCATGTTTCGCGAGTCCGATCAGAATGATACCTGTTCCTCTCGGCTTTCAGCGCTTTCCCATGTTATGTTAGCTTACGCGATTTTAGACTTGGGGCTGGAAGGGACCTGCGGTGCGTGTAGAAATCGTCAAGATTAATTGCGATAACCCGGAAACGTCGCTCATCCGATATGCAGCGGACCAGATTCGCGCGGGCGAAGTACTGGGCATGCCCACCGACACTTTTTACGGGCTGGCGGCCGACCCTTTCAACCTGCGCGCCGTGGATCGGGTATATGACATCAAGTCACGATCACGGCACAAACCGCTGTCGCTGCTGATCGCCGACGTGGACCAGGCGGAACAACTGGCTCAACCTTTGCCCGAGGAATTCTATGCGCTGGCGCGGCGTTTCTGGCCGGGACCGCTGACCATCATCGTGAAAGCCTCTTCGCGGCTTCCACTGAAAGTGACGGCCAACACCGGCAACGTGGCCCTGCGAGTGCCGAAGGCTCCGATCCCGCTGGCCGTCGTGCAGGCGGCGCAGATTCCCATCACTGCAACCTCGGCCAACCTCAGCGGCGAAACCGAGTGCACAACAGCGTTGGCGGTTCGCGACCAGCTGCAGGACCGCATCTCGATCATCGTGGATGGCGGCACCTCGCCACGGGAAGTGGCTTCGACGATCGTCGACCTCACCGATGAAGAAGCCCGCTGGCGCATCATGCGGGAAGGCGCCATCCCAGCTCAGGAGATCTCCGAGTTCTTCGCGCAAGGATGAAGCAGGCAGCAGAGCGGCGCCGACAAGGCCCCTGGCCTGTATGGGTGGTGGGGCTGGCTGCGGCAGGCGTCGCAGTCTTTCTCGGGATTAGCAGCGCTCAGATCGTGCACGAGGCCGGCTTGCAGGAAGTTCATCCGGCGGATGCGATCGTCGTTTTCGGCGCGGCGGAGTATGCGGGACGCCCCTCTCCTGTCTACCGCGCGCGCCTGGACCACGCCTACGATCTCTTTCAGCGCGGCGCGGCGCCCGTGGTCATCACCACTGGTGGCTCGGCCGCGGATCCTACGTTCAGCGAAGGTGGCGTCGGCCACGACTATCTGATGCACCGCGGTATCCCCGAAGCCAAGCTGATTGCTGAGACCCAGGGCTCCGACACGGCTTCCTCGGCCGAACGGGTCGCGGTGATCATGCGGACCAATCGGATGCGCAGTTGCGTGGCCGTCAGCGACGCCTACCACGTGTTCCGCATCCGCAAATTGCTGGAGCACGAAGGGGTGCAGGTGTACGTGGCGCCTCGTCCCGACTCGCGCCCGCATTCGCTGTGGCAGCGAGCTTTGGCAGTGCTGCGGGAAGCGGCGAGTTACATTGCCTGGGGGCTGCATATTCCGGCGTAGCTGTCAGCGCAGAGGAAGGTCTACCACCCCATCTCCTTCCGCAACTCCGTGATGTGGGCTACGTGATGCCTGCCATGCCACGAATACAGGGCCAGGTTCTTTTCCAGCGGCATGATCCCCAACTCGGGATGATTGAATGTCCGCTTCCAGTCTTGCTGTTGCAGCGAGCGCAACAGGCGCACCCAGCGATCATGCAGCGAGTCGAGCAGGGCCAGCGAAACCTCCAGCGGCGTGGATGGTACGTCGGGCAGTTTGGCCCAGCGGTCTTCCATGTAGGGCTTGATCGTCGGCGCATCTTCGGTCAGCGCTAGTTTGAAGCGGATGTAGGCGTTCATGTGGCTCTCCGGCACGTGATGGGTCACTTGCCGCACCGTCCATCCGCCTTCGCGGTAGGGCGTCTCGATCTGCTGTGGCGTGAGGCCTTGCACTGCGGCACGCAGGGCGGCGGGAGTGTGCGCGATGTCGTCGATGAATCTCTTTCGCTGCTCCTGGTCAGGCGGGCCTTCGAAGGTAAATTTTCCGACGGGATAACGTGGATCGCTCATACCTTTCTCCATGACACGAACAGGAGACTCGAAAAACTCCAGAAAAGCAATGGAGAACGAGGCCAAGGTGAAATTTCAGAGACAAATACTGTTAAGGCGTGTGCTGGTTACAGCCCCCAGCCTGAGCCAAGGAACTAGAAACTAGGAGTGATAGAAACGAGCCGCTAGAAATTCAGCCTGGCTACCTCACCAGTGCCAGAATTCGCACCGGCGCCGCCGATCCGCCTGTCAGCTTCATCGGCGCGACCATGGCGATGGCGCCGTTGGCGGGCATGAGATCCAGGTTGGCGACGTTGGTTAGAACGTAAAGCCCGTGCGCCAGCGTGTGCTGATCTACGGGAAAAGTCTTGGAGGAGCCGCGATCCAGGTTGGCGGTATCAATGCCCAGGCCGAGAGCATTGCGTCCTTCGGCGAGGAAGCGGGCGGCGTCCTCGGAATATCCGGGAAAGTGCATGACCCCCTTGGCATCGGTGTTGCGGTAACTCTTGGCCGAGTTCCAGCGGGAGCCCCATCCTGTACGGACCATCACCACCGCGCCCAGCGGAATCTGACCGTTAGCATGCTCCCAACGAGCGATGTCTTCCACGGAAATTTCATAATCCGGATTGCTTTTGACGCTGGTGCTGGCATCGAGCACTACCAATGGCGCGATCAAGCGGCCAGCGGGAATCTGGTCCACCGTCCACATGCCGTGCGCCAAACGAGCCGGGGCATCCATTCGGGTGGCAAATTGTTCCGACGCTGGCACGGACGAAGACCAAAGAGCACTCCCGGTTATGGCCACGTTTTGCAATCGATAGGCCGACTGCCCCGCAGCTTCGGAACCGGGCGTCGGCAACGAGTGGGTGAGGTCCACGACCTCGCGGAAGCCGCCTGGCTGGGCGGTCCCCGGACGTTGCTGCGCGAAAAGGAATAGTGCCAGCGCCAGCACCGAGCCGATTACAAACGTCTGAATCCTCATTACCTCGAATCGTCTTTCGTTGCTTTTCGGGCCTCGTCGAAGAAGTTTCCGGCAAACCCAGGTAAAGCAGTGAGATGCGAGCATCCCTCAGCCAAGATGCTCTTTATATTTTCGCTTGGGGGAATAACCTCGGGCAAGGACCACAAGTACATGACCTGCCGGGGTTCGAAGCAGGTTGGCCCGTAGAGACGTAGCTTGCTACGTCTCGGTTCGCAGTGGGAGACGTAGCACGCTAGGTCTCCACGGAAGGGAGAGAATTGGGATCAGGTTAGCCAGTCAAGTTAACCAAGAAGATGCCACGGCCGCCACTAAAGTACTGAGGAAATTTACTGCGTCGTTGTTGAGCAGACCGCGGCGTTCCAGCCAGGCGCCCAGGAAACTGTCCACCACCATGCCCAGGATGGCTGCACCAACTGAAACTGCCAGCCAGCGCCGGGGAAGCAGTCCACCGACAAGGCAAACTGAGCTCACGATTCCTGCGGCCGCGATGCCGGCCAGTGTTCCCGTCAGGCTCACGGCGCCATTCGTCCCTGCAGGGACCGACTTCCAGTTGGTAATCAGCCGGGCTTTCTCGCCGAAGGCCTGTCCTACCTCGCTTGCCACGGTATCGGCTGCCGCCTCGGAGAGCGCAGCAGATATTGCCAGGAGCAGGACTATTTCGTTGTGGGCAAATTTGCTGTGGCCAAAGGCATAGATGGCGGCGCAAACTGTGGCCACACCGAGATTGGCAAAGACCTGAGATGCGTTACGGCCCTCCCGCCTCTCGGCGATGCCCAACTTTTGCTTGCGCCGGTAGCCGAGCCGGGTCGTAATCCAGGCAAGTCCGAAAACTGTGATCAGCGCCGCAAAGGCGCCTGGACCTGCTCCGACATAGAGAACGAAGCAGCTGACCGCTCCGGCCAGTGCGCCCGCGTTGGTCACACCGCGCACCCAGCGGGCCAGCGCGGTGAAGAACAGAGTCAACAATCCACCGATCGCCCAGCGGTCGGCCAAGCTGCTCAGATCGACGCCTGTTAGATTGAAGCTTGTCAGATCGGTGTGCAGCAAATGATGAAGTCCCGCGAGGCTATACACATCGGTCACAATAAGGGCGTAGCGTACATTTCACAATGTGCGAGGGGTACTGGTCCCGCCGGCAGCCCGAGTACAAGATGTAGGGTCATTTCGTACGCTATCCAATCCGTGGTGCTTGCTCTTTGGATTACCCGTCCCTCTGGACCGCATCAAGTCCCCCTGCGTAGACTAAACTGCACTACGCTGGCGCGGGTTTCGCGCCTTTTTGCTTGCGGGGTGAAACTATGGCAGCCTCCGTTTGGTCGGGATATCTGACTTTCGGCTTGATCTCCATGCCGGTGCGTCTTTTCTCCGGCGCGCGCAGCAGCGGCATTTCCTTCAACATGTTGCACCGCGACGACCTGCAGCGGGTCAAACAGCAATACTATTGTCCCGCCGACAATCGCGTGGTCGAGCGCAGTGAAATCGTAAAAGGTTATGAATTTCGCAAGGGCGAATACGTGGTGATCGAGCCCGACGAGATCAAGAAGATCGAGCCCCAGACCGCCAAGACCATGGAGATTCTTGAATTCGTAAAGTCCAGCGAGGTGGATCCGGTCTTTTTCGAATCCTCGTATTACATGTCGCCGGAAGAAGCCGGGCGCAGGCCATATGCCCTGCTGACCAAGGCCCTCGAAGAGAGCGAATACGTGGCCATCGCGAAGCTGACGATGCACAATCGCGAATACACAGTGTTTTTGCGACCCCACGAAGGTGGCCTGATGCTCCATACCATGTACTACGCGGACGAAGTACGCTCGGTCGAAGAGTTCGGCGCGCCCGATGTCGAGCTTAAGGAAGCCGAAGTCAAAGTCGCCCACCAGTTGATCGAGGCTCTGGCCGCGGAGTGGGATCCGGAAAAATACCACGATACTTTTCAGGACAATCTAAAGAAGCTCATCGAGACCAAGCTTGAAGGCGGAACGGTCGCCGAAGTCGAGAAGCCCAAGAAACTTGCCCCAGTCGTAGATTTGATGGCCGCGCTCAAACAAAGCCTGGCGGATATGGAAGGAAAGAAGAAGCCGGCGGCGCCGGCGCGAGAGGCAGCTTCCGGGAGGAAGTCGCGGGGGAAGGCGTAGGGAAGCAAGACCCGTGTCGGGCGGACACTCTTGTCCGCCGCTTTTGCCTTGGACTTTACTTATTCAAGACTCGTTCGCGCCCGTTTAACCAACCAGAACGACCAAAATCTTAAAGACAAGATCAACTTCAGACGGGCGACGGAAAGCAAAACCAGGCGGGTGGGTCCGCTGGCGCATATCCTACCCAACCATTAAAATGTAAACTCTTCCGGATCATTGTGAGTTCATGCGACGTTTTGCTGGGGTAGGGATGAATCTTCGCTGTGGGCGCAGGGTGCTTGGCATTCTGGTTCTTTGTCTAATCGGGGTAAGCTGTGGTGACCAATACCGTCCAGTGGCGATTCCCATTGTGGGGCCTCCGCCCGATCCTGCAGCTTTTCACTTCGTTCTGGTGCTTAGCGACAACGGTACCCATGATCCCGGGGCCAGTAGCCGTTTGGATGTTTCCGGCGACACCAACATTGGGGTGGCCCAGCTTGGCCTGGGTCCGGCCCACGCTGCGTTGACCCCTAACGGGAGCCGAGTGTATGTGGCGAACAGTCTGGAAGACACGATTTCGTCGTATGCTCCTGGAACCGCGACGTCGGTCACGACCACATCTCTGCCAG
>WNFQ01011332.1_pt1 | contig 10765 bp, 10 predicted proteins | sample 5400171 | NCBI WGS metagenome assembly WNFQ01 (sample SAMN13153356, study PRJNA577476) | soil metagenome | isolation source: 20 cm soil under Madrone tree | place: USA:California | collected 2016-06-14 | reverse complement strand
TTCCATTTCCCGCTCTGCTATTCTGCTCGTCATGGGCAGGACTCGACCCTTGCCTCGGCCCTGCCGACACCCCCAAGGAGCTCCATGCAATCCCTTCGACTGAATCCCCTCCTCAATACGGACTCCTACAAGCTCACGCACTGGTGGCAATACCCTCCGGACACGCGGCCCATCTATTCCTACCTCGAATCGCGCGGCGGCATGTTTGAAGAGACCATGCTCGCCATGCTGCAGTACATCATCAAATCCAATTTCGTAGGCCAGATCTTCACCCTCGACGACGTCGAAGAGGCTCGCCGCATCGCTCACGCACACTTCTCCGGGTATCCCAAGACTTTCAACTACGAGGGTTTCAAATCTCTCTACGCCAAGCACGGTGGCCGTCTCCCATTGCGCATCCGCGCCGTCAAGGAAGGCACAGTCGTCAAAACTCACAACGCCCTCATCACCATCGAAAACACCGACCCGGAGTTCTACTGGCTCACTAACTGGGCGGAAACGCTCCTCGTCCAAGTCTGGTATCCCATTACCGTCGCCACGCTTTCCCGCGCCATCAAGCAGGTTATCGGCAGGGCTCTCGTCCGCACCGGCGATCCTTCGCTTCTTCCCTTCAAGTTGCATGATTTCGGATTTCGCGGCGTCTCTTCCAAGGAATCCGCGGCCATCGGCGGCGCCGCGCACCTCTTGAATTTTCTCGGAACGGACACGCTTGCCGCCATTCAGCTTCTCAATCAATTTTATTCCGCTGATCTCACCGCGCAGAATCCTCTCAACTGCGCCGCCTACAGCATCCCTGCTTCCGAGCATTCCACCATCACCGCGTGGGGCGAAGCGCACGAATTGGATGCCTATGCCAACATCCTCGAAAACTGTCCCGAAGGACTCGTCGCCTGCGTCAGCGATTCCTATGACATTTACAATGCCGTTCGCAATCTCTGGGGCGGCGCGCTGCGCGACAAGGTTCTTCAAAGAAAAGGCACGCTGGTGATTCGCCCCGATTCCGGCGAAGCCGTCACCGTTCTCGAAGAGCTCTTCAAAATTGTCAGCGAGAAATTCGGCTACGAAGTAAACCGTAAAGGCTGGAAGACAACTGTTCCCTGCGTGCGCTTCATCCAGGGCGATGGCGTAAATTTCTACACCATTCAAAACATTACGGCGCAGCTCACTCGCAGAGGCTGGTCGCAGGACATTTGGAGCTACGGCATGGGCGGCGCGCTGTTGCAGCAAATCAACCGTGACACGCTCAAGTTTGCGCTAAAGTGTTCCGCCATCGACCGCGACGGCCAATGGCACAATGTTTACAAAAATCCCAAAACCGATCCGTCGAAAGCCAGCAAGGGCGGCCGCTTCAACCTCATTCAAGACGGCAAGGATTTTGCCACCGTCGAAATTGTTGAAGGCGCTCCCATCCCGCCCAACAACGCTCTCGAAACAATCCTCGAAGACGGGAAACTCCTGCGCGATCAGACTCTTGCTGAAGTTCGCGCCATCGCCTCTTCCTACGACACCTACAATGACGCGCCCTGATCCATTTTCCGAAAATGTAGCCCCAGGCTTGAGCCCGGCAGTATTTTAGTGTGGGCGCATGTTCGGAAGAATCCGTTCACGCGCCGCGCAATTTGAAGCGCTGGATTTTCCCCGTTACCGTTTTCGGCAGCTCGCTGCAAAACCGCACTTCTCGCGGCACCTTGTACGATACCAGCCGCGCTTTGACGTGCTCGCAAATCTCCGCCGCCAGCTCCTCCGAGCCTTGCACATTTCCGCGCAGCACGACATGCGCCGCGGAATACGAAAGCCCTCGCTCATCGGTCGCGCCGACGACGGCGGCTTCGGCTACGTGCGGATGTCCCAGAAGGGCGTTTTCAACCTCCATTGGGGAAACCCACATGCCCGCGACTTTCAGCATGTCGTCCGCGCGCCCGCAGTAGTGGTAGTAACCGTCGGGATCACAAAAGAATTTGTCGCCGGTCACCACCCAATCCCCGCGTTTCGTGCGCGCCGTCAATTCGGGAATCCGCCAGTACTCCGCAAACGCGCTTTCGCCTTGCACCCAGAGATTTCCGATCTCGCCGTCACGCACCGACTCTCCATTGTCATCCACAATTTTGACTTCGTAGCCCGGCACGGGAAATCCGCAACTGCCGGGCTTGCATTTCCCCGGGCGGCTGGAGATGAACATGTGCAACATTTCCGTCGACCCGATTCCATCCAGAATCTCGATCCCAAACCGTTTTCTCCAGCGCTCAAAAATCTCAACAGGAAGCGCTTCTCCCGCCGAAACGCATTGCCGCACCGAAGAAAAATCCGCGTCGCAATTCTTCTCTTCCGCCTCACGCAGAATCGCTGCGTAAAATGTGGGGACGGCGAAGAAAATGGTAGGCCGGCGGCGTTTCACCAGTTCGATCACGCGATCCACTTTCGTGCGTTCTGGATTCAAGACCGTCTGTGCACCGGTGGATAGCGGAAAATACATTCCGTTTCCCAAGCCGTAAGCAAAAAACAATTTCGAGACGGAGAACATCACGTCCTCCTCGCGAAGATCGAGCACGCCGCGTGCAAAACCGCGGCTCGTCACCAGCATGTCGCCATGGCGGTGCACCGCCGCCTTCGGCGTCCCGCCGCTTCCCGATGTGTAAAGCATGAAAGCGGGATCGCCCGGTGAAGTGTCCGCCGCCGCGAGTTGTTCGCTCGCTGCCGCGATCCATTCGTTCCACTTTGCTGAGGACACGCCGCGCAGATTTATTTTTCCTCCGCTTACGACGACAATCGGCGCCTGCGAGAGCACGCTGGACGCCGGCAAGAATTCCGCCAGCGCTTCGGAATGAATAATCGCGGCGCGCGGCTCGCTATTTTCGAGGTAATGAATGTAATCGGAAGACCGCGCAAAGGGATTCACAGGAACGGCGACGGCGCCGATTTTTGCGGCGCCAAAAAAGGCGGCTATGAACTCCATGGAATCCGGCAGCACAATCAGAACGCGATCGCCGCGGGAAACACCTTGCGCGCGCAGGGCATTTCCCGCGCGATTCGCGAGCGCGGCGAGTTCTCCGTAACTCACTTCGCGCGGCTCGCCGACAATCGCGATGCGCTCGGGACGCGACGCGGCCGGAGCATCCAGAAAATGAGCTGCCACATTCAAAGATTGAGGGAAATCCCCGTGCATCGTTTTTTTGGAAGGAGTCACGCCGGGCCTTCAGTCCACGCCGATATCTTCGTTCCAAATTTCAGCGTGGTCCGCAATGTACTTCGCGAGCATTTGAACGCATTCTTCGGTGTGCAGATCGATGACTTCGGTGCCGTTCTCACGCAACCAGTCAATGCCGCCGCGAAAATTCACAGACTCGCCGACAACTACGGTGCCAATGCCAAACTGGCGGATGAGACCGCTGCAATACCAGCAAGGGGCGAGCGTTGTCACCATGATCTTGTCGCGGTAACTTCGCTGCCGGCCGGCTTTGCGAAACGCGTCCGTTTCCCCGTGCGCCGAAGGATCGCCGTCCTGCACTCTTCGGTTGTGGCCGCGTCCGAGAAGCTTTCCGTTGTGCTCGAACAGCGCCGCGCCGATAGGGATCCCTCCTTCGCTGAGCCCAATGCGCGCCTCTTCGATGGCAGTATTCAGCATCGCGAGATATTTCTGCCGATTCTTTTCCGCGTCCGTGCCCATTTTCTCCCGCTCCTTAATTCCTTGTCCCAATCACTTCATTTGCCCGCACCAGTCACCGGAAACATCCAGCTCAAGAGAAGGTGTGTCGGCCAGTAAAGAAGCGCGACTGCTGCAACAAAAATCACGGCAAGATGCACGGGAGCAGGTCCCCAGGAGCGATGAAAGAGTGGATCCTGATACACATAATTCATATTGAATCCCGAGGGCAAAAACCGCGAGGCGACGAAGAGCACAGCCGCAATGGCCGCCTGCAACGCAAGAGCGCGGCGGTCGTATCCAATTTTGCGCATGGCCCAGAGCAGCGCCAGCGGAAGTCCGATATGAAAGGTTGAAAGCAGCCGCGCCCAAAGCGGTACGCGGGCGTCCCACATGTATTCCGTTCCGCCGACCAGAAATCGTCCGGTCACGAGGCGCCAGCCAACATCGATGGACCAAAGGATTCCGGCCGCCAGCGAGCTGACCGCCTGGCTGGAAATCAACAGGGAACTTCCCCACCATAATCCCGCGCAGCCAAGGATTACGGCGATATCGCATAGGTGCAGCAGATTGGCCCAGCCCCATACGCGTATATAAGTCGGCAACCACACTACCGTCCACAGCAACCCAACCCAACGCAGCACCGGGAACGCGGTTGTGCCATTGGTCATGCATCATCTCCGCTCGAAGCTGGCATTGCGGCACAGCCTACCATAGGCGGTGGAAATCCTCGCGCCATCGAATGAGTGCGTTCGAATGGGCGGAGCCAGAAGAGCCTATTGGCCGATCCATGGACACCAAAATGGAGCTTGGCGTCACGCCGCTGAATTCCTAGCATGGCCGGCATGGCCAAACGAGTGCGCGGAGATGCGGTAAGCACCGACCAGCTACTGGAATGGCTGCGGCAACACGAGGAAGAAATGGCTGCGCTGCTGGTAGAGTTGGTGGCGATACCGACAGAGAACCCGCCTGGGAAAAATTATGGCGCGTGCGCGGATCTTCTTGAAAGCTGGCTGCGTCAATGTGGTCTCGAATGCGAGCGCCTGGAAGCCAGTGAGCTGAAAGGCAGCACGGGGGAGAGTCCCGTCTGCCTGGTTGCTAGCCATGGACGAGGAGAACGCGTTCTCTACTTTCACGGACATTACGATGTCGTTCCAGCACAATCGCGGGAGCAATTTGAGCCTTTGCGCAGAGACCATTTTTTGTTTGGCCGCGGCTCCTGCGACATGAAGGGCGGGATTGTGGCCATGCTCTACGCGATTCTCGCGCTGAAGGATTGTGGCGCGGGATTGAACGGGCGGATCGCGTTGACGCTGGTTCCCAATGAGGAAACGGGGGGCGAAGGGGGCTCGGCATGGCTGGCGGCGCAGGGACGACTGGGCCGCAGCGGTATTGGCATGCTGCTGGCAGAGCCGACCAGCGGCGCGGTATGGAACGCGAGCCGCGGGGCCATTTCGTTGCGCGTTCGCGTGCTGGGGAAATCCGCGCACGTTAGTTTGCAGCACCAGGGCGAAAACGCGTTCGAACGGATGATCGAAGTTGTTCAGCGGCTGCAGAAATTGAAGCAAGAAGTGGAACGGAGAACGACAAAGCCTAACGCCGGCGCGGAACAAGCGGGTCGCTCGATTCTGATGCTGGGAGGCAAAAGCGGCGGGGGCACAAACTTCAATGTGGTTCCGGAGGAGTGCTGGTTCACCATCGACCGGCGCATTAATCCGGAAGAAGACCTTGCGGAGGAAAAACGGAAGCTGATCGCCACTCTTCAAGGTTGCAAGAGCGACGGCATCCGTCTGGAATGGAAAATATTGCAGGAAGGGCAGTCCTCGTCGTGCCGCGAAGAGGAGCCGCTCGGCAAAGCTTTGTCTCGCAGCGTGCGAGCGGTTACGGGCGAAGCGCCACATTTTGAGATGTGCCCGGGCCTCCTGGAAATTCGCTACTATGCCGCACAAGGCGTCCCGGCATACGCTTATGGTCCCGGGCAGCTAGAGGTCGCGCATGGACCAGACGAATTTGTCGATCTGCGAAAAATAATCGATTGCGCCGCAGTCTATGCGCTTGTGGCGTTGGATATGCTTCATCGCTGAGCCTGGCGGGACGGATGGGTTGTTCGGCTTTACTAACTCTGGGATAGTGGGGAGCAGGCTTGCAGGGGAAAACGGATGAAGGAAGCGACGGACTTATCGTACCTTTCAGCTCTCTATTACACGGCGGCAGTACTCCTGATTGTGACGGCTGTGTTTGCGGCGGTGAGCAAGAGCTGGGGAATAGCAGGGGCTTGTTTAATCTTGGGAAGCGTTCTACTTGGTTACCGTCTGCGAGGTTCGAAGGAGAGGGAATAGCGCTCTAAATCATTGAACTATAATGTGTTAAGAGGCGCGACGGAGACTTTGAATCTTCCTGGCCCATTTGCCAGCTGCTGGCCCATCGTACTATTGAAGTCTTTCAGAGATTTGCAGATGATTCCGAAGTATGCCAACCCTTTACTTTTGCCAGCCCCATGCAAGAAACCAAGGGATGCTTCGCGCCGTTCTGTCTGTCAACGAGTGTGAACGCGTCGTTAGCGAATATCCTGCGACCTATGTTGGCGATCAATTCCCGAAGCTGGCCGACGAACAAGGGGCAGCAAGTGATTTTGCAGTGCTCAACTTCCCGCCAAATGAGGCTCCGGCAGGCTGGCGACCCGGCTATTACCGGTTGGACTCCGACTTGACCAGACTCAACGAATCGCTGCTGGCGCTTCAAACCGATGGCGAAGGAATTGAGCCCCACCGGCTCGCAGTAAACGACTCGGGCCCTAGCTCGAAAATCGCCCGGGAGTGACCACAAATTCAGCCGCTCATTTAATCTCAGGGGATTGTTTGAAACCACGCGCGCGCCGTGGGCGCTTATGTTTTCCGTCAAGCCTTCCTGCGTGCGATGGCGCACGTCCAGGCTGCAGAGATCCACTCGTACGGTCAGGGGAACACGTTCTTCGAACCGCCGCGCAACTGCTTGCATGAGACACCCCACAGCTTTGCGTAAACGGAGATGGCTGGGTGTCGAAGGCGGGAACGACAGTTTCTATAATACTCCTGGCAGTACCGGTATTGCCAAGGATTTTAGGGAGAACGGCCGACACGCGATGGATATTGGCGAACCGGATACAAGATGGTACTCCGGGTCTATCGACGCCACGGGAAGCGAACGAGAGAATTGGCTCAATTCAGAGAATTCCAAGGCTACGGCTTCCCTCTCTGGAGTAGTAACCCCTGGGATGTGTCAGAACGACGAATTGGAGGTAGCCCGTGAAACCATTTAGTTTGTTGAGGATACCTGTGCTGGTGGCAGGTTTTGGGGCCTTGCTGTTCTTCGCCCCCACTTGTAAGGCGCAATCGGAAGTGAATCCGGACCATTTCGATGGCACGGATTCCTGGGAGCTAGCCGCCCGGCGATCGGTGAGTTCGAAAGCCAAGCTGGGGCCCGCATCGGGTTCATACCAGGCTGAGAACAAGAAGGCTGGTTCGGCTGCAAGCCTGCAACTCGCCGCGGCACGCGAGATCCCGAACTCCGCGCATCACAATGCGGTAGCTGTTCGGGACAGGCGCAAACCGGCGGTGCGCCCATCGGACAAGAAATAACCAGTGGTAATAGCCGGCGGCCACAAGGAAGCTGACTTGTGCCGTTGTCATGGAGTTGAGAACTGGTTGCCCTCAGCTTGCGACGGGCAGCCAGTTCTGCAACACATCTTGAGAATTGCCCAGGACTTCTCCAAACACTAATCCCATCCCAAGATGGGCATGGGAATAGACCACCGTCGCGGGCGCTTCGAACACGCGTGTTTCGGTGAGAATTTTCAAGCGGACAGCTGTTCCGTCCATCAAAGGATTAATGGTATCCACATAGCACCCGGTGGCGCTGAGGTCGCTGATGCGCGCGGCCAGGCGTGTGCCCGCGCTTTCCGACAACACTTCCGCCGAGGCAATGAATGGGAATCTTGGCGATCGTCGCCGCTCTTGGTCCATGACAATCCCCTTCGGCAAAATGGGAGCACATTCTATCCCGAATTCGTCTTTCTCACCTTGAAAAATCCTTGTTCTTGAATCGGCTCAGCAATTCATTTTCCTGTGGCAAGCCAGGCCCCTGCTCCGCGCCTGACGACGTCTACAAATTTCAGTGACTTCGGCGGAGAAATCCAAGTACCATCGTGCAAGTTCCCAGTCCATTTCAGCGTGGGGTAGTAATGCCTCCAGAAGGCGTGCGCCGCAGCACCCGAATTCCGAAAGAAATTGGAATTTTGCTGGTTGGCAGCGACATGGAAGGCAAGATGTTTTCCGAGCAGACCAAGACGGTCGTGCTAAGCCGCCATGGCGCGGGCATTGTTTCCCAATACGCACTTTCCGCGGAGCAGGAGTTAATCCTTCGCCGACTCGATACCAACAAAGAAGCCGAGGTTCGCGTCGTCGGCAATCTCGGCGCTCACGGCAAGAGTTACACCTACGGAGTTGCCTTCCTGAACCCTGAGACGGACCTCTGGGAAACCCAATTCCCCAGCATGACGGACTCCGAAAAAGAGGCCAGCCGCGTGCTGCTTCAGTGCAGCGGGTGCAAGGCCCGCGAGATGGTGCAGCAAAGCGATTTGGAGTCGGACGTATACCTCGTCAACGAAGGGATCGTGCGCACTTGCAAAAGCTGCGGATCCTCGACGTTCTGGAGGCGGCCTATTGACGATGCCGGCGACGAACCGCTTCCACTGGAAGCAGCACCGGCAGAAGCGGAAGAGAAAGAAGAGGTCGTTGAGGCTCGCGCGTCAGCTTCACCAGATGCAGAGACTGCCGTCCAGCCCGCAGCGCGCATTGAAAACAGGCGGAAGCATGTGCGTACGAAGGTGAGTTTTGAGGCTTGCGTCCGGAGTTTTACATTCGGGGACGATATCGTGTCGTGCGAGGACATATCTCGCGGCGGACTGCGGTTCAAGAGCCGGAAGGAATACGTTGCGAAAACCGAAGTGGAAGTGGCGGCACCCTACTCGCCGGGCGCACACGCGATATTTGTCCGAGCGCAAATCGTGCACGTTGAGGAACTGAAGAAGGAAAGAAGATTCCGTTGCGGGGTCTGCTACGCCAAGTCCTGAGGGACCTTCTTGTTTCGCGAGTTTGACGGTTTCTGATTTATTTCAACGAAGCCTCAATTTTGTTCTTGATCTCCCTGGCTTTGGTAATCAGGGCGGGCTCGTCCACGGTAAGAAGCTTTTTGTCTCGCATCACAACGCGGCCGCTAATGATCACCGTCTCGACGTCGCTTCCCTTCAGCGCGTACACCAATTGCGCATAGACGTCGTACATGGGCACGGCGTTTGGGGCGTCGAGGCCAAGCAAAATAATGTCGGCTTTCTTGCCCACTTCGAGAGAGCCAATTTCCTTTTCCATATGGAGGGCCCGCGCGCCCTCGATGGTGGCCATTTCGACGACGGCTTTCGCGCCCAGCGCCCGCGGGTCCATTTTGGTGATCTTCTGGAGCTTTGCCGCGAGGTCCATCTCTTCCATCAAATTTAAATCATTGTTGCTGCCCGCCGGGCTGTCTGTGCCGAGGCCGACCACTATGCCGGCGGCTCGCTCCTCAATCACGGGGGCAACGCCGCTAGCCAACATCATGTTGCTCGAGGGATTGTGCACGCAACTTACTTGGCGCTGTGCGAGGATTTTGCGGTCCGCTTCATCCACCCAAATGCAATGCGCCGCGAGTACGTCAGGGCCGAGAATGCCAAGCTTGTCGAGATACTGCACCGGCGTGGTGCCATTTTTCTCGCGGCTATCGTTCAATTCTTTCTTCGTCTCCGCAATGTGAATCAGGATCGGCGCCTTGTATTTCCTCGCGAGACCGACGGAATCCTGCAGCGTGGCTTGCGAACAGGTGTACATCGAGTGAGGCGCCACCGCAGCGTGAATCAACGGATCACCTTGCCAGCGCTTTAGAAAGTTTTCCGTGTACTCGAGCATGGCCGCGTTGTTCTTATTGTCCGGCGCAGGAAAGTCGAGGATGGTTTCTCCCAGAACGCCGCGCATTCCGGCCGCCTTCGTTTCTTCGGCGATGGCATCCTCGAAGTAGTACATGTCGGCGAACGTGGTGATGCCGCCGCGGATTTGTTCGGCTGCGGCGAGCCGAGTGCCCCAGCGCACAAAATCCTCGTTTACGTTTTTCGCTTCGGCCGGAAAAATGGATTTTGTCAGCCATTCTTCCAGCGTCACGTCATCTTTCAAACCCCGGAATAGAGTCATCGGCGCGTGCGTGTGGCCGTTGACGAATCCCGGAAGGACTAACTTCCCCTTCGCGTCGATTAGCTGCCTCGCCGCATGAACATATTTCTCGATGGCTGCTGGACTGGACGGCTCGACAGCAACAATCTGGTCGCCTTGCACGACCACTATTCCGCTTTCGAAGATTCGATGCGATGTATCCATCGTTACGGCCGAACCGCCCGCGATAACCAAATCCCAGACAGGTTCCGGCGCCGACTTCTGTTTCGCCGGTCTCTGAGCCTGCTTGTGCCTCGCTGGAGCCTGGGCGGCAACAAAGGGTTGAAGGAGAAAGAACTTCAGGGCAAGGACTACGAGGACAACTAAACTTCGCCGGAACAAGTTTTGGGATTTCATTTTCGAATTTTCTCTTCCTATAGGTTGGAGGAATCGAAGGGTTTAGGAAACAGATCTTTCATCTGAATGATCTCGGTCTTGCCCTTAAGGTTCGCTAGGATTACGGGAACGTCGCCGCAAAATTCCCAGATCAATTGGCGGCAGGCACCGCATGGAGATGTAAGGGTATCGGTATCCGTGACCACGGAAATGGCGTCAAAGCCGCGCTCGCCTTCGCTGATGGCTTTGAAAATGGCGATGCGTTCGGCGCAAACGGTGAGGCCATAAGTAGCGTTTTCAACGTTGCAGCCGCCGAAGATTCTGCCGGACGTGGCGCGCAGCGCAGCGCCCACGCGAAAATTGGAATATGGCGCATGCGCGTTTTCTCTTGCCTGCTTCGCGGCGGAAACCAGGAATTCATTTTCGCTCACTCCCGCGCCTCCCTCATCTGCTAACCATACTAATCTATGTAATGGCCTCGGCAATTCTTGGAATGATGGCTTTCAGCAAGCCGATG
>WNFQ01003986.1_pt1 | contig 10766 bp, 12 predicted proteins | sample 5400171 | NCBI WGS metagenome assembly WNFQ01 (sample SAMN13153356, study PRJNA577476) | soil metagenome | isolation source: 20 cm soil under Madrone tree | place: USA:California | collected 2016-06-14 | reverse complement strand
TTCTCCACAGAGATCAACCTGGAACCGGATCCACTGGCGTTCGACCCTCGGCATCGCTACTTGCCAGGGGCCAACGACGGGCCAATCACAACGGCGATAGAGATTGAGGTCGCACCGGAAAACCAAATCCGGTTCTTCCGGCTGATGAAAGAGATCAGGCTGCTCTTTCTCCGGAATGGTGCATTCAGCGCTCGACTGGACCAGGATATGGATAACCCGAATCGATTCCGCTTACAGGCCATGTACAGTACATGGGCCGCGGTCGAGCGACTCGATCGGCGAATCACGCGAGACGAACACGCGCTGTGGTCCGAGCTCTGGACGCTGCACATCGGGCCGGATTCGCCGAGCCCTAAGCGCCACCTCGGCATCCAGCATTGGACCCCTGAGGAGTCTGCGATGTCGCGACTGAAACCGGTGCAGACGTTAAAGGACCCCGGAGGAACGGCCGACAGAGGGACCAACCGTTAATGACTGATAGCCACAAATTACTACTTTAATTGGATACACATCGGCAGTGAGGAAGCAGCACCCGGCGTCGCGGCGATACTCTCGATCACCGAAACCTGCCGACGACTCAAAATCCCGGTTCGCGGCTACCTTGGCTCGGTCCTGCCCGGATTGGCCGACTTTCCGATCAATCGCATAAGCTGAACTCACACCCAGCGCCTGGGCGGCCTAACTAACACGACCGCCCCAACCGCGGCAGCTTTAGCTTGTGGACCGCTGGCTCGGCGCCCGCGCTGTAGGGCGTGCAGTTCGCAACATTCGACTTCACCCCGTTGCAAGCGGTAGTGTACCTTTATCCGGGGCCTCCTGCTTCGAGGCCCACCATCCAAAATCCTCCCCGATGTCACCTCGACCTACTGCGTCAAACTTTACGCCCAAGCAAGGAGAGTATTTGGCTTTCATCTACGCTTACACGCACGTGCTCGGACGGCCTCCCGCCGAAGCTGACCTGCAGCGGCACTTCGCCGTCAGCCCGCCTTCGGTTCACCAAATGGTGCTCACTCTCGAACGAACGGGCCTGATTCGACGACAGCCTGGAGTCGCTCGCAGCATCGAAGTGTTGGTTGCTCCCGAGTTGCTTCCGGTCCTTCGTCGACCCCATCTCAAATGATCAAAACCCCGGTGCAGAGACACTAGACCGTCAACCGTGTAGTTCGTCAGCCGGATACGCTTAATCAGACGAAATAACGTCAAACTGTCCCGGCGACAAAAGCCGGGCCACCTCAGCGAATGCATCATTGACCAAAAACTCCGTCGCTTATGGAATGGGTTGCTCGATCCCGCGTTTTGTCGACCGTCTTTGTGTTCGCACTCGCCGTGTCTTTACCAGTCACCGCGTCGGCGCACGTGAAATGGTTTAGCAATTTCAGTTTCGCCGATCGGCCACGCACCTGGCAGGAGGCGCTGACCCCTACGACTTGGGCGCTCATGGCGCTTAGCATGTTAGCGCTTGGTGTGCTGGTGTTCTTGGAGCGGCGCATGGCAAAGAGCAGGTGGGGCAGCTTGATCGATAAACTGCTGGAGCCTTACAAGAAGCGAAGCCTGCTGGTGATGCGGATCGGCATTGCGGCGACGTTACTGCTCGCCTGGAATGAAGATGCGATGCTGATGCCGGAACTGCGCGTCCCGGCGGAATGGATCGGCTGGGTGCAATTTGTCGTCGTCCTGCTCTTACTGTTTCCCGCGACGGTCAGAATCGCCGGCGTCTGCCTCGGTTTTCTCTACCTACTCGGCATCGCGTTCTTCGGTCCACTGCACATGCTGGACTACGTATTCTACGTGGGAGCAGCCTGGTATTTTTTCTCTGCTTCGTTGCGTTCGGAGAAGTGGCGCGCCACCGGTCTACCAGCTCTTTACGCTACCACTGGCTTCGCGCTCTGCTGGGTCTCGCTTGAGAAGCTGATTTACCCCGATTGGGGCCTCTATGTCCTGCAGCAGGATCCGACGCTCGCAATGGGCTTCCCGCTGCAATTCGTCCTCAGCAGCGCCGCCTTCATTGAATTTACCCTCGGTTACATCCTTATCATCTGCCTGCTCCCGCGCCCTTTTGCGGTGCTGATCACACTGCTCTTTTTTTCCACAACGCTCGTATTCGGAAGAACCGAGATCATCGGGCACACACCGTTGCACGTGACTCTTGTGGTTTTCATCCTTGAAGGCCCAGGAAAGCTCTATCAGGCACCGATCAGTTTATACCGCGAACTCCCAAAGCGCATCGCCCTAGCCGTATTCGGTTTCGCGTTGTTTTTCGCCATCTTGTTCACCGCTTATGAGAATTTTGCGTGGAGTAAATATAGCGAATCAGCAAGGTCCGCCTCCTCCGTCGCGGAACGAACACACGGACTGAGGCGTTGGTAAATCGTCGCGGCGCGGAGGGTCAAGGGGGAAATGTAGTGCCAAGAGACTTTTGTCCTTGCGTAAGTCGTTCAACTGCAAGCTGGACCTGGCTCCAAACCGAGGTACGAAATTCTCACGGCGGTTTCCTGTTTGGCCGTGGCACCGACACATCAGGCAACATCGAAGGCTTACACAGTCAACCCGATTCGCTAAGCCGCTATCCTGGTTGACGAAGCTAAATCGATCCGAGACGAGGCCCTCGATGCGCTTGAGCGCTGTCACACGAGTTACCGGCTCCTCATGAGCTCGACCGGCGCAGCCTTCGGCGAGTTCTACCGAATCTGCACCGCCAAGTCGTATCTCTGGAAAGTGTTTACTATTCCCTCTTCCTTGTGTCCTCACGTCGATCGTGCCGCAATCGAAGTCAGTCGGGCGAGGAGTGCTAGTGCCAGCGGCACGCCCGGCGTGATGAGAGGGAAGAGCTGCGCGCGTCGGCGGCGTGGCAGACGGAGCCTAGACATGTCGTAATGAGCTCAGGAGTAAGGCAGTTATAGGCCCTTGATAGCCTCGTCGCGCGAACCGTAAATGGAAAGAATGGAAGAGAAGCCGGCTAGGTCAAACACCTGCCGAATGTGATCTTGCAGGCCACACAAGACAATCCTTCCGTCTGTGGCCTGTAGTCGCTTGGCGGCGAGAAGAAAGACGCGCAGGCCCGAGCTGCTGACGTACTCCAGCAGGGCAAGATCGACGACGAGCCGCTGCGCTCCTGAGTTGATCACTCCGAGAATTTTATCCTCAAACATTTTTGCTGTCGTGGCATCAAGTTTTCCCGACAACGCCAATACCACAGCGTCAGCTTTTCTATCTTCGCTAATGTCCATGGTCTAAGACTCCGGCTTTTTCTTTTGATGGTCAGGAGATTTCTATCACACTGCCGTTGGCCGAATTCTGCTAGACTCTGATTAAACGCTCGAAGGATTATTGAGCTTGATCGTCGAACTTCGGCCCTGTCCTGGGACAACGCTATTCACACCGACTCGAGCGCCGGCAGTCTTATGATGAATTCAGCGTTGCCATCCTGTTGGCGGCATTCGAAACCGCCGCCGAGCCACCCGAGGGTTCTGCTATAAAGATCGAACCGGCCCTCGCCAAAAGCAGCCGGATCAATCCGCTCACGGCTCGAGAGTCGGATGGCCACGCGGCCCGGCGATACCTCGGTTACAATTCTGATGTGCTTGACGCCAATACCTGCCATTCCTTCGATTAAGTCTGTCAGGATATCGTCGAGTCGTTCTGCTCCGACGTTCGCGTTGGTCGGCTGTGCGTCCGGCGCAAATTCAAACTCGATCTCGCGCAGAAGCGAATGCGCTGCCAGCCGGCGCGTGAGAGCGTCCAGAAAGGACTGCTCATCCTCCACCGCCTCCATCAGGTCAGTTGATTCCCGCACATGGGCAGATCTGGCGCGCACCAGAATTTGCGCAATCAATTCGTTCACGGCACTCGGTGTCTCCGCGTTGAGAAATTGCAGACCGCGCACCATGCCCAAGAAGTCCGCCAGTCGTCGCTGCGCCCGTCCAACAAGAGAGAGGTCGAAGATCTGCTTTATACGCTCTTCGGAGAGGAGTTGCTGCAGTGACCTGGCCACCTGGACGCCCTTGAGCACCACGGTCAGTTCGGGTACTGCGCTGGCATTAAACGCTTCCACAAATCGGCGAAACTCGGAGAGGATACGGTCGATTTGGTCGATATCCAAGGTCGCAAGAACCCGATTTGCCGCATTGTCCTCCTCGAGTAGGGACAAATAGTAGGACACCGTGTACAGGCGCCCGGATAAGATGGTAAACAGGGCCGCGGTTTCCTCCAGCAGTTCATCCACGTAGCTCTTGAGAGCGCCAATGCGTTCGGCATTCATTAGCTGTACGTCAGTCAGGTTGCGCGCTTCGTCCTCCATCAATCGAAGCTTCTCCCGCATGCTCTCAGCGGAAACACAGTACCCGTGTCCAGGACAACAGACTGTAATGCCGGGCTTTTCCAGGAGCCAATCTACTTTGCGCAGCGTTTGGAGAAGATCCGCATGATTCCAACCATCAAGGCCGCACAGCCCAGGATTGGCGGCAAAGGGCAAGTCACCAAGCATGAGCAACGATCCAACTCGTAACGATATACTGCAAGGGGAGTGGCCGGGAGTGTGATAGATCTCGAGACGCTCACCAGCACCGAGAGGCAGCCACTGCCGTTTCAGCACGGCGCCACTGGGCATTGAGATAGGCTCGCTATGTAGCTCGATTCGCCTGCATTGCGTGAGCTCGAATGTAACGACTTTGGGCTCTTCTTTGATTGAGGCAAATAGTCTGCAGTCGAAAGGTGCCCGGCACACCACCGGCCGCCATGGATAGAGATAAGCAACTGTAAGTTTTCGGTCACCGCGCTCCAGCGCCTCAGCGCCCGCTTCGTGTGCAAACCGCTTGATTTCTGTGCCGGCGGGCAACTCAAAAAGGCCTGCTTCCTGCGAGTGGTCTTGATGACAATGGGTGAGAAAAACGAGGACCGGCCGATCGGACGCTGCCAGGGCGGCGCTCACGGTCTCGCTAATGTGCTTCGTCTGCTGAGGGCTGGCGCCCGGGTCAATGATCAAGATTGCCTCGGGCGCGGCGAGAATATAGCAGTTTGAGGAGACGATGCTGGGCTTGGCAATGATTGGGAAGAATTCGATGAAGTTGGTGCCAGGAACCTTCTGCCAGATGTTGGCTTCGATCTTCACATTATCTTTACGCACAACACCCGACGCTCATCCGCCAGGCGTGCGCCCTCACTGCTTGATGTCAATGAATGAGGTAAAACCAGCAAGGTTCAAAACATTATAGATAGGAAGTGGGACGTTTATGAGTCGCAGGCGTTCACTGCGTTTTTGCAGTGCCTTAGCAGCCAGCAGCAAGATACGCAAGCCGGCGCTGCTCATGTACGGGACTTCCGCCAGATCGAGCTCTACGGCTCCAGTGGGGCCCTCAGCGGCCCGCAACAAAGGTTCCTGAAGCCGCGGAGCCGTAATGCTATCTACTGGCCCCACGGCATGCAGAACGAGCGTCGATTCCAAACGCTCCAGCGTGATTTCCAGTTCCTTCATTTCGTGACTCTTTGGTCTATGCCTCAATACCATATTGGCGCAGCCTGAACCATGGTTCAAGGCAACGATCTCGAGATCGCTCTAGCGCAAGTTCTTTTTCATGAGCAAACGATTTTTTCCTTCCTGTCTCTGGTACTCCAGGCCATCCATGAGTTTGCGCACGAGATGGATTCCGAGGCCGCCTATTGTCCTTTCCTCCAAGGATTGCGCTGTGTCAGCTTCCGGCGCCTCAAGCGGGTTGAAGGGTTGACCGTCGTCTTCCACTTCGGCCTTAACCTCTCCCGGTTGCAGGCTCAGATGCACTTTGATCTCGTGTTCGCGGTTGTCCGTGTAACCATAAGAAATGATGTTGGTAAGAATTTCTTCAAATGCGAGATTGAGATCGTGCACAACCCGGGGGGTTAGACCGTGCCGTCGGCCGAATTCAGTTAGACTTTGATTAAAGCTCTCGAGCTCGGAAAGTTTGTTACTGAGGTTGATCTGCAGTTCTTTCCTCATTTTTTCTGTCGCTCCAACATACAACAACGCCAGAGCGGTGATATCATCGGACTGCGGTGCTCCGTCAGCAAAACGTCTCACGTCGTTGACCAAGTCGGCGATGATTTGGCGCGGCGAGGAGTCGCGGTTGCTCGCTAGGAACTGCTCGAGCCGCTGATCGGAATAAAGCCTCTGCCTCGAATCCATGGCCTCGGTTACTCCGTCGGTGTAAAGCAGCAGAGCTTCGCCAGGGCTGAGAACCATCCGTCCGGACATGTAGGGACTCTGCTCCACAACCCCAAGGGCTCTTCCGCCGGGGTTTTCCAAGGGAGTCACTCCGCTGTGGTGAAGGTAATAGGGCAGATTGTGCCCGCCGTTACTATAATCGACCTGACCCGTGCGGATATTCAAGATGGCACAAAAAAAGGTCACGAACATACAGGACTCGTTATCGCGACAGATCTCGGCGTTCAAGCGCGCGAGGATTTCACCCGGGGCGCCGCCGTTGCCGGCGGTGGCTTTGAACAGGGTCTTGGTGACGGCCATGAAGAGTGACGCGGGGACTCCCTTGCCGGAGACATCGGCGACGGCAAAGCATAGTTGATCGTCATCGATGAAGAAAAAATCATAAAAATCCCCTCCGACCTCCTTAGCCGACACCAGGGTGGCGAAAATATCAAACTCGCTCCGGTCCGGAAAGGGCGGAAAGATCTTCGGCACCATGCTCATCTGGATTTCGTGAGCGATCTTAAGCTCGCTTTCGATGCGTTCCTTCGCCGCAGTGGTTTCCTTGAGATGCTCGATCGATTCGGCTAACCGCCGCGTCATCCCGTTGAACGAGGCGGCGAGGACGCCAATTTCATTCTTTGACCTGATATCGATTCTTTGCGTGAAGTCACCGCCGGCAATGCGGCGGGTCATCTCGATCAAATCGGCAATCGGCCTGGAAATGGTATTGGCGCCAAAAATCGCAATGACCGACCCGAGCAAAAGCACGATCCCGCTAACGGCCACTGCCAGCCGGGTCTGGTCGCGAAGATCAGCCTGCACACGGTCTGTGGGTAGAGTCACCAGGATCGCTCCGCCTTTTAGTTCGCCGCCTTCGTCGCCGATAGGAGCCACGACCTTCAGAAATGATCTTTCCAAAAAACTTTTCGCCCGTCCTGTTTTGGCGAGGCGGAGGATGTCTGCCAGCTCGCTCTCCGTAGGCTCGGGCAGCTTATCGTCGCGGACCCGTTCAGCATGGTCCACCGTGTTCATGCTCTTATCGAGGACGCGGATCGCAAGGACGATTCCTTCAGACACCAGCTGATTGACCAAACGGGTCAGCCCCATACGCCGCCGCAGTTGTTGGAGAAAGGTGGCGTGATAACCCACTTGGACGATGCGCGGCTTGTCCACCCCCGGCACCCCCACATATTTGAAAACTTGTGTGTCTATGTCGCGCTGGCGCGCTTCCTGAACGACGCTCTTGGTCTTTCCTGTAAGTAGTGGCCAAAAAACATGGGCTTGGGGCTGCTGCTTAGGGTCTGGACTAAATGTGAAGTCCACGTCGGCGATATTTCCCAGATAAGCATGACCCTTCTCGTCGGTAATCCAGATTTCGTCCAGCACCGTATCGTCCGCAATTTGCTTGAGTCGCCGGTTGATCTCGTTCGTGCTCAGTCCCGCCGCTTCCCCCATGGCCACGAGATGTGCTGCCATCCTTGCCTCCACGACCATCTGCTCGCCGAGGGCCGCTTCCACATCGTTCATAACACTGGCGCCGAAGGCCGCGCTGCGACTGAGTAATCGTGCGATAACCAAACCCTGCGCCTCGGTCTCGGCCAGCACCGCCTGCCGTGCGCTCCAGCCAAGAACGCCCGCGGTAGCGAGGACCGCGGCGACCAGCAAGACGGTTACTGTTAGGAGAGTTTGTGTCCTTATAGTCACGCTGCCCTCCTCGTCAAATCTTCACGCTTGCTTGATACCCAGAGCATGCGGCATCGACCGAGCTTTAAGATAAGCAAGTAAACCATCAATTCGAATCGCATAAAAGATGTTTTGTGACGGCAGAAAGCTCGTTGACCCATTCTAAAAGGATTCATTGATCGCTTCGAGCCCCGAGATCGCCGGATCCGATACGCGCCACCAGATACGGGCGCCAGGATTTTCAGTGATCGAAATGAAACTGAATCCGACAACGACCATCCACACACTCCGAGTTGATTCGGTCGACGTAGTTCCTAATCAAAAATCCGGCGAGCTTAGTTACTTCCCTCTCGTCACTCAACAGATCCGCCTCGGTCGGAGGCTGTTGAGAAAATTCCATAAGAACACCATCATAACGGAGATCGACATCCAGGTTGAACTCATCGAAACTGACTTCAGCGCTGATCTTGTTCCTCGCTAGCTCCAGTGTCCCTACCGCCTCGATGAACTCGCTCATGGCATAGGTGACCCGGTCGATCACCTCTTTCCTCGCGCCCCAAGTCGCTCCCTGGACCTGCATAAAGGCAAAAATCTTCTCGGTAGAATCAGCTTGCGGGTCCAATTGCAAAGCCACTCGTGTCCGAATGCCAATACGGAACAAAAGGTTCAGCACGATTACGAGAACCGTTGCAAGCGACAAAGACGAGCTGAAAAGCGAGGACAGCGCGTCTGGCACGTCCGCGTAGAGTCCGGGTACCATTCTTACGCTCAGCCCGAAGATGAGAGAGATCCCGACGACGAATATCTTGCGGGCATCGAGCATGCGCGACGTCATGAGCTGGACGCCCGCCAGGATCATAAAGCACGCCACGTAGACTAAGATCGCGCCCATTACCGGCTGCGGCATCGCCGTATAGATAGCGGCTAACTTGGGGAAAAAAGCCAGTGCAACTAACATGATTCCACAGGGGAGAGCGATCTGCCGACTCGTAGCGCGAGTAGCAATGGACAACCCCACGTTGCTTGAAAAGGTCGATTGCCCCGCTCCACCGAGCAGACCAGCGCTGAAGGTGCAAATGGAGCTCGCCAGTATTCCACCGCTTACCGACTTCATGTCGGTTCGCTTCCACTCAGCGTCGTTGATCTTCTGACACAGAGTCAAGTCGCCGACAGTTTTGAGTGTTGAAGCCAAGCTGGCAATGAAAAAGGCCGGCAGCACAGCAAGGCTGAATGCCCATCCCGACTGAGCTCTTGTTGGGAGGCTGATCAGGGGGCGGCTAGCACTACGTTGAGTTGCGGCCACGTAAGGAGGCCAACCGCGTACGCGCTCAGGTAGCCGGCCACAAGCCCCAACAGGACAGGGTAAAGTCGGAGCATTCCTTCGCTCCACACAGTGGGCCCTATCATTACCCCCAGTGTGAGGAGCGCGACTGCGATAGGAAGTAAATGTCGGCTAGAGCCTGGGCCGGTGAAGCCGAGAAAGCGCGGCGCAGCCAAAGCAATCAGCTCAATTCCCACCATCGAGACCACCAGGCCAGTCACTTCCGGAGGGAACAGAGCGCGCAGGTGCCGCATGACGCGGGACAATAGAGCCTCGAACAGGCCCGAAGCGATAAGCAATCCGAACACGAGCGGCAGCCCACCAACCTTGCCTGCGGAGATAGAAGCAGCAATGTACGCGGGCCCGCAGCTCAACGGGCATAGATAACCGGACCCGACCGGGCCCTTCGTCCGGGCTTGGAGGATCGTGGCGATTCCGGAGACGATCATCGAGATCTGGATCACGCTTTCCGCCTGCTTCGACGTTCCATCGATCCCGGTAACGATGACCATAACAAAGATCCAACCGACAGACATCACAGAGACATGCTGAAGTCCAAGAAGAATCGTCGCCGCCAAAGGAGGTTTGTCCTCAACGGCGTAGATTAGGTTAGTGGGCTTTTTGGCCATGGTATCCCCCACTATGGCCAGTGAACCACCGGAAAAAGATTGCGGGCGGTCCTCAAATCACTCTCTGAAAAGTCTGCGTTCCAGATTTCCGCTTCACGAAAATCCGCTCCTGAAAAGGTACAACGGCTTAGATCTGTACCCCGCAGGTCGCAGGTGCTGAAGTCCTCTTGGTCCCACGGGAAGTCGCTCAGGTCGAGGCCAACGGCCTGCTTACCGACAAACGGACGATCCCGTGTGGCCAGCGCCGACCGGTTAGAGCGGCGTTCCCTGATGCTTTGTACCTCCGCTTGGGATAGTTGGTCGGCGTGAAATTCGGCCGCCCGCCCTCTCTTCTTCAAGCACCAGTCAAGTGCTTTAGAGGCCAGCCTCCAACATCCCTTTACTAGTACACCTGGCCCTGCTTTCTCCCAAAACCTCTCCCGCGGTCTCTCTTCGATCATTACGGGGGCCATCTCTCTTATCGAGCTACTTCCTGAAAGAGAATCTCCTTTCTTCGCTTTTTCTATGAAAATTTTGAGAGTGCCCGATCCGTGCCGACCCAAGGGGGCCACGACCCGGGGACTGCACCCCTCCCGCCGATTCACCTGGTTTACGGACACAACTGAACTGCCGATGGGAATCTCGCATCGGGTCATAGAAGCTGTACAAGCGAGTGATCGCTTATCGGCCTTTGAATTTTGAAGCGCGTTGCGCAGCTAAACGGCCAAAACCGCATCTCGGTATAGCGATACTAGGCGGGATGCATTTGAGCCTATAGACATATTCGCCTATCACGCAACCGAGTTAGAACGACGGGTTGAAGATCCGTTTCAAATTCGGCACCAAACAGATTGGAAGCGGAGATGCCGGCGCTAAGGGGTCTTTCACAGCGAGCCTTTCCTCGAGCTCTTAGGAATGCCGTGGGACCAGTTTACTCGGCGCCTTGAGCGTCAGTTCAAACGCCGCGGCTGGGATTGGT
>WNFQ01003985.1_pt1 | contig 10767 bp, 8 predicted proteins | sample 5400171 | NCBI WGS metagenome assembly WNFQ01 (sample SAMN13153356, study PRJNA577476) | soil metagenome | isolation source: 20 cm soil under Madrone tree | place: USA:California | collected 2016-06-14 | reverse complement strand
TATTCGCGCTCAAAAAGACTCAATTGCGCTTCTGATACCCCAGCGTTAATCTCGACATTGTTTGACGACCAATGTCGCTTGAGACTTTCCCCAACGCTCGTAAACTCTCCATGCGAAGTCATCACTTTATTCTCTTCAACGCCTCCTCAACGATCTTTAAACGAGCAGCTTGAACGCCACCCTTGTCGATTCCTCTCTCTATCGCTCGCTTCGCAATCTCCTTGGCAACCATCAAAGTTTGCCTCGTTAAGCCAGCTGGATCCCGTTCTTTTTGAGTTAAGAACGTGTAGTTGAAGCCCGCGCACTCTAGCCGGGAGACTCTGGTATCGACTAGAGAAAACCGAGAATCGCGGAATCGGAGGCCTGACCCCAAGTTTGGTTGATCACTTTGTCTTAGGGCTTGGGTGAGAGGCTTCTGCACACGGTAAGCGGTGGATGTAGATCCCTTTTGTGGATTCCGGCGTGAAGAAGGTGTTCCCAGCGGACTTCGGTCCTAGTTGTCCTGAATGGCCGTTCCCTTTTCCTTGGGCATACGCCAAGAGGAGCGTCCCAAGGAACTCTAAACCATTAGCATCTCCTTCAAGCAGAACAAACTCATCGTCCAAGAGTCTCACGGTTAATTTGGCGCCCTTTTGGGCGTACTGTTCACTGACTTTGTCTGGACTCACAGCCTTAGCCTTCATCAGAATTTCTCCTTGAGATCGCCGTTATCCCAAACTGAGCGATCCCTCCTACCATTATCGTAGTCCTTTTTATTTCTGTATACCTCCCAATGATTCTTATGAAGCCGGTCTCTTTCCCAGACTTCGCCCGTCCGTGTGTTTCGTCTCGCGGGCGTCCCACGAACGTGCTCAAACTCGTCGGGATGTGTGACAGGCGTTCGCTCCCTGGCTTCCTCCTCCCTCTTAAGCCTGTCATGAAGGAGATAGATTCCTATTGCGAGCGCGGCACTTGCTGACTTGCTGGTTGGCTCCGGATCAACTTCAGCAAGGGCCACCGCACCCGCCAACATTGCATCCGAGCGCGACCTAGGTGGTTCCGATACTAGAAAGACTTCGATGACGGCAGGACCTTCGTCTCGCGAAGTGGTAATACCACCGCGACCGAAACCAGAAGCGTCGAACGCGTCTCCGATGTGAATAGTGGGATTTTGAAAGAACTTGTTTAGGTCGCCCGCCGAGACGTGAAGTATCTTAGCGAGGCTCGTTATGGTGTCTTTCTTGTTGTCTGATTCGTAACACTTACCGGCACCTGATGTGCAGTCAACCTCTTTCCAAAGGCCTTCGGGATCGGTAAATGTAAGGGGTGAGTTTCCAACGTAAGCATAGCCGTTCCAGCTTTGCGGATCATTTACATCGGCTCCCGCGTTATCGGGGTCAACACTAGTGAACCTGCCCTGGGTCGATCCATAGTACCTTGCGCCAAAGTAATCGAGTCCGCTTTCGTTGTCCCGTTCTTTTGAAGTGAACTTCTGGCGCTCACTGTCGGCAACGCCATAACCCATTCCACTCGTTCGTCCACCGATAGTAACCCCAATCTCTTCGCCAAACGGCAGGTAGTCATGGCGGCTCATAACTGAGCCACTGGAGTTTGTAACCACCCGTGGCGTCCCCAGATGATCGGACGTCATGTAGGACGTGCCTGCGCTCGGATCGATCGTCGCAATCAGACCTTTCGCGCCGTAAACATATTCCTTTTTCAAAGAGCCGGTGGAAATATCATACTCCGCGATCAGTTGGCCCCCACTGTAGACCATTCGCACCTGTTCGCCCAACGCCAAGTTCTTGCGCACCCGGTTACCGTCGCCATCATAGCCATAGACTCCACTGACACCATCCACCGTCGTGATCTTGTTCTCGGCATCAAACCCGTATGAATGAATGCTGTCGTTGGTGAGATTACCGGCCGAGTCATAATTGTATCCGCTGGTTGTGATGCGATTGGTGCTGCCGCTGAAACTTAGATTGTGCACACCGCCGCCATAGTCGATCCAGCGATTACCATATTGATCGTAGCCGTTTGTCTGCGACCAGCTACTGCCCGAGTTTTCATTCGAAGTAGTAAGTCGATTCAACGCGTCGTACCCAAAGCTCTGGGTGTAGCTCAGTCCACCGCCGGAGTAGCTGACACTCTGGAGATTTCCATTATTATTTGTCGTGCCGTAGTCGTAGCTCAATCCCATTGTGCTCGAATCAGCGCTCGACGCGCCCAACCCAATCTGCGTCGGTTGCAGACGATTGTTGAAGCTCGTGTGTTCCCACAAGCCGTTGCCAAGCTTCATCGCCGACACCGCCCCGTGTGCCGCGTACTGCATCCGGTTTGTCGCGTCGGTTGAAGCCGCGCCCGCATAGTAGACGCCGCTTTGCTGATCGCGCACTCCCGCCAATTTTTCTGCCGCATCATACTCGCTGGTAATTACACGTCCTGATGGATAAGTTATGGAGGTCTGCCCGCCGGCGAGATTATAACCATCGCTCATCGAATAGGTTTCACCATCGGTGACTTGATTCGAGGAGGTGAGCCTTCCCAGCGCGTCGTAGGCCGTATAGTTCGTAGTGGACACACTCGAACTCACCGAAGTCAGACGGCCTTTGGAGTTGGCGACGCTGGCGGCATCGTACGTGTAGGTGACGGTGGGCGTACTGTCGGAATAGCTGCGTGTCACCGCGCGATTCAAAGCATCGTAAGCAAAGGTCGTGGTGATCGGGCGCGCATCTGTCTTGCTCGTCAAATTGCCGTTGTTGTCATACTGATAACTGACTGTGCCGCTCTCGGGATTGGTGGCAGAAGTCAGCCGCTTGAGCGAATCATAAACGAAGTTGCGTGTCTGGCTGTCCTGCGTCACCGTGACCAGATCATCCAGCGGGTCGTAGCTGTAGCTGGTTTGATGATTGAGGCCGCTTGGATCTTCATAGACGCTCGACAGCCGGCCCAAACCATCCGTTACGCTCTGGCGTTGCTTGCCGGCTTGATCGGTAACCGTGATGGTGTTGCCTGAATAAGAACTCGTCACCGCCGCGCTGTCGGGCGTCGTTACCGAGACCACGCGGCCGAGAGCGTCGAAGGCGCTCGTCGTCCATACGGCAGCTTCACTTTGCCACGGCCGAAACGGATTCGAAGTCTTGTAAGCACGGCCTAGCGCGTCGTACTGCGTTTGCGCGGCGATGTAATTCGTTCCGCCTTCATATGTCCGCGACTCCGTCGCTCGCCCCAGCCCGTCGTAAAGCGCTTTGCTCACCAGCGCGCCATCGGTGTTGGTGGTTAAGTCGCTCGCGGTCGTCACGATGTGATTAGCGTCGTCATAGCTGAAGGTGGTCTGGTTTTGCAGTCCGCTCACTCCGTACGCGCGGATCACCTGTGTCGGCCGGTCCAGCACATCATTGTAGAAGCCGCTCGAGACGATCCCATTCACATCTTTACCATCTACCGGACGACCCAGATAATAATCGAACTGGGAATAGACGGTTTGATTGGCCGCGTTAGTCACGCTGGTAGGAAAAGCATAACTGGCCTGGCCCACCGAGCTCAGCTCCAGAGGCGCGCTGTTAGTGATCGCTTCGCCGTCGGGCGCGCCAAAACAATCCGTGTAGAAGAGGTTTGCGGCATTGCCGCGGCCGTCAAGAGTCTTAACCGGATTCCCTGCGATGTCATACTGCGCGTAGGCGGAGATTGAGCCTGTCACTGAACCGTTCACCAGCAGATACCGCGTAGTGGCAGTCGCGTTACCACGAGTCGAGTACGATGGGGTGAAGGAAGAATCGAGCCCGCTGATGCTCGGGCAGTCAAACAGGGCAGCGTGGTTCGTGTCCGTGGCATAGTAATCATACTCGATGGTTGTACGAGCCCTCTCTATGCCACCCGCATCATAAACAGACGATTGCGAAGCCAAGCTGCGAATGTGGATGTTTGTGGCGGTGTAGTCCGCGCCGTTGATTGAATTGGTGACGAGGTAATCGGTATGGATACGTCGCATTAAAGGTCCCGCGGTTCCTGCTCCGTAGTCGTATTCGTAGGCGTCGGTCTTGTTGTTGTACTGGTCATAAGCGAAGGTCTGCTGCGCTACCTGATTTGTATCCACCAACGTACTGACAGTCTGCGTCAGGCGTGGATCGTTTGCAGGAGCATCATCTGCGCCAAAGGTCCACCAACTTACCGGCGCCCGCTGCGCCCAGGTGTTGGTCACGCGTCGCAATACCGTCACCCCGTTTGTGTCCAGGGCTTCGGTCTGGTTTTCCTTACCCTCTTTCCAGGCTGAATAGAGATGTTGATTTGTTGGATCGCTTTGGCGAAATAGCGAAGCCGCTCCGCTGCCGTAGAAATAATGTTTCTCGCGGGCCAGTATCGTTCCGCCTGGGCTGACCTGGTCTACAGTGACGGTCGTGGACCAGGGGGTAGGATCTTCGGAACTGCTGTAGGTGGCGGAATAGGTTTGTTTTCCCTCCAGCGTGACTCCATCCGCATACATGCGACGCTCGACCACCCGGCGGTAAATCTGTAAATAGTCATCATTGTACAAAGAGTCGCCGGTGATCACGCCCGAACCAACGGTCATGTCGTATTCAACGGCTCCGCCCGTCGGCAACTCGACGCGCGCGAGCTCGCCATAGCTGTTGTAGTAAAACTGATAGCGTCGCGACCCGTCTGGCAGCCAGACTGCCGAGACGATGCTCGCAGGGTTGTAGTTGCCCGACTGAAAGGCGTTGAGTTCCGGAAACAACTGCTGGTACGTCTGAAGAGTATAGGCGGCGGGATGGTTGGAGTAGCTCGAGGCCTGACGCAGGACGCTGCTCAGGCTCGTCTTGGAAACGCGAATCACCCGTGGCGCTCCGCCGAAACCCTTAAAGGTGATCTGATCGCATACGCCATAAGGCGCAACGTCGGCAACGTTGTAGGCTATGGTCACTTGCCGGTTGAGTGAGTCCGTAATTTTTGTTGAACTGCCATATGTGAAGCTGAGGCGATTGCCATTCCGATCACGGAGCCAGGTCACCGTTCCATTATCGAAGCGATAACGTGTGCCATTGCGCAACATTAGATACCCTGATGGATAGAGCGCGCTTCCGCCCGGCGTGTTGCGATCGTAAATGGTGGTGTCGGAGATAAAAGTCGTGGCCTCGCCGTCATGAGAGATGAACACGGTGCCCCGCGAAGCACCTGTGACTGAGGAACACAGGTTCGGATAGCTGCCAAGCGGTTGTCCACCCGTGAGTTGATCTATTAACTCATGCTCTGAGCCGTCGGGTTCAAGGAAAGTGAGGCGCGTAATGGTGGCCCCAAAAGCATTCGTATTACCACCCGGGTAGCTGGAGCAGTCCGTAAATCCGGTTCCGCTCTGTCGCCCCTCAAGCTTTGGAACATAGCTGCTACTACCGCTCCACCAACCGCTTATGGGTTTGTAGTTGTCGTGAACGCCGGAAGGATTAGTGTGAAGAACACGCCATCCCTTGAGATTGAGCGCAAGCAGCAATGCCATCTGCGCGTCGCCGCGTCCACCTATCCCAAGTAGTGGCAGTTGAAAGTTGAGATTGCCGTTATAGAGATTGACGTTATCAAAGCCGCTCAACTCATACGATCCCGACGGTGAGCCGGGAGTCATTCCTAAAGGCGTTTTCCCATCAGTCGCTGTTTGTGCCTCAATACTCCAAGCGCTTATTACTATCAGAATTGCGGCCAGCACCAAGCTCTTAATGGATCGAGCTCGGATGAAGAACGTCTTAGTGGCATTGAGATTTATTCTAGTCCCGAGAAAATGGACGCTGCCGCTCGTCATGATGAGGCTCTCCTTAGTAAGAGTCGGGCGCTTAGTCGTCTCCGAGCAAACCATTTGATCCGCGAGGTTCTAAATGATTTGAAACCAGGCTCTCGTTTTTGGGGCCCATTCTAGAGAACTTAGGCTAACCGGCGAATATAGGGGACCGAGCCTCGGGGAAAGAGTTAGGGCAGGGAACCAACTTCAATGATTGGCAAGGAAACCTTGCGGCGACCATTAGATCTGATTCGCTCTGACCTTAGCAGCTATGCTTGGGGACTAAGTTGTCGCCGAATTGAGTTCAGTTTGTAATCCTGTTGCAGCGCGCGCCTTCGGCACTTCGGCGTCACACTGGGGCTTGGGTTTTTCGAGTTGATGAAGGCGTTGCTGGCGCGAGGCGAGAGGTGAGTGAGCGTGACCGGCAGGCCTGCTTAAGTCCGCAAGATACTTATCTCTCTTACGATGGAACACTCGCCCGTTAGCGTTAACCGCTGAAAGCCCACTCTTCATTTATGCCGGAGCTGTGATGCACGCGGACATGGAGTTGTTTTAGATCGGTCGCGCGAGGATTTAATCCGGTGGGCGACTACTTATCGAATCACGCCGGGAAGCGGACTCGATGCGCTGGCATACAGTCGCTTACTCATTCGTCCGGAGGTGTAGGCCAATCGGCCAGCCTGGATCGCGAGTTTCATGGCCATAGCCATCCCGGCTGAATCTTCAGCTTCGGCGATTGCAGTATTCATCAGCACCGCATCGGCTCCCAGCTCCATCGCAATGGTGGCATCGCTCGCGGTGCCGACTCCGGCATCAACGATGATCATCGCATCGGGAAGTTGCTCGCGCATAATGCGCAAGTTCGTAGGGTTCTGCACGCCGAGACCGGATCCGATTGGCGCCGCCAAAGGCATCACCGCGGCGCAACCCGCGTCCAGCAGTTTCTTAGCCATGATCAGATCGTCGGTGAAGTAAGGCAGGACGATAAAGCCCTCTTTGACCAGAATGCGCGACGCTTCGAGAGTCTGTTCGTTGTCCGGAAATAGTGTCGTCTGGTCGCCGATTACCTCGAGCTTGATCCATTCAGTGCCCAGAGCTTCGCGCGCCAGGCGTGCGGTGCGGACGGCTTCGTCCGCTGAATAACAGCCGGCGGTATTAGGCAGAAGTTTTAGTGTTGGATCCAAATGATCGAGAAACGATTCGCTGCTTCGATCCAGGGGCACGCGACGCACCGCGATCGTAACCATCTCAGCACCCGACGAATGGTGCGCGGCTTTCATCTCGTCGTAACTTCGATACTTGCCAGTGCCGATGATTATGCGCGAATGAAATGCGTGGCCTGCAATTTCAAAACGATCGACAAATGCGGTGGCCGGGGTGGACATGAACTAAACCTTCCCTCTCTGTAATCTCAGGATGACTTTACACCGCGCAGACTGGAAATAAAAATCTGGAAGCCGGAGCGCGGACATCCCGTCCGTCTGAGCGCGCAGCGCGAACCACCTTTTCAAGTAATTCCTTGTGAATCTTGGCGTCTTTCGCCTGATGGCGGACAGGATGTCAACGCTCCGCCAGCTAACCACCGCCAACAAAATGAACAATCTCGATGTGGTCACCTTCTCTCAGACTCGTCTGCGACCACTTGTCGCGACGGATGACCTGTTGATTGAGCTCAATGGCGATTCGCGTCGGTTCGAGCGACAACTCGCGGACCAGATCGTCCAGCATCGATTGATCCGCCACTTCCCTGTTCTCACCGTTAAGTTGAAGCAGCAACCGGTCCCCTATTCAGAAGATTTATCGGGCAGGATGATTCTCCGCAACTCCGCGGTCTCGCCGTCCATATGGGCCTGAATCAGGACCGCCGCCCGCCCGCCTTCGAATGATGGGAGCAAGATCGGAATTGCAGCGACGCCCTGCGGATTGGTCGTGGCCATAGTGGAAGTCGGCCGGAAAGTCGAGCCGAGAGCCTTCACCACCACGCGCGCCTTCCGCGCGGGTTCGCGGCGGTTAAGTCCTGCGCGACTCACCAGCACGCGCAAAGTGACTGATTGGCCCCCAATGAATTCTGTGTCATCGAGCAGGATCACTCTTAACGGTTCCTGGTCCTTGGCGGATCCGGAAATCGCGAAGTAATCCGGCGGGGCGGCCGGTTCCGTAGTGGGCTCGGCTTCGCTGGGGAGTTCGACGGAACGATCTGAATCGATCGATTCCTGCCGAAGCTTGGCCGCGGCGGCTTCGTGGCGCTGCGCGGTCTTCTCGCTTGCATCGCGCTCCCCAAGGCGCCTCAGATCCTCGATGCGGCCGGCATGCACGGCGGCGCAGATCAGTTTGTGTTGACGCGACAGCCTCGCGGCCAGAACGCCCTCATCAAAACCCCCGGCAACCAGATCGTCGTACGGCGATCGCTTGCTCGCCAGGATCGCGCCGCCGCTGTAGACCAAAGAAAGAATGAAAGGCGTCTGCAGACCTTTGTCTTCGGTCTGCACATGATAGACAACGCCGTCGTACTCTACATCTGTATTAAAACCTGTAAGCAATGTTCAAGTCGCGTTTCAAGCCGGGAGTTGATTTCAAGAACTTCAGGGAGGCAACTCGAACGTTAGCATACCGATTTTTCGACGGTCAATCTATTCCGATTCAGACGGTCAAATCGACTGAGCACCGGCTTGACACTCCATGATCCATGTCCTAGGATCCGCTTGTACAATGATTCTCAAGCGGAGTTGAAGGCGAACCGATGTCGCACATCTGTGCGGCGAACTGCGGGAAAGGCATGAGCTTCAATCCAATCGATTACCTGCCGGTGCTGCTGATGTTCGTCGTCGCGGCCGGCTTCGCGATCACTTTCATCGGCTTGTCTCAGCTTGTCGGCCAACGCAATCGCACGCGCACGAAGCTAATGCCGTATGAATGCGGAAAGGATCCGGTCGGATCGGCGCGCGAACGATTCTCGGTTAAGTTTTATCTGATCGCTATGCTCTTTATCCTGTTCGATATTGAAGTCATCTTTCTGGTGCCCTGGGCAGTGGCGTTCAAAAGGCTGTCCAGCCCTGAATACGGTTTGAGCAATGTCGTCTTCTTTGAAATGATCGTTTTCATAGTACTGCTGGCCGCAGGTCTTATTTATGTAATCAAGAAAGGCGCTCTGGATTGGACTGAAGGCGCCCGGCGCGAGGCCGAAGCAGAAGCCCGCCTGCTCGAAGTGGCTGAAAAGCCGGGCGGGCGCGCGCGCGCAGCTTAACAGAACCGCGCAAGGTACCAACTTGCGCCACACGATTATGGGACTGGAACAAGTCATCGCTGAAGCACTGCCGGAAATCTTGACGACCCGGCTGGATTCGCTCATCAACTGGGCCCGCAAGTCGTCTCTGTGGCCGGCGACTTTTGGTCTGGCCTGTTGCGCGATCGAGATGATGAATGCGACCAGCGGGCGCAATGACTTGGCCCGGTTCGGCTCGGAAGTGTTTCGCGCGTCGCCCAGGCAGGCCGATGTAATGATCGTTTCGGGACGAGTTTCGCGAAAGATGGCGCCGGTCCTGCGACGCATCTACGATCAAATGCCCGAACCCAAGTGGGTGATCTCGATGGGGGCTTGCGCCACGTCGGGCGGCGTGTTCGACAATTACGCCATCGTTCAGGGCGTCGATAAGATTGTTCCGGTTGACGTGTACATCCCGGGTTGTCCGCCGCGTCCTGAAATGCTGATTCATGCAGTGATGATGTTGCAGGACAAAGTAATGAAAGAATCAATTCGCGATCGGAGAGACGCTCCGGACGAAGAAGCGCGCGAAGCCATAGCCCCCGGCACGTTGCCAATCACTGATGGTTCCACCATGCGCGACGGCGAGTCAGCCAGACCGCAGCCGTACACGATCGCGTCGAAACACGAGAAGCGCCGTTCATTCTGAAATCATAGAAGGTAAAGCTCCCCGGAATCGAAAGACTAATGGAAGAACAGGACAATCAGACAGGCCACGCTGATACCCCGACGATCAGTAGCCCTGAGGGCTCAGCGCCGTCGCCAGTAGCGGCGGCGTTACAGCGTGAGCATCCGGAGTGGGTCAGCAAAGTCATCCAGGCGCTGGGTGAAACAACCATCGTCGTTCCGCGCGACTACATCGTTGCGGTGTGCTCTTTTCTCAAGACCGCTCCAGGTTTTGAGTTCAACTTTCTTGCCGATTTGTGTGGCTTTGATCGCGGTCCCGAAGAGGAACCGAGGTTTGAAGTTAATTATCATCTGTTCTCGACCATCAACTACGGACGAGTTCGCGTAAAAGTGATATTGAACGAAGACGATATACATGTCCCGACGGTGAGTGACATTTGGCGGACTGCGAATTGGCACGAGCGCGAGACTTACGATCTGTTCGGAGTCCTGTTTGACGGTCATCCGGATCTGCGCCGCATTCTTTTGCCGGACGACTGGCAAGGTCACGCGCTGCGTAAGGATTTTCCACTGAGAGGTTATGAGCCATACAGTCTTGAATAGTTAAGTGGCACAGACTTCAGTCTGTGATTATTACGAAGAAAGACACAGACTGAAGTCTGTGCCACAAAGAACTGATGAGCACCGCCGTAAACATTCCGCCGCAATTCGAGATTGTCGATCGTCCGCTCGACACGCAGATGACGATCTCGATGGGGCCACAGCATCCTTCAACTCACGGAGTCCTGCGGCTCGAACTGGTCCTCGATGGCGAGATGGTGGTCAAGTCCACGCCCGACATTGGTTATCTCCATACGGGCATGGAGAAGCTTTTCGAATATCGCAAATATCAGCAGGGGATCGTAATCACCGACAGGATGGATTACCTAAATCCTCTCGGCAATAACCTCGCATATGTAATGGCGGTCGAGAAGCTCCTGCAAGTCGAGATTCCTGAGCGCGCTCAAACCATTCGCGTGCTGATGTGCGAACTTCAACGCATCGCATCGCACCTGGTTTGGCTCGGCACGCACGCCCTGGATCTCGGCGCCATGACCGTCTTCTTTTATTGCTTCCGCGAACGCGAAAAGAT
>WNFQ01005875.1_pt1 | contig 10769 bp, 9 predicted proteins | sample 5400171 | NCBI WGS metagenome assembly WNFQ01 (sample SAMN13153356, study PRJNA577476) | soil metagenome | isolation source: 20 cm soil under Madrone tree | place: USA:California | collected 2016-06-14 | reverse complement strand
CCCGGATCCGCCATCGAAGGCGGCGCGATCGTCGAGCAGGCCGTGCGCCAGCTGGAGCGATCGGGGGCGTTCAACCTCGACGAAACGCTCCGCGCCTGGGAACGGGGCTACATCGAGGCAGCGCTGCGCCTGACGCGCGGCAACGTCAGCCAAGCGGCGAAGCTGCTAGGCGTGAACCGCACCACGCTCTATAGCCGCATGCACCCCGACGAGGACAAATAGCGGTGGCGCTTTACCTGGAGCACTTCGGGCTCGCCGAACCGCCGTTCCGCATCACGCCGCACACCGACTTTTTCTTCGACGGCGCCGACCGGGGCGCCACCCTGGACGCGCTGATCTACGCCATCCTGCACGACGAGGGCATCGTCAAGCTGTCGGGCGAAGTAGGCAGCGGCAAGACCATGTTGTGCCGGGTGCTGATGGAGCGGCTGCCGCCGCATGTCGAGACGATCTACCTCGCCACGCCATCGCTCGCGCGCGACGAGATCCTTCACGCCATTGCCGACGACCTCGAGCTCAGGCTGACGCACGAGCGCACCACGGTGGCGCTGCGCGAGCTGCAGGAGCATCTGATCCGGCTGTACGGCGCCGGCCGCCGCGTCGTGGTCCTGATCGACGAGGCGCACGTCATGCCCGAGGAGACGCTCGAGCAGGTGCGCCTGCTGTCGAACCTCGAATCGAACCGCCACAAGCTCATGCAACTGGTCCTGTTCGGCCAGCCCGAGCTCGACGCCACGCTTGCCAAGCCGTCATTGCGCCAGCTGCGCGACCGCATCACGCACGCCTTTCGCATGCGCCCGCTGTCGGAACCCGAAGTCGCCAAATACGTATCGTTCCGCATGCGGGCGGCGGGTTACCGGGGACCTGACGTGTTCGCGCTGGGCGCGCTGGTCCGGGTGGCACGGGCCTCCGGCGGGCTCACGCGCCGAGGAGGCCATGGCGGCCGGCCGCGTACGCCGGTGCGGCGCTCGCCGCCGGCGTACTCATCGGCGCGGCGGTCCATTGGGCATTTTTCTCGCGCGCGGGAAAGCTGGAAGCGCCGGCGGCCCAGATACCAGCCATCCCGCCAGCGCAGGCCGCCCGGGTGCCGACAGCGGCAGCCATAGAACCGGAACCCTCTCCGCAACCTCCACCCCCCAAACTCCTGAGGCAGGATCAAGTACAGCGCCTGAGCGGGTACTCACCGGGTGGTCAGCGTCTCCTTGCCGAGCGCATCGCGGCGACCCAGGCGTTGCTCGAACGCGTGCCCGATCAGCAATTTGCCATCGAGCTGTTCATCACGGACAACACCGACCCGGCGCGCGTGGAGCGTTTTCTGGTGCGCGCGCGAGAGCTGGTTCCGCTCGGCGAGTTATTTGTCATCCCCGTGGCACGCGGAGGGCAGTACCGGCTGCGGGTGATTTTCGGCGAGTTCCCGAGCCGCGCGGCGGCGATCGAGGCCGGCAAGCGCTTACCGCCGCGCTACCAGCAGGCCTTTCGGGCTTCGCCGCGCAGCTTCGCCGAGCTCCGCGGTCAAATTTAGTCAGGACCCGGAAAACACCAGCAGGACAGGCGCTTAGACCACTTTCCTCAAGTTGGTATCGTGCTATGCTTCGCAGCGGGAGGGAAGCTAGGCGCCATGAGGTTTGGGACAACGGCTGCGGTCGTATTGCTGGCGGGTCTGCTGACCGCTTGCGCCCAGGCACCGGTCAAGCCGGCAGAGACGCATATCCGGGCCGGCGAGCCGCAGCCTGAGGGCTCGATTCCGCCGCCGGTTCAGATGGCGCCGGTGCTGCCGCGGCCGAAGCCGAGCGCCAGGCCGGAAACCTACAGCGTGGTCGTCAGCAACGTGCGGGTGCAGGAATTGCTGTTCGCGCTCGCGCGCGACGCCAGGCTGAACGTCGACATCAGTCCCGACATCACCGGCACCGTCACCCTCAATGCGATCGACCAGACGCTGCCGCAGCTGCTGACGCGGATCGCCCGCCAGGTAGACCTGCGCTGGGAAATCGACGGGCAAACCCTCATCGTCATGCGCGATACGCCGTTCCTGCGCGCGTACAAGATCGACTATCTCAGCGCGGCACGCAACGTGACGATGAAGTCGACGGCGTCGACGCTGTTCGGCGGCGGTACCGGCGCCGGCGCTGGCGCATCGGGCCCGGCAGCGACCGGCGCGACCGCCACCATCGACGTCAAGGCAGAGAACAACCTGTGGGACTCGATCGTGGTGAACGTGAAGGAAATTCTGCGCGAGACCGACAAGATCCTGCCCGCCGCTGCGACGTCGGCCGTGCCGATGCAGCCGCCGCCGGTCGCTCCTGCCGGGCAGGCCGCTCCGGGGCCGGCGGCGCCGCAGCAGCCGAGCACCACCTACCAGGAGGCGGCATCGGTCATCGCCAACCGCGAGAGCGGAGTCCTCTATGTGAGGGCAACTTCCAAGCAGCAGGAAAAGGTGCAGGAATTTCTCGACCAGGTCATGGCCGGCGCCAAGCGCCAGGTGCTGGTCGAGGCCACGGTCGCCGAAGTCCAGCTGAGAAACGAGTACCAGCGCGGCATCGAGTGGCAGCGCGTGCCGTCCGGGACGAGGGGCTTCACTTTCACGCAGCCGGCAATTGCGCCGCCGACGGGGTTCAATCCCAATCCCTTCTTGATTGGCTACACGAGCAACAATTTTTCGATCACGTTGAAGCTGCTCGAGCAGTTCGGGGACGTCAAAGTGCTGTCGAGCCCGAAGCTCAGCGTGATGAACAACCAGACGGCGATCCTGCGGGTGACGCGGGACATCATCTATTTCACCATCACCCCCTCCACGCAGCCGATCACCTTCGCTGGCTCGGGCGCCGGCGGCGTCACGGTCAACGCCTCCTTCACCACGACCCCCAACATCGCCGCCGAGGGATTCATGATGGCGGTGCTGCCGCAGATCAATGATACCGATGGCGTCGTGCTCAACGTGAGGCCGACCATCCGCCGGCAGGTCGGCAGCGCCCGCGATCCCAATCCGGCGCTGCAGGGCGCGGCGACCCAGAACGACATCCCCCTGTTCGAGACGCGCGAGTTCGATTCGATCCTCCGGCTGCAGAGCGGCGAAACCGCAGTGCTGGCAGGCCTGATGCAGGACCAGGTGGAGAACACGGACACCGGAATTCCCGGCATACGCAGCATCCCGCTCATCGGCGAGGCGCTCTCGTCGCGCAGCGATCTGACGCGGAAGACGGAGCTGGTCATCTTTCTGCGCGCCAGCGTGATCCGCGATCCCAGCACCGACGGCGACTTCCGCAGGTTCCGGGACCAGCTTCCAGGCGGTGACTTCTTCACGAAGCCGAACCCGGGCCGCGTCGCTCCGCCCGTCGGGCCGGCGGGCGAGCCGCTACGCTGACATGAGCCTCCTCCTCGAAGCGCTGAAAAAAGCCGAGAAGGCGAAAGAAGAGGCGCAGAAGCGGGCGCGCGGCGACTCGGCCGGCGCAGCGGGCGAGTTGCGCCTGGAAGGCGAGCCCGCGGCCACGCCCGACAACACGCGCGTCGTCACGCGTCCCGAGCTGCCCGACATCTCGCAGCCGCTCGAGATCGTCAGCGACGATCTGGCCGTGAGGGAGCCGGCGTCCCTTGGGGACAAGGCGTCGCCTGGGTACTCGGCGGCGGCGCAACCCGCGCCACAGGCTGCGCCGTCGCCGCGGCCGCAAGCCCCTCGTGAAGCCGATCCCCGGTCTGCGGACCGTGCGGCGGCAAGAAAGGTCTTCGAGGCAAAGTTCAGGGAGCCGAACCCGCGCATGCCCTTTTACATCGCCATGGGCGTGCTCGGCGTGTTCGCGCTCGGCACGGTCGGCTATTTCTGGTATCAGCTTCGCGCGCCTTATGGTCTCGTCAATGCCAATCCGCCGCGCCCCGCCGGCGAAGCAGTGGTTGCGGCGGCCGCCGAGACCGCTGCGCCGATAAGACCGGCCGGCGCGCCCGCTGCCCAAGGGCCGATCCCCGGTCTTCCGGGGTCCACTGGGCTGCCCTCCCCGACGCCAGCCCGCGCACCGGCGGCGGCTTCTTCCCCGACGGAGGCGTTGGCGCTACCCAAACCAGCGGCCAGGCCACTTCTGAGCGCCCCGCCCGCGCGCCTCATCCCGGACTCGCCCATCGTCGTCCCGGAACGCCGCGCCGCACCTCAGGTGCATCCAAAGGTCGAGTCGGGTTACGCCGCCTATCTCGCCGGCGACCTGGCCACCGCGCGCGCCGACTACCAGGAGGTATTGCGCGAGGAACCGGTCAACCGCGATGCGCTGCTCGGGCTGGCCGCCATCGACGTGCGCACCGGGCGTTATGAGCCCGCGGAGGCGATCTACCTCCGCCTGCTGCAGTCCGACCCGCGCGACTCCCACGCGCACGCGGCATTGATCGCGTTGCGCGCAGGCCGCATGGACCCGCTTGCCGCCGAGAGCCGGGTCAAGTCGCTGCTGGCCAACGACCCGGCCGCCGACGTGCTGTATTTCACGCTCGGCAACCAGCTCGCGCTGCAGGGCCGCTGGGCCGAGGCGCGGCAGCACTACTCCAAGGCGTTTGCCACCGATCCGGACAACGCCGACTTCGCCTACAACCTCGCGGTGAGCCTCGATCATCTGCGCCAGTCCAAGCTCGCGCTCGAGTATTACGGGCGCGCGCTTGCGCTGGCGGAGAAGCGCGGCGCGAGCTTCGAGCTCGCCACGGCCCGCAGCCGCGTGCTGCAGCTCGGCCGTTGACACTTTCTGACTGCGGTCGTGGATTCTGACCTGCGGCCGATCCGAGCGCCCGATATCATTCTGTCGCAATGAATTCACCCACCAATCCGCAGGCAAAGCGGCACATCGGCCAGATCCTGATCGACCAGGGAATCCTGACCGAGGACCAGCTGCGCATCGCGCTGCTCGAGCAGACCAAGCAGCACATGCCGGTGGGGCGCCTGCTGGTGCAGCTCGGCTTCGTGTCCGAGGCGACACTGCGCGATGCGCTGTCGGAAAAGCTCGGGCTGCAGTCGGTGGACCTGGGACGCATCATCGTCGACCCGGCGGCGCTCAAGCTGCTGCCGCGTGACATGGCGCGGCGCTACCGCGTGTTCCCCGTCGCGCTCGACCGCCAGCAGAAAAAGTTCATCGTCGCCCTCTCCGACACCAACAACATCGTCGCGATCGACCAGCTGCGCGCGCACCTGAAGGGCGAGTTCGAGGTCGAGCTGCGCCTCGCCGGCGACACCGAGATCGACCGCGCCATCGAGCATTACTACGGGCACGAGTTCTCGATCGACGGCATCCTGAAGGAGATCGAGACCGGCGAGGTCGACTACACGACCATCGTCGACGGCGACGAGTACTCGCAGCCGGTGGTGCGCCTGATCTCCGCGCTGCTCGCCGACTCGGTGGAGCGCGCCGCCTCGGACATCCACTTCGAGCCCGAGCAGAACTTCCTGCGCATCCGCTACCGCATCGACGGCGTGCTGCGCCAGATCCGCTCGCTGCACAAGACCTACTGGCCGGCGATGGCCGTGCGCATCAAGGTGATGGCGAAAATGAACATTGCCGAGACCCGCGCGCCGCAGGACGGCCGCATCTCCGCCACGATGTCGGGCCGCGTCGTCGACTTCCGCGTCGCCAGCCTCCCGACCAGCCACGGCGAGAACCTGGTGCTGCGCATCCTCGACCGGCAAAAGGGCATCGTGCCGCTCGACAAGCTCGGCCTGGAGGAGGCGCAGCTCGAGCTGCTCAAGCGCATGATCGCCCGGCCGGAGGGCATCATCCTGGTCACCGGCCCGACCGGCAGCGGCAAGACCACGACGCTCTACTCGATCCTCAACCACATCAACTCCGACGGCATCAACGTGATGACGCTCGAGGACCCGGTCGAGTACCCGATGACCCTCATCCGGCAGACTTCGGTTTCGGATGCGGCGAAGCTCGACTTCGCGAACGGCATCCGCGCCATGATGCGGCAGGATCCGGACGTCATCCTGGTCGGCGAGATCCGCGACCACGAAACCGCCGAGATGGCGTTCCGCGCCGCGATGACGGGCCATCAGGTGTACACGACGCTGCACACCAACTCCGCGGTGGGCGCCTTCCCGCGGCTGCTCGACATCGGCATCGTGCCCGACATCCTGGCGGGCAACATCATCGGCATCCTGGCGCAGCGCCTGGTGAGGAGACTGTGCCGCACCTGCCGGCAATCCTATGACCCGGACGCGAGGGAGCGCCGGCTGCTCGGCGTGACGCCCGCCGAGTCCGCAGCGCTCTACCGCGCGGTCGGTTGCGAGCATTGCGACTACCAGGGGTTTCGCGGGCGGCAGTCGATCCTCGAGATCCTCAAGGTCGACGGCGCGCTCGACGAGATGGTGGCGCGCCGCGCCACCGCGCGGGAGATCCTCGCTGCGGCGCGCGCTCAGGGCTTCAAGACCCTCGCCGACGACGGCGCACGCCTGGTCCGCCAGGGGACCACCAGCCTGGACGAGCTGATGCGCGTGGTCGACCTGACCGAGCGCATGGCCTGAGCCGCCGGGAGGCCCATTGCCCCTCTTCACCTACAAGGCCATCGACGCCCGGGGCAAGAGCGTGGTGGGCCGGGTGGAGGCGGTGAACCTGTTCGATCTCGAGCAGCGGCTCGCGCGCATGGAGCTCGATCTCGTGCTCGGCGCGCCCTCCAGCACGCGCTCCCGGCTCATCGGCGGCGGCAAAGTCACGCGCCAGGACCTGATCAACTTCTGCTTTCACCTCGAGCAGCTCGCCAGCGCCGGGGTGCCGGTCATGGAGGGGCTGGTCGACCTGCGCGAGAGCGTCGAGAACCCGCGCTTCCGGGAGGTGGTGGCCGGGATGATCGAATCGATCGAAGGCGGCCGCAACCTGTCGCAAGCGCTCGCCGAGTACCCCGAGGTGTATGGCAGGGTGTTCGTGAGCCTCGTGCGATCGGGCGAGCAGACTGGAAAGCTGCCCGAGGTGCTGAGAAGCCTCTCCGAGTCGCTGAAGTGGGAGGACGAGCTTGCGGCGCAGACAAAGAAGCTGTTGATGTACCCGGCGTTCGTCGGCAGCGTCGTGCTGCTGGTCACCTTCTTCCTGATGGTCTACCTGGTGCCGCAGATGACCGGGTTCATCCGCAACATGGGGCAGGATATCCCGCTGCAGACGCGCATCCTGATGGCGGTTTCGGACTTTTTCGTGAACTACTGGTGGGCGGTCGTCGCCGCGCCGTTCGCCGCCTGGTTCGGCCTCAAGTTTGCAATGCGGACCAACCCGGCCGTCGAATACGCGGTGGACCACTACAAGATCACCATGCCGCTGATCGGCCCGATCCTGAGAAAGATCATCCTGTCGCGTTTCGCCTCGAGCTTCGCCATGATGTATGCCTCGGGCATCACGGTCCTCGACGCGATCCGCAGCTGCGAGGAAATCGTCGGCAACCGGCCCCTGGAAGCCGCCTTGCACCGGGCCGGCCAGCAGATCGCGGAAGGCAAGAACCTGACGGCGGCGTTCCAGGATCTCGGCGTGTTCCCGCCGCTCGTGATCCGGATGCTGCGGATCGGCGAAAACACCGGGGCGCTCGACACGGCGCTGCTCAACGTCAGCTATTTCTACAACCGCGAAGTGAAGGAATCGATCGGCAAGGTGCAGGCGATGATCGAGCCGGCCCTGACGCTGGTGCTCGGCGCCATTCTCGGCTGGGTGATGCTGTCGGTCCTCGGGCCGGTGTACGACACGATCTCGAAGATGAAATTCTAGCCATGGCCACGCGGCGCATTCTCTACTTCACGGCCGAGGACCACTACCTCTACCGCAGCGCCGGGGCGGGCCTCGAGCTGGAGACGAAGTTTTCCGGCGACGACCTCGGCGTCACGGCGTTCCGCGAGCACCTGCGCGGCCTGAAGGGCGAGCTGTTCTGCGTGCTGGTCGATGTCGCGGGCGAGGACTTCCACGAGGACCAGATTCCGTTCCTGCGCGGCAGCGACCGCGATGCCGTGCTGCAGCGCCGGCTGGCGCAGCGCTACCGCGACACCCGCCTCGCCGCGGCGCTGTCGCTCGGCTACGTGGCCGGCACGCGGCGCAACGAACGGCTGCTGCTCGCCTCGTTCACGAACACGCAGCAGCTCGCGCCCTGGCTGGATGCGCTGGAGGAAGCGGGCACCAAGCTGACCGGCGTCTACTCGGTGCCGCTGCTCGCGCCGGCGCTGGCGCGCAAGCTGGGCGCGAAAGGCGGCCGCGCCTTCGTCGTCACGGTCAACCGGGCGGGGCTGCGGCAGTGCTTCATCGAGGCAGGCCGGCTGCGGTTCGCGCGCCTGGAACGCACCGTGGACATGGTGCCGCAGGCGCTCGCCATCTTCGTGCGCTCCGAGATGCTGCGGCTCGCGCAGTACCTCGGCACATTGCGCGTGCTTCCCCGCGAGGGGCCGCCGGTGCAGGTATTCGTGGTCGCGCCGCGCGCGCAGCGCTCGATTTTCGAGCAGGCGCTGGCGTCCGATTCCCGGCTCGTGTTCCACACCGTCGACGAGGGCGAGGCGCTGCGCAGCGTCGGCGTGCGCCGTGCGCCCGAGCGGATCCTCGGCGAAGCGCTGTATCTGCATCTCGCGGCGAAAAAGCCGCCGCGCGAACAGTTCGCAAGCAGCGCCGAGCGGCGCCGTTATCAGGTATGGCAGCTGCAGCGCGGCATCATCGCTGCCGGCGCGCTCGGCTTCGCTGCCTGCACGCTGTACGCCGGCGCGCAATGGGTCGACGCGCTGCAAGTGGGCGAGCGCGCCGCCAGCCAGCAGCGCGACGCTCGTCTCGCCGCCGCGCAATACGAGCGCATCACCGCGGGCTTTCCGGTGACCCAGACCTCGACGGAGAACCTGAAGGTCGCAGTGGTCGAGTTTCGGCGCATCGCCGAGCGCAGCGTGTCGCCCGAGCAGGCCTTCGTGCATGTCTCGCGCGTGCTCGAGCAGTTTCCGCAGATCGAGCTCGACAGCTTCAACTGGGGCGTGGGACGCCCGGACGCGCCGCGTGACCGGCCCGCCGGCACGCCCCTCGACGCTGCCGCCGCGAAACCCGGGCAGAGCAACGCCGCCGAGATGCTGGAGCTTTCCGGCCGCGTCAACGCCACCCAGCGCAACGACTACCGCGCGATCACGGCGCAGGTGCAGCGCTTCGCCGCGGCGCTCGGCGCAGCGCAGGGCTACGAGCTGGTCCGCACTCAGCTGCCCTTCGATATCACGTCGGAGGGCACGCTGAGCGGCGACATCGGCGGCGGCAGCGCGGAGTCCGGCGAGGCGCCGCGCTTCACGGTCACGCTGACGAGGAGGCTGCCGTGACCCTGACGCGCGAAGAGCTCAGGAAGCTGCTGCTGTCCGGCCTCGCCGCGTTGGCGCTGCTCGCCGCCGGCGCCGGCCTGGTGTGGGGCGCCCAGCAATCGGTGCGCAGCGCCCAGCTGCGGCTTGCCGCGGCCGAGGCCGACCGCAAGGAAAGCACCGAACGCCTGACGCGCATCGCGGAGGAAGAGCGCGAGGTCAAGGAGAAGCTCGACGTCTATCAGCAGCTGAAGCAGCTCAACATCCTGGGCGAGGAGCACCGGCTGGAATGGGCCGACGCCATTACCCGCATCCGCAATCAGCGCGAGCTGCTCGACCTGCGCTACCGCGTCGACCGGCAGAAGCTGCTGGTCTCGGCGCCCGGCAAGCCCGCCAATGTGGATTTCTACGCCAGCACCTCCGGCAATGCGTACTACTCGGTGAAGCAGTGCGTGATCACGCGCACCGGCCAGGCGGCCACCGGCGCGTCCATCGTGCCGCGGCTGCGCGCCGGTTGCGAGATCGACCTGATCACCATCATCGACCGGGCGGCCAAACGATGAAGCCAGCGCTCGTCTTCCTGCTCGGCTTGTGGCTCACCGCGGCGGCGGGTCCCTGCGGCGCGCAGGAATTCGGCCGCCTGTTCTTCACGCCTGAGCAGCGCGCCGCGCTCGACGCCCGGCGCAAGGCGCGCGTGCCGGACAAGCCGGCCGCAGCGCCGACCGCCGCCTCGCCCACCACGCGTCTCGACGGCTATGTCGTGCGCTCCGAGGGTCGCTCCACGGTCTGGGTGAACGGCGAATCGGTCCAGGACGGTTCGGCCGAGGCGCTGCGCGATCCAGGTCGCGGCGGCGAAGGGCGGGTGCGCGTGCCGGCCGGTGACAGCGGGGCGCGCGTCGGACTGAAACCGGGAGAAGTGCTCGACCGCGGCACCGGTGAAGTGCGTGACGTGATCGGCGATGGTGAAATCAAGGTGCGGCGTGGCCGGCCCTGAGCGCCTCGGCGTGCGGCGGCTGCAACGCGGTGCTGCGCTGCTGGTGCTGCTCGCCGTGCTGGTCCTGGGTGCGTCATGGTTCCTGGTTTCGCGGCTGGACGCGTTGAGCGCCGGCATCTTCACTCCGTCCAACCGCAACCACAACGCCCTCGTCCTCAGTCAGGCGAAGCAAGCGCTGATCGGCTATGTGGCAATGAATGCGGCTCAGTCCGGCGAGAACAATCCGGGACGTTTTCCTTGCCCGGAAGGCGCTGCTCTTGTCGGCACCAGCGCGGAAGGCATCTCGGCGCCCTACGTCGGTCCGCCCAACGCGCCAACCTGCGCGACAGTCGGTCGATTGCCTTGGCGCACGCTCGGGCTCGATAAACTCGTCGACTCGTCGGCGGAGCCGCTTTGGTATGTCGTATCTCCAGGCTGGCAGCTGGTGACGAGCACGACAACCCTCCTCATCAACTCGAACACCATTGGCCAGCTGAATGTCGACGGGCAGGCGAACGCCGCGGTAGCCCTGATCATCGCGCCGGGTGCGGC
>WNFQ01028552.1_pt1 | contig 10772 bp, 10 predicted proteins | sample 5400171 | NCBI WGS metagenome assembly WNFQ01 (sample SAMN13153356, study PRJNA577476) | soil metagenome | isolation source: 20 cm soil under Madrone tree | place: USA:California | collected 2016-06-14 | reverse complement strand
ATGAGGTGCGCAATTTCCTGATCGGCAACGCGCTTTTCTGGCTCGACCAATATCACATCGACGGGCTACGCGTGGATGCGGTCGCCTCGATGCTTTATCTCGATTATTCGCGCAAACCTGGGCAGTGGATCCCGAACGTTTACGGCGGGCGCGAAAATCTCGACGCGATTTATTTCCTGAAACGCTTCAACGAAGTTTGTTACGAACGGTTCCCCGGCATCATCACCATCGCCGAGGAATCAACCGACTGGCCCGGTGTGTCGCGGCCCACTTATTTGGGTGGCCTCGGCTTCGGTTTCAAATGGAACATGGGCTGGATGCACGACTTCCTTCAATACATGAGCCTCGATCCGATTTATCGCCGTTATCATCACGGCAACATCACTTTTTCGCTGCTCTACGCGTTCTCGGAGAATTTCATTCTCGTCCTCAGCCATGATGAAGTTGTCTACGGCAAGCGTTCACTGCTATCCAAGATGCCAGGTGACGAATGGCAGAAGTTTGCCAATGTTCGAATGTTTCTGGCTTGGATGTATGGGCATCCTGGCAAAAAACTGTTGTTTATGGGCGCCGAATTCGGCCAGAAGAACGAATGGAATCACGACACGAGTCTCGACTGGAACTTGGCTGAATTGCCTCGCCACGACGGGCTGCGCCGGCTCGTTCAGCATCTCAATTATACTTATAAGAGCGAACCGGCCTTGTGGGATCAGGACGACAGTTACGCAGGTTTTGATTGGATCGATTTTCACGACGCTGACAACAGCGTCGTTGCATTCCTGAGAAAATCGCGCGCCGGCGAGATGATTGCATTTGTCGTGAATGCTACGCCCATGGTCCATCATAATTACCGGTTGGGCGTGCCTGAGTCCGGGTTTTATCGAGAAGTAATCAATACCGACGCGGAGACGTACGGCGGCAGCAATCTTGGTAACTACGGGGGCGTGCGGAGCGAAGACCGGCAGTGGATGGGCCGCGAGCATTCGATCTTGATCCATCTTCCGCCCCTGGCCACTGTGGCGTTCAAGTTGGAGAGGTAATTTTGTAAAGGCGTTTATGCCAAAGCCTAATTATTGGATTCGGTGGTTGGCACAACCACCGCTACATCGGATCCGAATTCCCCGTCACTAACGCGCGTACGAATTTTCATCCGCGGATGGACCACAGCGACGGTTCGGATAACTTTTCCGCTCTCATCTGTTGTAATGCTGTAACCACGGCGCAACGTTGCGTCAGGGCCGAGCACGCGCAGGATTCCCTCACTTCGGGTGAAACGTTGCTTAGCATTTTCAACGAGGCGGAGAGGCGAGGCATTGAGGCGCCGATGCAAATCAACGAATCGATTGCGTCGTATGACGATCTCGCGCGCGGGACTGCGCGCTTGCAGCGCCGCCGCAATGTGGAGGAGAGCCCGCTTGTAACTGTCGATCTTGTGACCGAGACACCGCCACAAGGTCTCGCGCGCATGATCTAAGCGTTGTTGCGCGTCGCGCACCTGATTTAGCAACTGGCGCGCAAGCGTGCGCGCGCAACCGTCGATCTGGCGCTGAAGATCAATGACGTCGGGCACAATCAGTTCTGCAGCAGCGCTCGGTGTGGGGGCGCGTAAATCGGCGGTGAAATCACAAATCGTAAAATCGATTTCGTGACCGACGGCTGAGACAATTGGTAACGCGGAATGAAATATTGCTCGCGCGACAATCTCCTCGTTGAATTCCCATAGATCTTCGATGCTGCCGCCGCCGCGCGCCACCACGATCAGATCGAGAGGCGCAAACGCCTTGTTAGGCACAGACAGTTCGCGAATTGCGACGGCGATCTCCCGCGCTGCGCCGGTCCCCTGAACGCGAACTGGGTTGAGCAAAACTTGCAGCCAGGGTGCGCGACGGTGCAGCACGGTTAGCATATCGCGAATCGCTGCGCCGGTCGGCGAGGTCACGATCCCGATGCGCCGCGGAAATTTTGGCAACGGCCGTTTGCGTTCGGGCGCGAACAATCCTTCCGCTTCGAGTTTGCGTTTCAGCGCTTCGAATTTTGCCTGAAGCAGGCCGAGTCCGCGCGGCTGAAGAATCTCGACCCTCAACTGATATTTCCCCTGTGCCTCGAAAACCGTGACGGTGCCGTAAGCCTGTACGTGTGCTCCATCGACGAGCGGCTGTCGCAATGGTGCCATCGTATCGCGCCAAATCACGCACCCGATCTGGGCGCGCTGGTCTTTGAGGGTGAAATACTGATGGCCGCTCGGATGTAATTTGTAATTCGAGATTTCGCCCTGCACCCAAACCGCACCGAATTTCGTCTCCAGCATGCCGCGAATGGCGCGGGTCAACTCAGCGACCGTAAGAACTTTAGAGGTCCTTGGGAAAAGATCGCCAGTGACTTGCATCAAATGCGAGTTTCCATCTGCGCGATCGAAAATTCAACAGGGTATGGACACCTGGAAATAAAGCCCAGCGCTACGACTGGGTCCGCGTCGGAAGATACAGCAACGGATCGCTTTCAGTCTTCTAAGACCCGCGTTCAAGCACCAAGTTGTCGCCTCTACAGCAGTTCTGCTTGCGCGCCTGCGGGCGGTTTCAACCCGAGCTTGCGATACGCGTTCGGCGTGGCGACGCGGCCCTGTGGCGTGCGTTTGATGTAACCTTCCATGATTAAATACGGCTCATTCACCTCTTCGAGCGTGCCAGCTTCTTCGCCAACCGCGACCGCGAGCGAATTTAATCCAACAGGACCGCCATTGAACTTGTGGATCAAGGTTTCGATGATGCGCTTGTCCCATTGATCGAAGCCGTCGCGATCGATTTCGAGCATGGTAAGGGCGCGGTCGGCCAGTTCAGCAGTGATTTTTCCATCTGCTTTCACTTGAACATAATCGCGCACCCAACGCAGCAGATTGTTCGCAGTGCGAGGCGTGCCGCGTGTGCGCGTGGCGATCTCGGCTGCTCCTGCCGGATCAATGTCGACACCGAGCAAGCGTGCGCTGCGCACGATGATCTTTTGCATTTCCTCGGCATTGTAATAATCGAGTCGCGCGGTCATGCCGAAGCGTGAACGGAGGGGCGCGCTCACCATCCCCGCGCGCGTGGTCGCGCCGACAAGCGTGAACTTCGGCAAATTAAGGCGAAGGCTGCGCGCCTGCGGTCCTTGATCGATGATGATGTCGAGGCGGTAGTCTTCCATCGCCGGGTAAAGGTACTCCTCGATTGTCGGTTGGAGCCGATGGATTTCGTCGATGAAAAGGACATCGCCTTTTTCAAGACTGGTGAGAAGTCCCGCGAGCTCGCCTGCTCTTTCAATTACGGGCCCGCTGGTATTTTTGATGTTCACGCTCATCGCGTTCGCAATGATGTAGGCGAGCGTGGTCTTGCCCAGACCGGATGGACCGCTCAGCAGAATGTGCTCGAGCACATCGCCCCGCATCGGCGGCCGCAGTGAGATTTCGAAAGCGACATCTGGCTCCGGTGGTTTCATCAGTTCTTCGGAGAGTTCATAGCATTTGAGCTAAGAAAGACGAAGAAGTTTTCAGCCACAGATCAGCACAGATTGAACGCAAAGTCGCAGAAGATCGAGGCAATGGAATAAGCCGATCGACAGAAGCGGTGCCAAAGGCCAGAGGGAACCAAGTTCAAGGTTCCCTTGGACTAGGGGCCAGGCGGTTGCACCTTATCAATTCAAATCAGATCCCTTCGACCAAGATCATTCTTGTTTTTGCGCTACGGTGACGCATCTTGCGGGGTTCGCGATATTCCTCGCAATTCAGCCATTCTTTGGCGCGCTGCATCGAGTCGAATTGCAACACGACGATGCGCTTCGGTTTCCAATCGCCTTCGAGTGTCTCGGCCGCGCCGCCGCGCACAACATACTTGCCGCCATATTTTTCCACGGTCGCGCCGGCGAGTTTCTTGTATTCCTCATAGCCACTGGGATCGACAATGTCGATTTCGACGATCACGTAGGCGGACATCTTCGGAAGTAAGAAGAAAGAATTAAGGAGTCAAAGTTAGCGTCCGTTCTGGGTATCTTTTGCCGCCAGTTCCGGAATTTTTTTCCGGCGTCGCAGTCGCAGCCAATTGTTCCAGGTTTTGCGGAGGCTATCGCGTGGCGTGAGATATTTTTGGTTGAGCTCATTGCTCTTGACGATCTGCGCGAGGATTCCTTTCACGGAAAAATCGTCGGTGTTCAGAATCGTGTAGGCGGTTCCGACGGTCGCGGCATGATGCGCATCGCTCGCAGCGGTCATGGGCAAACCGCGAATCTGCGCGTATTTGAACGCGTAACGATTGTAGCGGCGCAATGTGGTCGCAGCGTTGAAAACCTCAATCGCGTCGATCGGGAGTGTTTCTAATGTGGAGAGACGGATCCCGGCCCGAAACAAATCGTATGGATGCGGCGGAATCGCTAGGCCGCCACGTTCATGGATCATTTCGCAAACTTCGCGCGCGGGTTTCCCTTTGAGATAGGGAAGAGTCTCTCCGATACAGAGAAGATGACCATCTGCTGTGGTTACTTCGACGCCGGGCAACACTAAGAAATCATTCACTGGCAAACCATCGAGCCGCATCAAACCTCGTTCGAGCAGATAATTAACGGCATCACACGTGTTGTGATCGGTGATGGCGATGCCATGCAAACCTTTGGCGCGCGCCGACGCGATCAAATCTTCCGGGCTGGAGACTCCGTCACCGGAAAAGAAGGAATGGGTGTGCAGGTCGATATTGAACGGCATTTTCTAGAGATTAATTTGGAGGAGGTGAAATGGAAAGCGGAAGGGTTGTAGCCACTGCGCTGTACGCCCTAACTGGACTGACGCTAAAACCGGCCACAGGCAAGTGGCTGGAGCGAATCGTTAAACAAGCTCCTCCACGAGAATGGCCTGTTCAGCCGGGCTTTCTCTTTGAGGCCGATTGAACTGGTGATCGTAAAGCCGGCGATAGTACCCGGACTTCTCCAGCAGCTCGGCATGTGTGCCGATCTCCTTGATGCGTCCATAATCCATCACTACGATTTGATCGGCCGATAAAACCGTGGATAGCCGATGGGCAATTGCGATTACGGTTCGTCCAGCGGTGAGCTTTTCGAGCGCCTTTTGAATCTGCTTTTCTGATTCGGAATCGAGCGATGATGTCGCCTCGTCGAGAAGAAGAATCGGCGCGTTTTTCAGGACGGCGCGTGCAATCGCGAGACGCTGCTGCTGGCCGCCGGAGAGGAGACAGCCCTTGTCACCGATGATTGTTTCGTAGCCTTTCGGTTGCGCGATGATGAAATCGTGCGCAAATGCGGTGCGCGCCGCTTCATAAACTTCCTCCGGCGTGGCATCGAGTCTTCCGAACTGAATATTTTTGAAAATCGTGTCGTGAAATAAAAATGTTTCCTGAGTCACGAGACCAATCTGTTGGCGCAGGGATTTTTGCGTAATCGTGCGCAAATCGCGGCCGTCAATTTTCACGCTCCCGGAAGTCGGATCGTATAAGCGCAGGATGAGGGAAAGAATCGTGCTTTTTCCCGCGCCGCTTGCGCCGACCAGCGCATAAGTTTTGCCTGGTTCGATCTGCAAATTCAGATCTTTGACCGCGTCGGTAACAGTGTTTGCGTAGCGGAAAATTACATTCTCAAAATCGAGGCGGCCTCGCGACGAGGTCATCGGAACAGCATCGGGAGCGTCGTTGACGGCCGGCTCCAAATCTAAAATCCTGAAAATCTCGGTAGTGGCGGAGACCGATCTCTGCATTACGATGTGGATTTTGCTGAGCGTTTTGATCGGCTCGTACAGGATAAAAATCCCCGAGATCAGCCCAAAAAAACGCCCGGCGCTCAGATTTACGGCGTAAACATAAAGCAACGCCAGGCCCACGCCCACGGCCGCGATCGTTTCCACCAGCGGGCCGACCGCTTCCATGGATTTGATCATTCGCATCATGTTCGAGAACTGAAGCTGATTGCTCCGGACGAACGATTTCTCCTGATGCTCTTCCCGACTGAACGATTTGATGACCCGAATGCCGGCGAATGTTTCCTGCATGGTCACGACCATCTGGCCCATGTCTTCCTGCTCGTTCCGCACCGCCTTGCGCGCGCGGCGCCCATAAATTCGGATCGGCAGTAGGCAAATCGGAAAGAGAACCAGGGTCACAACTGTAAACCTCCAGTCCATTAAAAGGAGAACAGTAATTCCGCCAACGATGGTGATTGGCTGCTTAAACAGATCGCTGCTAACAGTGGTCAGCGCCATCTGCATGCCACGCGTGTCGTTGGTGATCCGCGATATCAGAAATCCAGCCTGCATTTTATTAAAGAACTCCATCGAGTGCCGCACAATCTTGCCGAAGAGCTGGTTCCGGATGTCGGTCACGACTTTGTTGCTTACCCAGTTCATGCAATAAGAGTTGCCGTAGGAACAGAGGCCGCGCATCGTCATGATCGCGGGAATGGCGAGGCAGATAAGAAGGAGCGAATTGATTTTGGGACCGCTGTTTAAGACTTCGAGATTCGAGCGCAATGCCATCGGATTCGGAGCAGCTCCGTGGAAGATGACGCTTGTCACGCGGGCGACCACTAGCGGGAAGAGCGAATTGACCATGCCGAAGGCGAAGCCCAACGAAAGACCAAGGATAAAGCGCGCCTTGTACGGCTTGACGTAGCCGTAGAGCCGTCGGTACGGGCCCGAGGCGCCCTTAAGAGTCTGCCAAAATGAGAGCTTTTTCTTGCCGGTTTTCCCGTTCTTCATGGCTCTCCCGCGGTCGCCAGTGAAATGGATTCGTCGGACCGAAAAGAGCCACTTGCGGCGTCTGGACCGCTGTCGCGAGGTGCATCGGGGCGGAGTCCACTGTCACTAGAAGACGTGCCTGCGCAATGAGCGCCGCCAGGGTAAGCAAATCCGTCCTTCCAGAAAGGTCGACGATCCGCGGCCCTGTTTTCACCTTGATATGGGTAACGTGGGCCTGTTCCAGGCGCGAAGCACCACTCGTCAGAACAAGATCGACATCATTATTTTGGCCAGCGTGGTTGATGACTTCTGCCCACCGCGCTGGGTCCCAGAACTTCTCGATGCGCGCCGAACCAGGATGAAAAACGATGAAGTGTTCACCGATTTTTGAATCGCGCCGAAGCTTATTCGCTTTTTCCCGGGCTGACTCCGGCAACTCCAGATGCACCGCGCGGGAAGCGTTGCTACCTCCGAGCGGCTCCAGCAACGCGAGGTTATAATCGACCGTGTGCATGTCCCGCATGCGATTGTCCACGAACTGATTGTAGATTCGTGCCCGGATTTTTGATTGATCGCGGACACGGTGAGATACGATCCGTTTCTGCGCGCGGGATAGAAAGGCGAGAAAGGCGGAGCGATCGTTTCGCGTGAAGTCAATGCAGTAATTAAATCTCTCGCGCGCCAGGGCAATCACTATGGCGATGTCGCTGAGATTACGCCGCGCAACCAAGATCCGGTCCGCGCCCGGGATGGCTGGCAGCAAATCGGCGCATTCGTTGGAGACGATAAGTGTCACTCGTGCATCAGGAAAATTTTCGCGCAAAGCCACGATGGCTGGCATCGTCAAAATTAGATCACCGATGCGTTTGAGTTGGAGGAGCAGAATGTTCACGAGCTAAGCGATTGCAGCGGCGCTCTATCGGCGTCGCATTCTTTTCTGTTCCGATCGCCGGTCATAGACTGCCGGAAACGGGGTGGTTACGTCGCTTTCCGCATCGCGATTTCGTAAGCGTCCAGCAATCGCGTTCGGAAATGATCCCATGTGAAATTTTCAACGACTCGTCGCCGCGCCGCGCTGCCCATGCGTTCGACGACTTCAGGATGTCGATATAAATGATCGAGTGCTGCCGTGATCGCGTCGACCTCCCGTGGTCGCACGATAATTCCTTCCACGCCATCGCGCACGACATCGCCTGCTTCCCGTGTAGTGATTTGCGGCAACGCGCAGGCGGCCGCTTCATAAGTGACTTTGGCGCTGCCCTCCCATTGTGACGGAAAAATATGAACCGTGCTTTGGCTAAGATAATTCTCCGGATCGCGCACAAATCCCACAACCCGAATATTATCGTGCCAGAATTGCTTGAGATACGGCTTCGCTTCGTCGTGCACAGAACCGACAAGCCATAATTCGGCTTCGGTTAGATTGAGGCGGTGCCAGGCCTCAAGCAAATGGTGAATGCCCTTGCGTTTAATCAAAGCGCCGGAGAAAACCGCGCGGAATTTTGCTGGGCGCCGTCCGGGCTTGAAGCGCTCCACATCCACCCCGCGCGGTAGGTAAAATAGTTTTTCCTCCGGGAACCCCCGCACCCGAAAGGTGTCGGTTGCGGTCTGTGATAAAACGAGCAGCAGATCGGCGAGTTTATACTCTTCAACGAAACGGTTGCGCTCGAGCAGCAATCCGGCTTTCCATTTTTGAAACCCCCGGACATTGCTTGTCGATTCCTGTCGGAGGATCTTCACTTTCCCGCCGTCGCGATGCCAGGTTGGAATCTCGACAATCGATGGGATGTGGCGCTGTTTCGCGACTCGGAGCGAGCGCAGACAGTCGCCTGACCAGCTGTGAAACAAGTCGTAGCGCCCGGTCGCCAGCTGCCGCGAGGCGATCCAATCAAGGTATTTTTTTTTCGCGCCGTAATAGTAAGGCCGGTCGAAAAACGAGATGAGACGCACTGGATGCCAGCGTAGAGAATGGATCAGCGATGCGGGAATTTCCTTTTGCCGGTTGTCATAGGCAATGGCTTTTCCGAGAAATCCGCCCCGATACGACGCGCGCAAGGTTTCAAATGCATCCGTGTCCAGACCTGAGCCGCCGATGCGAGCGAAGATCGAGTAGAGCAAATGCCTCGGTACCATTCGTGCTGCTGGCGAGGTGGAGCGTAATGGAGGAGGGGCGTTTAAAGTTTCACCCGGCATCGGGTTACAACTATTCTGGCGAACATGGAGCAAGTAAAGTTGTAACTCACTCGTGATGCCTTCTGACAAACGACTGACGATCGCTTTTGTTCGCCGCGGCTATTCCCAGACCGGCGGCGCGGAAGCGTATTTGAAACGGCTTGCGCGCGGAGTGTTTGATGCAGGACATGACGTGCAACTTATTACTACGAGCGATTGGCCGCAGACCGAGTGGCCGTTTGGAATACTCGATTGCTTGCATTCCCAATCGGCAATTGCATTTGCGGATGAGCTGAAACAAATGCGATCGCGCATTCCCTGTGATGTTCTGATGAGCCTCGAGCGCGTGTGGGATTGTCACGTTTATCGCGCCGGCGATGGCGTCCATCGCGCGTGGCTCAATCGTAAAAGAAAATTTGAAGTCCCGCTGCAACGATTTATTCGGGGCCTTAATCGCAAACATCACGACATTTTGCAGCTCGAAGAAGCTCTCTTTACAAATCGCGGAGCAGGTCGCGTCATCGTCAATTCGCACATGGTGAAAAGTGAGATTGTCGACCTGTATCACTATCCCGCGGATAAGATCGACATCGTGCAAAACGGTGTTCCACTCGAAAAATTTCGCTTCGATCCGGAGGTGCGAGAAAAGTCGCGCACCGAATTGAAATTGAAGCCGGATCAAATCGCGCTCCTTTTTGCCGGCTCCGGCTGGGAACGCAAGGGATTACTTTTCGCGATCGAAGCGATGCAATTGTGCAAGAACCGGAAGATGCGCTTGCTCGTTGCCGGTCGCGGAAACAAGCGCTCCTACAAATCAAAGCGCGTCCAGTTCCTCGGCGAGGTGTCCGATCTTGTGCGCCTTTACGCGGCCGCGGACATTTTTATTCTGCCAACAATTTACGATCCGTTTTCCAATGCCTGTCTGGAAGCGCTCGCTTGCGGTCTGCCGGTGATCACGACACGCGCAAACGGATTCAGCGAAATAATCGAAGACGGCGTGCACGGATCAATTGTTGATTGCGCGAACGACCTCGTCGGTTTGCGTGACGCCTTGTGGTTTTGGTCGGATGCAGCACGTAGTGCTGCGGTGAGATCGACAAACATACAGTGCGCAGCGCAATTCGATATCTCAGGAAATGTTGCGCGGACTTTGGAAATTCTGATTCAGGCCGCGGCCAGCGCCGCGTCTACGTCTGGGAAAATCTGAAATACCTGATCGAGCCGCGAGATCTCAAAGATCGAACGCACTGTTTCCTGTAAGCCGGCCAGCGCGAACTTGCCGCCGTAGGCTTCGACCTTTTGCATTCCTTGGATAAAGGCCGCCAAACCCGCGCTATCGATGTAGGATACGCGGGAAAGATCGACAACCACCTGTTTTGGTTTTTTCTCGATCATCATATTGAGTGACGCTACGACGGTAGGCGAGACGTGCAGATCGAGTTCACCTTCCAGCGGCAGCACATTAGGATGATCTTTACGGGGCATTGGAAACGCGGGAGACGCGGATTTTTTCATTCACACCTTCAATCGTCAATCGATCACCATTCGAGCGTATCGATAACACCGTCCACATTCGAAAGATCATCGATCAGAAAATCGGGCTGATATTTTGCCAGCTGGTCGTGACTCCACGTGCCGGTCGCGACGGCAATAGTACGCGCGCCAAACGCTTTACCGCAGGCAATATCGCGAGGGGTGTCGCCGATTACGTCGATCTCGGAGGCGGCGAATTCGCGACCATGCTTTTCCTTTGCGCGAGTGCGAGCGAATGTTCCGAGCCGGTTTCGATCTTGATGATCGTCGGCAAACGCGCCGAATTCAAAGAAATGCCAGACGCCATAATGCTCGAGCTTTAATTGCGCTCCGCGCGCAACATTCCCAGTAAGAAGCGCGAGCA
>WNFQ01003979.1_pt1 | contig 10774 bp, 8 predicted proteins | sample 5400171 | NCBI WGS metagenome assembly WNFQ01 (sample SAMN13153356, study PRJNA577476) | soil metagenome | isolation source: 20 cm soil under Madrone tree | place: USA:California | collected 2016-06-14 | reverse complement strand
GGCGACGCCGCCCTGGATCTCTACGAGCGCATCGAACGCGTCGAGAGCCGCAAGAATCCAGGCGATCCTGCTCCCGCATCGGTAAAAATAGCGCGCGTGATTCCTTCGGGGACCGGCATGTTCCGCATACCGATGGGGGATGACGGCAAGCCGGGAGATTCCGCCGCGTACCGCGCCGATCTCGAAAGATTGGCGCGGTCGCTGGCGCAGCTCGTCAACGACGCCAGATCTCAGCGCGACGGTGTGGCGAAATATGCGAAGAGAAAGAAGGACCGCGACGACCTTATCGACGCCACGCACAATGCGTTCCTATTCACTCTTATCGCCACCGAACCGCGCGGCAACCGCACACTCTCCAAATACGAAATGGATCCTAACCCGGCATTCAAACCTACGACGCGCTTTACGGCAATTTTTCCCAAGGTACATGGTTTTATTTGGATCGATGAAGCCTCCTGCGAACTTGCCCGCTTCGAAGGGGAAGTCACCGATGACATTTCAGTAGGCTTGTTTCTGGGAAGAGTTTATAAGGGCAGCCACTTCATGCAGGAGCGCTATGAATTTAGGCCTGGGTTGTGGCTGGTCAGCTTTTCGCAGTACGATTTCGACGGCCGCAAAATATTTTCCAGCTTCTCCGTTCACGAGCGGACTTTCTATACAAACTACCGTTACATCGGGCCGCCCAAGGAAGCTCTCGCCGTCATTCGCCAGGAACTCGGGCATGCCGAGTTGGACAAACCACACGCAGACACCGCCGATCATTGAATCTTTTCCTCGCCGCTTGGTTTGCTGGAGCCGCCACGCCGGGCTTGGGCTGATGCTATTTCTTGGGCGTGGGCTTCGTCGATTCGAAGCGAATCTCTTTGAGCATTTCTGACTGCCGATAGAGTTCCGTTTTTCCGGCTGGAAATTTGTTGACGCTCAGCATAAAGGCCAGAATGTCCGCGTCTTGCTGCCGAGTGAGGCGGCCGGGGTTGGTTTGCGGCATGGTCTTGCGAATTCTGTCGAACAAGTCTCCCATGGTGAGCCCGTTCCAATTCGCGAGAAATGGGCCGCCGGTCAGCGGAGGCGCGGATTCTCCGCCGGTGAGCATGGCACCGTGGCATGCCGCGCATTCCTTGCGATAAATCGCTTCTCCGCGCTTGGCCTGGTCCTCGGTGTACACGCCATCCCACACGGAACGCGACTCCGCTTCCGGTGCTTGCGCGCGAAGCAACCAAACCGGCGATGCGAGCGCCGCTAGAACCAGGACAGCCGCGGGATATTTCATCATTGCGTGGTCATCGCCTTCCTCACGGATGGAACATCGCGCGGCGACGCGCTCATTCCCCCGTGGACGGAAGCGTGTAAGCGATGTATTCGCCGGAATAGGGCCCGCCGCTGACGGCCACAACGATGTACTGCTTGCCGTTGACCATGTAGGTCATCGGCGAGCCCGTTTGCGGAGCAGGCATATAGACCGCGCCGAGTTCTTTGCCGTTCATCTTGTCGTAAGCGCGCAGCATCGCGCCGCGCGGATGATCCGCGGTCGTGGTGACGTTTCCTTCGCCCGCGATGACCAACGTCTTGGTGACCAGGGTCCCGATGTTGTACGTCGTCTGGCCCGTGCGGGGAATGTTTAGCCCCTTCAGAGCCGGGTGGCTGCGCACGACATCCGGTGTTTCGCCGTGCGCGATCTGCCAGACAAATTCCCCTTTATCGAGATTGATGGCGGTAATCGTTCCATAAGGCGGCTTGACCAGGAGCAATCCATCGACGTCCATGCGAGTGAAACCGCCGCCAGCGGGTTTCTTCGGCGGCTTGGGAGAATCGGCTCCGGCGTTCTCGCCGGGACCATGGAGAATCTCTACTTCTCTTCCGGCGGTGCCGGCGACATAGTTCATATCCGAGACTTCTTTTGGCGCGGCGACAAGCCCAACCGGCTCGATACAGGAGTTGCAAGCATAGACATAGACATTGTGAGTTTCCGGATCATAGGACCCGCCGGGCCAGTTGGTGCCGCCGGAGGCCGTCCCCATCGTGAGCGTGCCGAGGGGACCTTCGAGTTTACTCACTGTCGGAGGCGTGAAAACGGGGCCGAGATGATATTTGGAGGCAATTTCTTTTGCGCGTTCGCGCAGCGCGGGCGTGAAGTCGATCAAATCGTCTATGGAGACGCCGTTGCGGCCGTAGGCCGGCGGCTTCGAGGGAATCGGCTGAGTATGCGAATACCACTCGCCGGGCACGGTGCCGACTTCCACGGGCTTTTCAGGAATCGGCCAGATGGGTTTTCCGGTGACGCGATCAAAGACGTAGAGGAATCCTTGCTTGCTCGGCTGGGCCACTGCTTTGACCGGTTTCCCGTCGATAGTGATGTCGGCAAGAATGGGCGCGGAAGAAATATCCATGTCCCACAGCGGGTGGTGCACCAACTGGAAGTGCCACTTTCGTTCGCCGGTTTTCAAATCGACGCAAACCAGGGTCTCGCCGAACAAATTGTTTCCTGGGCGGTGGCCGCCATAAAAATCGCTGGTGGGCGATTCCACCGGCAGGTAGACCAAACCGAGTTGCTGGTCCACGGTGATTTGCGTCCAGACTCCGGTATTGCCGGTGTATTCCGCCGAACCTTTTTCCCAGGTGTCGTAGCCGAACTCGCCTTTCTTCGGGATGGTATGGAAAATCCAGAGGCGCTTGCCGGTTCGTGCGTCGAATCCGCGCACGTAGCCCTTGTTGTTGCGCATGCTCTTCGGGGTCATGCCTTCGCGGAAAGCCGCGCCGATGATTACGGTGTCCTTGGCCACAACGGGCGCCGACTGGATGCCGATTTCGCCGGTGATTAAATCGGGAAAAATGTCTTGATCATCATTCAGCTTCAAATCCACTTCGCCGTTATTTCCAAAAGAAGGAACGCGGACGCCGGTTTTTGCGTCCAGGCAGATGAGACGAAAGCCCGGAGTCACATAAAAGATTCGCTCTTCCTGGCCGTCGGACCAATATGCGAGGCCGCGGCCGGAAAGCTGCCGGGGAGCGGCGCCACCGCGTTTTCCTTCATGCTCGCCGTGGATCCAGAGCAATTCACCGGTGGCGGGGTCCAGAGCGATCACGGCGCGACGCGATCCCGCTGTGGCATACAAAACGCCGTTTATCATGAGCGGTGTGCCTTCGAGCTTGTACTCCGGGCGGTCGCCGAAATTGTCGGTCTTGATGCGCCAGGCAATTTCCAGATCGTTGAAATTGGAAGCGTTGATCTGGTCCAGCGGGCGATAGCGAGTGCCGGCAAGATCGGCGGCGTAGGTGGGCCACTCCGTGTCTTTCGGATGGAATTGGGCGGACGCTGCTGCGGGCCAGCACAGAAGCCCGGCCAAAAACACCAAAACTTTCAGTGGCCGTGATTTCTTTTCGCGCATGTTCACACCTCACTGGCAGGAAGCCCGCGGAAGTCTAAGCCAGTGGAGCGTAAGAAACAAACGTTTCGTTGGGAAGTCAGAGGCGTTGAGGAATCAACCGCGCTTCGCAGCGCCATCCCCTGCTAAAATGCACGCCATGCGTCTCCTGATGACGATTGCACTTTCGCTGTCCTTCGGCGCTTCCGTGGAAGCGCAGTGGTGGGAAGTGCAAACCAGCGGCATCGACACCAATCTGCGTGGCGTGAGCGCCACCTATGTCCACGGCGCCGACGGAGAGCCCGTCCCTGTGGTCTGGGTTTCCGGCTCCAACGGTGTGATTCTGCAATCGGAGGACGAAGGCCGGACCTGGCAACGCCTTCACGTGGACGGCGGAGACCGGCTCGACTTTCGCGGAATCATTTCGTTCAACGCCTATGACGCTTATGTGATGTCTAGTGGCGAAGGCGAAAAATCTCGCATTTACAAGACGACCGATGGCGGCAAAACCTGGAAGCTGCAATACACTGATACACGCAAGGAATTCTTCCTGGACGCTCTGGGCTGCTGGTCCCCAGACAAATGCCTGGCTCTCGGCGATCCCGTGGATGGCAAATTCTTGCTCCTCTTCACGGCCGACGGTGAACACTGGAGTCAACTTCCGGGCGATAAGATGCCTGCGGCGCTTCCCGGCGAGGGCGCTTTTGCCGCCAGTAACACCGGTCTGATCAGCGGCACGGAGGACACTGCCTTCGGCACGGGCGGCACTAGCGCTGCCCGATACTTTCATTCATTCGATCTCGGGCTGACTTGGACCGTCGTGGAAACGACCATCGCCAGCGGAAAACCCTCTGCCGGCATTTTCTCCCTTGGTCTTGGTGAGCACAATGAAATCATCGCCATAGGCGGCGACTACAAGGAACCCATCAGCACGGACCATGTGGCCGCTTATTCCTTCGACGGTGGCAAGACATGGAAAACCGCTGCGCAGCAGCCCCGAGGCTATCGCTCCGCAGTAGCTCATCTAGATGGTGCGAAGTGGGTGGCAGTCGGACCCAGCGGCGCAGACATCAGTGACGATTCCGGCGTGCACTGGAAACATACCGATTCGCTGAATCTCAACGCCGTGGCCATTCTGGACCCTAAACATGGGTGGGCCGTCGGACCTAAAGGCACCGTCGCGCGCTTCGTCGACCGAGCAATCCCTTACAGGCGCTCTAGGGGAAAACGTCCAGCCACGCCCCAGCCCGCACCTCCCGTTGCACACTAAACCAAGAAGGTATACTCTCCCGCGTTGAAACCGATAGGACATTCCATTCCGATCTCGGTTGATAAAACCTTTTTTGCGGAGGCTGCCATGCCAAATTCATCGAAGTCCGCTCATGAACCTCGTGAGGACGCGAGCGGGCAAAACCTTTTGAACTCTTCGCCGCTTCCCGCGACCTCTGACCGCCGCGCTTTCCTCGAAGGTGCTGCAGCCACTGCGGCGGCGGGTGCGGCCACACTCGCCTGGCCCGCTTGGGCGCGCAGCGCGACGGTAGCCGGCGACCTCGACGCCATTCGCGCGGAAATTGAAAAACGTCACGACGAATCTGTGAAGCGCCTGCAGGATTGGATTCGCCAGCCGTCCATCGCCGCCGAAAACCGCGGCATGAACGAAGGGTGCGACTTGACCATGCGCATGCTGCGCGATGCGGGCTTCCAGCAGGCGACGAAAGTCCCTACAGACGGCCAGCCGGGCATCTTCGCCACGCTCGACGCGGGCGCTCCGCGGACTCTAGGCCTTTACTACATGTATGACGTGAAGCAGGCCGATCCCGCCGAGTGGTCTTCGCCACCGTTTGAGGCAGCTCTCGTTGATAAGCCGGGCCTGGGAAAAGTGGTCATGGGCCGCGGCGCGGTAAACCAGAAGGGGCCGGAAGCAGCGTTTCTCGCCGCGCTGCACGCGATTCGCGGCGCTGGCAAAAAACTCCCCGTGAATCTGGTTTTCGTGGCCGAGGGAGAAGAAGAAATCGGTTCGCCGCACTTTCCACAAATTGTGCGGCGGCCGGAAGTGACTGCGGCCCTGAAAAACGCTCTTGGGATTTTCATGCCCAGCGCTTCAGAAGGGCTGGACGGCGAAGTCACCATGACGCTGGGTGCCAAGGGCGTAATTGAATGCGAACTGATTTCGAGCGGCGAGCGCTGGGGCCGCGGCCCGCGCAAAGATGTGCACTCCAGCAACAAGGCAAGGCTGGACAGCCCCGCGTGGCATCTCGTCGAAGCGCTCGCAACTCTGGTCTCGCCGGATGGCAACGATCCGGCCATCGAAGGCTTTGCCGCCAAGGCTCGCCCGGTCTCAGAAGCTGAAAAGAAGATGATCGCCGAAGCGGCGCGCCGCATGAGTGAAGCGGAAGCGAAAAAACTTCTTGGCGTGGAGCACTGGGTTCACGACGTGAGCTGGCGCGAAGCGCTGGAACTCTTGATGTCGAGACCCACAGTGAACATCGAAGGTCTCGTAGGCGGCTACACTGGCCCGGGCGGAAAAACCATCCTTCCCGGAAAAGCGGTCGCGAAGCTCGATCTGCGCCTCGTGCCGGATATGACCGCGGCTGAAGCACTCGCCGCGCTCAAAGCCCATCTTGCGAAGAAGGGTTTCGGCGACATCGAAGTGCGCATGACCGGCGGATACGATCCCAATAGCACCCCAGCCGACGCGGCGCTGATCCGCGTGGAGACCGAGGTGTATCGCAAGGGTGGGATCGATCCAGTCATCCTTCCGCGGAGCGCAGGTTCGTGGCCCGGCTATGTATTCACCGGCGAGCCGCTGCACTTGGCGGCGGGACCCTTTGGTCTCGGGCATGGAAGCGGCGCGCACGCTCCCGACGAGTACTACGTCATTGAATCGAAAAATCCGAAAGTCCAAGGAATGGATGGCGCCGTCCGCTCTTTTGTCGAATTGCTCTACGCACTGGCACAAATGAACTAAGAAAAGCGTGGCGGAGAAATCTGCGGAGCGCGCCAATAACTTTGCGCGCCTTGCCTTGCTTCGTTTAATAGAGATGGAAATAGCCGTCGTGCCTGCCCAAGCGAATGGGAACTCCGAACAAATTGGCGAGATGCTCCTCGGTAAGGACAGCAGGCTTGGATCCGTCCGCGAGGATGCGCCCTTCGCGCAAAAGGACCACACGCTCAATTTCGGGAATGATTTCTGAAACGTGATGGGTCACGAGCAGGATTCCGAGCCCGGATTGAGCAAGCTCACGCATGGTGTCGCGAAGTTGCAGTTGCGCGCCAATGTCCAGCGCATTGCCGGGCTCATCGAAGAGCAGCGTCTGCGGCTGGTGCGCCAGGGCCCGTGCGATCAGCGTGCGCTTGGCTTCGCCGGAAGACATTTCCGCGACCGCGCGAGCGGCAAGATGCGCGATGCCAAGCCGCGCCATCGCTTCGTCAGCCAAGGCGAGACGCTTCGGATCCGGATGATGATGCGGAAATATACGCGTGCTACTGAAAAAACCGGAGAGTACCACGTCGCGGCCGGTGGCGTCCGTGGTGCAGGAAGCCAGCAGGTCCGGCGACACAATACCGAGCAGCGAGCGCAGCTCGAAAATGTCCCATCGCTCGCGCCCAAGTATGGAAATCCTGGACCCATCGCGCGCAAGCGGATAACACTCCCGCGTAATGGTCTTGATTAATGTCGACTTGCCGCAGCCATTCGGTCCCAAGATGCATACGTGCTCGCCGCGCGCAATCTCCAGGTTAATGTCGTGAAGCGCCGCGCGGTCACCACGCATTACGGTGATGTGCGCAAGGGAGAGCAGCGGTTCCGGAATAGTGTTCATGCAGAGCTCAGTGGCGATAACCATCCCGCGATCACCGCCGGGGATGACCGCGTCATCTTAACTGAGCAGAGGCGTTGCGCAAGGGAACAAGGGAAGCAAGAGACAGAGGAAGCGGCAAAGTCTGCTGTCCAAAAATAAAAAGGAGGTGAAAACGGGTTCGTTCTCACCTCCCGGGGTGGTGGGTGTTGCATGACAATACTCTCGGCGGCTCAGCAGGCCTGCCCTGCCAGGCAGGTCTGCGGCCTCACTCGCGACTGCTTTGTGCAATTCGTTAGGAGACTCACCACCAAAGAGCTTGTCTTTCTGCGGTTTGTAGCACCGCAAAACGCACCTGTCAACGGTAAAAGTGCGATAGAACGATTGGACAAATGCGGGGGTTTGCCGCTTCAAACGAGATCGCCAATGATCGTTCAAGTAAATCACTGGCCTTTTCCGCTGCCAGCGAGGTGGGGAGGAGGAAAAGGTTCGAAGATCTCGTTGATTTTTTCTGCCAGCACAAAGTCGTAATCGCTGATGCCTTTCACGCTGTGGGTATTCAGGTCGATAATCACCTTGTTCCACACGTTAAACCATTCCGGATGGTGGTTCATGGCTTCAGCGACGAGTGCGACGCGCGTCATATTGCCGAAGGCGGCGACAAAGTCCTTGCACGCAAACTCGCGGTGCAACTTCCCATTTACCACGCTCCACCCTTTGGCCTTGGGGAGCAGCGCGGTGATCTCGGCGTCGGAAAGTTTCTTGGCAGGCATGGCGCATCCCTCCGGAATCCACTGAAATTCTCCACCGCTATTATGCGGCGCAAGCGATAACGCCGCAAGAATTCCGGCCTCGGTGGCGCGCACCGCCGGCGGTTCGAACGCTTGCAGCCGTTCTTCGTTGAATGCGCGGGGGAATTCCATTATCGTAGGGGTTTCCTTTGAAGCCAAATTGCGCGATGTGCGCGCATGCAAATGGAAACCGGAGAGCGACGTGAAAAAGAAAATTCGCGCCATTCAGTATGGTGTGGGCCCGATCGGGGCCTCGATCGCGCGGCTGATGCGGGAAAAACAGGCCATTGAAATTATCGGCGCCATCGATACCGATCCCGCAAAAGTCGGGCGCGACCTGGGCGAAGTTGTCGGAGCAAAGGATGCGCCGTGGGGCGTAATCGTTTCCGCGGAAGCCAAGGAAGTGCTGGAGCAAGCCGCCGACGTGGTAATCCACTCGACGTCCTCGTCGCTCGCAAAAGTGATGGACCAGTTGCTGATGTGCCTGGAAGCCGAGTCGTGCATCGTTTCAACCTGCGAGGAGTTGTCGTACCCGTTTCGAACGAATCCCGAGCTAGCCGCCAAGCTGGATACTGCGGCGAAAGAGTGGGGCGTGGCGCTGGTTGGCACGGGTGTTAACCCCGGCTTCGTGATGGACAAACTCGTCGTGACGCTCGCAGCGGTGTCCCAGCGCATCGAACACGCGAAAGGGCTGCGCGTAGTGGACGCGTCGAAGCGGCGGCTCCCGTTGCAGAAAAAAATCGGGGCGGGAATGACAGTCGAAGAATTTCGCGCACAGGTGAAAGCGGGCGTCATCAAACACGTCGGCTTGCCGGAGTCGGTGGCCATGGTGGCGGACAGCTTGAATTTGCCCGTGGAGCAAATCATCGAAACGATCGAAGCAAAAGTCGCCACCGAGCAGGTGCAGACTGAATACTTGACTGTCGATCCGGGGCAAGCAGCGGGCGTGCACCAAATCGCGCGGGGCCTGTCGAAAGACGGCAAAGAACTCGTCTACCTCGAGTTGCAGATGTACGTTGGTGCGAAAGATCCCGCCGACACGCTCACGCTGACCGGGCATCCCACCATCAGCTTGACAATCCCTGGCGGCTCGCCTGGCGATATCGCAACAGCATCGGTCGTCGTGAATTCAATTCCTGTGATTCTCGATGCGCCAGCCGGCCTGCGCACGGCGCGCGATTTGCCGATCGGGTTCTTTTCTCCTAACGCGCGGCCATGAAATGAACACAGAAAATCGAAGGTAGACAAAGCGACTGGCATGGTCTCAAAGTGGCGGCCGGGTTTTCAAAACGGGCCGGCCCAAAGCCCGGCCTCTACGTTCCCCTTTCTCAGTTGTGCTTTACGAATTCTCCCTTGTGGCCAGTCAACGAGTTGTGGAGCGTCTCGATAAATGCATCTTCGTTGACGAAATCGTTTTTCCACTTCACCCACGGCGCGAGAATTTTCTCCTGCTTCATCTGCTCCAGCGTTTTGTGATCGTTGATGGCTTTCTGCACGATCGCGGAGGTCTCTTTTAGCATTTTGGTAAACGCACGGACATCGTCGAGATTCGACAGCGCGCCGTGGCCCGGAATGACTTTCACGTCGGCCGGCAACTGCGCGGTAGCTTTTTCCATGGCATCGATCATGCCCTGCACGCTGCCGCCGCTGGCCACGTCAATGAAAGGAAAGCCGTAGCGCACAAAGTCGTCGCCCATGTGCACGACATTATTTTTCGGAAAGAAAATGATGGAGTCGCCATCGGTGTGGCCCGAGGGAAAATGCAGCGCGCGAATGTCCTCTCCGTTCAGATGCACGGTGACGTCATGTTCAAACGTGATGATGGGGAGTGCCGCCTTTTCCGCGGGCTTTACGTCCATCTTGATTGAGCCGCCGTTTCCAGCGGTGCCGCCGGTTTCCAGCCGCTTGCGGACGTTATCGTGCGCGATGAGCGTGGAACCGGCGTTGTTGAACGGCACGTTTCCGCCGCTGTGGTCTCCATGATAATGCGTGTTGATGACGAAGCGCACGGGCTTGTCCGTAATTTTCAAATCCTTCAAGGCAGCTTGGATTTTATCCGCCAGCGGAGCAAACTGATCGTCCACGATCACGATGCCATCTTCGCCCACGGAAGCGGCGATGTTTCCGCCCTGACCCTCCAGCATGTAAATATTCCCGGAAACCTTCGTCACTTTGATTTGAACTTTGGACCAGTCTGGCGTCCTCTCTTGCGCCCTGGTCGTTTGTACGCATAGCAGCGCCGCGCCAACAAGGGAAAGAACCATCGGAGCCCGCATCTTTTTGTACATCTCGCTCCTCCTCGGGAAACCCGGAATTCTACCACTGTAGATAGTTACGCGTGACGCTAGAAAAGGGACAGCCATCAGATCAAATTGGCCTTACCAGTGCAGCGCACGAGCTCTCCAGTTCGGCAGGCTGCGTAGATCGCTTCCACGAGAGCCAGGCTGCGGCGTCCCTCTCGCCCGTCGCAGCGGGGGTTGGTGTTGGTCTGAATGGACCGGAGAAAGTCTTCCAAAACCGATTGATGTCCGCGCACATCGCCGACAATGGGCGAGGACGCGCTGGGGTTTCGGTCTGCCTTTCCGCCGCATTGCAAGTCCGCAGGTGGATTCCGCAAGTCCGCAGCGAGCAGGCGATCCTGCGCGATAATCAAAGTGCCTTCAGAACCAGTAAGTTCCAACTGGCGCGGGTAACCTGGATATGCCGATGTAGCCGCTTGTAGAACGCCGAGCGCTCCGTTGGCGAACTCTAAGAGTGCAACCAGAGTGTCCTCAGCCTCGATCGCATGAAGACTGGCCTTGCTTGTGGCCTGCACGCTGATCAC